>UOGL01000338.1_pt1 | contig 19538 bp, 14 predicted proteins | sample 1990131 | NCBI WGS metagenome assembly UOGL01 (sample SAMEA4728526, study PRJEB27164) | hydrothermal vent metagenome | biome: marine basaltic hydrothermal vent biome; feature: marine hydrothermal vent; material: mineral | place: Pacific Ocean | collected 2011-06-14/2011-07-23 | depth 1741 m | reverse complement strand
TTTTTCGGTGGTGACGTTGGCAAGTAACATTCCTTCTGTCAAAGTGATTTCATTTTCTCCCGTTATTTGAAATGTTGCAGGGGCGGTAATCAACACTTTGACACCCGTGGGAAGAACGAACTCGATTTCTCCTTCAGTCAGTTTTTGCTTCTTCTGGGTTTGCAACAGATGGGTTTGTATTACAACCACTTCATTCTTTTTATTCGAGAACGTGGATTGAATAAGATGGAACCCACCCCAGAAAAAACCGAGCAATAACAAAGGGGCAACAACCCAAAGTACTGTTTTTTGTTTTTGTGAAATAAGAGAACGTTTTTTTCTTTGTATTTTGGAACGTTTTATTGGAGAAGTTTTAAGTAACTCGGGGTTGGGAGGTTCTCCTAGAATGAGTTTTTCTTCTGGGTAATCGGCATCGCCGGGTGTGATGCCGAAATCCCAATTGAGATGGGCACCAATATGTACAGATTGAATATAGAGAACGCGTGCTTCTGCACACTTTTCAAGTAGTTGGTTGACCCAAAAAGCATCATTAGGAAGCAGTTCCTTATCTTGCATTGCTGCAAGACATTGCTGTAGTTTTTCTTGTTGTTGCAAAGTGAATTTCATACGGACGGCTCCTCTGCTAACGTCCGTTTAATGCACTCATGCAAAGCATTGCGAATACGTGAAAGCGATTTGTAGATACGCTTTACAGGTACGTTTTTTGTACTTGCAAGTTGTTTGGGCGAACCTTCCGGCTGGTAACGCGAAGTGATGAGTTCCCGATCTTTTTCGCGAAGTTTTTCTAAACAACCTTGAAGCGCTTGGAACTCTTTTTCCGTTTTTCCAATTCTTTGGTTCATTGTTTCTGCAAGACGTTGACAGGCAACGGGACTCAACAAAACAGGAAGGTGATTGGTTTTTCTTCGGTGTTCGAGAACTTTGAAATAAGCAATTTGACACGCCCAGGCACGAAAGTTTGTTCCTCTCTTAAACTCGTCAAATTTCTCCCATAAAGTAATACCAACCTCCTGAAAAACATCGTCTGCATCTTCTGAATTGGGAACCAATGTGCGCAAATAAGCATAGATGTACCGAGAGTGCATTGTGTGCTCCCAGACAAATTCTCCCGCTTTGTCACGGTCATCAGAAAGAGATGAATTGTTAGATGAATGTGTCATAAAAAGTTCTCACGCAGAAAATAAAGAACCGCCTAACAGTGAATGAACGTTTTCAGATAATTACCCCATGAAAAATGTTCTATTTTCTGTTTTTTTTGTTTTTGAATCAGGGAACTCTCAATTTTAATGACTCACCAGACCCAAAAACCAACACTATTTCCTCTTATTCCCCTATTTTTGAAAGTGATTGAAATGTAAACGATATCAGACACCGGCATCTTGCTCATTGCCCGTATTTTCCGTATAATCGCTATAGTATGAGTAACCGATACAATCGGAACATTGTTGAATTTGAATTGAGCGGGGAAATAATCAGATGGTTAAAACTGCAAAAAAAGAGATGAAATCGCAAAGTCGCTCAACACCTTCTGAAACCTTGCTGACAATGACACTTTTTACGCTCTCGTTTATTATGCTGCTTGGAATGTTTCTTGACTCTGTCACATTGGAATCTGATTCAAAAAGTGGGGTTCGTGCTGTTGTTGCACCAGACTTGCCTTTCGTCAATCTGGAGCAAGAGGACTCAGTATCTCGCCCCTCTGCCATTCAAACAGAACAGGAACTTTTTGTTTGGCCCTCTTCGAGGGATACGCAATTTGTCGGGGCAGGTAATGTTTTTCTTGATAATGAAAATCGTTTACAACTCAAGGGTGGGAATTTGCAAGCAGTGAATGTTGAATCAAATCTGCTTGGTTCTTGCCGCTCATCCAATGAGTTAAGTATTGAATTGACTGTTGTGCCGACGAACACAAATAAAGAGTCATACCAAAACATTGTTGCTTTTCGTTCTGAAGATTCTCACAATTTTCTGTTGGGGCAAACACAAAAACAGTTCGTTTTTCAACTAAAAACAACGGCAAATGAAACACCTCTTCAAATTAAGTTTGGAAAAATTGATCCAGGCAAAAGACATCATCTTCTTATCAGCTATCGCGAGGGAACGCTCATTTGTTTTTTGAATGGGAAGGGAGTATTAAAATCTTCTGCCATTAAAGGGAAGCTGGAAAATTGGCAAGCGGGGCGACTTGTGCTCGGAGGCAAACAAAAGAATTCTGACCGTTGGTACGGGGCATTTGAATCATTAAGTATTCATGGTCGGACAATCGACCGAACCGAAGCATTCGACCGATACGATTTAGCAATGTTCCAGCAAAAGAAGTTGTATCAATAAGAGCATCGACTCAAGCCCTTTGCTCACATTGAAAGGGTTGCTTGACAAATCACGCTGGATTAAATTATCTCAAGGCAAGATTTAGACCGACCACACGGAAGAGAGTCGTTTTGTGCCATTTTAAGAAGTTAAGCGTCAACAGGAAAATGGTTTTTGAGTAACTCTCGTTCTGTCGAATCACACCGATAGGTGGAATTTTCTCCTGTCGCAATTTCTTGCACCACCACACTCTCCTCTTCATCTTGCGCACCCACAACTGGGGTGCGTCCCAGTTCTTCAAAACAGGATGATTCCAAATTGATACACTCTTTTTCTTGTTCAGACATTTCGTTTTTTCCAACCATGACTCATCTCCCAGACAATTATTTCAGCACTTGCAGGGACTTTTTCTTTCACCAAAAATTTGCAACAGATTCTACTTTATCACATGATCAAGTCAATTGCACGAAAATTACTTATGATGTACGATAATAAGAGAGAAGAATGTTACGGCGACCTAAAATGAATACATTTCAACAAAATGGAGTGACCATGCAAAAACAACAACTGCTCACGCAATCAACGAAAAAAAAACGATCAGAACGAAAGCAATCTGTCATGAAAAAACATTTTATTTCTTGCTTACTTTTTTTAGGATTAGTAATACTCTTTTCAACAGGTGTTGTTGCTGAAGACAACAAAGAAGTTAAGGCAGAAGTTCTTGCTCTCAATTTGGAAAACCCTTCTGGGTTAGCAATTCATCCTGAAACAGGAGATGTTTTTATTGCGAGTCGGTACGGTATTTATCGTTATCAACCCAAAGAGCACAAGATGAACATCGAAATTGATAACTACGCAACCGATGTTTACGGCAAAGGACCTCGGTACAATATCGGTCCATTAGGTTTAACATTTATCGATAAAAATCATCTTGTCGTTGCAGATGGCAGTCGAAAAGATGGCGAAGAACTGGTTCGTATTTACAAGTTGACCAAAGGGAGTGTTGAGAATAAAACAAAACTAAAATATGCAAAAGAAGACTCAGCAGCCTTTACGTTAGGACCCATTAAAGCAAGTGAGAAATCGAAAAATGGAGAAGGGAACTTCTTCGGTGTGACAATTGGAGCAGGAAATATTTTTGTTACCTGTCACGGTGACGATACAAAAGGATGGATTGCGAAGAGTAAATTTAAGGATGGGAAACCGGGAAAGCTGGAACTCTTTATTGCCACAAAAGAAGTTCTTCAAGTTGACGCACCTTCTGCAATTATGATGTCAGCCGATGGCGAAGATTTGGTTGTTGCGCAAATGGGTGAAATTACTCAAGCAGGCGACAGCCTGCTGGTAACTTACAATCCCAAAGATGGCAAGATGAGAAAGAAATACACAACTGGCTTAAACGATATTGTTGGATTGGCAATCAGCCCCAAAACAAAAAAAGTTTATGCGACAGATTTCTCATGGATTGATACCAGCAAAGGAGGATTGTTTGAGTTGACAATTGATGGTGACAAAATCACCGCAAAGAAAATTCTCTCTCTGGATAAACCATCTGCTATCGCCTTTGATAAAGAAGGAAGACTCTACCTGACAGTATTCGGCACAGCCCCCAAAGCAAATGTGAAAAAGGAAGAGACCAAAAAGAAAGTCTCTCCATTAGCTCCTGGTAAACTTCTGCGAATTGACGCAGGGCTGTAATTTCTTATCAATGAAATCGTGTGCAAAACGCGCAGGATTTCTGTGTCTAAGTTCCCTTTATGGCTCTGGCTCGCTGCCAGGTTAAGGAATGTGATAAAAATAAGTTGGGGATCTCTTCGAGTAAAAAAACGAAATTCGAATATCGAAATTCGAAACAAATCTAAAAATCCAAAATAAGAATGACCAAAACAAGTTCATCAGATCAATCTATAAAATAATGCACGAACCACAGGAAAAAAAGAAGAGCGTGATAGGAAGTGTTGTTAAGTATTTTAGATCATTTGAATTTCGCATTTATTGAGTGACAATCGGGAAGTTATTTTCAACACGTTCCTAAGAGCAGCACGAATTACCTGGGAGGGGGAATACAGACAACTTTTATGCAAAATCTATCACAACAGACTTTGGAGAAATTCATTTTAACAGCTTGCCTTATGGAGGCAACTGCACCCAAAGTTGGAAATGTGCATCCGGGGGCATCGTTTGATGATATGACTTACGAAAACTTTGTGCAGTCTGCGTATGCTGTTGCTCCTGTTTTATCGCAAGTTCAATCAGACTCGATTGGCAAAACGATTTTAGAATCTGTTCGAGCGACAAATGAAAAAGTGCAATGCAATACCAATTTGGGGATCGTTTTATTGTTGGCGCCATTGGTTGCAGTCCCTGCTTCAATTCCATTGAAAGAGGGGTGTAAGAACCTGTTACAAAAACTCACTCTTGAAGATGCAAAGCACGTTTACGAAGCCATCCGTATTGCAAATCCTGGTGGAATGGGAGAAAACGACAAAGGAGATATTCAACAACATCCTACAGGAACATTGTTAGAAATGATGCAACTCGCAGCAACACACGATCAAATTGCTGCACAATATGTCAATGGGTATGCAGATTTATTTGAGTTTGGTCTTACTTGCTTAGAGGATGTCCAAGACTTCACAAAAAACATTGAAGAGAATATCGTCTGGCTGCAACTTCGTTTTCTTGAAAGATATTCCGACTCACACATCATTCGAAAATGTGGCAAAGAGACAGGCAAAAAAGTACAACAACGGGCAGCAGAGATTCTGGCAAGTGGTTTTCCCCGCTCATCACAATCTCAAAAATTGCTCCGGGAATTTGACAACTGGTTACGACAAGAAAACAACATTCGCAACCCCGGCACTACCGCAGACCTCATTACCGCAACATTGTTTATTGCATTACGCGAAGGTCTGTTAGAAATTCCGTAGGCAATTTGAAAACTAAATTGAAGACCGGTACTTTTGATTGCCCCCCAAAATTCACTCTGCATCACTGCGTCGTAATACCAATACCGAACAGTTCACATGTCGAATGACCACTTCAGCAACAGAACCTAACAGCATTCGTTTAATGCCGTGATAACCGTGAGAGGAAAGAACAACGATCTCTGCGTTGACTTCATCTGCATACTCTGCAATCTCTCCGCCGGGGCTGCCAAAGCGAATTTCGACTGTTGCTCCTGTCAGGTTTTCATCTTGAATGAATTGAGCGAATTTCTTTTCAATGGCATCTTTGCGAGAGTCATCTGTAATATCTCCCCACACAACACCAGGCGAAACAGCATCTAATGGCAACAAGACATGCACCAGATGAATGGCTTCTGGAGTTTCAGCAACCTCACAGGCAGTTTGAACTGCTTGCTTTGATTTGCCAGAAAAGTCAATGGGAACAACAATCGTTTTTTTCTTGAATGACATGATATTTTCCTGAAATGAAATAAGGTGAAGAACCGTAATTTATGATGAGAGTATTTAGTTGATGGGAGCGATTTTCAAATGCTCAAATGCTTTAGCGGTTACCATACGACCGCGCGGTGTCCGTTGAATGAGACCGCTACGTAAAAGAAAAGGTTCGACCTCATCTTCAAGTGTATCGGGGGGAATGTTGATGCTGTGTGCAATCGATTGCAATCCTGCTGGTCCCCCTGAAAAAATTGAGATAACCGCTTCTAAGTATCTACGGTCTTGACGCTCCAGCCCCAAGACATCAATTTCTAACATTGCTAATGCTTTATCTGCCATGAGCGTGGTGATCTCACCTGATTGTTCTTTGACAGTTGCGAAGTCGCGTGCCCAGCGGAGAAGGTTGTTTGCTTTGCGTGGTGTTGCTCGGCTGCGGCGAGCAATTTCAGAAGCAGCTTCCATCGTAATGGTCGTTCGTAATTTGATGGCATTCCGTTTGACGATTTCGGTCAGTTCATCTAATTCGTAAAAGTCGAGATGCTCTCTGCTGACAAATCGATCTCGTAACGGTGCTGTCAACATACCGCTGCGAGTGGTGGCTCCAATGACAGTAAACGGCTGCAATTTCATATTGATTGTTCGTGCGTTTAACCCTTCTCCCAATGTAATATCAACCCGAAAGTCTTCCATTGCAGGGTAAATAAATTCTTCTACCGCAGCGGGCATACGATGAATTTCGTCAATAAATAAAACCGATGAGTAAGAAGCATTCGTTAAGTAGGGCAGCAAATCTTTGGGTGCAGAAAGTGAAGGACCAGAGGTGATTTGAAAATCGACTCCTAACTCTCTGGGCAAGACCGTTGCCAATGTTGTCTTTCCCAATCCTGGAGGACCATCGAGTAAAATATGCCCCAGTGGTTCTTTTCGTTTGCGGGCAGCATCAAGAATAATTTGTAACCGCTCAACAACCTTGCGCTGCCCGACAACATCTTCTAAACGTTGCGGACGCAGTTGCTCATCGAACTGTTCATCATCTGAATGAAATTCTGCTTGATCAGAATTGTCTGGATGGGAAGGTTCCACACCCTGAAAAATTGGCTCACGTGCCATTATTGTTTAACCTTTGAATGCCATTGAGGTAGAAAACCGAATCGTAAAGGGTTGACTGCTGTGAGACAAGCTCAGATTGTTCTACACAGCTAGTAATCTAAATAAACTATTTGTGTTTACTTTGGAGTATTATCAACACTTTAACGTGAGCCTATCGGCTTTTGTTGGCTGATGTTCATTTTTCACGAACATCAAACACCAATAGTTTATCCATATCGCGGATAAATAGTTTTCCATCAGCGATAACAGGGTGTGCCCACGCGCGGCGTTTACTGCGACTGGGTTGATCAAATTTTCCTTTTTCACGGTATTCTTTCGGGGTTGCTTCAACTAATGTGATGGGTCCGTTTTCGTCACGATAATAGAGATGACCATCAGCATAAACAAGCGAACCCTTGCCGGGTGAGCGGTTTTTCCATTTAACTTTTCCTGTTTTGAGTTCAAGGCAAGTTAAAATACCTGGGTCACTTGAACCGTATAAGTAGCCGTCGATTACCACCATGCCTCCGTGATGATTTTTCATTTTCTTGGTGTGGTACTTAAACTTTGCACGTGTTGTTTTTCTTCGTGAAAAAAGCTGAAGCAATGCTCCCCCTTTTCCATACCCCGATGCACTAAACAACAAGCCAGAATCGTAAACCGGAGTAGAGCAGTTGGCAGTTTTGTTTGACGAACTATCGTTTCCCCATAATGGTTGACCATCTTTTGCACGCACTCCCACCACGCCACTTGAAACAAAAGTCACATACTGCCTGACGTTACCGACATCAATAACAATGGGTGATGCGTAAGAGGCTTTCGGTTTTCCTTCAATTTGCGATGTCCAAATGACATCTCCATTTTTTTTGTTGAGTGCAACAATTGTTGCCAGTTTTCCGCCAGGGGTGCAAATGAGTTTGTTGCCATCAATTAAAACCGATTCACTGATTCCCCATGTGATATTGCTTCCTTCAAAATCTTTTAAGATGTTACGTGTCCAAACAATTTTGTGCGAATCTAAATCAACACAAGTTAAATCGCCGTTGCCTCCTAAAGCATACAATTTATCACCATCAATTGTGGGGGTACTGCGTGGACCGTTGCCCTGCCCGTTTTTGTAAATTTTATTGCTGTTGGTTACTGACCATTCAATTTCCCCATTCTTCAGATTGATGGCATGAATTTGTTCGGCACCACGAACGTTTCCCATTGTGTAAGCCATTCCGTGAGAAATTGCTACCGTCGAATAACCCTGTCCCAACCCTGTTGATGTCCAAAGTAATTGAGGAGCATCTTTCTTCCACGTTTTCATTAAACCGGTTTCCGTCGATTTGTTGCTTCTGTCAGCTCCTCGAAAACCCGTCCATTCGTTTTTTACAACTTGTTTTTCTTCTGGTTTTGGAAGAGGTTTTCTTTTTCTTGGCACAGTCCGTGAAGCATCAATGGTTCTAAGGTGAGTTACTTTTCCAAATTTTGAAGTGAAGATAACAACCGTATCTCCCTTTGAAACTTGGTTGAATGTTCCTTTTTTCTTTTTGATAAGAATTTTGGCAGAAGTCGGGATTCGAAATGTTTTAACTTTTTTATCACTTGAATATTCAATTTCCACCGTTTTTCCTTTGGGTGAAATAGTGAGCACTTTACCATGATAGATGGCAGCATAAACCGAAGGAGAAGCAAGCCCCATCAACAAAAAAAGAATACCAAAAAGTTGTGAAAGACGCATGGCAGGTTCTCCAATGTTGTGAGAAAGAGAGGGAGGATAAAATTGATCTATCGGGTATCATTCCAAGGCTTGGCGAAGTACTACTATAATAAAATAGACCAGAACTCGTCCAGTTCGTTAGGGATGTATTTGATGAGTCTTTTTCTATTTCCTTAATACAACTCAATAAATTATTTGTAACTACTCAGCGAGGAAATTCATTCAACAAATCCCCCTCCCTTTGAGGGAGGAGCAAGGGGAGGGTGGAACGGTTCGATTCAAATTAACCATTATTTTGCTTTTAGACATTCGTTTCTGAATGTCTAAAAAAAACACTCAATCGCATACCACGCTGAGACCCTCTCCTCCCTAAAAAATAGGGAGGAGAGGATAACTTCGCTGAATAGTTACGTTTATTTTAGAAATAAAAAATAATTCCCCGAAACATCCCTTACCAAATGGTGTTGGTAATAGTGGACCCCGTTCTGATCTGTCGTGCTTTTATTTTAGAGTATTTCAAAAATGAGGGCAAATAACAACAACATAAGAGGCTTGATTTGTTAAGATTAGAGACTGGGATTATTAACACTGCGGGCGACAACATTAGAAAAACAGGAGAATACAATGAAGATGAAATCCACTGGTTGGCTGGCAATTGCTTTTGTTGCATCGGTTGCAATGTTGTTGGGTGAGCAGAGTCTCCAAGCGCAAGGCTGTGGCGGCGGAAGAACTCCTTTTTCTGCAGCAAACCAATTTGGAGACCGTGCTAATTCGCAAGGATTTAACCAAGGTCCACAGGGCATGATGCAACGCATGATGCAGGGCATGATGCAGCAACAGTCGCCAAACATGATGCAGCAAGCAGGGCGCATGATGAAGCAAGCCCCCCAGATGATGCAACAGCAGTCACCTCGCATGATGCAGCAAGCAAAACAGATGATGCCGAACATGAATCGGTTTGGTCAAAATAGTTCTGCATATGGTAGCAACCGCCAGATGCCTGGCAGCTTTTTCTCCAAAAGATCAAGTCGAACATCCAAGAGAACATTAAACCCTCGCTCTAAAAAAGCAAAACGAATTGCAAGATCGAAAAAACGAAAAGAAGAACGCCGAAAAAAGAAGGCAGCAACTCTCGCAAGAAAGGAAGCTGCAAGAGCAAAACGAATTGCAGAGTACAAAAAAAGAAAATCTGAAAACAAATAAACAGTTTTAGATTTTGTTCAAAGGTAGCCAGTGGTCACATTGGCTACCTTTTTTCATTGATGAGAAACTCATTAATATGTCCAGTTGATACGTTTCCTCTTGCTTGTCATTGTGTACTCCTATTTAATAGAGTATCTTGTTTGAAACGGTCATCAGGAAAGTCATTATGAATCAAGAGTCAGTCTCCTCAAAAGTCTCCCCTTCCAGTAGAAATTTCTATTGGCATTTTTTTCAATGGCTTCTGCAACAATGCTTTGTCTTTTTCATTTGTTATCGTTCTCGCGGCGTGAAGAATATCCCTCAAACTGGGGGAGGTTTGGTCCTGGTCAACCATCAATCGTTTCTTGACCCTCTTCTGGTTGGTGCACCTCTTGCACGCCCTGTTAGCTATTTGGCGAGAGACTCTTTATTTCGTGTTCCGGTTGTTGGGTTTATTTTGAGAAAAACGTATGTCTATCCTATTAGCCGTAGTGCTGCGAGTCCTTCGACAATAAAAAATGCAATTCGTAGAATGCAGCAGGGATACATGGTGGGAATTTTTCCAGAAGGAACACGAACCCAGGATGGTTCGGTTGGTGAGATAAAACCGGGCTTTATTTCGCTTGTTCGCAGAAGTAAATTACCTGTTTACCCTGTGGGAATTGCAGGAGCATTTGAAGTTTTTCCGCGCGACCGTAAATTTCCTCGTCCAGGAAAAGTACGTGTTGTCTTTGGAGACCCACTGACATGGGAAGAACTTCTTCCTTTCACAAAAAAAGGGAAGGAAGCTGAACTTGTCGAATTGATTCGTAATCGAATTATTCAATGTCAGCAAGAAGCTGTTGATTGGCGTAATGGAACAATTTCATAGCAGTTCAGAGCGGTGGTAAATCGACTCGATCACAATTTTTCAGGAGAGGGCATTCTTGACATTGTGGACGGCGCGCAATGCAAATTTGTCGTCCATGATGAATCAGGCGATGCGACCACATAATCCATTCTTTCTTTGGTAACAAATGGCTCAACTCACGCTCTGCAATTTCAGGATTTTTACTTTGAGTCAATCCTAAAAGATAAGAGATACGTTTAACATGTGTATCGACAACAACACCACTTGGAATGTTAAACGCTGTTCCTAAAACAACATTGGCAGTTTTACGCCCTACTCCAGGGAGTGTAATCAATTCTTCTAATGTGCAAGGGACTTCTCCCGCATGTTCGTTGACAAGCATCTTTGCCATTGCCCGAATGTTTGCTGCTTTGGCACGAAAAAAACCAAGGGGCTTGACAATTTTCTCGACAGCCGATTGTGTTGAACGTGCCAGTTTTTCTGTTGTGGGGTATTTCTTAAAAAGCAATGGCGTGGTGGCATTAACACGAATATCGGTACACTGAGCAGAAAGAATTGTGGCAACCAGTAATTGAAATGTGGACTCGTGAGTTAACGCACATTTCACATCGGGGTAGGTCTTTTTAAGCTGTCGAATAACTCTTTTTACCCGCTTTTTTGTTTCCTCAGAAATAGGGGGTGTCTGTTTTTTTGTCATATTTGTGATTCGCTTTATTTCTATCTAAAAAAGAGTGACAACGCCCCTGCGCCTGCTGTACGATAGAGGTTTGTTAAACAGAAATCCTTTCCATTTATTGACCCTAACATAACTTTCTATCAGCGTATTTGGAAGGGATGTGGTCGTTCAATGTGCATCAGCTTTTGAATCATAAATGGTAACTACTCAGTGATAGTAACCTCCCCTCCCTTTTTAGGGAGGGGACTGAGGGGAGGGTCTGGGCGTGGTATCTGATTGAGTTTTTTTGCTTTAATGTATTCAAAAACGAATGTCAGATAGCAAAATAACAGTCAATCTGAACCAGACCGTTCCACCCTCCCCTTGCCCCTCCCTGAAAGGGAGGGGAATTTGTTGAATGAATTTCCTCGCTGAGTAGTTACCATAAATGTAAAACATCAAAACGAAACAATCACGTTATTATGACAATACCAGATAACAATCTAGCAGGGCTTCAGGTGCAAACAGAGGAACTTCCTTTGTTGTTTTTGCCTGAAATCGTCTGCTTTCCGGGAACATTGCTTCCTGTCCATATTTCTGATTCCTCGGGTCGTTCTTTGGTACATGATGCACAAAATTCAAATGGTTTGCTGGCAATTGCTCACGATAATAAAATCATCCACAACAAGAAGAGAAAAACAACAGGGCAGAATAATGCCTCGATAGAGGTAAGCCATGTTCTTTGTTTGTGCCGTATTGTTTCTGTTGTGCAACAATCTTCGGAAGACATATTGGTATTAGTCGAGGGGATTTCACGGGCAACAGTGAAGGAAGAAATTACATCTTCTCAATGGGGGGCTGTTCAAATTGCTGTTGATATTGTTTCAACAGAATTAGCATTTCATCGGGAAGAATACAAACAAGAACTATGGGGGCTTTACCAATTATTGTATTCTGAAAAACAGATGGAAAGTTTTATTCCCCAGACAAGTAATCTGCACCTTTCTTTAGGTTCTCTTTGCGATTTTCTGGCTGCTTCTTTACCGATGCCTTTGGTAACATCCTCTGCACTGTTAGGGGCGTGTGATATTCATCTTCGCTGTAAGTTGCTTATTGAGTATTTGCGAGAGTTACTCATTCAACGTGTTTCTCCTACGCAGTCAGAGATATTCCCCCCTGCTTTTAGTGGCAATTGACCGCAGTTAGTTATTGCGTTGTTCTTCCATTTTTTCGAGAAATTCTTCGATTTTATTATTATCGAGGAAGTCGTTAATGAGATTTCCCACATCGGTACATAATTTTTGAATACGCGATTTTGCCAAGCGATCACCATCTTTTTCTGCTTCTTCTAATGCAAGAACTTGGATTCTGCTCAGGCGTCTTTCAAAGGCTTTCATGTCAGGAAGTTCAGTCAACACTTGTGTGAGTTCTTCGACTTTTTTCCAGTCAGTTTTTTTTGCAAAGGCATTGATGCGTGCCATCGTTGTTGCGCGGCGTGCAACAAGATCGATTAAGTCTCCTTTGAGAATCGCAACCTCTCCTTCCACTCGCAGTCGTACAGCGTCATCGCCTAGCGGGATAATTTCTTGTTCTTTATAGCCAGGAACAAGAGGGATGCGTGCTAATAAAGCTTTACCACTTCGAATGAAGAGCCACAAAATTTTGGGGCTTGAACGGAGAGGAATGGTGACTTCTCCTTCACGACTACTAATAAGATGCACAGGAGGAGTTTTGTTTTCTTTCTCATCTACTTTCGATGTGGCGACGGTAACGCGGTATCCGACAAGAGGGTATTGTGCGCCTTTACGGGGCATTAGTTTGACTTGTGTATTTGCAAATGTTCGCTTGATGCCAACAGCCAGAACTTCCACCCGCCTGCGACGCCCCGTTCCCAAGGGAGAACGAATTCCAGAAATCAATTTGCAAGTCACTTGGCTCGGTTCCACTTGCTGTACTTGTAAATAAGTATAAGAGAGTATCTGAATTTTTTGAACGATATTACGTCGATCCATATAGCGAAACAAAGGATTCAAAAGATCACCAGGACGCAAAAACATTGCGGATGAATCAGGAAGAGGAAAACTGCCACCTTGCATTTGCAATGTGATAACTTCTTGTTTTTCACCGATATTGATAATTTCCAAGCGGGGATGAAATAATTGTGTTAAAAACCGAACAATCCCAATTCCCAAAGAGCGACGGTGAGTGACACTGCTTTGTTGTACTAGGCTGAAACGTCGAGTTGTTTCGTCCCATTCTCTTCCTGCAAGGTCAAATCCTCGTCCGTTCCTTTTTACTGTGATTAACAGTGCTTTGTCGTATCTTAATTTTGCGAAGACATGAGGGAAGGCTGTAATAATACGATCACGGTTTGACGAAGCAAGAACGCCTGTTGAAAGTGATTTTGATTTAGGAATTAACGAAGTGCTTGAGAGAAGAGCGTTGAGTTCTTGTTGGATTTCAGGAAGTAAAGAGGCGACGTCTGACTTATTGGGTGTTGTTTTAAGGATTTTTTTGCGGAGTTTTTCAGAAAGAGAGAACCAGATTTTTTCTGTTAATGTCAGTTTTCTTTTTCTCTTTCTCTTTCCTTCTTTTTTTCCTTTTTTCATTTTCATTAAGAGTTCTTGATATGTTTTTTCTGCTTCAATAAACTGTTTGACCAGCGATGTTGCATCTAAAAAATCACTTGATTCAAACTGTACCAAAGATTTAAGAAAGTCATCTTGGTTAAGACGACTTAACCCGAGTTTGTTTGCAGGAAAGATGTGTTGATTTTTTGCAATATGCAAATCCCACACTTCACCTATGGTACGACGTGCCCCTTGTTTGACCGACTTCAATACCTGTTCTTGAAATCGAGGTGTGATTGATTCATCTGGCGCAAAAGCGACCGTAACCTGAATATGGTATGTCCGGTAATGCAATGGTGTTGTTGCTTCTTTTGTTGCAGACGCAAACAAAATGTGAGGGAAGCACAATAATGTCAACAGCGCACAAGCCAGGCAACGAAGGAATGTATTCCCTGCGAAGTAATTATTTATTGTTTTATTTGAATCCATTTTTCAACGTTCTGATAAAGAGAGACAGGGGGGCGAGCAGGGAATCCACTTATTTCATTATTCATAATCATAAAATCATCCACCTCCCAGAGAGGAATTAAAAAGGCTTCTGTTTGAAGATGCTTATGTAATGTATGAAGCCGCACAATAATATCTTCATAATTGCTGACACTATCGAGGTCAACTAACTCCTGACGTAACCAATCGGGAAGATGACGCAATGATTCCACTTTGGCATTTTCCCCAAGAATTAAATAGGGCCATAAATCTGTTGCGGGTTCAGACATTTTACTTGTACGGTAGATAATATCCCACTGATCAGAATTCGCATCTGTTTTGAATTGGGGATCGTTTACAATGACAACAGGGATGCCTATTTTTTTCCAACGTTCTACAATTTTGGTCGCAACTTCTTGAGCAATTGGATCGGGAGGAACAAGCATTTTTAGTGTTGGAATTTTCTTCTTTGCCTTTTTTTTACTACTTTTAACCAACATCGACAATGTATAACCTAAAGCCAAATCGTAAGGGCGGGGCTTCATTAAATTATGGTATGCGTAGCTATTTTTTGCATATGGAGCAGAAATGATTCGTCCATATTTCATTTCAGGGTCTTGCAGCACCACTTCGCTTAATAGTTTTTTTCGATTCAAAGAATAAGCCAGTGCACGACGGAGTTCATGGTTTTTCAAGACCTTAGAACGGGGGTTGATTTGGATAACATGTGTGACAGGTAAGGAGTATTTCCTAATGGTGAACGCTTTTAGGTCTTTTAATTGATCAACGAACCGCGTTGGAATTGTTGATAGCATAGAAACTTTTCCACGAAAGAGAGATTGCAATGCCTGTTCGTGAGTTTTTAATTTCACCTCTGTTATTTCTGCAACATGATATTTTGGCAAACCATTTATTTCTGGATGAGTTCTTCGGTAGATAATATGGTCTGCTTCTTGTTTCACAACATGGAACCGCTGCGATAACAATTTTTGTTGTTGGGTAAGTGATGTTGATATTTTCTTTTTTGTTGTGTCGGTTTCTTGTTGAGCATCAGCTAAAATTGGTTTCTGAAAGAGCGGCTCGATACGATAGGGAACGCGAGAAAACTGAACTTGAAATTCAAAAGGAGAGAGAACTTTCAGCGAGCGAACGTAGCTGGCAAATTGTTCGTCATAATGTTTGCTTTGGGGATCAATATAATTACTTAATGCACTGACCGCATCAGAGGCAGTAATAATTGGACGAGATTCCCATGGAGTCAGTTTTTGCTTTAGCTTAAAAACGGCTTTGCGTCCTAAGTCGGTTGGTTCCCACTGCTCTAACAGTGAAGATCGGTAATGAGACGTTTTGTCGTTGTAGTCTAACTCAAAAAGCATTGCTGTTGTTAAACGTCGATGCCGTAATTGAGCAGTCGTAGGCAAGAAATAAGGTGTGGGGTCGTTATGAAAATGAAGAACCCCTACATGAACACGTTGAAACCGGCGTTGAAATCGCCTGTAGTCATCTCGTAACCCATAGACTTTTTCCCAACGGTTTATTGCTTGTTCTGAAGAGATTGCAGCTTTCGCATGTTCACTTTTTTTATTTGCCAAAAGCGCTTGTTGATAAAACTTTTGGGACTGACCTTTTAGAAAATTCATCCACTTGAGAGCAATTGGATGTTTTGATTCGAGTTTGAGAAATCGAACCAAGAAATAGCGAGCCTGTTGGAAATTATTTTCTTTCACAGCTCTTCCAATGAGGATGTCATTAATTTCACCTAAGCGGAGGGTTAATTGAGGGTAGTCTTTATTGAGTGAATGTAAATCTTCCAGATAGGCAAGTGCTTCTTGTGGCTTCTTTCGTTTTAAGCGATCTTTTGCTTCAAAAAAGAGTAACTTCTGCCGTGTCTTATCCATGCCGGGCCAATTAGGAAGTTTGCGGATGAACGTAAAAAACATTTCGTGCGATTGTCGATATGCTCCCTCATCGAGCAGTTTTCTAATACGTCGCAACAGCATATCTTCGTGGTAGATAATCTTTTGAATGTCTTTTATGTTGATTTGAAATTCTGGCTCTTCTCCTCCATCAATAAGAATAATTTCAAGTGATTGAAGCGTTTTGAGTTGTTCTTTTCTTTCTGTGCGTCCTTCTTCATCTTGAGGACGAGGTTGTTTGCGGATTGCTTCGATTTTTTTTTCTAACTTGCTGAGAGTATCGGGGCGGGGAGTCACTGGCTCAACAACAACGACATCATTGTTGTTCAAAACGATCCAATCGACAGGAGGGTTTTGCAGTAATTCTTTTGCTGTCGGATACCTCATCTCATCAAGTTTAGGGAACACTTTTTTTTCGTCAGAAGGTTCTTCTTTTTCTTTTTTTTCTTCTTCTTCCGTTTCCGTTTCTGTTTTTTTATCTCCATCGTCTTGAAAAGCAACAGAGACCTTTGAGGGATACAATCCCGAGCCAACAAAACAGAAAATTGCAAAAAGTCCGATCAAAGCAATCTGTTGAGAATAGCTTTTATTCACAAGGAAAGAAATCATCAATTTACCCCCTTCTTCTTGGTGGTTTTTTTAGCGGGCGTCTGCTTTGTTACAGATTGTATCACCGATTCCACACGTAACAAACTTCCGTCGAGAGTTGCAACAACAATATATTTGCCTACTTGTATTGCCCCTGAAGTCAAAGGCTCCCCTGCGTTCAAACGCTTGAGGATTGTTCCCTTTTGAGGGTCAAGAGCAATGGCTTCTCCATTACGTGTGACCAAGAGTATTTTTTCATCCACTAATAACGGGGCTCCTGCCAAACCATTTCCTGATTGAGTAAACGGAATACTCCATAGTTGTTTTAATTCTTTTCCCATTTGAAATGCGGTTAATTGATTGCTGCTGGTTTCCACAAATAATTGATTTCCAATAATCCAAAGAGCGTTCGTTGCAGGAGCAGGGAGTTTTTTTTCTGATATTGCTTCCAAGCTTTGAACATCAAGTATTCTTAGCATTCCGGTTGCATCTGCAATTGCCACACGCCCTTGGTAATGCACGGGAGCAATATCGACAGGTTGCGGAAGATCAAGCAAAGCCCCTTTTGCTAAAAGCCTCCTTCCTTTACGGTACTGAATACGGTAAAGATGGTTTTGATTATCACATGCTAAAAACTGCGTTTTATCGATGGGAGCCAGGAACTTCCATTGGATATCTTTCCCTTTTTCAACATTGGCAACAAATGGTACAACACGCCCTTTCCCTTTTCCAAAGAAGAGTTGCAGGCGTCCCTTTTGTGGAAGAACAACACCTTTCCCCAATGGGATGGGTGTTCCTTCGGTTTTTCTTGGTAATGGCGATTTTGGTTTTCTTTGCCCGTTATTTCCAACCCACCAAGCAGCCGGTTTCTTACCACCATGGTAGACAAACAATTGATTGTCCGCTACAGCAATAGCACCTAATGGTTCCTTCCAAAGTTTCTTGTGATAATAAAATTGCTGTGAAGGAAGTATCTTCGATTTGAACCCTCCTCGAGCAATATCTTTCTCTGAAATACGAAACGCATCACCTGCTTCTGTTAAGCAGATAAGCGAAGAAACCCCTTTACTATTTTTTCGAGTTGTCATTGCGAGAATGCGAGCCCCTAAAATCAGACGCCAAGAAGGTTCCATCTTCTCTCTTTCTGCTGGGGTGAAAAATGTCGCTGTCCCGTATAATGACTCTCTTCCCATATAGTAGTTTCGTCCAATAAACTGCATCGGCTGTGTCATCGTACCTATTGCCAGTCGTTTTTCGAACTGTTCAATTTTTTTCTGTTTAAGTTGCAATCGATAAAGAGCACTACTACCCATCCAAAGCTGTTTATCGGGTCCGGTAGAAAGATAAGTCGTCACATCCTGCGGCTTGGACATTTGAAACTTGGCAATTTTTGTGAGTGGCGGTTGCTCAGGATCGTCTGAAGCAGTAAATGCAATCAGGCGTTCGTATGAAGAAGGAACAAACAGCTTGTTCCCTCGCAAAACAGCGCGGTCGCGCACAATCCCTTTGATTTTTTTTGTGTCAATTTCTTGAAGGCGATTTGTTTTGGGAGAGACCTTCAAAACACGAAGACGACATTCATCAGAACCAAAGTTTTCGGGCATTAGTATTAAAGAACCCATTGCAATTAAAGGGGCAGTCACTGCTCCGGGGTTGTGCCCCAGATAAGAGACTGATTGACACTCCAGAGGGTTTACTGAAAGAAGGTAAAGGACTGCTTTCTCTCCAGCGATGACCAATTTGTTTTCTTTTGGAAGAAATAACGGGCGAGAGATAATGGGCTGTGAAAATGAGATTCGCGTGCTGACAGCCCCATTTTCTAAACTGATTTTCCAGAGTTGATTCGACATTGTTGGTAAATAAATTTGTCCGTCATGAATCAATGGCTCTCCAGAGGCGGCTCCCTGTGTGGGTTGTTTCCAAATGAGTTTGCCAGTGTGCCGTTCCAGTAACATGAGTTCTGTGTGATTCATATCAAAAAGTAAAACGGCTTCAACGTTGGTCTGCACCAAAACAGGAAAGAAAGGAGTATCTAACCCGATATCACGTCGCCATAAAGGAATCCCGCTTTCGGTATCTACTCCGTAGCAACAGTTTTTAGCAATGGCAATGACTGTTGTTGACCCGTTCGAATTATCCCCTGCTGAAATCCCCATGTTCAATGTGAGTGAGAGTGGCTTTGGGAGTGTTGGTTTTTCCTCTTTTGTCGATGCGGCTTTTGGGGGGGTAAATTTTTCTTTTTTGACAAGTCCTTGTTCTGTTTCTAACGTCTTTTTAACTAAGGCTGTCAGTTTACGGTTAGTTGAAAAATCGGGGTGAATTTCCAGTAATCCTATGCGTAAAGAAAAAGCCTTCATAGGGTCTTTGTTTTTTAATGCTTTATTGATGTTTTCTTCAGCAGTCAAAAAAGTCTCTTGCTTAGTGATTGCGGTAATTGCCAATTTTATTGTTGCGTTGATCTGATTGATAAACGCTTTCACTTTTTCAGCTTCGTCATTACTACCATCTTTTTCAGCAGTCTCTTTGTTGCCATAGCGTTCAACCCATCCCTTTGCTTTTTCAGAGAGGGTTAACAGTTTGCGGCGTGCAGGTGGTTTCAGTCCTTTTCCTTTCAGTGAAGACTCCACAGCCCCTAACGCGATATCGTGAGCATAACGATAGATGTCTTTATAATGATCTTTATGGTTAGGGTTATCGCGGTCTAGGTCAATAAATTGATCAACAGCTTTGACGGCATCTGCCCATTTTGTTGATGAAGAACTGAAGAGAGGTTGTTCTACTCG
>UOGL01000239.1_pt1 | contig 20326 bp, 11 predicted proteins | sample 1990131 | NCBI WGS metagenome assembly UOGL01 (sample SAMEA4728526, study PRJEB27164) | hydrothermal vent metagenome | biome: marine basaltic hydrothermal vent biome; feature: marine hydrothermal vent; material: mineral | place: Pacific Ocean | collected 2011-06-14/2011-07-23 | depth 1741 m | reverse complement strand
TCAAATCGTTTGAGAATGCAAGCAATGATGAGTTGCCATTGAAGAAGCTGCTGTCAAACCATGACAGCGCACAAACCATAACCAAGTGGGCGAGGTTGCTTTTGTTATCTTCAGGATGTTATCAAGCGACCTTAACCTAGCAGTGAGCCAGAACCATCAAGGGAACTCAGGCACAGAAAATCAGCGAGTTTTGCACACGATTTCATTGATAAGAAGTAACTACTCAGCGAGGAAGTTTATTAAGTAAATCCCCCTCCCTTTTAGGGAGGGGTTAGGGGAGGGTGGAACGGTTCAATTCAAATTCACCATTATTTTGCTTTTAAGCATTCGTTTCTGAATGCCTCAAAACAAAAATCACTCAATCACATACCACGCTGAGACCCTCCCCTCCCTAAAAAGGGAGGGGAGGTAGGCTTCGCTGAGTAGTGTTACGATAAGAAATTAATCGTTGCGTAGTTTCAGGTCGAGTTCACCTAGTTTGAGGCGAATTTCGTTGAGTGATGTTACTCCAAAGTTACGGCTGCCAAGCAATTCGTCAGGTGTTTTTTGCAAAAGCTCACCGAAGGTATCGATACCCAGCCGCGACATACATTTACGCGAGCGAACAGAGAGGTTGAGTTCTCCAATGGGTTGGTTGAGGACTTGCTGTTCTTGGGGAGAAAGAGACTGTGCCATTAACTGGAAGTCTGCGGACTGACCTTTGCTTAGGTTTTGTCCAATTCTCAAGTTGTGCGATGTGAGCATTTCACGGATTTCGTGGAGTGATGTTTCACCAAAGTTTTTACCTGCTAACAGGTCTTGCTCGCTGATTTCTGTTAAATCGCCCAAGGAGTGAATATCCATTCCTTGTAAACAGTTGCGCGATCGAACAGAGAGTTCGAAATCGGTAATAGGACGGCTGAGTAACTGTGATAGTTTCGCTTCTTCACGAAGGTATTCTTCGTCATAGTACATATCACTCGTCGCTTCGACATCAAGTAAATATAATTTGGCACGTTCGTGGTTCGGGTCAAAATCGAGAACACGCTTAAAGCAGAAAGCTGCTGCGTTGTAGTTTTCTCGGTCATCGTACAGCAACCCTAAATTCAAAAGTGCTCCCAAGTAGAAAGGGGGTTTGGAAAGTGCCTGCTCGTAAAGACGAATGGCATCGTCATCGTTACCCCGAGAAGAGTTTTCAACCGCCAAACGGAAAAGTGCTCTCGCGTGGCGAGTATCCATATCAGCAGCTCGCTCAAAATACTCGATAGCTCCGTAAGTGTCGCCTCTATCAGAGAGGATACATCCCATTTGATAAGAGTACTCTGCACGTCCCGCAGCTTTTGATGCAATGCCTCGAAGCATATTCTCTGCAGAATCTAAATCTCCCTGCATTCGGACTTCGCCCGCTTGTCGTAATGAACACTCAATCGCATCGTATCCTGCCTTCTGAGCTTCAACAAACTGACCAGCAGATTCTTCATGGCGTCCCAAAGCGCTGAGTGTTAATGCGTGATAAAAACTTGCAAAGGGTCCATTGGGAGCTTGAGAAAAGGCACTGTCCGCAGCCTCGTGCTGCCCCAAAAAGTACCAGCAAACACCTGCCCGAGCAAATGCTTCCCCTGTGGCAATTCCAGAATCAAGCTGATTCTGAAGAGACGTTGCGACAACTCGCAATTCTCCTACCTGTGCTCCGCTAATGACCTCGTGTATCTGAGAGATTGTTTCTCCAGAAACAGGTTGGTTACTCTCGACAATTCGACTTACATCAATCAATTCAGCTACTAACACGATTTGTCCTCTTATTTAAGGGGAATTCACCAAAATAATACCTTGGGGGTGTGCCGAGGTAACGGCGCGCATCTCCTACGCAACGGAGCAAGATTATAGCAACAGAAAAAAACAATGCAAGGTCACAGATTAACAACTCAGCGAGGAAATTTATTTAACAAATCCCCCTCCCTTTGAGGGAGGGGAGGTTACCATCACTGAAGTAGTTACTTTACGTCAATCATTTTAGTTTTGTTGTGGCTGTCAAACCAGCCACGCTGGGCAGTCGACGAATTGCTATTGTGACAATTTGTTCCAGACGATTTACACATTGTGCTAAATTTTTATCGCTTGGAACTGACAGAAGCCGCTTTTCTACGATATGATATGCGGAGGGCTTCTAACGGGGCTATTTCTGCCCTCTCTTCGTTTTATTTGATTTTCAATGTCTCTTTAATTTTATGAACATCCCATCAACGGCTCGTCAAACCGATTTGATACCAAGGAGAACGCAGACTGCTTCGCAGTTGCTTTTCGTCACGATTATTTTTTTGCTGACATTGCTGACAGCAAGTGCGCGTGCTGACTCAAAGAGAGGCTCATTTCAAATTCAAAAAGTGCGTGTTGGTTTTGATGGCTATTACAAAATTGGTCGTTGGACAGAGATTCGTTTTGATTTTTTTACGCCGGTAAAACACGGGAAACTTGAATCGCGTGATAATAAAACATTAGAAATTTCTGTCGGTGTCATGGACCCCCATGGGAGCTATGTTTTCTCTTCTGTCCATCTGGATTCAAAACAACTGAAAAAGAAGAGCTCCTACATTATGTACCAGGACGCACGTCTTTTGGTGAAATTTGGTCGTCCCGATAGCGATCTTATTTTCCGTTGGAAGTATGGTAACTCCCCTTCTCAAACGGTTGTCGTTCACCCCCCAAAAAAAGATATCGACCCCAAAAAAGATATCGACCGAGATAAAAAAACTATTTGGTTTCACAAAGGGCAGAAAAGTTCGACCCGTCTTTGGGGCGTTTTAGGAAACCCTAAAGGATTTAATTTACTAGAAGAAAAGGATGATTTTCGAGTCATCTATTTCAAAAACCCAAAAGATTTGCCCTTGCATTCATTCGGGTACGAAAGTCTTGATGCTTTGCTGATTGTAGGTGACTACGATATCTCCCCCCAAAGCAACACAGCTTTGGAAAAATGGGTGCGTATGGGAGGAAACCTTTTTGTCTCGGTGGGACAGGAAGTTCCAGCTTACCAGAAAAGCTTGCTGTCGAAGTGGAATCCCATTCCTATTACAGGACAAAGGGTTTTTGATAGCATGAGTGAAATTGAAAGTTTCTCCGACAAAAAGCAACGGATTCGGTTTAATGGTCGTGTGCAAGGCGCACAGATGCTCGATGTTGAAGGGAATATCCTCATCGGGGAATCGAAAGCCCCCCTGTTACAGCGTCTTCCTTATGGTTTTGGGGTTGTCACGTTGTTTGCGATAGACGTTGTAAAGCCCCCTCTTTCAAAATGGAGAATGCTCCCTTCTTTACTCCATAAAATGGTAGAAGGAATGCATTACTCTCGAGTTCATACAGAAAAAAAAGAATCAAAAGCTCTTTCACAAAGTGGCATCACAGAGTTAAAAACGCAACTGACGGCTTCCGTTGAAAATTATCCTGAAGTCAAACGGGTTTCCAGTTGGTATGTGATGGGAGCAATGATCATTTTTTTACTGCTGGTAGGACCACTCGACTATTTTGTCGTTTGCCATCTTCTGAAAAAACCACGCCTGACATGGGTCACCTTACCCCTTATTGTATTACTTGCGGTTGGTTGGGGTGTGATGACGGCACGCCGAACCAATGGAAATGTATTGCGACTGAACCAGTTGGAGTTGATTGATATTGACGCTTCAACAGGTTTGCTACGAATACAAAACTGGTATTCTCTTTATAGTCCGACCAATCAGCGGTACGAACTCCAGTCCATTCCTAATAATGTCAACTGGAGGAGCTTGGCTTTCTCTGAGAATGATAATCTTATCTGGTCAGGAAATCCAGAAGATTCTTATACCGGAATGTATCGAACAGGAGGCGTGGAATTTGAACGTCCCGAATATCATTTGATGGAGAATAATCAAGGAATTCAAAATCTTCCCATTCCTGTTTGGTCAACCCAAAACCTCACTGCAACACAACAGGCTCGACGTAATCTCCCTTCAGAAGGAAATAACTCATCTCCGCTATTGTTTGAAAGTTATTTCGAAAGCACTGGTTCTGGACAGCTTGAGGGAGTGATGATATCACATCTTCCTCTTCCCATTACAGAATGGATGATGGTTTACAAAGGACGGGTTTATCAATCTCGATTAGGAAAAAAGACGGAAACGATTCAACCAAATATCCCCATTATTTTTTCTTATGCCGATCATTCAATGAAATCGTATGACATTAAGGTTTTTTTTACAGAAGTGACTTCGAGACATTCTGAAGAAGAAACAGGGGAAACGGCTTCCTCTGGAATAACAGAGTACAACTCTCAGAGCCGAGATATTGAAGGCATTACTCGTACACTCTCTTTTCACGCCGCCGCTGGAGGGACGAGTTACACACAGTTACAAAATCACTTTTTGAAAAATCTTGATCTTTCGGTACAACTCCGTTTAGGGCGGGCTGTTTTGTTTGGTCGAATTCCACAGCCGGTCAGCCAACTCCAAATTAAATCTGCGAACAAAACAGAAACTCCTGTTTTGCAAAGTGACACTTTCGTGCGCATTCTCCTCCCCGTAAAAAGAACCATTGAAACGAATACTCCTCTGCCAGATTTGAATAAAAAGTAAGATTTCTACTGTTGAGAAGAGTCAAAGGTAAAGAGAAATGATTGAAACCAGAAAACTGACAAAAAGCTACGGCGATTTAGTGGCAGCAAATCAGATTGACCTCAAATTAGAACAGGGGGATGTCTTTGGGTTTATTGGACCAAATGGTTCAGGCAAAACAACCACCATGCGTATGATTGCAACATTGCTGACACCCGATTACGGTGAAGCTTACGTTTGTGGGCAATCGATTTATTCTAACCCGCGAGAAATTCGTAAGTTGGTGGGTTACATGCCCGATTTTTTTGGTGTCTATGATGATATGAAAGTGATTGAGTACTTGGAATTCTTTGCAGCAACCTATCGTATCAATGGTCCTTCGCGTCGGAAAATTTGTGAAGAAAAATTGGAACTGGTTGATATGTCGTTTAAGCGCGATGCAATGGTGAATCAGCTTTCACGCGGACAAACACAGCGAATTGGTCTTGCACGGGTATTACTACACGACCCGCAAGTTTTACTTCTTGATGAACCTGCCAGCGGTCTCGACCCGCGTGCCAGAATCGAAATTCGCAATCTCTTAAAACGACTTGGCGAAATGAAGAAAACCGTTATTGTTTCCAGCCATATCCTTCCCGAACTTGCAGATATTTGTACGCGCGTTGGCATGATTGAAAAAGGAAACTTGATTGTCGATGGTTTTGTCGATGAAGTAATGAAAAAAGCCCGTGAAGCTCAAATGTTGCATATCAAGGTAACGGAAAATCCAGAACAGGCTGCCAAACTCATCGAACAGCATGACGAAATTCAATCGGTTTCAATGAATGGAGAGCAAATTGATGTCATCTTAAAACAAAACGTCTTCGACTATAGTTTTCTTCCCTCACTTCTTCTCGATGCAGGTTACAAGCTCAAACTTTTCAGAGAAGAAGAAGTCAATCTCGAAACCGCCTTCATGGAACTGACCAAAGGCGTACAGCAATAAACGCAGCGGTCGGTTATTTGCGTACAAGGTTTGTGCCAAGCTAAACGTCTTTTTCATCGTTTAGCCAAACTTCCAACGGCTGAATTTAATTAAACCATAGTGCGAACCCGAAAAACCCTCCGTTTTCACTACCAAATTTTTGTAGTAGTTCTGTCCAGAACTTCAATTTGGTGGTCTCACCTTTTTCCAGAAATAGAGCAACATCAGAACCTTGAATCAACAAGACAGGTGCAAATTGTTTTGACTTGGTGAAAAACTTGCGAACATTGATAGCCCGTCCATCTGTCACGCGCCAATGCGAGACCAATTTTTTCCCTGACAGTATTGCTTCAGTCTCATTCAGAAACGTTTTCCATCCTGCAATAATTTGAGGGGTCACTTTAACTTGTAACACACCTGTTTGTTGAGGATTGGGTATCCATTCTTCCATGTCATCTGTTTCAGCTTCAATTGCTTTCCAAGTCAATCGGCTTAGCTTAATAACCTGCTCGCAGTGAAAGAGGGATTTTTTGAGACGTTTCGGTTCGACCACATCATATTTAGCCAACTGAAGAAATGCCAGCGAATCAGCATAGTAAGAAGATGGTGTTAAATAGGGAAGTAGATTGTCTTTATTTTTCTCTGCTTCCTTTGCTATTTTCTTAAGTATTTCTACAGAATCAATTCGGAGAAAATCATACGGCGATTTTACTTTAGGAAACGCCAAATGGGCAGTTCGTTCAAAAGAGTCTTTCCAGTCAAGCGATAGCAAAAACTCATTCAGTCCCATAAAGACGTGCGTATAGCCTCGCAACCAAAGAACATCGGCGTAGTCGAATGTGATGGCAATTTCTTTGACGTCTTCAGCCTTCTTTTCTTCTTTCTTTTTATCTTTCTTTTCTTCAGGAGAATTGGCAGCGTTTGATGCAGCATTAAGACCAAAAAAAGATTCCCGTTCAATCGCTTTGCCATTGCCATCAATATCAAAGCGAATTTTTGAAAGCCGTAAGCGAAGCTTAACGTTTTTGTCTTTGACTTGTGCAAGAGTTTGTTCTGCTTTTTTCACATCAATAATAAACTGCTCTAAAATTTTCCGCATATCTGAATACGCAATAGTCTGAGGAGACTTTGTAAATTGAGGCCAATCAGCAAATATTCCAAGGTCTTTCGGAGTCGATTCTTGTGAGGTGAAGCGGTAAAAGTTATTTAAGTCACTCATAAAACCATACCGGTGTAAAGATTGTGTCACCCCTTCAATGCTTCGAAAAAACTGTAATACTCCCAAGCCAAAACGGGCTTCATCATCTTGAGGATGTTTTTTCAGATGAGCCAGAAGTTCTTGCTCTCCTTTTTTAAGTTGCCCGTTATGCAAATACTTTTCGACAAGCGGAGGAAGGGGCACCTTTGCCCGAACAGGTTGCTCTTTTTTTGTTGCAGGTGGTTTCTCTACAGGTGCTTTTGATGAAGCAGCGTTATTGTTGTCTGCGTTGTCTGCAGATAAGAATGTGACCACAAAAAACAGAACGATAAAACAAGCAATACAGAAACGCATTATAGAGAACCTCCTTGATAACACTACTGTCAATGTAACGAGCCTTGATAGACTCACTTCAACGCATTGTAACAGTAGACAAAAAATCTAGCAATGCCTAACAAATTGTCACCGGTAGGTGGCGTTGGAGGCGGCGGGATTCAGAAGGAGAGTTGTTTATCGAGCGCTCCTCCTCATCTTCTTTGTTTTCTCAATCGAGAACTGGCGCGGTCAAGTAAATGTTGCTCTGCAACGGTGAGAGAATCGAGTCCCTGTTTATGTACTTTGTCGAGTAGTATTTCGACTTGATCATCTTCGAAAGCGATTTGCTCTTGCTCAAGTTTCTCTTTTTTCAACTCCCTTTTTTCCTTCCAGCGTTTGAAAAAGCCGGGCTTCTTTTTGACAGAAGTTTGAGTGCTTGTCATGCTGGCGTAACTGGTCGAAATGTCATAGTCAAGAAATGCGTCATCGTATAATTCGTCAGACTCAAATTGTGTTGTTTCCTGCATATTGAAAATTGTCAAAATGGCTCCGATAAGCACCACCATACCAACCGTTTGACCGGGGGTTTGTTCAGGAAGCAGCAAACCTGTCACCATCATCCCGATCCCCATGTAAAGCCCTGTACGCAGAGTGAGCGAAATCCCAATATCGCGTCCTAACCGATCAACAAGAAATGTTTGAACAATTCGCCCGCCATCCAACGGGTAGATGGGCATGATGTTCACCAAAAATAAAATGTAATTGGCTTTGAAGATAAGGACAAGGAGATCGGAAGATATTTGCCCTGAAGCAAACTCAACATTAGGAAACATAAAAGGATGGATAGTATCGAGGTAATGTGCAGAATGATAAACAGCAGGAAATGCCATTACACACAATGCAAGATTGACCAAAGGACCAGAGGCAGCGGTAAACAATTTCGAAAAAATTGAATACCCCGGATAAACTGAAGCGAGTCCGCCCAGGGGCCAAATGAAAATTTCGTAGCCATCTCCTCCGGTTGAACGTGCTCCAAGAATATGACCAAACTCGTGTAAAAGAGTGCTGATAAACAATATCGCACCAAAGACCATTCCCAAAGTGATTCCCCACCGCCAACAAAAAAGGAGCGTTAGTAAAGGAAACAGGTAGGTGACATAAACATCTGTCGCAAACCACACACCAGCAGAAAACGACCATTTCATGAGGCTATCACGGTAATTCATGAGATATTTCCGAACTTGGACAAACCGGTACCATTAAACGAAAACCCAAACAGAGGAGTCCTTCAAACTCCCAACGCTTTGTTAAGTTTAACATAGCCCACGTCCCTCGGCAATTGGCATTTTACCGATTGAAACAAAAAGAATGCACATTGGTGCTTGCACAGCAATAGATGATTGCTGAGACGCCCCGAGCAATTTTATTGAAAATGCATTAGTTAGTAGGACAGCGACACTTTGCTTTTGTCGGCGTGTTTAACTTGTGTTGTTAATTAGTAACTATTCAGTAAAGTCATCCTCCCCTCCCTTTTTAGGGAGGGGAGGATGAACAGGGTCACAGTGTGGTATGTGATTGAGTATTTTTTGCTTTTAGACATTCAAAAACGAATATCTAAAAGCAAAATAGTAGTTCATCTGAACCAAACCGTTCCACCCTCCCCTAACCCCTCCCTAACAAGGGAGGGGGATTTAACTTGATAACCCCCCTCGCTGAGTAGTTACAATTTCTTGCTGTAAACCCACAAAGCACTCTCCTGTTCGTGCTGCTTGGCAGCACATTAGATAATAACGTCATAATCACTTCGATGTTGCGTAACATATTTTACTGCAACATGTTACGGTGTTTTTTCGTTTATTTCCAGAAGTTCTTTCTCCGAACGTTGAAAAAAGTGCAAAATCGCCTGTAAGATATTTCTTACTTATCCGTCTCCCTTGTGACGGGAGGAGAGTCTGTCGTCTAATCACCCTACAATTACAGTGTCACTTTGTTTAAGAAGGAAGTAGAGACTTATGTCCGATACGCAAGCCAATGCACAGGAGTCCATTAATAAAATTAGTAAAGCTTACCACGATATTCGCGAGCAAATGTCGCAAGTGATTGTGGGACAAGGGGATGTGATTGATCAATTATTGGTCGCCATGTTTAGTCGGGGGCACTGTTTGCTGGAAGGGGTTCCTGGATTAGCGAAAACCTTGATGATCAGCACATTGGCTCGTTGTCTCTCAATGGATTTTGCCCGCATTCAGTTTACTCCCGACTTGATGCCTTCAGATATCACAGGAACAGACGTTCTGCAAGAAAATCGTGATACTGGTAATCGTGAGTTTCGCTTTATTCAAGGTCCTTTGTTTCATAATGTTGTGTTGGCAGATGAAATTAACCGGACCCCTCCTAAAACACAGGCTGCTTTGCTTGAAGCGATGCAAGAACGCCAAGTGACTGTCGGGCAGGTTCGCCACCAGTTGAGTAGTCCTTTCTTCGTGTTGGCAACGCAAAACCCAATTGAACAAGAAGGAACCTACATGCTTCCCGAAGCACAACAGGATCGTTTTATGTTCAAAGTGTTTGTTGACTATCCCTCTTTTGAAGAAGAAAAGCAAATTGCTAAACAGACGACAACAATTCAATCAGATGACATCAAACCGGTTCTTTCGGGAGAAGAAATTGTTGAACTTCAAAATATCGTTCGACAAGTTCCCATCACAGACCATGTTGTAGAGTATGCTTTATTGCTTGTGCGTCAAACCCGTATTAACGAAGTGGGTGCTCCTGAGTTTATTAAAGAATGGCTCAGTTGGGGTGCAGGACCTCGTGCTGTTCAAAACCTTTTATTAGGTGGTAAAGCGCGGGCATTGTTGCAAGGGCGTAACCATGTTTCAACAGAAGATATCAAAGCGTTGGCATCTCCTGTATTACGTCATCGTATTGTTTGTAACTTTGCTGCGGAGAGTGATGGAATTACTCCTGACCGTGTGATTGAACGTCTTGTTGAAGAGACTCCTTCTAAAGAGGGTGAGTTGACGAACGATCCTCGTTTGAAGAAGATTTTTTCAGCCGGATCATCTGACTTAGGCTAAGTTTAGATGCTCAGGAGATCGGGCAGACAATATCGGGCAGACAATGTTGTCTGCCCGGTGAACAAGATGTCTCTTGGTGAAACTCTATTTTGTGTTTGAGAGACTGAGATTGTTTGAATACTTGCAGCAGTAAAGGGTGACAGATATGGCGGATGATTACCGAAAGTTTTTGCGACCTGAAGAACTTTCTCGAATTTCAAGATTGGAGATTCGGGCGCGACACGTTGTAGAAGGATTTCTTTCAGGGATGCACCGCAGCCCTTATTTTGGTCAATCGGTTGAATTCGTTCAGCACCGGGAGTATGTGCAAGGGGACGAAATTCGTAATATCGACTGGAAAGTTTGGTCAAAAACGGACAAGTATTACATCAAGCAGTTTGAAGAAGATACAAACTTGCGTACCACGTTGGTGGTCGATTTAAGTGAATCGATGATGTTTGGCTCGGGTGCAATGACGAAGTTTGACTACGGCTGCACCGTTGCTGCGTCGCTTGCGTACTTGTTGTTGAAACAACAAGACTCTGTTGGCTTGGTTGCATTCGATGAAGGGATTCGGACTCAAGTTCCAACACGGAGTAAACGCAATCACTTGCATTCTATTTTAATGGCGTTGGCTGCGGAGAAACCTCGCGAAAAAACAAACATGTACGAAGTTTTGCGTACTGTTGCAGAGGGGCAGTCTCTTAAGGGAATGGTTGTGATTATCTCAGACCTGTTTGCTGACCGTGAAGGTCTGTTTAAGGGATTAGATTTATTGCGGCATCGTGGGCACGACGTGCTTGTGATGCACCTGATGGATGACCAGGAACTTGACTTTGAATATACCGGGACAACCAAGTTCGAAGGAATGGAAGAAATGGGTGACCTGCTTTGTGACCCGCGTGCATTGCGTGATGGGTACCTTAATGCTGTTGAAAAGTATTTGAATGAAGTTCGCAGACATTGTGCCAGAAGTGTTGTCGATTACCAGACAATTCGTACCAGCGAGCATCTTGATGCTGCCCTCTCACACTATATGAATCACCGTATCGGAATGAGTTCTTCACTCAAAGTTTGATGACGAGCGTTTAACTCACAAGAGTTTCAGGCTCTCACAGTATGGTGTCAACTACTATTATTATCTCAGGATGGCTTGTTTGTCAGCCACAACAAAAACTTATTTTTCACTCGAAAGCATCATTGAAATCTCAACAATTTTTATGATTAGTAATTTATAGAACCGGAATAGATATTTATGGGACCCTCGATCTTTTCGCAGCTTTTCCTTAACCCTGCATTTGTGACTGTAGGGTCTCTGGTGGCGATTGTCGCAACGCCGGTTATTATTCATTTTATTAATCGATTGCGGTATCGTAAGGTTCGTTTTGCAGCAATGGAGTTTTTGCTGCAAAGTGATAAGCAGAATCGTCAGCGTGTGTTGTTAGAACAACTGCTGTTGCTGTTGTTGCGAATACTTATTGTGCTCGCATTACTCGCGCTCATTGCACGTATGATATTCAGCCAAACAACATTCAAAAATCTGGGAGGGGCAAAAGCGCACCACTTGGTATTGCTTGATGACAGTGGTTCGATGAGGCAAAAATGGAACGAAACATCTGCATTCAAAGAAGGAATTAAAACCATTAAGTCGATGGTGACAGAAGGGGCAAAGCGTCCTAATACAAGAACGCTTTCATTGGTCTTGCTCTCCAATCCCAATCAACCGCTCGTCTCGAATGCAGATATCAACGAAGTGTTGATAAAGGAATTGGAATCAAAACTCAACAACCTTGAGTGCTCACATCGATCGTTAAATTTGGTGAAAGGACTTGACATTGCAGGGGAGATTCTTGCAAATAGCAAAGGGACATCAAAGACATTGCATGTCATCTCTGATTTCCGAAGCGATGATTGGAAAAATCGATCTGCCATTGCCGACAGTGTTGCTGAACTCGATGATGCCAAAATTTCGGTGAACTTGGTTCGTTCTCTCCCTTATAAAGAAGGGGATGTCGCGAACCTTGCAATCACAAACCTTTCCGGCGATACACAATCGGCTAAACCTGGTATTCCGGTAGAGTTTCGCATGCGTGTTTTTAATTATTCAAAAGTCGTTGTCAAAAATGTCCGGGCAGATATTTTTCAAGATGGCAAAAAAAACCCTGGAAAAACTCCTCCGATTCCCGAAATCCCACCAAACAGTTCTGTTGAGAGCAAGTTTTATGTGACATATCAAGAAGCGGGAAATCATACGTTAAAGCTTGCTCTTGAATCGGATGCATTGGATTTAGACAACCAGCGTTTTGTTGCAATTAACATTAAAGTAAAACATGAGATTCTTATTATTGATGGGGATGAAAAAGTTTTTTCTAGAGACAAAGACGTAATGACAACTGGAAAAAGTGTTAATAGTTCGCTATTCCTGATTTACTCTTCTGTTATCAAAGACGTTAATTATCTCCGCAATCAACCTCTTGATCATTACCAATCAATCTACATGCTGAATGTTGCAGAGTTAAGCCCAGATGCTCTTGATGCTCTTACGGAGTATGTCAAAGGTGGCGGAGGTCTTGTTTGGTTTATGGGGGATCAAATTAACTCTAAGTACTACAACGAACATCTTTACAAACCATTAGGAAAAGGATTGTTCCCTGTTCCGCTTCAAAATAAGCCAAAACAGATGCCAGAAAACGCAAACCCCGAACTAGAATCAGACCTCAAAGCGGGAGACCACCCTATTCTTAAAGACTACAAAAAAATACCTGGTCTTGGAAAAGCGTTCTCCATCAGCACTTTCCTTCCTGTGGAGAATAAATGGGAGCGAGATGACACTGTTCGAAAAGATGGTGTTACAACATTTGCCTCTACCCGAACCAATGCTCCTCTAATGTTTTTGCATAATCTGGGGGATGGGAAAATTATTACCGTATTGACTTCCGGTGGGACGATGTGGACAACTCTCTCCAGTACTTATGCTTATCCGTTAATTATGCTTAATATCCAGAAATATGTGAACAAAAACGAAGATGCTGATAATTCTCGTATTGTAGGATCAGCAATTGATTTGTCACTTGATCCTTCTCAGTACACTGAAAAAGTTGAGATTGTCACACCAGGAAAAGGGGCTTCCCCTCGTTCAAACCGTCTTGATGCAAGATTCATCAAGGGCAAAGCGGCTGAAAAACCGAAAGAGGGCGAAGAGCCTTCTCCTGCAACGAAACCACAATTAGTACTTAATTTTGGTTCTAAAAGCACAGACCGACCAGGAATTTATACCGTCAAACTATCGAAGACAGGAAATAATGATACCTACGGGGAAGAAAAAATGCTTGCATTCAACATACCAGATTCAGAGAGCAGCCTGCCGATTATATCGAACAGTAAAATTGTTGACCGTGTTGGTAAAGAAGTCAAAGTGACGATTCAGGAATTTGGAAGTACAGACTGGATTAAGGAAAAAGACGCAGGGCAGGAAGCACGGCGTCTCTTACTGATTTTGATTGTCATTTTGTTCCTGGCAGAACAGGCGTTGGCTTATCGCTTAAGTTTCCACGCATCAGGTTCTTCGAGAACCAATAAATCAAAATTAGCAGGACCAGCCCGTGCTGCAGTGTAGTCTCATCGTTCAAATGGCTCATTGATTGGGCAACAAAACTTATTGAAATTTGAATTGTTCAAAAATACTGATATTTGAAATTGAATCTTATGAATACTTGTTTGAGCTTAGTATGGTTGATGGTTGCAGTTGTTAATATGCAAAATCTTAGTTTTATAGAGAAACTAAAGATGATGAAATACGACTGGCCCGATACAGGGCTTCAATGGTTTCTTTATGGGGGCGGATTCTTTCTTGCCTTTGTTTACACCATTTGGCTTTATGTTCTTGATACCCGAGAGCGTTCTCTCTTTTGGCGGTTTTGGCTACTCTTCTTTCGTTTGTCAACCTTAGCAATCGTTCTGTTAATTGCACTGAACCCCTACACGCAAGACAGAAAAGCAGTTTTCTCACCTTCGCGAGTTATTCTTGTTGTCGATACATCTCTTTCAATGCGTGAACCAGAAAAAATGCTTGAAAAGGAAAATGCAGTCGGTGATAAAAGTGTTATTCCATCTCGATCGAGTGCTTGTGTTGATTTACTGGAAAAATCTTCACTCATCGAAGATTTACGCAAAAAACATGATGTCTACATTTATACCTTTGATACAAAACTCAAGGGACCTCATCGTGTTTTTTCTACTTACGATGTGCGTCTTCAAAATGAAACTCTTGTAGAGACAAAACAATCTTCTGACAAAGAAGACGTTTCAAAAGACAAGGATACTTCAAAAGAACAAACAATCGATTGGAAAGAGTTGCTTCGTCCACAGGGGACAGAATCTGCTTTGGGGGAAGCTGTGAGAGAGTTAGTGGGTACAGTCAACGACCCGACTCTTGCGGGAGTCGTTGTTATTTCAGATGGTGGATCGAATGCTGGTATTGACCCTTCCTCTGCTGCTGTAGAAGCCAAAGAAGCATCTCCTTCCGTACATATTTATACCGTGGGAGTGGGGAGCACTCTGTTTCCTAAACGATTGCAAATCACCGATGTTGAAGCTCCTTCTGAAGTTCATGTTGGCAAAGACCCTTACGATATTAAAGCTTATGTTCAAGGGGTCGCTATGGGGAAAGACCCCTTGATGGTTGAGTTGCTGATGCGACCTGAAGCAGATAGCAATGCTCCTTTAATAAAAATTTCTGAGCAGAAAATCCAACTCGATAAAGACAACACTCCTATTGAAGTTGTGTTCAACCAGATTCCCAAGGTTGCTGGAAAATTTGAATATGTTGTTCGAACATATCCTCTTGGAAAATCCAATCATTCCAAAATGAAACCTGTTGAACGTTCTAAAATTGTCAGTATTGTTAAACGAAACCTCTCAGTTCTTATGATTGCGGGTGGTCCGACACGCGACTATCGCTTTGCCCGCAACATGCTCTACCGGCATCCTGGGATTGATATTGATGTTTGGTTGCAAACAGTTGATCCAAGTACAGTGAATACTGTCAGTCAGGAATCTGATGACTTGCTGGTTAAATTTCCTGAAAATTTCCCATTACGTCCCAAAGCGAATGAGATTAAGGACGAGAGTGCCCAACCCAAACAGTACGATGTCATACTTGCTTTTGATGTTGACTGGGAGCGTATCGACAAAGAAGGGCGTGAAAAAATAAAAGACTGGGTGGATAGAAAATCGGGCGGAATTGTTTTTATTGCAGGAGATGTTTACACGCCAGACTTAACAGCAATGAAAACAGTTGATGGTAATAACAAATTCGAATCGATTCTGTTATTGCATCCTGTCGTTTTGAGTGACGAAGATATTGGGTTCAGACTTGATGAAAAAGCGGTCACCCCTTCCAGTCTTAACTTTACCCAAATGGGTAAGAGTGTAGGATTTCTCCAACTGACTGATGAGCCAGAAACATCGAAAGAAGTATGGAAGGAATTTGAAGGAATCTATCGCTGCTATCCAACGAAAGGAAAAAAAGCAGGGGCACAGGTCTATAGCTACTTCTCAGGTCCCAATGCTGATGGTGAGGAAGGGGACCCCATTTTTCTTGCATCACAATACTATGGGTCAGGAAAAGCGATGTATGTTGGAAGCGGAGAAATTTGGCGGCTTCGTTCAATTGACGACGAGTTTTTTGACCGCTTTTGGACAAAAGTTATTCGTGAAGTTGGACAAGGGCGACAGAAACAAGGGAATAATTTAGGAATGTCTCTTCCTGAAAAAAATACCTATTACTTAGGGGAGTCAATACAAATGCGCGTTCAGATGATGACACCTCAATTAAAACCCCTCATACTTAAGTCAGCTAAAATGAAGGTGATAACTCCTGACGGAAGGGAAATGGCTCCTGTATTAACAATGATTCCCGATCCGCAAAATAAAGAAAAAGGGCAGTACATCTCTTCCTTCCGTGCAAACGAACTTGGGATTTACCGGGTAGAAGTTCCTGTCTCTGGAACAGATGAAGTGATTAAAGAGCGGTTTGAAGTTCTTATGCCTACACTCGAAACAGATGACCCTCGCCAGAACATCACCTTGTTGACAGAACTATCCCATACAACTTCTGGTAAGTATTTTACAATGACAGATGTCAAAAAAGAATTACCAACACGTTTGGAAGGGAAATCTCAAGAAACCTATATCGACGAGCAACCACAAACACAATGGGACCGCATGTTTTTAATGTGGCTTCTTTTGGGACTGTTAGGGATCGAATGGCTTTCACGAAAACTACTGAAATTAGCATAGCCATAAAGATAAGAAGAATAAAAATTATCAAGTGATTGGATTTTTAGCAGATACTTGAAGTTCATCACATTAGAAAAAATAGAAAATCGCAGAGGTGACAATGTCTCAACATAACTTTAACAATGTACGCCCAGAAATCTTATCGATTCTTGATCGGTTGCGTAGCAAAATTCGTAAGTATGTCTTTCTGGAAGGCTTCATGCTCGTTTTGTCTGTTGTCGCTCTGTTGTTTTGGGCTGGCTTAACAATCAACTGGGTTTACTTCAAAGCCAGCAACCTAGAACTTCCCTATTGGTTTCGGGCATTCTTTAATATCGCTTCTCTTTGCCTCATTGTTCTTACCTTCCTGGTTTGGGTCGTAACAAGAACAATGCGCCATTTCAAAACAAAATCGTTGGCTCTTATTTTAGAGCAACATTTTCCTGAATTAGACGACCGATTGATTACTGCTGTTGAAGTTAAAGAGTCTGTTGCTGACAATGAATCTTTTTTGACGGAAGAAATGCGGAACCTCACGATTCAAAATGTAACGCAAGAAACAAAAAATTTAGATATCAGCGATGTTTTTTCTCGCAAACCATTAGCCAAGGCGATCATTGCGACTATTGTGTTATTTATTTCTATCGGAGGGTTATGGATAGCAAACGCTCAAGCTGTTGAAAATTGGTACAACGCCTATATCAAAATGGAAAATCGATATTGGAAACGAGAGACCCAACTTAATGTGACCGTGCTTGCTTACCCGGGAGAGCGAATTAAAAAGTTCCACAATGGGGAATACAAACATCCTAAAGAAGTCGATTTGAAGATTGTTATCACTGTTCCTGAGGGAAATAACTCTCAGGGGAAACCTTGGAAAATTCCCGAGCACGTGAAGATTATTCATGGGCTTGTGAATAAAGAGGGGGAATTTGTTAAGTACGTACGAGATTCTAGCATTTGCACAAAAATGGGAGATCGAAAATTCACCTATCTATTTGAAAAACTCGATCAAAATATGAAGTTTTGGGTTGATGGAGGAGATTTCATTAGCCCAAAACCTTTCAGTGTGAGTATTGTCGACGCTCCTACAACCAATCGCACTGAGTATACGCCCTATTATCCAGAGTACACATTGTTAAACGATATAGATGCCTGGGAAAATAATGGCAAGCCATATTCTGAAGTTGCTGACAGCACCACGCTTTCTCTTCCCTTTGAAACACAATTTCTGCTTCAACCTGAATTCAACAAACCGATAAACAATGTTCGCATTGAAGGGAAAAATTTCAAACTCTCTTTTGGAGACTTCCCCTCTGATGATGCGAAACCAGGGACAACTGCTCCCTTCTCTGCAAAATGGCTGACTATCAATGATGAGAAACAAATAACAGAAACTATTCTCATTCCGCAAGAATTGGCAAGAACATTTATCTCTTCAGATGGAATGAAATTGAATCTCCCTCTTTTTATTACTGCTTCGATAGAAAAAGTGATCAAAGAAAAGAAAGAAGTTGTATTGCCTGAAATTAATGGGAAGGTTCCCCTTCCTAATGCGTTTGCTATTGCTCCTGGAAAATTAACTCTTTATTTGGAAGACCGCGATGGTATTGCCAGCGTTGTTCCCGTTCAAATAACTATCAAAGGCATTGTTGACACTACCCCCATAATCGATACAGAACCGGTTGGGATTGATACAATGATTACCCGTAAATCAAGTGTTCCATTTTCTGGGACGGTTAAAGATAAGAAATACGGTGTTGCAAAATCTTATTTCAAGTACAAAATAAATGGTAATGGGGAAGCCCGTATTCGACAGTTTCAAACACCCCCTCTCCCCAAAACCGAGCAAGAGTTCGTTCTTAAGCAATTAGTTCCATGGAGTGGAGAAAGCGAACTCATTAGAAAATACTTCAAAAAGAGGGATGTTGAGCGATTTGATGTGAAATCATTAGACATGAAAATAGGTCAAAAACTAACAATTTGGGTTTATGCTGAAGATGCTGACAATTTCAATGGTCCTCACAAAAGTGAATCGACGCAAATTATTTTTACTATTGTCGATAAAGATACATTGCAAGCAGCAATCTACGCCAAAGAAGTGGACTTTAGAAATCAATTTTCACAAACAATTGAAGCCGTAACGAAGAAAAGAGAGGGGTTGAATTCATATCTCAATCAAATTATCCAGATATCTGATATTCGTAAATTGAAAGAAAAAACAGATAAAGACAGGGAAAATCTTAAACGTCTACTGCAATTAATTAAAAGAAGTGGACAAAACCCCCTGTTCAGCCTTGGGACAAGTCATGTTGAGTGTAAAACTCTTCAGGAGAACTATGAAGAAATTATCGAAAAGTTGGTTAATAATGGCATTCATAAACGTCATGTAGTAAAGGAACAGATAGAAAAAATCATTCTTCCACTTAAACAGATCAATTCAGAAAGATTTGTTGCGATTGAAAACTCTCTTTCTTTATTCAAGTTAGCAAACAAAAAAGGAAAATACCCTGTAGAAAACATAAAAAATAGCATTGAAGAAATTGACGAAATGCTTATTCAAATGAACGATGTTCTTAAAGAGATGAAAAAGATGATGGATATTCATGAGTTATCTGTCAGGATGGCTGAAATGATCAAAGCACAGGAAGAAATTAAAAAGAAAGTCCAAGCGAAGCATGCAGGTGGGCTTGAAGATGACGATGACGATGATGACGACAACGACAAGAAAAAGAAAAAGTAAAATATATTTGTAGAGAACAGAAAGAGAGAGCTTGTTTTCTTTTTGGTCCATCAAATGTTATGTTATAAACGATACAAAAGACCCCCTCAGTTCAAAGCCGTTACGTTCGGCACATTTTTTCCAGGAGGATGATTGATGAGACTGCGTAAAGAACAATCCAGTAAACGGTTTCGCTTTATCGCTGCACTGTTGCTGACAACGGCTTTTTGCCTCAGCTCTTACCCTGTATTAGTCCCAGTGCAGGGTGCTGAAAAAAATAGTGCTGAAAAAGATAATGCTGAGTCAAAAAATGAAGATGGTCTTTCAAAACGAACCCTCTCTGAAGAACAGGGGATTCAAGCAAAACGATATAAACGATTTGAAACGACGTTGGAGAGTATGGCTAAGAACATTGAAGATGAAGACCCAGCTAAGGCTGCTTTCATCCGTCGTATTCTCAAAAAAAGTCAGAGCGACCGTATTGCTCGCAGGTTGGAAAGCTTGACCACAATGCTTAAAGATGGTGATGCCTCTGGCGATATCCTTGAGCAACAAGATACAGCCATCAATGATATGAAAAATTTGCTGAAACGATTGCAAGACTACGATAAGAAAAAGGAAAATCAAGAAAGAAGAAAACAACTTGAGAAATTGCTCAGAGAGATTAACAATCGGATTAAAGATGAGAAGCGTAACCAAATGAGGGTTGCACGAGGTGATTCACCCGAAAAAATAGAAGGAAAAGAGAAGAAAAACGCTGACAAAACCCAAGATATCGTTGATGGCATTAAGAAGCATGACGGAGATCCAAAAGAAGGTAAGCCAATGGACGGAGACCCAAAAGAAGGTAAGCCAATGGACGGAGACCCAAAAGAAGGTAAGCCAATGGACGGAGATCCAAAAGAAGGTAAGCCAATGGACGGAGACCCAAAAGAAGGTAAGCCAAAAGAAGATTCCGAAAGTGATGACAAGAAGACACCTGGAAAAGAAGACCTTGAAAAAGCGCTCGAAGAAATGAAGCGTGCAATTGAGGAATTGAAAAAGAAAAATCTGGACAACGCTTCTGATGCACAAGGTGACGCAATTGATAACTTGATAAAGGCAAAAGAAAAGATCGAGGAACTTTTGAAGCAGCTTCGAGAAGAAGAACGTGAACTTCTTCTGGCAGCTTTAGAAGCTCGATTTGCTAAAATGTTAAAAGATCAAAAAAAAGTAAAAAGAAAGACT
>UOGL01000111.1_pt1 | contig 20741 bp, 16 predicted proteins | sample 1990131 | NCBI WGS metagenome assembly UOGL01 (sample SAMEA4728526, study PRJEB27164) | hydrothermal vent metagenome | biome: marine basaltic hydrothermal vent biome; feature: marine hydrothermal vent; material: mineral | place: Pacific Ocean | collected 2011-06-14/2011-07-23 | depth 1741 m | reverse complement strand
GTCATCCTCCCCTCCCTTTTTAGGGAGGGGATTGAGGGGAGGGTCACAGTGTGGTATGTGATTGAGTATTTTTTGCTTTTAGACATTCAAAAACGAATGTCTAAAAGCAAAATAGTAGTTCATCTGAACCAAACCGTTTCACCCTCCCCTCACCCCTCCCTAAAAGGGAGGGGGATTTACTTGATAAACTTCACCGCTGAGTAGTTACTAATTTTTTATCAATGAAATCGTGTGCAAAGCACGCAGGATTTCTGTGTCTGAGTTCCGTTGATGGTTCTGGCTCACTGCCAGGTTAAGTTCAACCGCTTCAAATCCAACGACGAACACGGCGGCAATACTGGGTGTATTCTTCTCCAAAAGTGGCTTGCAGCATCTGTTGCTCGCCACGAATAAAAACTGTATCTATCACTAGAATAAAGAAAGGGACAACCAACAACGGAGTGAGCGAACCGATCCAAATGGCGACTCCCAAAAGCACCAAAACCATTCCCAGATAAATAGGATTGCGACTCACGCGAAACGGTCCGGTGGTGATGAGCGATGTCGATTCGTGAAACGGTTTGATGGTTGTTTTTGCAAGAAGGATACAACGTGCAGCCCACCCGAAAATAAAAAGACCCGCAACACCAAACACCAAGCCACAAAGGTTCATCGGCGGCGGAAAGACCATAAAAAGAGGAAAGAAAAGATGGAGAAAAGTCATCAGCAAAATAGCAGTGATTAACCAGATGGGTGGCAGAATGCGTCGCATGATGAAATTTCCTGAACGGTGATGATAAATTCTTTTCGCTGTTTTTTATGCCTGCGGCAAAGAGGTATCGTCAAGATAATACCTCTTTGCCAACTGGCTTAAAACAGGCTCATTCTTTTCGAAAACAGATTATCTAAGTAAAGGAGGTTTGTTCAACCCTCGGCTTGCAATGCTTGCTTGACCAGCATGCAATGTTTCATGCCAAACCGAAGCATTCAGTACGTCACCATACGTTGGGAAATTCTCAGCAGCATCACCTGTGGTTGCTTTAGCAAAATCTTCTTCAGAAAAAGAATCTAACAATGCCAACAACATATCTCGACGTTCATTGAAGTACTCGAACACTTTTTCAGGGGCAGGATATTTTGAAGCATCACCTTGTGGTTCAGACCCTGCACCAAATAATTCTTTGTACCCTTCTGGCGAGTGGGCTTTTTCTGAATCGAATAATGAGACCCAAAAGTTATCTGCATAGGCGATATGTCCCATGCACCATAACGCATGGTTAGCAGCGGGGTTTGCTTGGTAAACCCATTCATCAGCAGATTCAAAATTCTTAAAAAGCCCACTGCTATAGTTGCGTGAAAATTGTAGTGCGGCTTTGAACTGTTCTTTCATTGACATTGTTATTTCTCCAAAGGTTAAAGTGAAAAGCAATTGACCAACGTTGGTCAATTGCAAGTTTGTAAAACATCTCTCTTTTATTTCTTCCATGCACAAGTAGCGAAAGCTTCATCGAGAGGCGTTTTGGCAATGTGGTTTGTATAGTTCGATAAAACTTTTGAGGCGACAGCAGTCACAATTTCCAGCACGTTTTGTCTGGTGAAGTTTTGCTCTAAAAATTGATCCACTTCTTCTGTTGATATTTCACCCCGATTGACAACAATCGATTGTGTAAATTTCCGCAAATGCTCAAGACGGCTGTCATCGTAAGGGTTGCCATTTCGAGTTGCTTTAATTACTTCTTCTGCAATCTCTTCCATTTTTGCAATCGCTGTATGGGCAGCCATGCAGTACTCGCATTCATGCTCATAGTTAATTGCAAACCAAACAACATGCCGTTCGGTGGGTGTTAAGCTTGAACGATATAATCCTTGAATTAAATGGAAATACGCCTCCGCTGCAATGGGGGCTTCTACTAAAACGCCAAGCAAGTTAGGGATAAAACCATAGTTCTCCTCGACCTTTGCTAAGATATCTTGTCCTTCTTCTGAAGCGGTCTCTTTTGTATGAACAGTAAATGTTGCCATCTCTTTTCCTATCGTTAGTAAAGTGTTGTTGGTGAGATTGCCTATTTTTGACTAATTAGTCAAAAATAGGCAAAAAATAATAACTCACTGAAGAGTCATCAAAATGCCGTCTGCCATTCGTTGTAATGTTGCTTGCGAAGCTCCTGTTTTCGCCATCAACATAATCCCTTGTATACTTCCTGCCAAAAATGTTGCCTGGCTGTTGATATCTTGCTCTGCTGATAATTCACCTGCATCAACAGCCTGTTGCAATGTTTTTTTGAGTTCTTTTTCCATGGTGCTGAAAACTTTTCTGACCGATTTTAAAACTTCCGATTCTCGATCAAACCCTGCAAACTCAATGGCAGTGTTGACCATTAAACATCCCCGATGGTCTTTGTCACCTGCTTTTTTGAGAATCATTACAAACAAGTTTTTGATATTCTCCAAAGGGGAACCTTCTGCTTGCAGAAGAGATAAAAGATTACTTGAAACAGTCGCGTGATAGTGGTCAATCACTTCTCGAAAAAGAGCTTCCTTGCCACCAAATGTGTTGTATAAACTTTGCCGACCAATTTCCATTTTGTCTAGTAAGTCATCAATCGACGTTGCCTGATATCCTTGCTTCCAAAAGACATCAACTGCCTTTTGGAGAACATCTTTTCGATCAAAATCTTTTGGTCTGCCGCAATTCATATCGTCATTATACACTTTTGGACTGCACAGTCAATATGTAAAAACAGAGTTTACAAAAGATTTTATTTGAACAGATATCGAATTTTGAATCACCTTGGTCTGTACAAACCGCAACTTCCTTTATGGTTCTCACTCTTTTATTAAAGGAGTGTTCGATCAATAAATGCCTGAATTGTGACCATTTCCGTCATAGCCCGGCGTATTAGCAATGCAGGGCGATGTTAAATTCATCTCATCAGGTTGCCGTTTTATTTTCTGTTCCTAAGCCATACAAAACTCACGCTCCCATACTGGAACGAGATTGAATAGTTTCTTATCAATGAAATCGTGTGCAAAACGCGCAGGATTTCTGTGTCTGAGTTCCCTTTATGGTTCTGGCTCATTGCCAGGTTAAGGGCTCCACAATTAAATTCTAATTGAGAGGGGGGATGACTAGGAACAGTACAGTGCATCGAACGAATAATGCACATGTCGTCAATATGCTTTGCTGTTTCGGCAATGTTTTTCCATCGAATTTATCGAGCAACGGTTGATGGTCAAGGGTATCTACCTGGCTGAGACAACATGTTTTGCTTTGGGCTTGAATACTATGTTTGATATGTGACAGTTATTTATTGAACGATCCTTAGTAGCAGCAATAAAGAAATTTATTTTACGGGTTATTTTTGCGTGACAGTCAACGGGGGAGCCTATTTTCTCGATAATAATACTTGTTGCGAGTTCCTCTTTTTCGTGTCATAATGACGTTTGGTATCACACTCAAGCGTTCCATGTATTCTGTTCCAGGTTTTCAACTATGTTCATCATTGCGTTTGAAATTCCTTTCACCAACATTGAACTCATTCAGCTATTTGGAGTGCTGGCGACGTTCGTTTATTTGCTGGGTATTTTCTCTGCCATTCATGCTGTGATGACTGTCAGGACAGCACAGGGAACCATTGCATGGGCAATTTCTTTATTGACTTTTCCGTGGGTCACCCTTCCTCTTTACTGGATATTTGGGCGAAGTAAATTTGAAGGATATGTGAATGCACGCAGAAAAGGAGAGACGAAGATCAATCATCTGGTGACGGATCTTGCTCAGAGTATCCCCGCATTTCAATCAAAGCTATCAGGAGAAGCCTCTCGATTTATTCCTTTTGAACGATTGGCACGCATGCCTTTTACAGGAGGAAATTATGCAAAACTTCTTATCGATGGGCAAGCAACGTTTGATGCGATCTTTCGTGAAATTGATGGAGCAACCGATTACATTCTCATCGAATTTTTTATTGTGCATAACGACCAATTGGGCAAAGAACTCAAAGAGCGTCTTATCCGAAAAGCGAAAGAGAAAGTGCGCATCTATTTTTTGTACGATGAAGTAGGAAGTCACAAACTTCCAAAATCTTACATTCAAGAACTGACAACTGCCGGCGTTGATATCCGTCCCTTCACCACAACCCGAGGGGGCTGGAAAAATCGATTGCAGTTGAATTTTCGCAATCACAGAAAAATTGTTGTCGTCGATGGTCAGGCGGCTTTTATGGGTGGGTTGAATGTTGGAGATGAATACATGGGGCGCGATCCTAACATGGGGAATTGGCGCGATACTCATGTGAAAATTATTGGTCCTGCTGTTCAGTGCACACAACTTGCATTTATTGAAGACTGGTTTTGGGCATCGGAAGAGTTACCGAAACTCAATTGGGAAATGGAACCCTCTGATATCTCCAATATGAATGGATTGATTCTACCGACAGGACCAGCCGACCGTATGGAGACCTGTGGTTTGTTTTTTGTGCATGCGATTCATTCTGCCAAAAAACGCCTTTGGATTACCAGCCCTTATTTTGTTCCCGATTCAACAGTCATTGCAGCCCTTCAACTTGCTGCGGTACGCGGCGTCGATGTGCGAGTGATGCTTCCACAAAAACCAGATCATCTTCTGGTCTATTTAACGAGTTACGTCTTTCTTGAAAAAATGGACCCTGTTGGCGTGAAAATTTATCGCTACCACAAAGGGTTCATGCACCAGAAGGTCATGCTTGTTGATGATGATCTTGCTGTTGTTGGAACAGCAAATTTAGATAACCGATCGTTTCGCCTGAATTTTGAAATTGCTGCCATTTTTTCAGATCGTGATTTTGCAGCAGCCTTGGCAGAAATGCTTGAAAAAGATTTCAGTCATTCTCAGCAAATCGATGCAGACGAACTTTGTCAACGCCCCTTCTGGTTCCGGCTTGCTGTCCGTTTATCTTCTTTAATGTCACCTATTCAATAGTCAATAATGTGCTAATCCTGTGAGTATGCTTTGGGATTTTTTTATTTTCCTCCCTGTTGTTTGGGCAGACTCTTTTCAATCTTGCTTTGAATACGGCTTCCTATCGTTGAACCTCGACAGGGGTTTTGTTACAACGGTTTTGTTACAGCAGCGGCGTAGCTTTCAGTATGACTTCAATAAAGATTATTTGTGATGACGACTCCCAAAATATGTGTATTACGTGCCCCGGGCACAAACTGCGATGTAGAAACCGCTTTTGCATTTGATGCCTGTGGAGGCACAGCAGAACGTGTGCACCTTTTTCGTTTATTAGAAACCCCCTCATTGCTTGACGATTATCAAATACTTTGTATTCCGGGTGGGTTCAGTTATGGAGACGATATTGGGGCAGGCGTTATTTTTTCGAACCAACTCCGCGAACAATTAGGTGATGCCATTGGTCGGTTTTTGCAAGCAGATAAACTTGTGCTTGGTATTTGTAACGGATTTCAAACGCTGTTAAAATCTGGAATTTTGCCTGGCGGTGCAGAAGGCTGGCAATCGGAAGAAGTGAAAACTCCCCAAGCAACACTCACCTGGAACGACAACGGCAAGTACACAGCGTTGTGGGTGAAACTAAAGATCACTTCCCCCACCAATGTGTTTTTGCGTGAGATCGACGAAATCGAACTTCCCATTGCTCACGCAGAAGGTCGCATTGCAGTGACAGATGAAACTGTTATCGAGCGATGGAGAGAGCAACAGCAAATTGCGCTTTGTTATCAATCTTCTACAGGGGCAAATTCTTCAAGCAATGAAATTCTTCCTTATCCCGAAAACCCCAATGGCTCGATTGCAAACATCGCAGGCTTGGGAGATATTTCAGGACGCGTGCTCGGTTTGATGCCTCACCCCGAACGATTTATCCATGCAACACAACATCCTCAATGGACACGCTTGAACCTGAAAGGCAACGGCTGTGGGTTGAAGATATTTCAGAATGGTGTTGATTACTTTAAGTAATCGATCATTCTTTTTAGGGAATCTTTATCTCGAAAAACTTACTGCCTACTACTTAACCTGGCAATGAGCCAGAACCATAAAGGGAACTCAGACACAGAAATCCTGCGCGTTTTGCACACGATTTCATTGATAAGAAATTACTTTGATTGCTGCGATGGCGTCTTTGCCTCCTAATTGTTTGAGCGCCCAAATAACCGCAGCACGAATGACTGGTTCATCATCATCAATCACAGCAATCAAAACGGGGACAAATTGCTGGTTGCCACTGTTACCTAAAAGAATTGCTGCATTGCGCAGCAAGCCTGCTCGCTTGGAACGTGAAAGAGGGCTATTGCGAAAGCGCTCCCGAAAAGTTTCTTCTGTCAATTGCAATAACGCGACAGCATCAACAGGATTGAGTTCTGGTTCTGGTTGAAAAACAGATTCTTTGCTGACAGGGGCTTTGCGGTTCCAAGGGCAAACTTCCTGACAAAGATCGCATCCAAAAAGCCACTCACCCATGTTGCTACACAACTCTTCGGAGATGTTCCCACGATGTTCAATGGTTAAGTAAGAAATACATTTGCTGGCATCAAGAACGTAAGGCTGCGCGAAGGCATCGGTTGGACAAATATCTAAACATCGCGTACAGGTGCCGCAATGTGATGTGTTGTGTGGTTGGTCGGGTTGTAAAGAAATATCGGTCAACAGTGCTGCCAAAAAGAACCAGCTTCCTTTTTGTTTGTTAATGAGCATTGTGTTTTTTCCAAACCATCCCAAACCTGCCAACCGTGCAAAGTCTCGTTCTAATAATGGTGCAGTATCAACAACTCCCCGTGTATGGCATTCGGGAAAAATTTCATGCAACGCATTTCCTAATGTTTTTAATTTATCTCTTAGTAAATCATGATAGTCAGCTGTTCCCCATGCGTACCGGGCAACACGCCCTTCTCCCGGTTGAATTGCAGCAGGTGTTTTGGTTTGATAGTTCAGTCCAAGCATGATGACAGACTTGACTTCTGGCAGAACATATTTGGGATGCTGATACGCATTTTCACGCCGTTCCATGTAGTGCATTTCACCTGCAAAACCATTTTTCAACCACTCTTGCAAATCACTAAAACCGACAGGAGAAACCGCAGAAGCAATTCCCACAAGCTCGAACCCCAACGAAGTCGCGGTCGATTTAATTTGCTCTTCAGAAGTAAGGGAGTTGTAAGGCATTTTGATTTTGGTTCTGAATGAGTGGTGAAAAGCAGAGTGCTCTTTCACCCTGCTGGGCGACCTTTGTTCCTTCTTGTTGTGAATTGGTTGTGAGTTCTCTTGAAAAGTATCGCTTATTATGAGTGTCGCAAGAATTCACCACAAGCAACTTTTGAGATCAAAAAAATCTTTCAGCAGATATTCCCTTGATTTGTATTGCCATCTCTTAAAAACTGAAACTTTTATCCGGTCTTCTGCTTTTCGCAACCTCTCTTCCGTATTATCATAACTTGAACAAAACAGAACCCTTTCCATCTCCTCACCCAGAAATAAAGAAACAGATACCTCTCATGCCTCGATATGATGCAAAACGAATTGAAACCAAGTGGCAAGCCTTTTGGGATGAAAATAAAACGTTTGAACTAACGGGAACCCCCGATAAAGAAAAACTTTATGTGCTTGATATGTTTCCGTATCCTTCGGGGAACGGTTTGCATGTAGGGCATCCTGAAGGATACACTGCAACCGATATCACTTGCCGGTACGCGCGCATGCAGGGGAAACATGTGTTGCACCCGATGGGGTGGGATGCCTTTGGTCTTCCTGCGGAACAACATGCCATCAAAACAGGAAAGCCTCCCGAAGAGACAACCAAAGAGAACATCGATACGTTTCGTCGTCAACTGAAAATGCTTGGCTTCAGTTACGACTGGTCTCGTGAAATTTCTACCACCGATGAAAATTACTTTCGTTGGACACAGTGGATATTTTTAGAACTGTTTGATACCTGGTACGATGCCCATTGCGAATGGACAGGACCAGATGGAAAAAAACGTTTAGGGCGTGGACGCCCCATTGCAGAGTTGCCGATTCCCAAAGATGTGGAACAGCAAGGAGAAGAAGTAGTCCGTCGGTATCAGGATAAACGGCGTCTTGCATATCTTCATGAAGCGCCCGTCAACTGGTGTGCAAAATTGGGAACTGTTCTTGCGAATGAAGAAATTATTGATGGTAAAAGCGAACGGGGTGGTCATCCCGTCGAACGGGTTCCGTTGCGGCAATGGATGCTTGCCATAACAAAATACTCGGAACGACTCATTGATGAGTTGGAAGAACTTGACTGGTCAGAATCCATCAAGCTGTTACAGCGTAACTGGATTGGTAAAAGTACCGGCGCAGAAGTCGATTTTTATATTGGGGATAGTATTGAGGGCTGGAAAAAAGAACGGGCATCAAAAAGTTTTCCAGAAGAACCGACTGATGATGTCATTCGAGTTTACACCACACGCCCCGATACTCTTTACGGTGCCACTTATATGGTACTTGCTCCTGAACATCCTTTTGTTGAACGACTCACCACAAATGAACAACAAGCAGCAGTCAAAGAATATCAACGGTTGTCTGGCTTGAAAAGTGATCTTGATCGGACTGATCTTGCAAAAGAAAAATCGGGTGTCTTCACAGGAGCATATGCCATCAACCCCGTCAGCGGAAATGCCATCCCCATTTGGGTTGCAGATTATGTCCTCATCAGTTACGGAACCGGAGCCATCATGGCTGTTCCTGCACATGATAGCCGTGATCTTGAATTTGCTCAAATGTTCGATATCGAAGTGATTGAGGTTGTCGATTCGGGAAGTGATGATATTCCTAATATCGGTTTCACTGGTGAAGGGACAGCCATCAATTCTGAAAATTACAACGGCTTGGCAACCACAGAGTTCAAACAAAAAATTGCTGCTGATCTTGATGAACAGGGGTTCGGCAAACAGGCAGTCAATTACAAATTGCGTGATTGGCTTTTCAGTCGTCAACACTTCTGGGGTGAACCATTCCCCATTTGGCATGAACTCGATGACAACAATAATGAAACCGGTTTAATGCGTGCCGTCGCAGCGGAAGATTTACCTGTCATCTTACCCAAGTTAAATAATTACAAACCGACAGGCACGCCAGACCCTCCTCTTTCTAATGCAGGAGAAGACTGGCTTTACAAAATCGATACCGATGGCGTGAAACTCAAACGGGAAACCAACAGCATGCCGCAATGGGCAGGTTCCTGCTGGTATTTCTTGCGGTATATCGACCCGAAAAATGATCACTGTTTTATTGATCCTGAATTGGAAAAGTATTGGATGCCGGTCGATTTATATGTCGGCGGTGCAGAGCATGCTGTCTTGCATTTGTTGTATGCACGGTTTTGGCACAAGGTACTCTTTGACCGTGGTCATGTCTCTACTCCAGAGCCGTTTCACAAATTGGTAAACCAAGGAATGATTTTAGGCGAAGCAGAACTCAGCGGCTTTCAAACAGAAGCGGGTGAATGGGTTTCCTCGAAAGAGGTTAAGAATGGTAAGCAAAAAAAGACTGGGGAAGAACTCAAATCGATTCCTCTAAATGCTGATGCTGTCGAGAAAAAAGGGGAAGTCTTTGTTCTGAAAGACGACCACTCGATTACCGTTGATAGTCGTGCGTTTAAGATGTCGAAGTCGCGTGGGAATGTCATTAACCCAGATGATGTCGTCAAACAATATGGTGCAGATAGCTTACGGCTTTATGAAATGTTTATGGGACCGCTGGAACAAGTGAAGCCCTGGAGTATGAATGGCGTGGAAGGAGTTTATCGATTTTTAGGACGTGTCTGGCGATTGATTGTCAACCAGAAAGCCGACGAAATTGAACTTGATGATGCGGTGCAAGATGTCGAACCGAATGCAGACCAATTGCGTCTGTTGCACAAAACCATTAAAGCAGTCACCGAAGATATCGAAAAACTTTCGTTCAACACTGCCATCAGCCGAATGATGGAATTTACTAATGAGTTTGGTCCGATGACATCGCGACCAAAATCTGCATTGTCCGATTTTGTTTTGTTGCTTTCTCCTTTTGCCCCTCATCTGGCAGAAGAACTTTGGAGAATACTTGGCAAAACAACAACACTTGCCTACGAACCATGGCCCCCCTTTGATGAAAGTTTGATCGTAGAATCTGAAATAGAAATTCCTATTTCAGTCAACGGGAAATTGCGTGCAAAAATTAAAGTTCCCGCAGAAATCGACCAGGCAACCTTACAACAAAAAGCTGAAGCAGATGAAAGTGTGCAAAGTTTTCTTGCAGATAAAAATGTTATCAAGGTCATTGTTGTCCCCGGACGTATGGTGAACTTTGTGGTCAAGGGATGATGCAACGTAGCCCCACCAGTGAACCTCTGAGAGATTTCTTGTGTCTCCTCTTTGAGTAATCTTCTAAAAAACCTGAGGGTTGACACTCTCGGTTTGCCTTTTAACAATCGATATTTCAATGACAAATGAGACTGAGCTTCCATCGTCGCCTCGGGCATCGTCGCCTCGGGCGGGTACATTGAGAGAACTCATCTCGATTGCTTTACCGTTGATTATCAGTTCAAGTTCACAATCGCTGATGCATGTGGTTGATCGCATTTTTCTGATGTCGCATTCCCGTTCAGAGTTTTCTGCTGCCATGCCTGCTGGGCTGACAAACTGGACAATCATCAGTTTTGCATTTGGAACCGCCTTGTACACAAATGTGTTTGTTTCGCAATATGTCGGAGCCAATCAAAAAGATAAAGTGACAGCCGTCATTTGGCAAGGTGTTTATGCCTCTTTAATGTTAGGGTTGGTTTTACTCATCTCGTTGCCTTTGGCACCCTTTTTGTTCAGTCTTTATGGACATGCTCCCGAAGTGCAAAAGTTTGAGGTGCACTATTTTTCAATTCTCTGTTTAGGGACAACTCCTTTGTTAATAGGAACAGTTCTTTCTGGTTTTTTTACCGGGCGTGGGAAGAATCAGGTTGTCATGTATGTCAACTTGTGTGCGGTTGGTTTGAATGCTTTGCTTGATTATCTGTTGATTTTTGGGATAGGACCATTCCCCGAACTCGGCATTCGTGGTGCAGCCATTGGCACCATTGCTGCTTTTAGTCTGACGGCATTGGCGTATGCAATTGTCATTTGGAAAGTGGCAGAAGAAGATGGTTTTGACTTTATGCGAAATCGATCTTTTGACCGTGATTTAATTGGGCGCATGATGCGGTTTGGCTTTCCTACTGGGGTGCAAATTTTTGCCGATGGTGCAGGGATTACGCTCGTGATTATTGTTGTGGGGAAATTGGGAGAACTCCCATTGGCAGCCACCAATTTAGCATTCAATTTGAACTCTCTTGCCTTTGTTCCGATGATTGGTTTAGGGGTGGCTGTCTCAACATTGGTCGGGCGGCGCGTGGGTGAAAACCGTTCTGCATTGGCAATTCGTACAACATGGTACGCTGTCGGAATGGCTCTTTTCTACATGGCTCTTTGGATGGTCGGGTATCTCTTTTTTCCCAATGCGATTATGACTCCCTATTTAGTTTTTGCCCAGGAAGCCGATTCACCAGAGTTGCGCCAGATGGTAATTGTTTTACTTTGGTTTGTCTCTTTGTATGCATTGTTCGATGCGTTTGCAATTATTTTTGGCAATGCCATTCGTGGTGCAGGAGACACCCGTTTTTCAATGATTGTAATGACCCTTGCCAGTCTACTTTTTTTGGCGATTCCTGCGGGAATCATTACCATCTATTTTGAAAACAATCTCTATCTCTGTTGGACAGCAGCCACCATTTACATTATGGCATTGGGGGTGATTTTCTTTCTCCGCTTTCAATCAAAAAAATGGATGACCATGAAAGTGATTGAAGAAGAACCGACTGTTTAAGGGTTTGGCTTATTGGTTCTTTGGAGGTTTTATGCATCAACAAGATAGCCGGAATATCTTTCCATGTTTCACTCACGCAACTATCGAAAAACGTGAGATAGTTAAAAATTGATAAAAACAAGAAAAAAAATTTGACGTTTCGTTGTAAATCGTGTAGAGTAGTTTGTGTTGCGTGTGAGTGAGAAAGACTCTTTTCATAAAGTGACTTTTGACGAACCACTTCCACGCTGCTACTTTCAAAGTTCCATTTAATCTGTTTGAAAGAAGGAGGGCAACCATGTTGTTAGATCCGCCTAAATCTTTGGCGTGAAGAAGCAACTTATCGTTTGTTTCTTTGCGACTTTTGTTCACACAAAAGCAATTTCCTTTATCGTCTTCATTTCCTTTTTTGCAAGGAGTCGGCTATGCTGGATCCGCCTTACAGTTTTATCTGACGGTGTGAGAAGTTTTTTCTCATTCACCCTATTTTGTGGCTTGATTCATTTTCCAGTCCCCACATTTTAATGAACACCGGTTGTGCTTGGTTTTCCTTGCGAGGAGGGCACACCAACGTTCTCTTTTGTGCAAAGGCGAACTGATGAGTTGATTGTTTTGAGCCTGTTTGAACTTCCCATTGTCCATATTGAACCGGTTTTGCTCTGTGCTAAAAATGAGCGAAGCCGGTTTTTTTACATCAATTTCGGAGCACAGAGAGACCTGTCTGTGCTCCTGCCAATATACCAGAAGAAGTGAAATTGCAAGTCTTATTTATTGCCAATACAAATCAGTTTCCCCTCGGCTGTTGAGTAGAATATCTTCCCGTTTGCAATGGCGATGCCGTCCCACATAGGAGCAGGGAATTTTTTTTCTTTCAGCACTTTGCCATTTTTTGCAGAGACAATTTTCAAATCACCTTGCGAACCAGCTAAGTACAGTTTGTCCCCAGCGTATACAAAAGCATCGATGGTTTGTTTTTCTTTAGGACCAAAGATATCGACCATCCATTTTGCTTTCTTTGCCAGTCGAGTGCTACGCCAAGGCATCTCTCCTGCTCTACTCTTTGTGTGCGCTGCCCAGCCGGTGATCCATTTTTTGTCAAATTTTTCGCCACCTTCTAAATCAAAATCGCGGCGGTAAATCGATTTCCGTCCTTGCAAACAACCCATTAACGTGTTGCTGCGAAAAGCAGTGAGTGCTCGTTTTGGAGTGTATGTTTTAATACGTCTTTGATGTCGCGGAGCATACGACCAACTCCCTCGTGGGACAATAGCTGCTTTTTTTCCATTTTTAAGTTGGGCAAATGCCGCCCAAGGCTTGATAGACATCTTCCCCGTTTTACTATTAAAAACCCATCGCGACATTGCAATTCCTTTTCCTTCGCGGCTGAGTAAATCATAGTTATCAAATTCCAGTGCGCTGTTGGCATAAAAACTTTTTTGTGGAATTGTGTCGAGCCGTTCCACCCAGCGAACATAACCGAATGCAGGGTCAACAGCAAAAATTAGAATGCCGCCATCTGCTAATGATTGTCTGCCTGCTGCAAAGTAGGCGGTGTCGTTAGAAACAAGAATAGAACCCGCAACGGGCCAAGGAGATTCAATTTGTCCGTAGGCAACAATTTGCTCATCCACCGGAGCAGCACGCATCTTCCAAACCAACTTGCCTGTTTTTGCATTCAAACTGTAAACATACCCTGCTTTTGAACCAAACAGGCACAAACCATTATAAATGGTGGGGGCTGTGTCAACACGTCCGTTGGCAGTAAATCGCCAGCGGACTTTCCCTGTTTTTGCATCGACAGCAACTACTTCATGCCGTTCAGAAAGAGCAACATACACTAACCCGTTTGCAATGACCGGTGCAGAGATGGGTCCTTTGATAAAGAGATTTTCTTTCCAGTCATCAAGCACAGGACCCTCGATTTTTGTGGAGACCCCTAAATTAAGAGACCACTTTTGTTTTAACTCTGTGGGACCTGCTGCGGATGTGCTGGCGGAACGCCATTCGTCGCTTCGATAACTGGGCCAATCATCTTTGGCAGAACTTGTATTCTTGGGAGGCTCTGCCCCTTTATCGAGAGGGAATTTCATTTTTTTCACATTGAGCTTGCCAATGTCACCCTCTGCACGTTCAGGAGCCAATGCGGTGTAACCTCGTAGCATGGGCCAACAGGTGCAATGTTTTGGGGTGAGATAGATTAGTCCATTTGCAGGTATCCAGCCGCTGTCCTTAGAACAATTTGCTTTTGTGATGCGGTTTGCATCGACTGCTCCTGTTTTCAGATTAGTTAAATCAAGTTCGCCTCCAAACAAATACTTGGAAGTCGCGACAGGCGGAAAACAGTGTGTCTTTCCTGTTTTGAATGTTGTGAGATGTTTTCCTGTTGTTAAATCGACTGATGAAAATCTTGTTGGTAGCCATTTTTTATTTTCGTCTCTTGAACCATGCAGTATCCAGAGTTTATCATCAATAAACATGGCACGCGCTTGACGGGCATGGTTCATACCAGGGAAAAACTTATGATCGAGTTTTAATTTACCGTTGGTTGCAGAGAGAATATGAATTGCGTTTCCAAGACTGTCATTGTTAAATGTGGAGACTTCATACGCCAGCAGGTTTTTATGATAGACAATACGATCAACTTCTGAGAGCCATTTGTAATTATTCTTTTCCCATCTTTTGGTTCCTGTTCCTTTTTCAACAACCACCGCAGAGACTTTTTCACCCCGCTTGGGATTCCCTTGAATATAAGCAACCGTCGATTTCCCCATGACTGCAAAACGAGGGGAAGAGGCTTTGATTGCCCAGCGTTTTTTGCCCGATTTTGCATTGAACGCCTCGACAGAATGGTCACAAACTGCAACGAGAGTTCCTTTATTGTACAACAGGTGACGTGCAGGGGTTGCTGTCTTAAAATGACGTAAAGCAGCACCGGTTTTTGCATCGAACGAAAGTAGTTTATTTTGAGTGACAGCAAATAAATACTGACCGCTTGAAACAGGAGAGGGAGATTTTCGAGACACATTTCGCATAATGTGCAATCCCTTGGCAGTTGGTTTGTTGAGATCGACATCCCATAATCGTAACCCGTTAAAGCTATCGCGTGTGAGCACGCCCGCGTAAAAATTTTTGCCGCCAGCAGTGACCATTCCACGTACTTCTGCTTGTGCTCCCACCACCCAGCGAACACGTCGCGGAGGACCGACCTGTGTATCATTCGATACGGCATTGCCATCAGAAGCATGACGTGGATGCGACCAAACATCCATCTCTTTCGGGTAGAGCTTTCGAGTGATGACAAATTTCCCATCTCTCTTTGAAACCATTCCTTTGGGAAGTCCCTTTTTTGTGAAAGGAGCACTTGAAACAATCATTCCACCCGGAACGAGTACGCGTACCATTTCTTGAACAGAAACATCTGTGTTCTTTGTCTCTACAAGAATGATATTCACAAGATTTTCAGTAAACGGGAGCTTCCCTTTTTTATCGAGTTGGTCAACCGAAACCAAACCGTATAGCCCCTGCTTTTTTAATTGTTGTTGAGCCGATTTGATTTTCTTTTTGTCTGCTTCGAGAACACGAACAAGGTAACGCCCTGTTTTTGCTAAATCGCTGACAGTCTTGATTTTTTTAGCACCAATTTGAAGCACTAACCCTCCATGAATACTTTTTCCTATTTTAGTATTTTTTTTCCCTGCCAATGTCATCACCGGCAACAAAAGAGAAAAGAGAAGTGTCAACAAAACGAAAGAGTATCGACTGAATTTTGGCATGAAAAACTCCTTGGTAGGTGGCGGAAGGTGTGGTATTGCGAAGAGCTAAGCAGGAGGAGATGCCCCATCACTACTCATCAATATATCACTACCCTACCCTACACTCTTCCCTTTTGTAAAGGGATATTGGCAAAATGATCTGAATTGGGCATTGAGTAAAACTCTGTACAAAGGTTATACTTATCACCAGAACGTCCTTATCTGATGAGATTCACCCTGTGGAGAACAGCATGCCTGCACGAAAAAATTTAGAAGTCTATCAGTCAGGAAAACTGACTGTTATTGGGTTTGGCAATAAAGAAGTTCTTGACCATATCAACCCCACAGAGTGTCGAGACGAAATTATTGCACTCATTAACCAGCATCGTTGCAAAGTTTTAGCGTTCGACTTAACAGGAGTCATTGTTGTGCCAAGCGGATTATTAGGATTGCTGGCATCGTTACGCCAACTGAATACGAAAGTTCTTCTCTTTAATCCCTCAGAAGATGTGCGCGATGTTTTAGAAATCACAAAGCTCGACCGTGTTATGCAAATCTGTGAAGTCAATATCCCGATGGCGAGTTGATTTTCGCTGCTCTTATTTCAACGACTCAATACATTAATAAAACAAGAGGCTCAACAAATGGTAAAACGTAATGGAATGCTCACAACACTTTCTGTCATCGCGATTACCTTAGCTGCGTTGGGTATTGCTTCGATACTCTTTGGTGTAGGAGCAATTATTTTTAAGGACAAAATAGAATCAAGGCTTACATCAGGTGAAGGCAAAGTCGCACAAATTCAAAAAGAGATGCAAACAGAACTGACAGAAAAAATGGAGCCATGGAAACCATTCACCTATGGCAGTCTTTTCTTAAAAGCGGGAGTTGTTGTCCTCCTGATGCTTGGTGGAATTAAGGCATACAAAATGGATGAAAATGGAAGGTCATTATTGGTAACAGCATTTATTGCTGGCGTTGTTTTTGAAGCGATTTCGTTTTACCCGATACTTCAAATCCAACAATCGGCAATGGAAGTCACAACAAAATATCAAAAAAGAATCATGGAAGCCAAGCAACCTCCCGGTACTCATTTGTCTCCAGAGGCAGAAGCCATCTTTGAAGGGGCGATGAAAGCCAGTTTAATGCTTGGCTTACTGGTTGCCTTCGGTTTGATTGCACTGAAGGTGTCGTTTTATACCTACGGTTTTTACTACATGCGGAAACCTCAAGTGGTGGCTCTTTACGAAGGAAGAAGCAATCCCGAAAACTTTCTTGAGGAAGTTGAAGAGTGACCTTTGTTGCAATAAAGAACGCAAACCATGAGGCTCCCTTTTTATCTGCTCCAAAGTCCGTATTTGGCAATGAGGTATAAAATTTTCCAACCTGCTTTAATGGTGCCGCTGAGTGTGCCGCTGATTTTACTCTGACCAATGCGCTTTCGGTACGGAACTGGTATCTCCACAATTTTCAATTTGGCACGCAGTGCTTTAATTTGCATTTCGACAGTCCAGCCAAAGTTTGTATCACACATACGAAGAGATTGCAGTGATTCATAATCAATAGCACGGAACGGTCCTAGGTCGGTATAACTTCCGCCAAAAAACCATTTCATCAAAAAGCAGGCGAGTTTGTTGCCAAAGTAACTTTGCGGCGTCATTGCTCCTGGTTCCCGTTTACCTAAAATTCGCGAGCCTAATACAAAATCGACTTCCCCATTAAAAATAGGAGCCACAAGTTCGGGTAGTAAATCGGGATAATCACTATAATCTCCGTCAACAAAAACAACGACTTGCGGCGGCGTAGCCCCCCCTTCGACCATTTCGGTAATGTGCTGTAATCCTTTCAGGCAGGCAGCACCGTAACCTCGTTGCGGTTCTGGAATAACCGTTGCATTTTTTTCTGCTGCAAACTGTGCAGTGTGGTCTGTCGAGCCGTTATCGACAACAATCACCTCACCCACAGCAGGAAGGTCGTCCAATACCAATGGTAACGAAGCCTCTTCATTCAATGCGGGAATGATAACCGTGACGTTTGTTAAGTCGAAATCATATTTCATTTGAGATTTGTTTCTCTTTTTTCTTCTTCTCTTCGAGTATTCTTCTGTTGTCTCGAATGTCTCACACGTTACAATTTACAGAAGGGAAGAGGAAATCGTGTTGACTTCTTTCTCTTTTGAATATGACCACTCTCAAGATTTTAACAAACTTTCTATAATGTCTCAATCACTTCGAGGACAATTTTTAATTGCAGGGAGGCAACTGCGCGATCCTCATTTTTACAAATCGGTTGTGCTGATTATCGAGCATAACAATGAGGGAGCAATGGGGTTAGTGGTCAATCGTCCTTCAACTGTGAACGTCAGCCATGCTCTTTCAGGTCATCTCGATTTACCAGAGACAGACGACGTTGTTTTCTCTGGAGGACCTGTCGAGCCGGCAGCACTTTTTATTTTACACAACGCTGCACAATACGACCCAGAAGAAATTGCTGTGATTTCTGATGTCTATATTGGCAGTAGTCCCGATGTCTTCGAGCGCATTCTTCGAGAAGGAGCAACCGGAAATCAGCCAGAACTTAGTTATCGAATTTTTTCCGGGTGTGCTGGCTGGGGAGGTGGGCAGCTTGAAGGAGAAATGGAACGAGGTGACTGGTTGACTCATGTCGCCAGTTCAGAAAGTCTTTTTCAAGAAGATGTCTATTCGATTTGGGATAACGAATTGCAAAGCGTGTACGAGCTAAACCGTATTCTGCCACACTCCCCATCAAACCCAGAATGGAACTAAGCAAGGCATGTCGCAGTTCCAAACAGTGTTGCAACAGACGATTGCAAATAATACCTGTATTCAAGTCGTGCTCAGTAAGCGTCGAACAACAGCGATTTCCGATGCACAAAAAGTAATGATTCGCCCCATGACGATTGGTGAGAAACGTTACTATCAGCTAACTTCTCGTATTGGAAAACAAGAAAAGCATTCCAATTTGTCACCGACAGAAATTGTTGAACAGATAAAAGAATTACTCGTGTCATCATTTTTGCATGCTCATTTATTTTCGACAGAAGCAGATATCTCTTTGAAACTCAAGCCGGATGGAACAGAATTTATTCAGGAAAGCAAACCGACAAAACAACCTCTTTCAACCGAGCATAACCGTACAAAACAATATCTTATTCCCGAAAACAGTCCTTGCCAATTTTTAGAAGAGATTGGGGTGATGACTTCAACAGGGAAAGTGAAAGCTGCCCGTTATCGTAAGTTTCGTCAAATCAATCGTTTTTTAGAATTGGTAAACGATATTATTCCTCACTTACCTGCCAAGGGAACTTTGCACGTTGTCGATTTTGGGTGTGGTAAAAGTTATCTCACTTTTGCACTGCATCATCTGTTGACAAAAATTCATCAGCGGACTGTTGAGATGATTGGGTTAGACCGTGATGTTTCAGTGATTCAAGAATGCAAACGTGTTCGACAGAAAATTGATTGTGCAGGGTTACGGTTTGATGTTGGCGAGATTACGTCACATCATCGAAACATTGAAAATCATCCCGTTGATTTAGCAGTCTCGTTGCATGCGTGTGATACCGCAACAGATGATGCACTTGCCAAAGCGATTGGCTGGCAGGCAAAAGTAATTTTAGCTGTCCCTTGCTGCCAACATGAAATTGCACAGAAAATCAATTCCTCTGAACTTTCTCCCTTATTAGAACAGGGTATTTTCAAAGAACGCTTCTCTGCCCTTGCGACAGATGCTTTGCGGTTACTTTTGTTAGAACAACAGGGCTATCGCACGCAGGCAGTTGAGTTCATCGACATGGAACATACCGCGAAAAACATTTTGCTACGAGCCATCCGCAAAGAAGAGAGTGACGTTTCACCAAAGAACAACCATAACCAACTACTGCAATTCAAAAAGTTGCTGGGGTTGAATGAAATTTATTTGGAACAGGTTTTGGGAGAGATGACAATCGACAAGCCGTGAATTACGCTTGTCCGTAATAGGCTTCTACATTTAAGTGACATCGTTTTTCTACTTCACTCACAATCGCATCGACTTCCTGATTGCTTAATGAGGTGACATTGCTTTGTGCAGGGGGACGGGCAACGGTGTAGATTTGCACCAGTTTGATTTTACCACCCGCTGCAATGACATCGTTCAACCGTTGGCAATAAGCAGCAATTTCATTTGGTGAGGGAGGAACGTTTTTTACATTCATAAAAAGCGTTTGAATGACCAGCGGGCGCACTTGTGCTGCTGCTGTAATGTTGTCGAGAATGCGAGAAAAGGGAATGGTTGTCTGTTCGATTTTTTTGAAGTAGGCTTCTGTTCCGGCATCAAGCTTTGCCCAAACTTCCCCATTATTGGCGTCAAACAGTTCTAATCCTCGTTGCACCACAGGGCGATGAAACATGCTGGCGTTCGTAATAAGCACCATCTTTACGTTATTCAACGAGTGTTTTTGTTTAACATCTGCAACCTGTTGGATAATCTCATCAAAGTTTTTGTATGTCGTTGGTTCGCCATCTCCCGAAAACGCAATATCGTTAAGACGTTGCAGGTTTTGCGGAACGTTTGAAAACCCTGCCTCTTGAAAGAGTTCGTTATCTACAACCAAGCCAAGTAGTAAATGAAGTTCTTCCAGAAGTTGTTTCATCTCGACAAACCGGGTTTCCGAGTTGCTGCGACGATTCACCTGACAGTAGATACAATCAAAGTTGCAAATTTTATCGGGATTCAAATTAACCCCTAATGAAACCCCTTTGCTGCGACGCGACAGCACCGGGTACACAAATCGATTTTCACGCCAAAGACGCGAATGGCTGCGGTAAAGTTTTTTGTGTTGATTGTCCATGGGCAGTGCCAAGTTAATTTCTTATCAATGAAATCGTGTGCAAAACGCGCAGGATTTCTGTGTCTGAGTTCCCTTTAGGGTTCTGGCTCATTGCCAGGTTAAGTCTTTTATACTTTAATACGAAGGAACACGACAATGAAAGGTATCATGGTTTATTCAAGGATAACAATTCAAGTCACCCAAATATGTTATTGCTGCTTTTTTATTAAAAAGCCGAGAATTCTATACACAAGAAGTAAGTGGACTCCAGTAAAAAACAAATCATTCAAAAGATGTAACTATTCAGCGAAGCCTACCTCCCCTCCCTTTTTAGGGAGGGGAG
>UOGL01000120.1_pt1 | contig 21013 bp, 17 predicted proteins | sample 1990131 | NCBI WGS metagenome assembly UOGL01 (sample SAMEA4728526, study PRJEB27164) | hydrothermal vent metagenome | biome: marine basaltic hydrothermal vent biome; feature: marine hydrothermal vent; material: mineral | place: Pacific Ocean | collected 2011-06-14/2011-07-23 | depth 1741 m | reverse complement strand
AATCTTCCCACTTTGAGGATATCTTCCACAATATCAATACAGCAGAACTTCAGTTTTTTCCCACTCCCACAACCGCAGAAAGAGTAAACATTGTACTTCTCTGGCATTACCTTCTCCTTTTGTTTCACGTGTGCTCAAAATTATTTGCTATTGAGAGAATGGGCAGGCGTCATATCGAATTCACCAAAACAGAGGCGCCCAATAATAATTACTACGATCCGATAAAACGTAGATACTATCATAACCGGCACCTTTTACCACTCCAGAGAGCTGAATTCTTGATCCTTCAGCAGACTACTCTGTGCAAAATAGCCCCCTTTAATCGTGATAACCAGAACAAGTGGACTCTCGTTTTGACCATTTGTTTTCTGTGACATCCAAGGTCAAATCATCGCCGAGAGACTCTTTGTGCTTTGCCGATGAACGAAGTACAGAGTTGTTCTCGTTACTTTCCTTCTTAAGAATCGATGGAATTATGTGCGGTATTCTAGGGCTTGTTACAAAAGAAAATGGCAGACAACCATTAAGCGAGCAACAGATCATTGCAATGCGTGATGATATGACACACCGTGGACCAGATGATGCCGGTTTGTATTTGCGAAAAAATGTTGCTTTTGCTCATCGGCGACTTGCCATTCGAGATATCTCTGGAGGAAAGCAACCTTGGCTTTCAGACGATGAATCTGTCCTGCTTGTTTACAATGGTGAACTTTACAACGATCAAGAACTCCGCAAACAATTGGAGCAAGAAGGCTATCGTTTTCGCTCACGTTGCGATACCGAAGTCGTGCTGGCTGCTTATCAAAAATGGGGTGATGATTGTGTGATGCACTTTCGAGGAATGTTTGCTTTTGGCATTTACGACTTTCAAAAAGATCGGCTTCTTCTTGCTCGTGATCGATTTGGTGTAAAGCCATTGTTTGTTACCAATGTAGAAGGAACGTTAGTTTTTTCGAGTACTATTCGATCGCTTTTACAGCATCCTCAAGTCAAACGGCAACCCAACTTTTCTGCAATCAGTCATTACCTGACAACTCTGCGGCTCACGCTTCATCGCGAAACGCTTTACGAAAACATCTGGCAACTTTTGCCAGGAGAACGCCTGCGATGGCACAACGGAAATGTGCAAATTGATCGATACTGGGAATACCCAGAATTCAGCCCAAACGTTCCTTCTTACACAGAAGCAGTCAATCAACTGGAAGAAGAACTCCGTGAAGCGGTTGCCTGCCGAATGGTGAGTGATGTTCCTGTCGGAATGTTTATGAGTGGTGGAGTCGATTCCAATACGATTGCCTGTTTTGCGAAAGACTCTGCTGACAATTCCATGCAAGGTCGTTGTGCACGCAGCAACGAGGAATCAACCGATGCCAGGCACGCAGAACTAACTGCGCAGCATGTTGGTTTTGAGTTTGAGACGGTTGATGTTTCTGAAAGCCAATATCTGGCGACATGGGAAAGCATGATTGATGGCTATGCCACACCGTTGGCAACGCCGAGTGACGTGATGATTTATCGACTTTCACACGAGATGAAAAAATCGGTGGGTGTGGTTTTAGGAGGTGAAGGAGCCGATGAATTACTCTGCGGATACGGCGTGCAACACTGGGCAGGGCACGACTACGACCGTTATCAACAATTGACCAGCGGCAACTGGCAAGGGTCTGCAACGTCTGCTCATCTTTTCAAAAATTCGTTGATACGCAACTACGGCACCGATCATTTTTCTTCGGAAGTCGATCACTATTTTGCACTCAACAGCTTAATGCCAACAGCCGCCAAAGAGTCTCTTTTTCAACCCGGTATCTGGAAAAAAACAGAACGAGATCAAAAAATGTTCGATGTATATCAAGCAGCATTCGATCAACAATCAGCAGAAACAACATCAGCAAAACAGACACAACTGTTGCATCAAATGAACTTGGAATCTCTGTTAGGAAGGCTCGACTCTTCCACCATGCTTGCCAGTTTAGAAGCACGGGTTCCTTTTACAGACCATCAGTTAGTCGAGTCGATTTTCAAATTGCCTGAATCATACAAGATTGGCATCGCATCGGAAGAGCAAGCCCCTTATCTGACCTCTGCTGACTTACAACAACGAGGAAGTTTACACTCGAAAAAGCTGTTACGTTCGGTGAGTGACCGATTGATGCCCCGTCATTTATCTCGCAGAAAAAAAGCCAGTTTCCCTACACCCGTTGCCCGTTGGATGTCACAATCGTGGCAAAGTTGGACACGCGATAAACTGCTGCATAGCCCCTTTGGTCACCGATTGTTTCAGCCTAAAACCCTCCGCGATCTTGCAGACAACACCACTCAATCAGGCATGTGGCTTTGGCCCCTGTTAAACATTTGCATGTGGGGCGACCGTCAGTTTGTTTGATTGTCAGGTTCTGTCAGAAAGCCCGTAGCTGCGCTCACCAGACTGCGGACAGTTATTTATCGAGAAAAACTATTTCTCCAAAGTCTTCTCAAGAGCATCGTGTTCAAGGATTCACAGGAACCCAATGAGGCGTATTTACAATTGTTGCACCGGCTGGCAAAACAACGTATGAAGGTTTGTTGGAGGAACCAGGTTGGTAGCTTGTCAATTGATAATTGTGATAAACAGGTTTTGCTGTCACAGGTTGAGGCACTGATTGATGAGGGACAACTGGTGCAGGACCCACTTGATATGGTGCCTGATATTGTGGTGCTTGATATCCTCCTTGGTAACCACTACTGCATGAACCCGATGGGCAACCATTCCCATGAGACGAACATCCAATGCCACAAGAGGAAGAGCAGCTTTGGTTATGATGATGACAACCGCAAAGAGAACAGAAAATGCGATTCACCCATGTCAGCGGATTCAAAATACATCCGTTGAGTCCGAAGCAACCAGAATGACCACAGCTTTGGTTTCCTCCGTTTTGGTTTCCTCCGTAATGACCTCCAGAGACTCCATGATAATTGCTTGCTTGATGCACAGGAACTTGGCATCCGGGTGCTTGGCATCCGAGCGTATGGTGTCTGTGACAAGGGGCAGGTAAGCAACCAATCTCCCAACCGGAACCGACTGTGCAACCACTGTGAGGATCGTATGTGCCGGGATGGTAAGCACAGCCGACCATCGACATAAAAAAAAGAAATCCAACAGAGCCTGACAAAATATTCTTCATCACAGTAATTTCCTGACCAGAAAAAAGAGGGGATCAACATTGTTTAATGTTTATTGTCTTCTGAAAAACAGTAAAACAATAACGCTACTCTTCAAAACTATCGACAATAGTGCGCGTTAAACTTTAACGATTATCCTGATTACACCGACTGGTGTTACAGATAAATCTGACAGAGATGCTTTGTTGTAACCTGTTTTCATAAAACAGGTTGCGTTACCGAACCTGTTATTTAAGTGCCATTTTTAGGATTTTGCGTACTCTTTTTTTCTAAAAAAAATGAAAAAATAGTAGAAAAGCGTGAACTAAATCTTCGATATTGGAGTCTTACACGTAACAGGAAGGTACAGGCTTTGTACCTCGGGTAATTTGAGCCACCTTAGATTTTGCTCAGTAAGTAAAAGTCCTCGCAGAGGGACAGTTGAGTACCACAAGTGGTATTCAAAAACTCTGTAATTTCGAAGAGTGTGAAAGAGTCGCACTCTCATTAAATTCTTCTCGTACTGTGGGTTACCACAGGAGGTCAAGTGATGTTGAACGTCAAACAAAACGATTATTCGGTAAAAATGAACCTGGCTAATGAAGCTACGGGTTATCAATCCGGTAATGACGGTCACTTGCCTCTGTCGCAACTCCTCATTTCCGAGAAACGACCCTTAACACGTCGCCGCCGTCGGCTGGAATGTCAAATTTCCAAGCCGAGTGGTTGTTGCCTGGGCAGTTTACCCCAGCAACAGAGACAGACCTTGCAAAAGCCGATTTCCTCGGACTTTGCGGGGAGAATCTCTGGCGAACGGTGGGCACCACTTTGGGCAACGCTTGTGATAGGACAAGCCACTCGAAGTTAGCTTTTCAAAACGAAACCACTTGGCAATCAAAAAAAAATTTGCCAAGTCATTTTTGAAAAGTGAATCAGCCCGAAAAGAGCCATTGCAAAAGAACTATTCTTTCGGCAATCACTCTTTTCTGTTATGGCACAAACCGCAAAACAGTTTTGTTGTTTGCTACCCATTCAGGTCGTTTCCCACGCAATCATTTGGTCAAAAAGATCATTCGTGTATCGGTTCATACAGGTCAAAAGACCGATACGGGTTAAAAAACAACGAGAAGAAAAAGGGATTATCATGGAAGAAGAAGATATTATCGCATTGGTAACAGAAGCTCAAAACGGTAGCCGAGAAGCGTTTGGCGAACTGGTTGTTCAGTTTGAGTCAACCATTTTTGCAACAGTCATGAAACGATTGCACAACCATGCAGAAGCGCGCGAAGTCACACAAGAAGTCTTCATGCAAGCAATGCAAAAATTGTTTCAATTGCGTGAACCAGAACGGTTCGTCGGCTGGGTGCGACAAATCGCTTCCCGCATGGCGATCAATCGAGCAATGCGCAAACCACATGAATTTTCATGTGCTCCCGAGACGTTTGCAGGAATAAGTTCTGAACCCGACACGCTATTGCAAGATATCTTGCGTCATGAACAAGCAAGCCAATTGCGAGGCGGACTTGATCGCTTGCGCGAGATGGATCGTGACACATTGGTTGCGTTCTACTTTGAAGGTCAATCGTTGAAACAAATGAGCGACTCATTCGACAGCCCTATCGGCACCATCAAACGACGTTTGCACACCGCACGTCATCGGTTGCGTGAAGAACTGGGTGACTTGCAACTGGTTTGAGACCAATTAAAAGGGGGCTGAAGATTTTCTCTTCAGCCCCCTTTGTCTGTGATAGGAATGCTGTGATGGGAGTATTACTGCCTGTGGCGCGGGAATATCTGAAAGGAAGATATCTGTGCAACCCTTGAAATTGTTTTGAATATGACAAATAATGAACGATGAAGTGTAACCGGATGTTCTTAACCTAGCAGCGAGCCAGAACCATAAAGGGAACTTAGGATCGTTCGATAAATAACTGTCGCATATCAAATATACTACTCATCCTAGCCCGACGCGTCAGCGAGGCAGGAGGATGTGGAGTTCAAGCAATCGTGAGGGTGATTGAATCCGGTATTAAGATGTCAAAGGAATTTCGGTACGTTTATCAAAAACAAAGTTTATCCAGCCTCGCTAACGCGTCGGCTAGGATTGTTTCAGAAAACCAGACAGTTATTTATCGAGTCTCCCTTAGACACAGAAATCCTGTGCGTTTTGCACACGATTTCATTGATAAGAAAATAACAATTAAGGAACCACAACAATCGTGACACAACGTATTTTAAGTATCTCCGGGTTACGGGGAGTGATTGGGGATGGACTTTCGCCAGAGTATGTCATGCAGTTTGCTTCTGCATTAGGAACAATGGCACAAGGGGGAACGGTTGTGCTCAGTCGCGATGGAAGATCAACCGGCATGATGGTTTATCATGCCGTTCTTTCTGCACTTGTTGCCGCCGGCTGCAAAGTCATCGATGCAGGAATTGCAACAACTCCTACCTGTGGTGTTTTGATCGATCATTACAAAGCCGCAGGAGGATTGCAAATTACCGCCAGCCATAATCCTGTTCAATGGAATGGGTTGAAGCCATTCTCTCCGCAAGGTTCTGTTTTCAATGCCAAATTAGGGGCAGAACTCATCAAGATTATGGAATCAAAAGAGTTCACCCGTTGCAGTTGGGATCAATTAGGAACAATAGAAACACTCGAAAATGCTGCTGCCCCGCATATTGAACGTGTATTGAAATTGGTGAATGTTGAAGCAATTAAATCAAAAAAGTTCAAGGTGGTGCTTGATTGCAATCATGGCTCTGGAGCAGTCGCTACGCCGCAACTTCTGGAACAAAAACTAGGGTGTGAAGTCCATGTGATAGGGGGCGTTGCAGATGGTCAGTTTGAACATCTCCCCGAACCGACAAAAGAAAACCTGATAGCACTTTGTGATATTGTGCAACAACAAAACGCCGACGTTGGTTTCGCACAAGACCCCGATGCAGATCGACTCGCAATTATCGATAACAACGGCTGTTATATTGGCGAAGAACTTACACTCGCATTGGCAGTTGATCATGTTTTATCGAAAACGCCGGGACCTGTTGTTGTGAATGGTTCAACAAGCCGCGTGACGGCTGACATTGCACAAAAATATGGTTGTAATTTTCATCGCTCTTTTGTGGGAGAAGCAAACGTTGTTGCCAAGATGAACGAAGTCAATGCGATTATTGGTGGTGAAGGAAATGGTGGGGTCATTGAACCAAAAGTTGGTTTTGTTCGAGATAGTTTTGTTTCAATGGCATATGTGCTTGATGGTTTAGCAGAACGTGATTTGCCTCTTTCAGAATGGGCAGAGAGTTTGCCTCAATACACCATTGTTAAAAACAAAATCACATGCCCGCGAGAAAAAGTAGAGGTGGCATGTGAAGCATTACAGTCTGCCTATGCAGATGCCACTGCAACGCCTGGCGATGGTTTACGACTTGACTGGGAAGACCGCTGGGTGCAAGTCCGTGCCAGCAATACCGAGCCAATCATTCGTATTATTGCAGAAGCCCCCGATACAAACAAAGCAGAAGCACTCTGTACCGAAGCCGTCGAAATCGTCAAACAGGCTGTTCAATAAGAGACGGGGCACCGTTTGATAAAACGTTTGTTATCAATCGGTTATTTCTTTTACTTATATCTCATGAAATAAAAGTGACAAATTGCTACTCACTTTTCTTTTTTCGTTTGGTTGTTTTTGGTTTGGAATCAGAACTCAAGATATTTTCAATGGTTTCGAGCATGATATCCATTGCGAATGGTTTTTTGAGATAAGCAGAGACGCCAAGCATTTCTGCATAGGCTTTATGACGTCCTCCTTCATTGGCGGTAATCATAATGACAGGAGGGGGATTATCGAGAGTTTGTAGATGTTCAAGAACTGGGAACCCTCCCATTTTGGGCATCATCATATCGGTGATGATTAACTCCGGGTCATGTGATTCAATCAGTTCTTTTCCTTCAATGCCGTTCGATGCAGCAACAACGTTGTAGCCAGAGGCATCTAACACACCAAAAATTGTTGAAGAAATTTCGCGATCATCTTCGATCAAAAGAATTCTTTGTCCGGTTGCCATCACAATCTCTTTCATAAATACGGAAAATCATCTGAAACAGGTTCGCTTCTCTATCGTAACCTTTCTTCGCTTTCATTTCGAGAGTAGAGCCAAAAAGTTTTTTATGTCGGGTTTTATGTCAGTGGGTTGAAGACTAATCCCGAGAGAAGTTTTGGATAGAAAAAGGTGCTTTTTGGGGGCATTTTTTCAAATTCAGAGGCGATTGTTTCAACATGTTCGATTCCTGCAGGAGCAACCAGACAAGCAAGTTGGCAACTTTTGTTTGCCATTGCATTGTTGACTTCATCCATTAAATGAACATATTTCCAACTGATCTCACCTTGAGCATGTTTGTTTTTAATCAAATGATCAATCACCATTCGGTGCAGCAGACTGACACCCAGTTGCTGCCATTCTTCTGATTGTTCTGCAGCGAGTTCTTTCATGGGAGAGGCATCGGTCAAGCGGGCAAAGAACCATTTCCCATCAGAAGGGGTTCCAAAGCCAAAGACATCTTGCCCACCATCAGCATCCATCAACTCCCAAGTCTCTTTGGCAGCGGCATCACCCGTCCCGATTTCTTCCAGTTCAAAATGATCACCCAATGTTATTTGTAACTCTTCGGCAGAGATGTTTTCCAAACCAGAAACCAAACGATGCGTTGGCAAAATTGCCAAACCGGGATCACTCATACCAACAAAGTGCATTAACACATAGTTGGCAGGGTCAGAATTGTCACCCAGTTTGCCTTCTGACTGTAACCAGTTACGATAGTTATTTGCTGTTTCGTAACGGTGATGTCCATCGGCAATAAAGATTGGTTTTTCTCTGAGAGCTTCTTGCACTTTGCTAATGATAGCATGATCAGTCACCGCCCAAATACGATGGAGCACGCCCAGTTCGTCGGTCACTTCAAGTGGTGTGATGCCTCGCACGGCTTCATCGAGAGGAGCTTGCACGTTGTTGTTTGTATCGGGATAAAGCCCAAAAATAGGAGAGAGATTTGTTTCTCCTGCTTTCAACAATGCCAAGCGATCTGCTTTGGGACCAGACATAGTTTGTTCGTGCGGATAGACTTCTCCTTTGCCGAACTCTTCAATTTTAATACGTCCTAAAAAACCGGTACGCACATAATGAGTTCCTTCCCAGTCAAACTCCTGATTGTAAACGTAAAAGGCATTCTCTTTTTCCTGCTGTAAAATGCCATCCTGCTTCCACTGCGATAAAAAACGAGAAGCCCGTTCATAACGTGCATCAGAACTTTCGTCTCCCGGTTCGTCCCGATTCAAAATCAAACGAATGCAATTACAAGGATGTTTTTCGTAAAGTTCTTTTTGCTCCGCAGCATTAATGACATCGTAGGGAGGGGCAGTCACATCTGCCAAACTCCCCACCTGACCAACATCATATCTCCAACCTCGAAGAGGTGTTACTTCAACCATATCAATCCGTTCCCTTTGTTTTTTCTATTTGTTTTTGTTGTTTTTTTGATAGACAATTCCGCGATCAATTTGTTTGAATCCGCATTTTTGAATGAGTTCTTTTGCGGCTTCGTTTTCTTCTACGATGTGAATTTCTGCAAGGGTGACCAGTTCTTCTTTCATCTTTTTGCAGACTTCCGAAACAAGCATTTGCCCGTATCGATTGCGGCGTTCTTCTTCAGTGACGAAAAGGTCTGTCAAACCGATGGCGCGTTCGTTCCACTTGTGTGAGTAAAGGTCAAGCCCTAAAACCGTCACGCCTGCAACCGCAGGACCTCCCTTTTTAGGGAGAAGCAAAAAACGAATCGTATCTAATCGACCAAACCGCGTCACCCACCACCAGGTTGGTTTTTCAGGTTGTTGAGAAATTGCAAGTTCCATTTTTCTGCGAACAGCCGCCAGCTTAAAATCCATTGGCTCTTTTTCATGAGCAAGGTCACGCTGATAAATAAGATTGACACGAGATTTTTCGTAACCCAACGCTTGAAAAAAAACGCCGGCACTGGGATCACTTTCTAAAAAACCAGCAGGACGCGTTCCGCCGTACATGCCAACATAAAAAGGATCACACAACTCAAAAGCGCCTGCGACCTGAGATGTTGCTCCCTGTTTTTCTAAATACTTTTCTGCACGATGAATCAACTCTCGACCAATTCCCTGATGACGAAAATCAGGATGCACCATCACAGCACAAATGACACCTTGATTTTTGTTGAGTGCTGTTTGATCTTCGTTGACACAAAAACCGGCATGAACAAAGCCGACAACACGTTCATCGTTACAAGCAACTATCAAACCATCGCGATCAAAATAAGGTTGAGATAAATTGAGCGTCTCGAAGGCATCAGTTGTGAAACCGATGGCTGCCCCCCGCCCAAGCTGGCATTCATTCCACAGCTTCACAAGCCGAGGAGGGTCTGTATTATGGAACGACCTGTACTCGATCACAACAAACTCGATCTCATATTAAAAAGGAAAGCATTGCATCAAAAACATTCTCACGCTCAAGCGAAAGACCTTAAAGCCATGCTAACGATCTCGTTTCACGGTGGCAAGCTGTACCGACTTCGATTCTGATGGAATGAATTAATCGAAAGAAAAGAGTAGGAAGCCTCCTTGCTCTCTACTCTGTAAACATTGCTAAGTAGGGGATTTTTTTTGTAGCAGCTTTGATTTCCTTTTCTCCTTCAAGTAGTTGAGCAAGAAAATCATATTCGCCTGTCACTAATGCAATGCGTGCAGATTCTGGGATGTTGCAAGAAAATCCCATTGCACCGCAGCAAACGGTTTTTTCTTCAAGATCAATGGTAATTGCTTCTAGCGGTTTTTTTTCAATCGTGGTTGCCAGTTGTTCTGCGTCTGCTCGTGAGACTGTGACAGCAGGGATACCCAGTGCAGTGCAGTTGCCAAAGAAAATCTCTGCAAACGATTCTGCTATCACCGCTTTGATGCCCCATCGCATTAAAGATTGCGGCGCATGTTCACGTGAAGAGCCACACCCAAAGTTGTTGCCACTCACCAAAATAGAACCGTTTTGAAAACGGTCATCGTTAAAAGGATGATCTGGGTTCTGTTGCCGATCATCTTCAAACGCATGTTCTCCTAACCCATCAAACGTAACGCATCGTAAATACCGCGCAGGAATAATGCGATCGGTATCGATGTCATCAATAAAAAGAGGAATGCCAGAACCCGTGATTTGTGTGATGTTTGCCATAGGTATTTTATTCAATTTCTTGTGGTTTTTTATCAATGAAATGGTATGCAAAGCGCCCAGCAATCAAAAAACTTCTTCAACGATATCATTATTGCATATCTGATTGTGTTCTTCAACAGATCGTGCGGGTTATGGAACAACTTGATCGATCTTCCCTGTTGCAAATGCTGAGGTGCACTCTCATTATTCATAACAACCGAGAGGCTCCCAGATTGCGGAGTTTGTCTGCGAGCTGTTCTCCAAGAAGGTCAGCGTTTTCCACGGGAGAATTTAGTTTCGCGAAAATCCGTTCTGTCCCATCCTGACTTAATACAACTGCTTCAAGTGTGATGGTTTCAGTTTTTGAAGTGGATTGCTCGAACAATGTTAAAACTCCTAACGGGGCATGGCATCCTGCACGGAGGTTGCGTAACAAAGAACGCTCTGCGGTTGTTTCGTTCAATGTTTTTTCGTCGTTGAGTTCTCGTAATTGATTGATTGTTGTTTCATCATCTTCACGGCACTCTAACCCCAATGCGCCTTGTCCTACCGCAGGATACACAAAGGGAGGTTGTAAAATAGCAGAAATGTGCTGCTGCAATTCAAGGCGGTTCAGTCCTGCTTCTGCCAGAATAATTGCATCGTATTCTCCTTCGTTGAGTTTGCGAAGTCGTGTTTCAACGTTGCCACGAATTTCCTGCATTTGCAAATCGGGGCGATGATGCAACAGTTGTGCTTGCCTGCGAGGTGAACCTGTTCCGACACGCGATTGAAGAGGAAGCAAACTTTCTAAAGAGGTCACATCGGTTAGAATGTTTGGAGCAGAGGGTATTGATGTTTCAGGAAGAACGAGGACATCGTAGCGTGATTCTCGTACGGGCGTTGCAGCCAATAGGAGACCTGCTGTTGGTTCTGTAGGCAAATCTTTTAAGCTATGAACAGCAACATCTGCGCGTCCATCAAGAATTGCTTTTTGCACTTCGTTGGTAAAGACTCCTTGACCACCAAAACTACGAAGGTCTTCTTGCTGATTGCGGTCACCCGTTGTGCTGATTTCTACAATCTCAATCGTAAGATGATTCGATTGTTGACGTAGTTGGCCTGCAATATAATTTGCCTGCCAAAGTGCCAATTGACTGGCTCGGGAAGCAATACGAAGAAGATCAGGCATTATGTTTTTGTTCCATCATCAGTTTGTTCCGTCATTCGTGGGGGAATCCTCTTGTTGAGAGGAATCTTCTTTCACCTTTTTTTCTCTATCTGCAATAAGGTCAAACCCTGCTGTCTGGCTGGCAAGGCGTTTGGCGATTTCTTGTTGCAGTAGTTCTGCGGTCACTTTTTGTTGCGGCGGAACAAGGACACCACATGAAATTGTAAACTGAAATGTTTGATCAATCGTAATGTTAAGGTCAATAACTTCACTGCGCGGCACAGACATTGTATAACCCGTCACAGGCATGGGAGAAGAAGGAACCAGCACGCTGACCATTGGCTCTCCAACGGCTGTCGTAATTTCCAGCAGGCTATCTCCAGTCACAAATGCCAACGCCCAAATACCCCGACGCGGATACTCAATTGCCACCACACGGTTGTACTCAATGGTTCGTTCTGTAAACAGGAAGTCGGTCACTTGTTTTACAGAACCATACACATTTCGGATGATGGGTAATTTCCCAAGGACTCCTGTTTCAAATCGATAAACAAGCCAGGCACCAAGACGGATGGTGACAATTTTCCCTGCAAAGTAGATGGAAATAATTGCCAAAATGACCGAGACAGCGCTCAAATGAAACAGGCTGATAAAGTACCGAGAGGTCACCAGTTCCATATAGACTTCGGTTGATGTGACAGGCATGTTTCCGGGAGGAGTGAGCTGCGCCACTTCGAGGTAATCGACATAAGGGACAGCACGATTTCCTAAAGGAATGTAAACTTTTGGAGAGAAGTCTTTTTCACTGAGCCGTGCATTTTTTGTTTCTTCCAGTTGAGATTCAATCCATTTTCGCGGAACTCCTCCTCCTTGTAATGCCTCGTGGAGTTCAGGTTGTTTTACTAATTTTTCTTTGAGCTTTTCCTTAAACTCTTTTGTTATCAAATACTCTCTTCCGTAATAGTCAAGAGCAGGAAGATGTTCCCATCGAACAAATTCTTCTTTCGGTTTTGAGTCATCAATTGTTTGCGCAATGGTAAATCGAACAAAGGTGCTGACAGGGTTAATGATATAATCATAGATTGCTCCCCCAATCCATAGCAGAATGACCAGCGTAAGAATGGAAGGCAACACAAACGCAAGACCACGAAAAAATATTTTCATCATCGTTGATCGATTGCTAGACGAAACAGCAGCCGGTTTTGTTGTTGATGTTGTTTCTGGAGAAGTTTTTTCGTTCATTCGTCGTTACCACGTAATTTTGCGAGTACAGTATAATCCTCCAATGTTGATGTGTCTCCTACAGATTCTTTTCCTGCTGCAATGTCTCGAAGCAGGCGTCTCATAATTTTTCCCGAGCGTGTTTTAGGAACAGCCGCTGCAAAACGAATGATATCGGGAGTTGCAATGGCTCCAATTTGTGTTCGGACATGAGCAATTAATTCTTTCTTCAACTCTTCCCCTTCTTCTCCCGATTTCAACGTAACAAAACAGCAAATCCCTTCCCCTTTAAGTTCATGTGGAAACCCAACAACAGCGGCTTCTGCGACTGCTTCGTGTGACACCAATGCGCTTTCCACTTCCATTGTACTCAAACGATGCCCCGAGACATTCAAAACATCATCCACACGCCCCATCACCCAATAGTAACCATCTTCGTCACGCCGTGCACCATCTCCCGCAAAATAACAGCCTTCAATTTCACTAAAATACGTTTCAATAAATCGGTCATGGTCGTTGTACAATGTTCGCAGCATGTGGGGCCAAGGTTGACGCATCACTAACAAACCCCCTTGGTTATCATCTAAACTTTCCCCTTGTTTGTTGACGATATCTGGGACAACACCCGGAAGAGGTTTCGTACAACTTCCTGGTTTTGTTGTCGTGATCCCCGGAAGAGGCGAGAGCATAATGCCCCCTGTTTCGGTCTGCCACCAAGTATCAACAATGGGGCATTTCTCTTGTCCAATCATCGTATGATACCACATCCATGCTTCGGGATTGATCGGTTCTCCGACAGTCCCTAACAGACGCAAACTTGAAAGATCATGCCTTTGCGGGAACTCATCACCCCATTTAATAAATGCACGAATGGCAGTAGGGGCGGTGTAGAAAATGTTGACTTTGTACTTTTCAATCAATTCCCAAAAACGCCCTTCATCGGGCCAGTTCGGAGCCCCTTCATACATCATGGTTGTTGCACCATTTGCCAATGGACCATACACAATATAACTGTGACCAGTAATCCAGCCGATATCAGCAGTACACCAATAAGTATCTGCTTCTTTCAAATCAAAAACCCATTTCGAAGTCATCATCGTGCCAAGCATGTAACCTGCGGTTGTGTGCAACACTCCTTTGGGTTTTCCTGTTGAACCCGATGTATAAAGAATGAAAAGAGGATGCTCACTATCGACTTCAGTGGCATCGCAATCAGCAGAGACATCACTCATCAAATCGTGCCACCAATAGTCACGATCAGGAACCATCTCGACCTCTCCTCCTGTTCGTTGAACAACAACAACTTTTTGAACAGTGGGCGACTTTGCGAGTGAATCATCAACCGCTTTTTTCAGTGGAACTTCTTTCCCTCGACGCCAACCAGCATCAGCAGTAATTACCAACTTTGCTTCGGCGTCGTTATTACGGTCTGCTACAGCTTCTGCACTAAAGCCACCAAAAATAATCGAATGAACTGCACCAATGCGAGCACAAGCAAGCATCGCAATCGCAAGTTCGGGAATCATCGGCATGTAAAGAGTCACACGGTCCCCCGTTTGAACGCCAAGCCGTTTCAAAACGTTTGCAAATTTGCAAACTTCACGATGCAAATCTTGATACGTCAGCACGCGCGTATCACCCGGTTCTCCTTCCCAGATAATCGCTGCCTTATTTTTCCGATCAGACTGCACATGACGGTCGAGACATTGGTACGATGCATTGATTGTGCCGCCGGTGAACCACTTGGTATTGGGCATTTCCCCTTCAAGCACATTTTCGTACTGCTTGAAGAACGTCAAGTTTTCATCCGCCATCTTTCCCCAAAACGCAGCAGGGTCATCTTTTGCCTGCTGCCACATTTGCTGATATTCGTCTTCACTACTGATATTTGCCTGTGCAGCAAACTCCGCTGCGGGAGGGAACTGACGAGTCTCTTTCAGAACAGATTCGATATTTTCGCTGGGAGTTGTCATAGTTATGAACCTTTATAGTGAGAGAAAGGAGGAGTTTTTGATGTATTCACTTGATCTTATAGCCTTTACGCGGGATGTCAATAAAGCAGAGGATACGAGATGGATAAGCAACCCTTTCCTCTTCGTTAAAACACTCAAGATTGCCTTGAGGTACCCAAGTTGAACCCGTTTTGTCATACAACTCTATTGATACGACCACCAGGGTAGCCCGAGACCTCCTTCGATGGAGAGAAGGCTGCCTGTCATGTAGGCGGCATCATCACTTAACGTAAAGGCAATTCCCTTGGCGACTTCTTCTGGGGTACCAATGCGACCGAGTGTGAATTTCTTGCTTTCGTTTTCAATTTGTTCTTCGGTAAAAAACTTTCGTTCTCCTGGGGTATCTGTCCAACCGGGATGAACAGAATTAACACGAATGTTCTGTTCTCCCAATTCACTGGCAGCAGTTCGTGCCATGTGGTCGATGGCAGCTTTTGCCATGTTGTATGCCATCGACCCAGGAAAAGGAATGACAGCATGAGGAGAAGAGACAATAACAATAGAACCACCATTTCCCTGCTTATTCATTTGCTCAGCAGCAGCCTTCAATCCGTAAAAGGCTCCCCACATGGTGACATCTATTGTGCGTCGAAACCCTTCCATCTCGATTTCAAGTAATGGTTGACGGTCACTGTAGGCTGCATTGGAAACGAAGTGGTCAAGGCTGCCAAGTTTTTTTGCTGTTTCTGTCACCATATTTTCGACAGCACTTTGGTCAGAGACATCTGCTTGTAACAGAATGGCTTCGCGTCCCAGAGCGCGAATTTTAGAAGCGATATTTTCTGCTTCTTCAGGATGCGAACGATAGTTGATTGCAACATTTGCCCCTTCGCGTGCCATCTCCAAAGCTGTTGCTGCCCCAATGCCCCGCGAGGCACCGGTAATTAATACGCTTTTTCCTTCAAACTTCATTATTCGCTCCTGCTAATTGCCTGTTGTTTTTAAACCTGATGCAAGATATTGGCACATCTTTCCTGTCTAATCAATAGTACCAGACGGAATGATTTTCAAAACAACTTCATCAGAAAATCTTCTCGGATGAATAACTCAAAGAGGTTTTTTCGACAAATTGATTCTCAAAAAACAATCATACAAATGTACGAATATCTGTCACATGTCCTTTAATCGCGGCGGCGGCAACCATTGCGGGAGACATCAATAGAGTGCGTCCGGTGGGGCTGCCTTGTCTTCCTTTGAAGTTGCGATTGCTAGAAGAGGCGCACATTTCGCGACCAATCAGCTTATCAGGATTCATTGCTAAGCACATCGAGCAACCTGCTTCGCGCCAGTCGAAACCAGCGTCAATGAAAATTTTATCGAGTCCCTCTTCCATTGCCTGCTTGCGCACTAATTGACTACCAGGAACAACAAACGTACGAATCCCTTTTGCCACCTGTTTCCCTTTGACAATTTTTGCTGCTTCGCGGAGATCAGAAATACGCGAGTTGGTACAACTTCCAATAAAAGCGACATCAATTTTCACGCCATCAATCGGTTGGGCTTCTTTCAGTTCCATAAACTCTAACGCTTCTTGAATACCGGGTTGTTCGGTTTCTGGGTAGCTATTCACAACGGGAAGTGTTTCACTGACGCCGACAGATTGACTGGGATTGATGCCCCAGGTGACAGTTGGTTCAATTGTTGTTGCATCAATTTCAACAACGTCATCGAACGTGGCATCTGCCGATGATGCCAGAGACAACCACCACGTTGCAGCACGTTCAAATTGATCACCTTGCGGTGCTAATGGTCTTCCACGAATATACTCAACCGTTGTTTGGTCGGGGTTGATGTAGCCGCAACGTGCGCCTCCTTCAATCGACATATTGCAAACGGTCATTCGTTCTTCCATGCTCATGTTATCAAAAACATCGCCTGCGTATTCGTAAGCGTACCCAACTCCTCCATGCACACCTAACAAACGAATGACGTGCAACGTGACATCCTTTGCGTAAACACCCGGCTGTAATGTTCCGTTGACTTTGATTTGCCTCACTTTGGGTTTGTTCAATGCCATCGTTTGTGTTGCTAAGACATGTGCCACTTGCGATGTGCCGATGCCCAGCGAGATATTGCCAAACGCACCATGCGTGCTTGTGTGACTATCTCCACAAACAAGGGTAATTCCTGGTTGTGATAACCCTTGTTCTGGTCCGACGACATGAACAATTCCTTGTCGGGTATCATCCATTCCTAAAAGTTGCACACCAAATTCATCACAATTTTTTTCGATGGCAGACATCATTTCTTCTGCCAGCAAATCGTCAAAGGGACGTTCTTGTTTGCCCGTTGGAATGATGTGATCGACCGTTGCCATTGTCCGTTCAGGAAACATCACCTTCAAATTTCGATCGCGCAACATTTGAAACGCTTGCGGCGAAGTGACTTCATGAATGAGATGCCAGCCAATAAAAAGCTGCGTTTGCCCAGAAGGTAACGTACGAATGGTGTGGAGGTCCCACACTTTGTCAAATAAATTGCGTTGATCAGACATGTAAAAAAGTTATCAATTGTTAGAGCGTGTGAAAGTGTTGCGTACCAAGCTTCTAAGTAGTAGGCAGTAAGTTTTTCGATATAAAGGTCACAGCCAAAAGGATATTGAAACCTCGTAGGGTCTGCTGTGCGTACCGTAGATTCGGAAAAACAACTGGAATTCGGTACGCACAGCGTACCCTACGAGGATGATTAAAATACATAAAAACTTATTGCTTGTTACTTATTCTCAATTCTCAATTCGTTTTTCATTTCTCACACAGTATAAATATTAAATGAGATATTTTCTATTGTGTCATGCGGTCGATGTCGAGATAAATGACCAATGCCATAAGAGAAATAATAAACGCAAAGCCGAAATAGGTTGCAATGTTGATGACTTTTTCATTGGGCTTTTTGCGTGTCACTCCTTCCCAGATAAGAAAGACCATATGCCCGCCATCCAAAACAGGAATGGGCAAGAAGTTAATGACCGCCAAATTGATACTTAGGATACCCAAGAAGAGTAAAAACATTGCCACTCCTTGTGCTGTCACTTTGTAGGCAATGCCCACAATTCCTAACGGTCCAGAGAATTCTTTGACCGATAAATCTCCCCGAAAAAGACTTCCAAATGTAAGGTACATTCGAATGACAGAATTGCGTGTGTAACCCATTCCCATGCGAAGTGTTTTAATGGGGTCTGCTGCGATCAATTTTTTCATCTCAGGGGCAGGATAGATTCCAATTTTAGGATAGTTCCAAACCGCTTTGGGATCACTGGGATCTTTCCAAGATTTAGGAACAAGCACAACCGTCTTCTCTTCCCCTTCGCGCGTGTATGTAAGCCGCACATGGTATTCTAAAAACAATTGCATTCCTGCAAATGGGACAGCGTAATTGTTGGTCGAAACGATGTTTTTCTTTTTGTCTTCAGAAAAAAGATAGGTAACCGATTCTGTTTGTGTTTTATCGTTAATTTTTTTTGCTTCTTCTTCGGGGACAAAGAATTCGATTTTTCGCAAACGGTCTGTCGGTTGTATCCCAGCATGGAACGCAGGGCTATCGGGTTGAACTTTTAGGACGGTAGGAACCAATTCAAAAGTAAACCCCGCAGCCGGAACAGCCAGAGGACCATCTTGGAACACAAAAGGAGACATCCAGCCGGGACGGTCAAGAAGTTTTTTCTTTTTCTCTTTCGGGTCAAAAAGAAGAGTAATTTCTTTTGCTTCAGAACCTTTGATTTCTCTACGAACGACCATTTCAATTTTATCGTTGCGATGATTCCAAAAATAATCAGGAAGGTAAAGGGAGTTCAATTTTGTTCCGACATCCTGCCCATCAATTTTAATGGGCTTGTCACCCTCTTTCATTCCGGCTGCCTGTGCAGGGGAACCTTCTTGCACCGCAGTAATTTTCCCACACTCAACCATCAAACCCAATGTTCGAAAAGGGGTTGGCTCCACTTCAATAAGAATGTCTGCTGTCTCTCTTGTGAGTTTGTTTTGCAATCGCCGAACAAGTATTTTTCGAGTCTGATCTTTCTGTTGTGCTAAAACTGCTTGCAGTTGTGCGAACGATTTAATTTCGACCTCACCGACTTTGAGAACTTGATCTTTCTGTTCAAACGAGACTGTTGTTTTGTCAGCAGCAGTGCCGCGACGGACCGGTTCTTTTTCGGGGTCTTGCAGTTCTGCCAACATGGTACTTCGAGAAGGTCCAACTCCTATTTGTGGGCGAGACCCTGATTTATCAGGACCAATTACCAAATTGAAAGTTGTTCCATCTGTGTGATGTCCTTCTAAAGTGACGTTCTTTGAAGAGAGTGCAACGCCGTAAAGAATATCTTCAAACGTTGTTGCTTCGCGTCCGTTAATTTTTGTAATGGTGTCTCCTGGTAATACTCCTGCTTTCCATGCGGGGCTACCTGGTTGAACAATTCCAATGACTGGTGCAGGCATTTCGACTCCCAAGCTAAAAGCAATGGAGAAGAACAACGCAGCAGTAATCAGATTCATAATAACCCCTGCTGAGATAATCGCCATGCGCTGCCCGACTGTTTTGGCAGAATAAGAACGAGGGTCTTCTGCAATTTCTTCTTGGGAAAGCTGACTGGGGTCCATGTCATCTTGTCCGAGCATTTTGACATATCCGCCAAAAGGAATGGCAGAAAGTGCATATTCTGTTTCCCCCCATTTACGACTCCAAAGAACAGGACCAAAACCAATGCTAAATCGTTCGACAAAAACACCGCACCATTTTGCAATGCCGTAATGTCCTAGCTCATGAAAAAAGATCACCATTCCCAAGCCCATTGCGACGTAGAAATAACGAAGCCCGGTGCCTAATAAACCTGAGATACTCAAGGCAAGTAAAGAATTGCCATCGAATAAGTGGGTACTGAAAATATCTAAAATGACGTCCACGTTGGGATCTCCTTCCGAATCCAACGGTCAAGACGAATCAGTTCGTCCAGTGATGGAGACGGATCAAAATTGTGTAAATCTAATGCCGCACGACAAACGCGCGGGATATCTTTGAATTGTAATTTCCCTGAAAGAAACAGTTCGACAGCAAGCTCATTGGCTGCGTTCAGAACGGCTCCACAACTTCCTCCTTTGCGAATCACTTCGCGTCCTAATGACAATGCAGGAAAGACATCTTCATCGGGAATATCGAATTGTAACGAAAAGGGGCTTCCCCAATCAATACAAGGGCTGATACCTTTTTTCCGTAGAGGATAGGTTATTGCATACTGTATTGGCAACTTCATATCGGGTGGTGAAAGCTGCGCAATGACAGAACCATCAATAAACTCAACAAAAGAGTGTACAATTGATTGCGGATGAACGACCACCTCAATTTGGTCATCTTCCAGCCCGAACAGCCATTTTGCTTCAATCATCTCGAGGGCTTTATTCATCATCGTGGCAGAATCCACCGTAATTTTAGGTCCCATTTGCCATGTTGGGTGTTTCAATGCATCTTCAACGGTCACCTGTTCAAGTTGTTTTTTTGAATACCCTCTGAATGGTCCTCCACTTGCTGTCAACACAATGCGCTTCACTTCATTGCGATGCCCCGAGTGCAGCGCCTGAAAAATGGCAGAGTGCTCGCTATCGACAGGAATGATTGTTGCACCACTTTTTTTTGCCAACGCCATTACCAAAGGACCCGCAACAACCATCGTCTCTTTGTTGGCAAGACCAATAGTTTTTCCTGCTTTCACTGCTGCCCATGTTCCGTGTAAACCGGCTGCTCCCACAATGCCAGAAATCACCACATCAACATCGTCCGCAGTCGCAATGGTTTCAATTCCCTCTTGCCCAAAAAGAACTTCTGTTTCAGAGGCAAATTTCCCAAGATCGATTTTATCTGTGCCACTTTTACCTTCCAGTGTTTCGTCAGATAAAACCGCCCATCGAGGACGAAACAGTTGCGATTGTTTTGCAAGTTCTTCCCATTTGGAATGAGCAGAAATACCAACAAGGTTTGCGTTAATATGACCCGCAGAAAAAATTTCCAGAGAGCTTGTTCCAATCGAGCCAGTGGCACCCAGGACAACAACATTTTTTTTTTCTACATCGGACATTTTACAAAGCTCAAAAGCCACAGGCCAGGTTTTGTCTCACCTATTTATACTATGGGATTGTCAATCTTTAAATTGGAGACTCTCTTGTTTTGAAATGCAAAATCCTAAATAAATACGAAATCCAAATACCCAAAACAACTTATTTGACCGAACACATTCTGTTCAAAAAATGTGTCAAAATCATTTCTGAAATGAGATGCGTTT
>UOGL01000323.1_pt1 | contig 23390 bp, 16 predicted proteins | sample 1990131 | NCBI WGS metagenome assembly UOGL01 (sample SAMEA4728526, study PRJEB27164) | hydrothermal vent metagenome | biome: marine basaltic hydrothermal vent biome; feature: marine hydrothermal vent; material: mineral | place: Pacific Ocean | collected 2011-06-14/2011-07-23 | depth 1741 m | reverse complement strand
CGTCAGCATCTTGAGTGATTCGTCTTGATTCAAAGGCATCGATGAACTCGAAAGTCTACGTTCAATCGTCAGGCGATCAGGGTACGAATTCGTAGTTGATCGATGCGTGTCATGACAAAGTATTTTTTCTATCCTGTCAACAAATTAAGAAATTGCAAGAAAAACATCGCGCGCGTGGTTGTTTGAAACGCAGCATTGGCTTTTGGGTTGGAGTGAATCACCCCAAACCCCTGCAACGCACAACCACAAGCTCTAGGGATACTATAAGGGTACGCTGTTAGAGTGTGAGGATGGTTGAAATACATAAAACTTACTGCTTGTTACTTCTAGGGATTTATGAAAAAGTGTTAAGCCCTGTTGACAAGTTCTTCTGAAAAAGCTAAAACTAAATAGGAGATCGCGTGATCTTAACCTTCGAGCGACACCGCGATTCATGTTTCCGGCATTCTGAAAATGATGAATTCTTATGCCGTAAAAGTGGAGCGGTTTCTGGTCAGGGTCAAACTGGCCAGAAAAAAAATTGTCCTCTCCTATACTCTGAGATTCAATCTGGATAAACAACTGCCATCAAGTCGAGTCATTGATAAAGACTCTACTTGGTGGTTTTTGCTTTTAACAGGGTAAGAATACTCTAAGTCCCGCATAGTCCCGACAAGTAATCGGGAAAAAGACTCAAGAAAGTTCGATCTGTTTCGCGAGTTCTGCTTGAGAACACTGCTTTCTCATGATTTTTTTTGGGACCGCATTGACATGAACTGATATTCATATTAACGTTCATTCATTAGCTCCCATTTGACAAAATGGTTGGACTGGAATCAATTTGAGGAAAGACGAGAGAGATGAAAAGTAATGATTCGCAAATTTCATGTGTCAATCTACTGAAAATACTGGCAGATGAAACTCGTCTCGCAGTCGTGCGGCAACTGATAAATGGTCCGAAGCATGTCGGTGAAATCAATAGTGCGCTAGGACTTGAGCAAAGTCTGCTTTCCCATCACCTCAAGATATTACGCGAAGCAGGTCTTGTCATCAGCGAGCGTGATGGGAAATCGGTGATGTATTCGCTCGCGGCTGAGTTCAAGGGTTCTGGTTCTGGAGATGCTGTCAATCTTGGCTGTTGCTTAATTTCATTCGAATCGTGAAATCAAAAACTAATCGGCACCAAAAGGAAATACAACATGCCTGAAAAAACTTCTCTCGTTTCATCTGTTCTTTGCATTGCCTTCTCGATAATGTGTTGCTCTTGCACAAATTCAGGGAACCCTCAAGGTGGTTCCTCGACTCAGTCGCAACAACTTGTTTTAACGGGGTCAAGTACAGTAGCACCTTTGGCAATGGAAATTGGAAAACGATTTGAGTCGCTACATCCTGGTGTGCGAGTAGATGTGCAGACTGGCGGTTCATCGCGAGGAATTGCTGATGTTCGGCGTGGGTTAGCAGACATTGGTATGGCATCTCGTGCTCTTAAGCCAGAAGAGAAATTGCTTGCATTTCCGATTGCAAGAGATGGGGTTTGCGTCATTCTTCATCGAGACAACCCGGTGAAAGCATTGTCAAATAAACAAATTGTCGCGATCTATTCCGACAAAATAAATAATTGGAAAGACGTGGGTGGTCTCGATGCCCCCATTACCGTCGTTAATAAAGCAGAGGGACGCGCAACATTGGAAGTCTTTCTCCATCACTTTGGTTTCAACAATTCAATGATCAAGGCAGATGTCGTGATTGGAGATAATGAGCAGGGAATTAAGACGGTTGCAGGTAACCCGAATGCCATTGGTTATGTCTCTGTTGGGACAGCAGAATATGATTTTCAAAACGGCGTGAAAATCAAACTGCTGCCTGCAAGTCGTGTGAAAGCATCGACAGAAAATCTTGCGAACGGTTCATTTCCTATCTCTCGCCCATTGAATTTTGTAACAAAAACCAAGCCAGAAGGACTTATCAAAGAGTTTATTGAATTTGCCCAGTCGAACCAAGTCCATGATCTTGTGAAGGGGTTACATTTTGTTCCGACGACTAAATGACACATTCGCTGCCTGGATATTTCGAGGGTGTGCAATTATTGCTGGGGCAATTGTTTTGTTTATCCTCATGTTTCTGGTCAGCGAATCCCTCCCTGCACTACGCCGTATTCACCCTCTTCGTTTTTTCACAGACAACTCCTGGCATCCGTCAGATAGCGCGAAGAACGGAGAGTTTAACTTATTGCCTATGCTTGCAGGAACGTTGCTTATTACGGCTGGTGCAGTAATTGTTGCTGCTCCATTGGGGGTTGCTTCAGCTCTCTTCTGTCACTTTTACGCCCCACTGATGATAGCCCGTTTGTATCGAAAAGTGGTTGAATTGCTCGCGGGTATTCCGTCAGTCGTTTATGGTCTTTGGGGGCTTGTGACATTGGTTCCGCTTGTTGGATATTTACATCCTCCGGGACCCAGTTTACTTGCTGGAATTATTATTTTGGGCATCATGATTTTGCCAACAATTGCATTGATGTCAGATGCGGCAATTGCAAGCGTCCCATCCGAACACCTCCATGGGGCAGCAGCACTTGGGCTTTCACGCTGGGGAACAATTCGAGGAATTGTATTTCCCGTTGCCAAACCGGGGATATTGACCAGCATCATTTTGGGAACTGGTCGAGCAATTGGTGAGACCATGGCGGTTTTGATGGTTTGTGGAAATGTTGTTCAGATTCCGCAAACTGTTTTTGACCCGATGCGAACACTCACAGCCAACATTGCATTAGAGATGGCATACGCAATGGGCGATCATCGCTCTGCTTTGTTTGTGAGCGGATTAGTATTAATGGGAATGATTGTTCTGCTTGTTGCTGTCGCAGAGTTTATTAGTAAGGCGCCAGCAGAAGTCAGGTGTCAATAGATGATTGAAAAAAATAACATCTCAAAAATTCGTTTACAAGATCACATCATCACAGTGATTATTTGGTTGAGCGTCTTTCTTATTAGTGCAATGTTCACATGGATGTTAGTTGACCTCATCAGGAACGGAATAGGTCATCTCTCGTGGAGTTTTCTTATCGAATCTCCTCACAATGCTGGGCGAGAAGGTGGTATTGCTCCTATTATTATTTCCACATCACTCATTCTTACAGTCTGCATGATGGCGGTGTTACCTTTGGGAGTAGGAACAGCAATCTTTCTAGCAGAGTTTACTTCAAAGGAGAACTTGTTTGGGAGTATGGTTCGCAGAAGTCTTGATGTTCTCGCTGGTGTCCCTTCGATTGTCTTTGGTCTGTTTGGCAATGCTTTCTTCTGCATTTATTTGGGAATGGGTTTTTCGATTCTTTCAGGAGGGCTGACGTTAGCATGTATGGTGCTTCCTATTTTGATCCGTTCGACTGAAGAAGGTTTGCGGTCTGTTCCTGATGACTATCGACTGGGCGCAGCAGCTTTGGGGATGTCGCGGACAGGAACATTAATTTACTTGCTTTTACCTGCGGCTTTGCCGGGGCTGATTGTTGGTTTTGTATTGGGTATCGGAAGAGCGATTGCAGAAACGGCTGTCTTGATTTTCACAAGTGGATATGTCGATCGAATGCCAAGTTCGCTGATGGATTCAGGTCGGTCATTATCCGTTCATATTTTCGATCTCTCTATGAATGTTGCCGGGGGAGATTCCAACGCCTATACCTCAGCGTTAATTTTGATCAGTATGCTTTTTATCATTAACATAGTGGCATCATGGATTGCTAATCGTTGGTTACCCAGCGTGGAAATTCATTAAGTAAATCCCCCTCCCTTTTAGGGAGGGGTTAGGGGAGGGTGGAACGGTTTGGTTCAGATGAACTACTATTTTGCTTTTAGACATTCGTTTTTGAATGTCTAAAAGCAAAAAATACTCAATCACATACCACGCTGAGACCCTCCCCTCAGTCCCCTCCCTAAAAAGGGAGGGGAGGATGACTTCACTGAATAGTTACGATAAAAAAACAACAGTTGAACGGTCTTTTACATGAGTAGTATAGGAAATTAACCACAATATGAGTTCAATAAGAAATTTCAATAACAGCAACAACAATGTTTGTGCAACATCACCCAACGGTCTGGTAAAACAAATGGAGACCAATACAACTTCGCAACCGGTGAGTTCCCAAAGTTCGATTTCCGAGTCGATGATTCAGGTTGATAAATTATCAATCGCTTATGGTGACAAGCGTGTTTTGGAAGATGTAACACTCTCGATTAACAAAGGTTGTATTACAGCATTGATTGGACCTTCTGGTTGTGGAAAGACCAGTTTTCTTGGTAGCTTGAATCGATTAACCGATTTGATTCCTCGTTGTCGGGTTGAGGGAAACATTCAAATTGGGGCAGTCAATGTGCATTCGCCGTTGGTGAATGTTCGGTCGCTTCGTTTGAAGGTTGGCATGATCTTCCAAAAGCCAAATCCGTTTCCGTTATCAATTCGGCGAAATATCGAGTTGCCTTTGCGAGAGCAAGGAATTCATAATGGAAGTGACCGTAACAATGTGATGGAACAATCGCTTCAAGATGCCGGTTTATGGGAGGAAGTGAAAGACCGGCTTGACTCGCCCGCCCTTTCACTTTCTGGTGGGCAGCAACAGCGACTTTGTATTGCTCGTGCGCTGGCATTACAGCCGGAAGTTTTGCTTTTTGATGAACCATGCAGTGCTTTAGACCCGATTGCAACAGAAGTCATTGAACAACTTATTGTCGGATATTCTGGTCGAATGACGGTGGTCATTGTCACTCATAATCTTGCTCAAGCGCAACGTATTTCTGATTACGCAGCATTCTTCTGGATGAAGAATGGCATAGGACGACTCATTGAGTATGCCCCAAGCCATCAACTTTTTAACACTCCTCAAGATGCCCTAACCGATGCTTACGTCAACGGCAGACTGGGTTGATGTTGATTGCATTACGAGTGCAGCAAGTTGCAATTGATGCTCCCCGTGAATAGTGGGCGCTTGGGTTAGTTTCTTATCAATGAAATCGTGTGCAAAACGCGCAGGATTTCTGTGTCTGAGTTCCCTTTATGGTTCTGGCTCACTGCCAGTTTAAGATACTTGCCGAGGGATTTGTTGCAGGGAAGTAACAACGAATATCGCCCTGCCTCGTCGGGCTAGTACAACAAGTTGTATTTGATCTGTCATACTTTTTGGTGTTTTTCAGCGGTATGGCTAAAAAAACATGGTAGATCAATTGCAACTTAAGGTACTAGAATGTTAAACCTAAAATCAGCAGGTAATGGCTATTCTATGTTCCCATCAAAGCCTCTTGCCGCTGCGCGATCCAAACCGATAAACATGACACTTATTTATCACGCACTTTTTAGTAAAAAAATACCGGAGAACAAACAGAGTACCGTTTTTTTTGTCTTATTCAGGTTGTAAGCCTCGGAAAATGCTGCGGCGCATGGGATTGTCTCTGCCGGTGAATTCCGCTTCATTTTGTGAAGGGACTTCGAGAACTGCTGCCATCATTTGAAACTTGGCATCGATATCATCTGCATAATGCACAAGTAATGCTTCCGGCGTGTGCGGTGCAATGGGGGAACCCCATTCGGGTAAATTTTGATGAGAGATAATAATGTGTTCTAACCGGAGGAGTGTCTCGGGAGACAAGTTTTCAATTGTGGCTCCCTGTTCACGAACAATATCTCTTCCCAATAAAATATGCCCAACAAGTTGCCCTCGGGCAGAATAGGTTGTGTTGTTGGGACGATAATTCAACTCAATCAACTTACCAATATCATGCAAAATGGCACCCGCAACAACTAACGAAACAGAAAGTGGGGGGTGCATTTGAGTGTAGTAATCGACATATTTCTGTGCCAACATTAAAGCGGTTTTTGTGACAGAAAGAGTATGCTCTAAAAAGCCGCCTGAAAACGCATGATGATTACGACTGGCTGCGGGAAACTTTTTGATTTCTTCTGCTCGGTCATTGAGGAGAGTAATAACCAACTGTTGTAATGGTTCTTCGGTGATATTGTTTTGAGCAATCTCGACAATTTCCTCAAACATGGTCTCAACATCAAAACGAGATGTTGCAAAGAAATTGCTTGCATCGAAACCATTCTTTTTATCTTCTTCCGTCACAGGACGAACAAAATCTAAATCGAGTTGTGGACCATATTTTGATTCCGTAAAGGTACAACGAAGAAAGTAATACGCCCCTTCCTTCCACTTGTTATCACAGGCAGCAAACCATGTGCTGTCACTCCAAACCATGGCTGTTGCGGAACGCTGTTTGTCGCGAAATTTCACTCGGTAGTACGGTTTGCCATCACGTGTTGAAGCCGCTTCTTTGGAAGCAAGCAATACAAAACATTCCTCTTCTTCACCTGGTATCAGTTCAGAAAACGCTCGCATCTCTCACCTCTTTCGTCAAAAAACTTTCGCTTTATCGAAAACAATCTCTTTCGTGTCATAGTAAAACCGGCGCGACATTCCGCATTGTAAAAGGAAAACTGTTTGGTTGTCGAGCCGTTTTGGATCTGTTTTTGTAGAACTTTCTGTAATCTTGTCTGTGCGGCGGCACCGCGCAGTCCCTTTCGAGACGACTAAAAACGATAATGCCTTTCAGTAAAAGGAAAACGTCTTTAACCGCAGGCGCAGTTTTACGTAGTATCTGAGTAAACATTTCGACAAATCCTCCCTCCCTAAAAAGGGAGGGGAGGAAAATTGACTCATGACGTAATAACGCGCCTGCACCCAATACAAGTGCCTCTATCTTTTTCGATAAACAGAACGTTTTTTGCGTGACATTTCCCCGCGAAGGACGTATGTTAGAAAGAGAGAAATTGTCGCGAAACAGATGATTTCTCTCTTTGTAAGATGAGAGGAAAAAAATGGGGCATCAACAATCAGATAGTAATTATAATGAGGAGAACTTACATAATTCTCTGAAACTCTTTGCAGAAGCGCATCCCGATGCTGTTGTGATTATCAACGAGCAATCTGTCGTTCAATTTGCCAATAATATGGCAGCGAAATTGTGGAGCCTTCCTTCTGTCGATTTTATTGGGCAATATATTGACCCGTTTCTTGCTAAAAATGCTCAGAAGGAATGGCACATGTTCCTTCAGTCTGCCAAATCGAAAAGCGATTCAAAAAATCTCATCCTCAAATGCTCTGTCACAAACGCTGATGGAAGACGCATTCCGGTTAAAATTGGTTGCCAGGCATTTAAAACAAAAGAGGGGTTGTCTCTGTTTTGTACTTTCGTTGATGACTCTGTGCGGCGAAGAGCCGAAAAGATATTGCGTGAAACACGTGCACAATACCAAACATTGGTCGAAAGCCTTCCGTTAAATGTCTTTCAAAAAGATTTAGAAGGACGCGTTCTTTTTGGGAATGAACGCTATTGCCAAACAATGGGGCAATCACTTGACAAACTAATTGGGAAAACCGATTTTGATCTCTTCCCGAAAGAACTGGCAGAAAAATATACCAAAGATGACGCCAACCTTATTTTGAGTGGCGAAGTTTTAGAGACCATCGAAGACCATCTTCGTGCAGATGGCGAACGTATTTATGTGCAAGTTTTGAAAACCGCTGTGCGCGATGAATCTGGTAAGGTGATTGGGATTCAGGGAATGTTTTGGGATGTCTCTCCACGCAAGCGAGCAGAAGAGGCATTGCGTATTAGCGAAGCAAGACAACGTGCAACTTTTGAAGCAGCCCTTGATTGTATCATCACAATTGATGCGGACGGTAAAATTATCGAGTTCAACCGAGCAGCAGAACGCACATTTGGATTTCAAAGAGAAGACGTCACCGGAAAGGAAATGGCAGAAATCCTCACGCCACCATCAACCCGCGAGCGGCATCGAGATAATCTTTTGAGTTATCAAAGCACTGGTGAAGGTTCGATTTTAGGGCGACGTCTTGAAATGCCCTTGCTAAAAAAGAATGGCGATATTTTTATGGCAGAAGTGGCAATGCAGCCCGTTCCTTATGGTGAGTCGCTTCACTTCACAATTTTCTTGCGAGATATTACCGACCGCCTCAAAGCAGAAGAACGCTTGCGACGCAGCAATGCCCGGTTTCGAAGATTGGTCGATTCTGACATTATTGGAATTATTATTGTCGATTTAGATGGAAAAATCAAAGAAGCCAATGATGTCTTTCTGTCAATGACAGGCTATCTCAAAAGTGAAATGCGTTCAGGAAATCTCAACTTAATGGAGTTGACACCAACGGAATATCATCTGCTTGATCAAGAATGTTTGATTCATCTCAAAGAATATGGGACTTGTCCCGCGTGGGAAAAAGAGCTGGTCAGAAAAGATGGTAGCCACGTTCCTATTTTATTAGGGGTGACATTACTAGAAGGCAAAAAGCAGGAAGCACTCTGTTTTGTTCTTGATATCTCTTCACAAAAAGAGACCGAGCGACAACTCAAAAAAGCAAAAGAAGCAGCCGATGCTGCAAGTAAATCGAAATCTGCTTTCCTGGCGAATATGAGTCACGAAATTAGAACACCGATGAACGCCATTATCGGAATGACCGACTTAGTCCTTCATTCTGAACTCGCACCAGAACAACGTGAATACTTACAGGTGGTTGCAGGTTCCGCAGAGTCGTTACTACAACTTATTAACGATATCCTTGACTTCTCAAAAATCGAAGCAGACAAGTTAGAACTTGACGAAATTGAATTTCGATTACGTGATACCATCAACGGCGTATTGAAATCGTTGGCGGTTCAGGCACATCAGAATGCCATTGAAATTGTTTGTCAGTTTGCAAACAATGTTCCTGATTTTGTCGAAGCCGATTTGAATCGCTTGCGTCAAATTCTTATTAACCTCGTTGGGAATGCCATTAAGTTTACAGAGTCGGGTGAAGTCGTTGTCAAAGTCGAACGAGAAGAACATCTCGATGATAAACTGCATCTTCTAATTTCTGTGAAAGATACCGGCATAGGAATCCCTCAAAAAAGATTGGCTCATATTTTTGAGCCTTTCGAGCAACTCGAACAATCGATGGCAAGACGATTTGGCGGAACAGGATTAGGGTTAAGTATTACGTCACGTCTTGTCGAATTGATGGGGGGACGCATTTGGTGTGAAAGCAAAGAAGGAGAGGGAACAACATTCTATTTCAGCTCTGTTATCGAAGCGCTTGGTGATGATTCGGTTGATCCTGATTTGATTTCGCAAATTCATCAACTACGAGTGCTCGCTGTTGATGATAATGCTTCAAGCAGAACAGCATTGAAAGAGATGTTTCGAAGTTGGGATATTGAACTTGATACTTCTGCAACCGCAGAAGCTGCCATCAAAATGTTACAGGAAAATGACTATGATATTTTTCTGATTGATGCACACATGCCCGATACCGACGGGTTTATGCTGGTCGAGCAAATTAAAAAAACAATCTCCAAAAATCGCCTCCCTGCAATCTTCATTATGTTGACATCCGGTGACCCACCGCGAGACATTGCCCGCTGCGAAGAGTTAGGGGCAGCCGCCTATTTAATGAAGCCAATTAACCCCTCGGAATTGTTTGACACGCTCATCGCATTTGTTGGTGGAGACAAAATACTTTCAGAATCCCCCGTTCCTTATGAACAATCTTTTCCTTCACAAGCGACTTTAAAAATCTTATTGGTTGAAGATAGTGTTTACAATCAAAAACTCGCAGTCGGGCTATTAAAGAAAACAGGACACCATACAACCGTTGCAGAGAATGGTCGTGTTGCTCTTGAACTTTTGAAAAACGAAACATTCGACTTGGTATTGATGGATGTTCAAATGCCAGAAATGGATGGACTAGAAGCAACGCGTACTATTCGTCGCTTAGAAAAGAAGAGTGGTCAACATATTCCCATTATCGCAATGACTGCACAAGCAATGAAAGGAGACCGCGAACAATGCCTTGCAGCCGGCATGGATGATTATCTTGCCAAACCGATTCGCGCCAAACATTTTTACGAAACGATCAATAAAATAGCGGCTTCTCATTCGATACCAGATATCACAGAAGAGATAACAGTCCCTCTTGAACAATCTGCTGAAATGGTTGATTGGAATGAAGCACTTGCAATTACGGGGGGAGATGCCGAACTTCTTTACGAATTGATAGATGTCTACCTAGAAGAAGAGCCACTGCTTGTTTTGGAGATTGAAAAGGCAGTGACAGCAGAAAACGGAGGACAACTTCAGGCGGCTGCCCATAAGTTGAAAGGGGCTGTTCGTTCGTTCGGTGCAGGAACTCTTTTTGATCTTTGTCTTCAACTTGAAACAGCAGGACGGAACAAACAGACAGCAGGGTCTCAGAATATTTTTAGGCAATTACGAACAGAGGCAGGAAAAATGAAGAAAGATTTGATATCATACGCTCAGCAAAAAACACCTTGAGACAAAAAGCATTCGGAGTTCTGGGCATGGCAACCGTTTTAATTGTAGACGACTCTTCAACAGACCGCATATTGGCAAGTGGGCTTTTGAAGAAGAGCGGAGAAAATTATGATATTTTCAATGCTGTCGATGGTAAAGATGGCTTGAAAAAAATTGAACTCCACCTGCCAGATATTATCATCACCGACATGCAAATGCCTGAAATGAACGGACTCGAATTTGTTCGGATGGCAAAAGAAAACTACCCGCTGATTCCTGTTATTCTGATGACCTCTCAAGGGAGCGAAGCAATTGCTGTCGAAGCACTTCAGGCGGGTGCTGCCAGTTATGTTCCCAAACGGGTGTTGGCAGAAGACCTTGCTGAAACGGTTGAACGTGTCCTTTCAACATCTGGGAAACATGTGCAAATGCGAAGACTTTTGAACCGTGTGAAGAGTCAGGAAATTCGGTTAGAACTTGAAATGGACACAACACTCATTGCACCGACAGTCAGCTTTATGAGAGAGAGTGCAACCGAAGCACACCTCTGTGATGAAAACGACCAACTACGATTAAGCGTTGCGTTAGAAGAAGCATTGGTGAATGCTTTTTATCATGGAAACCTTGAGATGAATTCAGAACTCCGTGAGCAAGACCATGGTGCTTACCACCAATTAGCAGAAAAACGTTTGACTGAGGAACCTTATTGCCACCGAAAAGTTTATATTGAAGCACACCTCACTCCACACGAAATGATTTTTCAAATACGAGATGAAGGAAAAGGGTTCGACTTAGCATTGCTTCCCAACCCCACTGACCCTGCCAACTTGACACGCCCTTGTGGGCGAGGAATTTTGCTGATGAAAACCTTCATGGATGAAATTAACTACAACGAAACCGGAAACCAAATCACACTCATCAAGCGACATACCCCTCATACGTAGTGCCATCTGTTTGCTCGGCATCTTTGTTTGTTTGCATGCAGAAATTTCTTGCTTCAGACAGAGAGATATAAGACTTGAAATAATGGTAACCTCTCCGTAAGATAGAGTGAGACGCTTATCCGAAAACCCTTCTTATCAAAGGTGTGTACATGAATTCTTTTCGATTGACACTTGCCCTGTTCTCTCTCCTTCTCCCTTCATTCGTACTTGCAGATGACGCCGCAGATGACGCCGCAGATGACGCCGCAGAATTGGTAAAACATCTCCCTAAGACAGCAAACACAATTAAAATTGTCCGAATGTCTTCAATCTTTAAGACAGATCGTGCTCAATCTGAGAAATGGTATGAGCGATCAGAAAAACGTTTTCTCAGCGGAGCAGGAGTTGTTCCTCCTTGGGTTGAGACTTTGGTCGTTGGCTCGCTTGTTCATCCCGCTGCTCCTGAACATGTTTGGTCAGCGTCTGTCATGCATATTCCCAAAACAATAACAATCGAATCCATTGCAAAAAAAGAAGGTGTTCCTGTTGAAAAGCTGGCTGGTGTACCAGCAGTGCGAGGACCATTTGACAACTATATTGCACTTCCGTTACCTGGGCTTGCAACGTCCTATCGACCTGCCCATCGCCAGGAAATCTCTCGATGGATTCAATCTATCAGGAAAAAGCAAAAGTCTGAGCTCTCACCTTATCTCAAAAAAGCTGCCCAAAAAAAAGGACATATTGTTTTAGCGATTGATTTGAAAGACTTGATTGATGAAAAAATCGCTGAGAAAAACCTTATGGAAGACGAACGATTCGCTTCGCGTAAAAAACTCATTAAAAGACTTACAAAATTGTTAGGAGGAATACAGGGTATTACTCTTACAGTAACGATTGGTAAAACAACGAAAGCAACCATCTCTATTGATTTCTCTCAAAAAGCGGGTGCGCTAGCGATGCCTGTAAGAACCCTACTGATTGCTGCACTTGATGATATGGGGGCACCTATTGATGAACTCTCGAGTAGTAAACTTGGCTTGGAAGAAAATTCTGTAATACTGAAATTCAACTTATCGGATGAAAGCTTGAGACGAATTTTTTCTCTTGTTGTTCCCTTTTCATCTATCGAAAAAATCGCTCGGAAAACAAAAATAACTCCTATACCAACCTCTCCTCAAAAAGTATTGCCTTCCGACCCAGATAAAGAAACCCAAGAGTACCTTGAGTCTATCAACAAAATGTTAGACGACTTAAAGAAAGCATACAAACGCAAAAGAAGCTATAAAAAAACGGCTTTCTGGCACGAAAAATTTGCACGCAGAATAATGAGACTCTCAAGAAAAAATGTTGATTCTGAAGCCCTCAAGTACGGAAAAAGTATTGCCTCTAAGTTAAGAGCGTTAAGTGCCTCATTGCATGGAGAAGGTATTACAATAAATGCAGAACAACGGACATTAACATACAACATGGACTACGACCCTGGCTGGGGGAACATTAGTATTTGGGGAGGATATGGGTACCGACAACCAACGTATCGTGTTCAAAGTAATCTTCGTGACGTTCGCAAAAAACAAGCAGAGGCTGTTATTAAAGGGACAAAAGAACGCATACAAATTTGGAGATTTATTGATGAAGAGAGAGACTCGATTGAACAAAAATGGAGTAAAACAGATCGGAAGCAGCAGTAATTTCCTTGAGACAACCCCCCACTGATATCACCTCAGCAAACAACATTATGACAACAGACCTCGTTATTGAGAATCTTTCCAAAGAGTTTACATCGCTTGCGGGAGCGCTCTCTATTTTACAAAACGTTAGCTGGTCTCTTTCACGTGGTGAAAGTGTTGCGGTGACGGGACCTTCTGGTTCTGGTAAAAGTACGCTTCTCTCCATCATCGGGCTGCTTGATGTTCCGACATCGGGGCAGTTGACCATTCTTGGTGAAGAACCACTGAAATTCACTTCTGCTTTACAAGCAGCATTTCGAAATCAGCATATTGGTTTTGTGTTTCAAGATCACCATTTGTTGCCGCAATGTACGGTGTTAGAAAATGTTTTGATTGCAACGCTTCCCGGTTCGGGGGCAGGAAAAGAAGAAGAACAACGTGCCAAAGAACTTTTAGAACGTGTCGGGCTTACAGAACGTTTGACCCACAAACCGGCTGAACTTTCTGGCGGCGAAAAACAACGTGTTGCTGTTTGCAGAGCACTTATCAATCGCCCTGCGTTGTTGCTGGCAGACGAACCGACAGGCAACCTCGACCATCATACAGCGGAATCAGTAGGAACCATGCTGTTAGAACTTGGCAAAGAAGAAAATGCGTTGACCATTTGCGTCACCCATAGTCGCGAGTTCGCGACGCAATTTTCTCGACAATTCGAGTTGCAAAATGGTCAACTTGAAGAGAGAACAGTATGACCAAAAAACAACTCGTTTTTCAAAATCTCTTTTACGATTGGCGTACCAGTTTCGCATTGCTCTTGGGAATTATTGCAGGAACAACAGTTATCACAGGAGCACTTGTTGTCGGGGATTCTGTGCGTGGTAGTTTGCGTCAAATGACGTATGACCGTTTGGGGCGTGTTGATTTTGCGATGACGGGGCAACGTTTCTTTCGTGAAGAATTAGCAAAAGAGATGGCAACACGTCCTGGTTTCAAAAACCGTTTTGATATTGCTCCTGCACTGGCAATGACGGGCAGCTTGGAATCTCAAACACGTGACAGTAATGAAAAAAATAGTAATAAAAAAATCAGGCGTGCCAACCAAATTAACATTTATGCTGTTGATAACCGTTTCTGGGAAATGGCATCGCATGCAGAGGTCGTATGTCCCGTTGAGAATGAAGTGATTCTCAATGCTCCTGTTGCAAAACAGTTAAACGTAAAAACGGGAGACAAAATCACATTATGGATTGCAGTCCCTTCCTCAATTCCAAGAGACAGTTTGCTGGGTGAACGGGATGAAATGTCGCGTGAACTTGAATTGAATGTAAAAACTATTTTGCCTGAAGATTCTCGCGTCGGACGATTTGGACTCAAGCCAAACCAGCAATTACCTTTTAATGCGTTTGTCTCGCTCTCCACATTACAACAAACATTAGAAATTGACCGCAGAAGAAATCGCAAAACGCGTGTCATCACACCTGCCAAAGTGAACGCCCTTTTTCTTGCAGCAACAACAAAAATAGAAAATGAATCTGCTGCAACCTCTTTGCAACAACCTCTCGACAAGTTGGGTTTTCGCCTTGCTGACCTTGGTTTGCATATCATAGAAAACAAAAAACAGGGGTACTTGTCACTCGAAAGTGACCAGATGATTTTAGATGAAACGTCCATTCAGACAGCAGAGCAAGTGGCAGCATCGTTGAACTTAAAAACCTCTGCGGTGATGGTTTATCTTGCCAATGAAATCTACAAAGCAACCGATGCAAAACTCCCCGAAAAACAAAGACGCAAAAAGACTTCGTTCTATTCAATTGTTGCAGGGTTGAAATTGCAAAACAAAAAACCGTTTGGTCCATTCCCCATGACGCATGGTTCTCAGCAACTGGCACCCAACGAAATTGTCATTAACACAGAACTCAACAAAGTCCTCAACGCTCAAGTGGGCGATGAGTTAGTGATGAAATATCATGCTGTTGAATCGCATGGTAATTTACCAGAAAAAGAAGAGCGATTCAAAGTAACAGGAATTGTTTCGTTGAACCACTCTGCTGCAAATGACCGCCATTTAACACCCGTTATTAAAGGGGTGACTGATGCCAATTCGTTTGCTGATTGGAATCAACCTTTCCCCATGAAGTTACCTGTTCCCAAGCATGATGATGATTACTGGAACAATTATCGGGCAACACCTAAATCGTTTATCACGCTTGCTGCTGCACAGCAAATTTGGAAAAGCCGTTACGGTCAATTGACTTCCTTTCGCATTGCTCCGGCAGAAGGAGAAACACTCGCAGAGACCAAACGGAAATTTCAACAGCAATTTTTGAATCAGTTTCCTCCTGAAAAACAAGGAATGATTTTTCAACCCGTCAAGCAAATTGGTCTTCAGGCAGCAGCAGGAACAACCGATTTCAGTGGTCTCTTTTTTGGTTTCAGTTTCTTTATTATTCTCTCTGCTGTTATTCTCATTGGCTTATTGTTTCGCTTAAGTGTAGAACGTCGCAGCAGACAAATTGGTTTGTTGCAAGCCGTTGGGTTTTCGGTCAATGCGATTCGCAATCTATTATTCACAGAAGGATTGATACTTGTTCTCGTGGGAGCGACAGCAGGGACTTTCTTTGCAATAGGGTATGCCCAGTTAATGATTTACGGGCTGAAGACATGGTGGTACGGTGCAATGGGAACACGCTTTCTTAATTTGTATGTGCAGCCGATGAGCTTAGGGATTGGTTTTGTTATTGCTGTGATTGTTGCAATGGGTGCCATTGGATGGGCATTGCGACAATTCAAGTATCTCTCAACCCGCGCTCTGTTAGCAGGAGCAATCGAACCAGAACAAAGAGATTCAAAACCAAACCGTTGGTTAATACGATTCAACGGAGTATCTCTGATACTTATTGCATTACTTGCAGCGATGGCAACATGGGGAATCATTCCTGCCACAGAAGCTTTCGGCGGGTTGTCGTGGAGAACAGTTCTCTTCTTTCTTGTCGGAATAATTTCATTAACAACCAGCCTAACGTTACTTGCACATGGGTTACATTCCGTTCGGTTCTCTGCGGTACAAGGAAAAGGATTGATGGCTTTGTTGCGTCTTTCCATTCGAAATGCTGCCCGACACCGGCAACGAAGTCTCCTTACCGTTGGCTTAATTGCTTCTGCAACATTTGTATTGGTTGCTGTTGTGGCGGGGCATCGTAACCCTGCTGTGGAGAAACCAGAACTCTCTTCTGGAAACGGAGGCTTTCGATTTGTTGCGCAGGCAGACCAACCAATTTTTTTCAATTTGAATAACAAAAAAGAAAGAGAAAAACAAAACATCTCTTCCAATAATAAAATATGGCAAGAGACAAGCATTATGTCATTTCGAGTGCATCGGGGGGAAAATGCAAGTTGTCTGAACATCTATCAAACGCAACTTCCTACAATACTGGGAGTGCCACAAAAAATGATCGAACGGAGCGGATTTAAGTTTGCAGATACCAAAAGTAATTCCCCCTGGCAACTGCTCAACCAACAACTTGACAGCGGAAACATTCCTGTTTTAGGTGACATGAACACGTTGATGTACTCTCTCCACAAAGGAATCGACAGCCAGATAGACCTTCCCGCAGAAATAGCGCCAACGCAAAAACTGCAAGTGGCAGGAATGTTTGACGGCTCTGTTTTTCAAGGCGTGCTGTTGATGTCTGAAGAAAACTTTTTGAAGTTGTTCCCCAACGAAAGTGGCTATCGATATTTTTTAATCGAAGCAAACAAAGAGAATGAACAGGAAATCATTGAAACATTAGAAACCCGTTTATCTCCCTACGGCTTTGATGTCGAACTCATTTCTCATCGACTTGCCAGTTTTCTGGCTGTGCAAAATACTTATCTCTCGACGTTTCAAACGTTAGGAGGTTTGGGTTTGTTGCTTGGCACGTTTGGCTTGGCAACCGTGATGCTTCGCAACGTTTTTGAGCGTCGTAGCGAACTTGCATTATTGCGGGCAATTGGTTTTCAAGAGAGAGAGATTGCCCTGTTGGTGTTACTGGAAAACGGCTTTCTTTTATCTTGCGGACTTCTCGCAGGGACAGTCTCTGCGTTACTCGCCATGCTGCCCCATTTAACATCAACTGGTGCCGATGTCCCATTGCTTTCTGGATCATTAACACTGGCAGGTATTTTTGTGCTCGGTATGTTAGCAGCATTCTTTGCAGTGATAGAAGCCATTCGTTCTCCTCTACTTACCGCACTCCGTTCTGAATAAGGGCTTGCCCCCTTAGTATTGCTTGGTATGTTTCAGTCTTCGCGGGTAATGGCTTTGGAATCAGCATTGCGTAACGTGAGCAAAAATAAAGCCGCAAGTAGCATGAGTGCTGCACCGCTCCAGTAGGGGTAGCTGATGGATTGTTCGATTTTTGCTTTTGCGATTTCGTAATTTTCAGACTTCAATTCTTCATCGTGCAGCTTGAACAGCACAACACCAACAAAAGGTCCTGCAATACGAGCAATCGCAGAGACTGACTGCCCTAACCCCAGTATCCCTCCTTGTTCGGTTTCATCTGCTTGAAGAGAGAGCATCGATTGCAACGAAGGACTGATAAATGAAAAACCAACAACACAAACCGAGACAATTGCTAACAATGCAGTAATACTATCGACATTCCAGAAAACCGCCAGCAGCATTAACCCTGCTGAGAGCAACAACGTTCCTGCCAAACCCATTTTGAATTCACCCAGTCGAGGAATGAGTCTGCGTACAATTCCCCCTTGGCTGATGGTCATCACCAACCCGATAAACGAGAGGAGATAGAAAATTTGTTTTGGTGAAATTTCTTTGTATCTTGCAAGAAGTGGAATGGTTGTTTCAAATTGAGAAAACGAAAAAATCGCTAAAAACGATGCTGACAAAATGAAGAGTGTGACAGGATTTCGAATTGCTTTCCCAAAACTTTCTAAGTCAATCCAGTGTCGTTTTTTGGGAATGTTATTGGGGCGAAGAGATTCGGGAAGAACAAAAATTGCAGAGAGTAACGCCATCGCAGAAAGTATTCCAGCGACATAACCAGGAGCAGAACTGGGCGGAGCTTTCATATCATCTGAAACAAAAAATGCGCCAATAAGAGGACCAAAAGTAAAGCCAATTCCAAAGGCTGCACCAATCAGTGCCATTCCTTTGGCACGCCCTGCACGCCCCGTGACATCTGCAATATAGGCAGCAGCCGTCGATATCGTTGCCCCTGCAATTCCTGCGGTAATACGTGTAATAAACAACCATGTCATGCCGTTCATTCCAAGTAATAACTCACCCTTTGCAAGTGAAGAAACATAACCAAACAGCAGGTAACTGGTACTCGAACCTGCTAACCCTAACATTAAAATGGGGCGTCTTCCAATTTTATCAGAGAGTCGCCCCCAAATGGGTGCAAACAAAAACTGCATTGCAGAAAAGGCAGACATCAACGCCCCTAATTCCCACTTGTTCGATTTATAGAAATCTCCATATTGAGGCAACAACGGCAGCACAATGCCAAAGCCAAGCAGGTCAATAAAGACCGTCATGAAAATAATTCCCAGCGCCTTTTTGCTGGGAGGTGTTGCGGGTTCGATTGTTGGTTCAGTCGTTGGTTTCACGAGCGTCTCTTGAATGGGTTATCTGTTGATGCTTCGTAGTGGTGGCACAGACAGTCATACTCTCTGTTGGCTATTCCTTTTTCGTTTTTATCACCCTTCAACAAACCACCATGCCAAGGCGCATAGTAATGGAAAGAGGATAAAAATCAACGCTGCGGTGGTGAGCGTTGAACGAGATTCGTCGGGCCAACGTCCCATTGTTAAACATCCTTTTCTTGAGGAACAACATCAGGATCGGTCTCTGGAGTCAGTGGGTTTTTCCAATCGAACCATTCTGGTTTGAAGACAATCCGTTTTTTATATTTCATTGCAAGGTTAGCAGTGAGTGCCATAATGGCATCTGCCATTGCGACTTCTCCGTTACATCGCAGCCCTCCCTCTTCGGGTGACTTATAGATTTTTTCACGAACACAGTAGCAAAAATGTTCCATCTCTTCGGTGTAACCTCGGCTGATTTTTTGCTCTCCCACTGTTGAAGCAGCAGCAGAAGGGGCAGTTGTTTCGTAACTATCTAAAACAACAGCTCCTCCTTTCGCTTTTTTAATGACATGCAACCGTTGGTCAGGTCCTCCCTCTGAGCCGGCGGTTTTTTCTTTCGAGAGGATCGCATCTTTTTCGGTCTTCATGAATAACGTTCCTCTACTCCCATAAACAATTTCGCCATAGGGTTCAGAACGGTTGGTGCTGATGGAGGAATAAGTGACAACACAAATATCGTTGGGGTTCTCTTTTGCATCGTAATTGGGACCAGGAAACTCGAAAGTTACATAAACGTGGTCGTCAATTTCACGCTTGTCTTCTTGTTGTGCTTTGGCACCGACACCTGCAACGCCGTAGAAGTTCTTTCCGCCGTAACCTTGCACTGCCAGGGGATGTCTTTTTCCTAAAAAGATACTGGCTGCATCGAGCTGATGCGAGCCTAACTCTGCCATCAAACCGCCACCGGTATGGTTATACAACCGCCAGTTGATGAGTTGGTCAACACTCTCGTAGCCGTACTCTTTGATGTTTTTATTAAGTTCTTTATCTTTTTGATCGAGCTTAGGAACTTTTTTTATCCAGCTATCTCGACCAGGAAAACTATTGTTACGGTGCCATTGTGCGCGAATGTATTTAATATCGCCGAGTAATCCCTGTTGCACCAGGTAGTTGGCGTTATCGTACAAAACGCTGTAATGGCGTTGATGCCCCACTGCGTAGAGTAAATGTTTGTCCTTTGCTTTTTTGATAATCTCTTTACATTGAGTGATATTGTGTGCCATCAGTTTTTCGCTGAGCACATGCTTGCCTGCATCAAGAGCTTCCATGGCAATTTGTGCGTGCATGTTTAAGGGGACTGCAATCACAACGGCTTCAATCGATTTGTCTGCCAAAAGTTCTTTATGGTTTTTATACTTTTTGACTTTCGCAGCTTTTTCTTTACCCAGTTTTTTGATAAGCCCTACGCGGTGTTTGTTACCATCTCCGTTAAATGCCCGTTTGAGGTTTGACGGACGAATATCTGCGACAGCGACAATATCCATGTAATTTTCAGGGTGCTGTGTGATGAGAATATTTCCCTCATCACCTGTTCCAATAATACCAACTTTGACTTGTTTTCCTGTAATGGCTTTGTACCCGAAGTAGTAGGCTCCCAAGCCGGTACTAGCAGCTGCTGCCCCTTTCATGAAGTCACGTCTGTTAAACGTTTTTGCATCGATTGCATGGGCATCGACAACGGATTGATTAAAGTTATCTTTTCCAATTTGTATTTGCTCTTTTGTCAAGTTCATTTTATTTTCTCCAATGGGCTATTAATTTTTTATCAATGAAATTTTTATCAATGAAAATCGTGTGCAAAACTCACAGAATTTCTGTGTCTGAGTTCCCTTGATGGTTTTGGTTCATTATGAGGTTAAACAATTGATATTGTTATTTTGAGTATCGATATAAAAAGTCAATGTGAAGTATTCATTTCACCAGATTATTTCTTTTTGTTATCAAGTTGATATGTTGTACCGTCTGGTTTAGCATCTGGCTTAACAGCCTCTTTTGCAGGTGCTTGAGGTGTTTTTTCTTTTTGAGGTGCAGTGATAACCGGCTGGGAATCAGGTTTTGGTTTTGACCAAAGACGAGAGATGCTGCCATAAACCCATCTATCAAGACCAAACCATTGCCCTGTGGGCAGAAACACGATAGCAATTAACGCAATCATTTCAATGAGGTTTTTATTCACAAAGAGGCTGTGTTCGGGTCCCGGTGCAGGGGGAACGCCAGGAAATGGAGGGATAACCAAGTAGAAAGAAAGCAGCATCACTGCCCCCCCCAATGCAGCAATACGAGTTCCGAAGCCCATCAATAACATTCCACCCAAAATGAGCAATCCCCAAATGGTGGTGTTATCAAGAGAACGCATTTGTGACGGTTCAGCAGGAACGGGTCCCCGTTGAAGTTGTTCAATGGTCAGCCAATTATCTGCTTTGGCGTAGAGGTCTTTTTCCATTGCTTTGATGGGACCGACCAATTCTGATCGCATTTTTTGAATGAGGTTCCATTGGTATTTCAAATGGTCTTGCTGAAAGTCCTGTTGAGATTTTTTCAAGTCCTCTTCATAGTTTTTGAGCATTTCCTTATAGCGGTCAATCTTCCCAATGCGTCGTCCATCGGCATTGACGATGGCTGCCCGTTCGGGGTCTCCTTTCAAAGAGATACGCAATTGTTCTTTGAAGCTGAAGCGTCCAGAAAGAGCTTTTAACCTTTTGATTGCAGCAGTGAACTCTTTGAGTGCTTTGTCATTTTCTTCTTTTCTTTCTTTCTCATCGGGTTTCTTGAATAGCTGTCCGCTTTTCTTTGCCATTCTTTCTAACGCTCTGACTTCTTTAGGAACAAGATGCAAATTGCCATCCACAATCAGGCGATGGGATTTTTTATCGAACCGAATCACTTTTTGAAGTGATGGTCCCTTGATGTTGATTCCCGCAGGAAGTTTATTCAAAATCGCTTTCAATTCTTTGTTGCCATTGAGGAGTGTGTTAATCCGCTTTTTCTGATCTTTCGTTAAGTCTGTGTGATGTGCCAGAAAGCGTTCGTGCCATCTGTCCCATTTGGCTGCCATTTTGTTATAGTCGAGCCAGTTTAACTCATCGGGGTCACCTGTCATATTGCGGAAGTGATCGCGCAATGGACCTTGGGCATTTCTTAAATACCCCGCAGCAGTCCAAGGGCGACTCGACTGCATCGTATCACATTTCCAAAGACCCTCGTACAGAAATTGCCAACCAATCGACAACCTCAACAAGACAATAAAGATGATGGCAATGCCACCCAGTTTTTTTGCATCTCGCACGGATGAGACTTTCTCTTTTTATTTTTGATGATGATAATGGTGAGATAATTACAAGTATTGCAAATGGACATCTTCCGATGTCGCAAACAAAAACTCTTGGGGTATACCGTACACAACCGGTTCTAACTGACGCCCTTTTAGGGGAGGGGGGACAAGTAACACGCCAATCTCTTTTTGATTATGGCAATATTCTAACGTTTTTTCGAGTCCCAGCACAAAAAAAGCGGTCGAAAGTCCATCTGCGATTGCTGCACTGGGGGCTAATACCGTTACAGAGAGTAAATTGTGAACCGGATAACCAGTACGGGGGTCGAGAATATGACCATATCGTTTTCCTGCATGACGAAAAAATTGCACGTTCGAGCCACTTGTTGCTAACGCTTGATCGCGCATTAAAATAGTCGCAAGTTTTTTTTCTGTGAACAAAGGATTCCTAATCGAAATGGGCCATCCCCCCTGCTGATGATGATCTCCTTTTGCTAACAGACTACTTTGTCCCCCATGTACCAAGTGCTCTGCCATTCCATTGTCTTGCAAAAAGTAACTCAGACAATCAAGCGCGTACCCTTTGCCAATGCCTCCCAAATTTAATTCAACTCCCCCGCAATCAAACTGAACAGAAGAGGTCTCTTCGTCAAAAACAATATGCTGCATTCCTGTTTGTTGTAAACAATCGTTGATCTCTTTTTGTGAGGGAATGTTCCCTGCTTGACGACATTGTCGCCAAAGAGCAATCAACGGTCCCGATGTTGCATCAAATGCTCCTGCGGTTTCGTCCGATAATTTTTTGCATTGCAATAATAGTTGAAATAGGTTTTCTTTGATCTGAACTTTTTCTGCGGAAGCAATGGCGTTTAATTGTGAGATTTCACTGGATGGCTGATAAGCAGACATCTGCTCTTCCAACGGCTGCAACATCTCCAGTGCATCAGAAGCAATCGAAACATTTTCGACAGGACCAGGGTTCATAATAACCGAAAACTCACACGCCATTGCATCGGTTGCTAACCGCACAGTTGGTCCCGCAGAAGGAAGTCGGTTACCATCAACATCAAGCAAATGGTCTGCGATAGCTTCTCCTGCTTGTTCCATGCGCCGTCGTAACGCCTTTCCTGTCAAGAAGTCGCGACGGTTTTCAGGTTGTGAAGGAGAATTGGGCATCTTATATTTCTTAAAACATATCGGGAAATCCCGATAGGGTTAGACTGGTTGAATTCTGTTAATTGACTACAATCCGTCGTCGAAAGACTAAACAATCTCAACAATTCATATTGGACAAAAAGGAGACGCAATGTCAACAGCTACCAAACTTCCTTACAAAGTGAAAGATTATTCACAAGAAGAATTTGCCAAATTAGCAGAATGGGGACGCAAAGAAATTGAACTGGCAGAAAATGAAATGCCCGGTTTAATGGCACTGCGTGAAAAGTATGGAGAAAGCAAACCACTGGCAGGAACACGCATTGCCGGCTGTTTGCACATGACAATTCAAACCGCTGTCCTCATTGAAACCCTCACTGCATT
>UOGL01000654.1_pt1 | contig 24060 bp, 20 predicted proteins | sample 1990131 | NCBI WGS metagenome assembly UOGL01 (sample SAMEA4728526, study PRJEB27164) | hydrothermal vent metagenome | biome: marine basaltic hydrothermal vent biome; feature: marine hydrothermal vent; material: mineral | place: Pacific Ocean | collected 2011-06-14/2011-07-23 | depth 1741 m | reverse complement strand
ACCACCTTTGGGATATTTCACGGTTGCAGTTCCCGATTTGAAATCAACATTCACACTGCTGACACCCAGCACTTCAGTAATTGCTTCTGTAGCACTTTCTGCACATCCTTCACAAGACATCCCTTCAATTTTGAAGACCGTTTGGTTCATGTTTTCGGTGACAGCCTTTCCGTTACCACCGATGATTGCTCCGGCATAACTTGGAAAAAGTAGGAAAACGACTGCCATTACTCTTACTTCCCACAACATCAGTTTATTGAGAGACACCATATTGAATTTACCTTTAGCCATCGGAGCAGTCAGCAACAGTCAAAAAAGATGTCTGATTCACGTTCAAATTCTGCTGTAATCTCAAAAGAGTATTTGAAACATCATTCCTGCTGTTTTATCTGTTGGGTAAATGTCGCGTTTCCAACAACTCACGATTTCATCTTGACATGTCGATTTGTTTTCTGTAAAACTCTACCGAAATACTATTGATGTAGTATTTGTTGCAAGAGCTTTGGGTTTTCCGCAAAAGAGCAGTCAAACTGACATCAGTACATCATGATGAATACGATATCTTCTGAAAACTTTTTACGTATCGGGGCGGTTCGCTATTTGAACTCTAAACCGTTAATTGAAGGATTGGAAAGTCATCTTCCTTTTTCAGAATTACGCTTGGATTACCCTAGTTTGTTAGCAGATGATTTGTCTGAAGGTTTGCTTGATTTGGCGTTAGTCCCTTCGATTGAAACCATTCGTCATTCTGGATACAAAATAGTGTCGAATGCGTGTGTGGCTGCTTGTGGACCAGTGCAAAGCGTTATGCTTTATAGTAGAGTTCCGCTTCACAATATATCACGTCTTGCACTTGATGCCGGTTCACGAACAAGTGCGATACTCGTTCAAATTTTGTTGGCGAGACGGTTTGGTATTACTCCAGAGATTGAACTTTTACCAATATCGCATTCTGTTGAGGAGTGTAGTGCTGATGCTGTTTTATTGATTGGAGATCGGGCACTGCATCCACCCAGAGAAAGATTTAATACTTCTTGGGATTTAGGAGAAGAATGGTTCCATCAAACTGGTCTGCCATTTGTCTTTGCATGCTGGGTAAGTCCAAACAACAATTGTTCTGACAAAGTTATTGCAGCACTCAATCAAAGTCGTGATAGAGGGATAAACTCTTTAGAGGAAATAGCTCGTTCAGCCTCACAATCACTTGCGGTAGATAAACCAATCGCTTACCGATATTTAAGAGATCATCTTTCCTATCATTTAGGAGTTGCAGAAAAAAAAGGATTGCAACTATTTCACGAGATGGTCATGGAATTCGACATACTCTCTAAAGCTGCTGATTTTCAACAGAGTAGTGATAGCATTGACGTGGGTTCTCATCACTTTCCTCTTCTGCGTCAAAAATGTGCTTAATGAAATTACGCAAGGAAAACTCTGGTATGGAAGCCAATCAACACATTTTTTTAACAGGTGCCACCGGATTGATCGGTCAGTATTTGTTACGCAATTTTCTTCTGTGTAAATGTTCTGTTACCGTTCTGGTACGCCCGACAGAACATGACTCTGGAAGAGACCGCATCGAAAAGGTGTTTGATCATTTCCAGTTATCAGGTCAACTGAAAGATAATCTACACATCATTGAAGGTGAGTTGCCCTACTGCAAACCAGATACAACTGACCGCAAAAAGATTGCTGCTTGCAATATCGTGGTGCATTCTGCTGCATCATTAAGTTTTCATAAAGATGCACGAGGAGAACCGTGGGAGACAAATGTTGAGGGAACCGAAAGTCTGCTTCAGATTGCAACATCACTCGGTGTTAAACGCTGGATTCAAATTTCAACCGCTTACGTCTGTGGTCGTCAACAAGGTGTCGTGCTTGAAGAACCACAAAGCAAATCAGAACCACAAAATCATTACGAAGCAAGTAAGCGTCAAGCGGAAGAGATGATTCGCAACCATCCTGATTTAGATTGGACGATCCTGCGCCCCGGTATTGTTGTGGGTGACTCTCAAACAGGTTTCACATCAACTTATCAGGGAATCTATCGTTGTTTGCAATCGGTTGCTTTTCTATCAAAACGGATTCAAATCGAAGATGCTGGTGATCGTAAGATGCCCCTTCGTTTTGCACTCTCTGGAAATGAACAAACAAATCTGATACCGGTCGATTGGGTCGCAGAAGCAGTCACACAACTTACTTTGCATGCAGATTCCTCTCGTAAACACTTTCATCTCACCCCGAATGCTCCTATCACAGCAAAGAAATTAGTAGATGCCGTTCAGGAATTTTATGACATCAGTGGTATTGAATTTGTAGGAGAAGAGACTGATATCAGCGGAAAACAAAATGTTTTTGAACGTATCTTTGAACGCGAAACCAAACGGCTGGGACCTTATTTTCAAAATGATCCACAGTTTGACCGTACCACCCTTGATGAACTTTGCCCTCATTTGAAAGAGGTCGCAATCGATGACCAGTTCATTAAAAAACTACTCACCTTTGCAGAAGATGATCAATGGGCAAAATCAAAGAGATGGAAGAATAACGACTCCAAACGATTCAACTGCAAAAACTTCTTTGAAGTTTATTTCCCTCGCGCTGCGGATGATTCTCAACTGGTACGTATTCACGATTTGAACACACGTATTGGTTTTGAAGTGACTGGTGAAGATGGAGGGTTGTGGGTTTGTGAACTGTCGCGAGGTAACGTGAAGTCAATTTCACCGACAACTCACTTCACTGATAAAATCGATTTCCTCTACAAAACAGATGTTACGACGTTAGAAGAAATTGTAACCGGAAAAATCTCTGCGCGGGATGCTTTTTTCAAGCAACGAATCGACATTCAAGGTGATGTCGAAAGAGCGTTGTTGCTCTCTTTATTACTGGAAGATTTATTGCGAGAGATCCCCTATCAGACAGAGACAACCTCGGTGAAACCTCTGGAGAATATCTGTGCCTGAGCCATATACGATCATTCAGGAAAATGTCTCCATCACAGGTTCACTCGGAACACTAGAAGGGATATTGACGTACCCCGACAACATGGAACCAAAGCAAGCAATTCTGATCGTCGGACCACATCCGATGTTAGGGGGTGATTTTAACAACAACATCATTGCCCATCTGGCAGAACGATTAACTTCACCCGCAGCGGTCACGTTGCGGTTTAACTATCGTGGGGTGGGACAAAGTGCAGGGAAACCAATTGTTTCAACAGATAACATCTCGCAATTCTGGGCAACATCTAAAATTGATGCAGAAGCAGGATTTGCTGAAGATGTTGAAGTCGTAGGAACTTTTTTGGCTGATGCTTTCGGCAAAGTCGATTCGGTGATTGGTTATAGCTTTGGAGCATGTTTAGCATCACAGTGGGCGATGAAGCAAACAGCTTTGCGATATCTCACGATGATTGCACCCACAATTGATCAACATGATTATACGCATCTACAATCTCTTGATTTACCAAAGTTGATCATCTCCAGCAAAGATGATTTTGCTGTTCCAACTGAAAAACTTCGGGACATTTATACACAGTGGCAAGAGCCCAAACAACTGGTCATTGAGCAAACCGACAATCATTTCTTTCGAGGATACGAAGAATGGCTGGCTGAAAAAATCATTGCGTTTCAAGCGGGGGCTGAATGATGGCTCATCAACAACCCCCTGCTCAACGTGATATCGGTGGGTGGTTTTTACGTTATCGTGATTTTGTCTTATTGACATTGATGGCGTTGATCATCCCTGCCACAATCTTTGCCAGCCAAATAAAGACTGATAACGCCATTGAGCGTTGGTTAGGAAATGACGATCCCGCAGTCCATCAATGGGATGACTTTCGTCAACAGTACGGTGTGCAATCACAATTAACTGTCGTGCTGGAGGGAATACGTCCTTCAGATAAAAGAGTCGAACAAATGGCGTTGTTGATGGAAGAATTAAAAGTTGTTAATAAAGTTTGGACAGCAGGGCGACTGCAATCTTCACTCGCAGTAACAAATTCGACACAACAACCTGCGGCTGCTTCATCTCAATTTGCACGATCACCATTAGGAAAGTTAATGGTTCCCGATGGAAAATCAACCACGTTGTGGATTGAACTGAAAGAAACAGCTTCTGCGAACAGCCAGCAGACAATTCGTTCGTTGCAGAAATGTGCAAGAGATGCCGATATCCCTTCTACTGCATTTCACATCGGTGGAGCAGTTGTCGTCAATGCGGCACTTGATTACTGGGGAACGGTATCACTCACATTATTGTTGCCATTTATTGCCGTAGTTTGCCTGATGTTGTTGTGGGTGCTGGGACATACTCTTCAACAAAGTTTGTTATTGATGTTCTCTGCGGTATTGTCGGTGTTGATTACATTTGCGGTGATGGCAGCCTGTGGGGTAAAACTCAACTTATTGCTCATTGCATTACCACCGTTAATCGGAGTGTTGCATCTCTCGGCTGGCATTCATATTGCACATCATTATCAAGTTTGGAGAACACGACTTGTTAAAATATTTCCAAGTGACAACCCAACTGAAATGAATCGGTTAGCAATAACAAAAGCGTTTTACGAGACATTCAAACCGGCATTATTAGCAACGGCTACCACAGCTATCGGAATGATATCACTTCTGACAAGTGATCTTGAAATTGTTCGTAGTTTTAGTATTTGGTCATCAATTGGCTTGATCATTTCTTTTGTTGTTGCTTATTTATTCCTACCCAGTTTTTTATTGAATACAACAACCAAGCCATCGGTCTTTGCTCTGTATGGACGTTCCATCAGTCCAGTATTTCACTGGAAACGTCGCATCGTTATTGCGGGGTCTCTGTTAATCCTGTTAGGAGCAATCCCTGGTTGGATGCGGTTAGAGTCCGATTTGAACGCCATTCATTTTCTTCCCGCGGACTGTCGAACACTCACCGATCATCATTTTATTGAACAAAAATGTTGCGGATTAATTCCGATTGAAATTGATCTCGATTTCACAAAAACACCTTCCCCGCAAGCACGATATCAATTGTTGACTGAACTCGCACAAAAGATCGAACAGCACCCGGATGTCAGCCATGCGTTGTCATCAGTTTCATTCTTCGGGCCTGTAGCAATGTCGATTCACACCAATCTAAATAAAAAGAATCATGCACCGCAACTCCTCGACAACTGGCGCACAGCAGATGGAAATCACTACCGTCTTTCTGCACTGGTCAATTCCAATTCGGAACAAACCATCGCAGAGATTACTCAAGAAATCAAAGAGATCGTAGGCGGTCAACCTGCAAATATAACGGGATTGATTTCACTCATTGATCGTTCGCAACATGCGATCTTCAAGTCATTGCGAGATAGTTTATTGATGGCAGGTGGATTGATCGGAGTAATTTTAGTCATCACATTACGGAGTTTATCTGCGGGATTGATTGCGATGATTCCTAACCTTGCACCCATCGCCATCGGCTTCGGAGTCACAGGTTGGATGGGAATTTTAATAGGGATTGGAACCGTGTTGACAGCTAGTATTGCTTTAGGAATTGCGATGGATGATACGTTACATTTTCTGCATCAGTTTCGACAATTTTCTTCACAATCAAATAATCTAGGACGTGTGATCCGTCGAACATGGCAAGCTTGTAGTTTACCGATGATACAAACCAGCGTTGTTGCAGCGGCGGGCTTGGCGATTTTAGCAACATCACAATTTCAGCCGATCGCCCGGTTCGGTCAATTGATGACAGTGCTGTTGTTACTTGCCCTGCTGGCTGATCTTGTTTTTCTTCCCTACTTACTGACGACACCTGTTGCCAATTTGTTTCGGAGGAAATCATCATGACAGAATCCTCACAAACATGTTCATCGAATCAGAACATCAACGAACGACTGGTTTCTCTTCTCGATTTACATCTGCACAAAGAACACGGCAGCCTCTATTGGTTGCAACGTGAAGAGCAACTGGGCATCAACATTAAAGATGTGGTTCGTTCAACCGATGATTTGCCAAAGTTAGGGCTGACTAATCTTGCTGATTTAGCAACACGTTCGGTGTGGGATTTTCTGCCATGTGCCTTTTGGAAAAAACGACAATCTTGTATCGTCGGTGAGTCGGGTGGCACAACAGGTCGCCCGACTGCAACAGTCTTTACAGAAGTAGATTTTCACGCAGCATTCATCGCCCCCTTTCTTTCAGTTGTCGAATTAACTGACTTCCCAATAGCGACAGAATGGCTATGGGTTGGTCCTTCTGGACCTCATATTATTGGGAAAGTTGTTCGAGAACTGACAAAAAACCTCGGCACTCCCGATCCCTGGTCTGTTGACTTTGATCCCCGCTGGGTCAAAAAAACACCTCCCAATTCTTTTGCAGCCAAACGTTATTTAGCACATGTGATTGAGCAAGTGATGCTGTTATTAGATCGAGAATCTCCAGAAGTCCTCTTCACCACACCACCAGTCTTAGCCGCATTAGCAGAGAAACTTAATGTTGAACGTCGTGCGATGTTTAAGGGGATTCACTACGGAGGAATGGCGATTACTGCTGCGGAAATCAACCACTTCAAATCACTTTATCCCAACGCCGTGCATCTCTCAGGTTACGGAAATTCGATGTGTGGTGTTGCATTAGAAATTGAAGACAAACAAAGGACAACAATCGACTATTATTCGCACGGTGAGCGTTTAATTTACGATGTTGTTCATTTGAATGAGACTGACCAAACAGAATGGCAATCGGTAGAAACGGGTGAAGCGGGGTGTGTTATGTTTCATCGGTTAGATGAGAGCACGTTTCTTCCCAATGTTTTAGAACGAGATGTTGCAATGCTCATTGAACCTGCATTGATCACCGTTAAACCAGATTGGACATTAAACGGATTACGTAATCCTGGACCACCAGTGAATCAAAACAATAAACTTAAAATTGGACTTTATTAAACGTAGGCTGGGTTTCGTAAAAACTCTACCCAGCCTACATCAGTAATTCACCTAAACAAATTTCATAAGCGTTCAAAACACCAACGGGTTTGCCAAGAAGGCAGTATCACCCAGACAAGGAGTGAGGCATGTCACGAACAATCAGAATCGCATACACACCCGATAGCGATGATGCTTTTTATTATTATGCAATGCAAAGCGATATTGTTGGTTTGCCGGGTGTTCAATTTCAGTTTGAAGTTGATCACATTATCAATCTCAATCAGTGTGCCAGAGATGGTACCCATGATGTTGTGGCGATTTCATCGGTTGCATATCCTGATGTTTCCGCACTGTATCGTGTGTTAAGTGTCGGGACATCTGTCGGGCGTGGTTACGGTCCCGTGTTAGTGAGTCAGAAATACCAGACTCTTGAAGAGTTATCAGACAAACGAATTGCAGTCGGTGGTATTCCGACAACAGGTGGTTATCTGGCAGAAATTTATCTGCCGAATGCAGAGATTGTCTCTCATCAATTTGATTTAATTGCAGATGGAATTGTTGAAGGAATATTTGATGCGGGCGTGATGATTCACGAAGAGTTGTTGTTCTTCCCACAGAAGGGACTGCATCAAATTGCTGACCTGGGAAAAAAATGGTGTGAGGAAAATCATCTCCCATTGCCTGTAGGTCTCAACATTATTAGTCGGCATATCGAGGATTCATTGATGCAGGATATTGCAGATTGTATCCGTGAGAGTTTGGGTTATGCGTTGACTCACAGAAAAGAAGCCCTCGACTGGGCTTCAGAATTCGGACGAGGCAAAGAGGGACAGGTAAGCGATGCGTTTGTCTCCATGTTTGCTAATACAGACAGCTTGTTGATGCCAACCGATGTGCGCGAAGGTTTGGAAATTCTGTTGGCGCAAGTCCATCAATCTTCTGGGGCGATAGAAGAAACAGTTTTAGACATTGTTGATGGCAGAGAGTCTGTGCAGAACAAAGTGATGGATTTAATTCAACAACGACATCCTGCTGCATAACAGAACACTCCACGCAATCATCTCTAACTCAATCAGGATATGACATATGACACAAAACATCAAAATCGCATATACGCCAGATAGTGATGATGCCTTCTATTACTATGCCATGCAAAACTATATCGTTGGGCTGCCAAGCATCCGTTTTCAGTTTGAAGTCGATCACATCATCAATCTGAATCGTCAGGCAGAAAAACAGACCTACGATGTTTCTGCCATCTCATCTGTTTTTTATCCCAAGTTAGCAGAACGTTATCGTATCCTGTCTGTTGGGTCAAGCATTGGTCGTGGTTATGGTCCCGTATTAGTCAGCCAGAAATATCATTCACTCGAAGAGTTAAAGAACAAACGTGTGGCAGTCGCGGGAATTCCAACAACGGGTGGGTTTCTTGCTAAATTTGCATTACCAAATGCTGAACTTGTGGAACGGCAATTTGACTTGATTGCAGATGATGTTGTTGAAGGTAAATACGATGCAGGAGTGATGATTCATGAAGAATTGTTGTATTATCCGCAAAAAGGATTGCACAAGGTGGCAGATTTAGGTGAAGTTTGGCAACAGAAAACAGCGTTACCTTTGCCAGTAGGATTGAATGTGATAAGTCGTCATCTTGAAGAATCATTGATGCAGGATATTGCTGATTGCATCCGTGAGAGTTTGGGATACGCTCTGACACACAAAGAAGAAGCACTTGCCTGGGCATTACAATTTGGCAGAGGTGAAGAAGGAAATTGTGGTGAGAAACATATCGCAATGTTCGCCAATGCAGATTCAGTAATGATGCCAGAAGATGTGCGTGAAGGTTTGCAAAGGCTTTATCAATTAACCAGAGAGTTCGGGCTTACGGAAACAATTCCACCTTTGGATATTGTTGATGGTTCGAAAGAAGCACAAGAACAAATGATGCAACTTCTTACCAAGTTGCCAATGGCAGTTTGAACTCGGCTGCAACAACTTTGAACATTTGAAAGTATTCAACATCACAGTATCAAGATCACAAAAACGAACAGGTGTCGCAAAAGTTCTTCAACAGAAGAAAGAATACCTAGTTCCATCAGTCTATCATTTTTATCAAGACCCTCCGTTAATTGTGCGCGGTGAAGGTTGTTATTTGATTGATGCAGATGGTCAACAATATCTTGATTGTTATAGCGGTGTCGGAGCAATGAGTTTGGGACATTCCCACCCCGATATATTGGCAGCAGTCCACAAGCAGGTTGATATGTTACAGCACACGACAACGATTTATTTAACTGAAACCATGTTTGAATTGGCTGAATTGCTTGCAGAGTTAGCACCAGTAAATCTTTGCAAAACATTTTTCTGTGCATCGGGAACTGAAGCGAATGAATCCGCCATGCTGATGGCAGCAGTTGCAACAGGACGGGAAAACTTTCTCTCACTGAATGGAGGATTGCACGGGCGAACAAAATCTGCCATGAGTGTCACACAAATTCCCATGTGGCGAACTGATCCATATTTATTGGAAAGTTGTCATATTGCACCTGGGTATCGTGATGAGAACTCATTGGAAACAATCTTGCAAATACTACAAACTGAAGAGTACGCAGCTGTAATCATCGAGCCGATTCAGGGGAATGGTGGTATTATTCCGCCACCAGAAGGATTCATGCAAGCACTGAAAACAGAGTGCCAACAAACGGGGACACTACTAATCGCAGATGAAATACAAACAGGCATTAATCGAACTGGTACATTTTATGCAATAGAGCAAGAAGGTGTTGTTCCCGACTTTTTAACAACAGCCAAGGCGTTGGGTAATGGATTTCCGATTGCAGCCTGTATCACAAATAATGAAATTGCAAAGGTCAACAAACGACCTGCTGCATCAACATATGGTGCCAATCCGATTGCCTGTCAGGCAGCATTGGCAGCACTGGAGTGTCATCAAACATTACAACTTGAAAAACAATCTGAACAACTTGGGGGATATCTCACAAAAAAACTTCAACAAATTGCCGAAAAATATAGTTGTATCCATGAGATACGTGGTAGAGGTTTGATGATTGGCGTCGAATTACAAAGCGGTAGAGAATTGGCAGCAGCAGAATTGACCGATTCCATTTTGGAGGAGATGAAAAATAATGGTTTCTTACTTGGCAAAACAGGATTAGAGCGTAACGTTCTGACCTTCATGCCACCACTTATTATTACAGAGAGCCAACTTGATGAAGTGTGTCAAGCATTGGAAGAGAGGCTGGCTACGATGTCAGTGTAATACAAATTCAGGAAGAATAAACCAGAGTCATATCAATACTTAATTTCAAACTCAAAAAGGAGAACAAAAATGAAAAGAGTAACCCACAATTATTATTCGTTAGTATTGAAAATTGCAGCCATTGCAATTTGTCTGAATGTAACCGCTCAGTTGACTTTTGCAAAACCTGCGTTAGGTTATCGCTGGAAACAAAATCAGCTTGTTTCGATGGATAAGATTAACCATGCATCATTTGATGCTTTACTTCAAAAGTATGTTGATGAAGATGGTTACGTCGATTACAAATCGTGGAAAGCTTCCTCAACTAACCGTAAAGCATTGCAAAATTACCTCGGTTTACTGAGTCGAGCGAATCGGTCATTGCGTGCATCAAAAGAAGCAAAGGTCGCATTTTGGATAAACGCTTATAATGCAGTGACGCTTGAGGGGATTATGCAAGTTTATCCGACATCAAGTATTCGGAATCATACAGCCAAGGTTTTTGGCTATAACATTTGGAAAGAGCTTCCTTTGATGGTTGGACGAGAACAATTCTCACTAGAAGATATCGAACACAAAATTTTACGCAAAGCAGGAGAGCCACGGATTCACTTTGCGATTGTTTGTGCATCAATTGGTTGTCCCCGTTTGATGAACCATGCTTATACTGCCAAGAATTTGGAAAAGCAGTTAAGTACCAATGCAAAAGATTTCTTTTCGCGTAAGACAAACTTTCGTGCAGATGCTTCTCGCCGAACAATTCATGTCAGTTCGATTCTCGATTGGTTTGGATCTGATTTTGGCAATTTGCAGTCTGCACAATTCACTTACTTGAAACCATATTTACCAAAACAGTATCAAAATTTGGCAACAGATTCTCGAACGACTGTTCGATATATTGACTACAACTGGAATCTGAATGATCAGTCAAAGAAACGATGATTTTCGCGTCAGGAAATCGTCACATACTGCTGATTGGATGACTTTTTAGAGAATACACCTCTTGAAATGCTACTTTTCAAGAGGTGTAGAAAGAAGAATGGAAGAATGTTTGCGAATCGAATACTCTTTTCTATGATGATTTCATGCTTTGCCTGCTCGTTGTCTGGTTGTGCATGGACGATGTTAGATGCCACAGCAGTGCACAACCCAATACAGGCTTTGGGTGGCAGTGGGAAGGTCTATATTCCCAATCGACAACGTCCTGCTCTTTCGGGTGAACAAATCACGTCAGCCACACCTCAACAACTGGCAGCTTTTTATTCGCCGATTATTGTTCAGCAATTCAAAGAAGTAAGCGACAAAGGTTATCGTTATCCACATGATTCTGATTTAATCGGTGAGCCGTTCCTCACCCCAACTGGTAAAAGAGACCCCATCACAAATATCGATGTCTCGCAACCAACGATGTATGCCTTGTATGAAAATGGTCAAGTGGCTGGTCGTCTGCACAAACAGTTGACGTATACCGTGTGGTATCCTCGGCATCCTCGCACGAAAAATTTTGATATAGAACCAGGACACATCGATAGTGGCGTGGTACGGATTACTTTAGATGATAATAATCGTCCGTTGTTGTACGAAACAGTTCTTGCCTGTGGATGTTATCATAAGGTATTTGTAGAACGTCGCATTGAAAATGCAGCTGCTGCCCAATATGGACAACCTGAAGAAGGTAAAGAACACAGTATCGCTAAAAACATTCCCTTAGGTTTTGATTTTGAAGTGGCAGGAATTGTTGACTCTAACTACGATCAACCTGCTGCACCAGTTGTGTTTGTTTCAAGTGGTGATCATAAAGTGCTTGGCTTGCATTCTTCATCACAGTTTCAATTTCCTGATGAGAATGGTCAAGTTGCAAGCTACCGTCTTGCTGATTATTCTGAGTTATTACATTTGACTTATGGTAACAATGGTGCAACACATTCCATGTTTAACCCAAATAACGATCAGCAAGTTTACGGTGCAGATCGTTTTGAACGTTACATTTTCTGGGTGATAGGAACAGACGATGCGGGTCACCCTCGCCGCAATGATCAAATTCTGTTGCACTTCGACCAGGCAAGGTGGAAAGACCCTGCACTCTTCAACAAATACTTACGGCTTCCTTCAGGGTTTTAGAACTCCTCTCAAAATTGATTGTTATTGAAAAAAGGACTTCTCTCTGATCTTTTATCCAAGCGTCTCTCTTGGTACTCTACTTCTTTATCGGGTGAAAGGAATGTTCCACCACTTTAGGCGAGATATCTTCAAATGGATTTGACTAAGAACTCTTCAGCCCGACCGGTTCGGTATTCCCCTCGGTCAGGATTTACAATTCTTGAACTCTCTGTCGTGATGTCGATTATGGGGGTTATGTTAGGAATGATTCTTCCTGCAATCAATTCTGCGCGAGAGACAGCGAGAAATATTCAATGCGTGAATCATCTACACCAAATTGGGATTGCATTATACAACTATCACAATACCCATAGCAGGCTTCCTGCTGGCTGGAGAGATGATAGTTCTCGACAAACTGCTTTTGGTTGGGGGGCTTCGATTTTACCATTTCTTGATGAGTTAGCTCTTTATTCAAAAATCGATTTTGACTCCTCAATAGATCACATTAACAATCGATCTGCTCTCGATTTCACTCCCTCGGTTTTTCGTTGTCCTTCAGATATTGGTGACAAATCGTTTACATTGTACAAAGAGCATGGTCACGAATCAGGAGGAACAAGTTCTAAAACAGTTCTCATCAATCTTCCTTCTGCAAACTACATTGCTGTTTTTGGGAAAAGTGATCCTGACGATGTTCCAGGTGATTCTGGGGAAGGGGCATTTATTGCCAATCGGTTTATGCGTTTCGCAGACATCCAAAAAGGATTAAGCAATACACTTCTCGTTGGAGAACGAACTTCTCGAAAACTTTCTGCAACGTGGATTGGTCTGTTAGTAAAAGGTGAAGATGCCCCTGGCAGACTGGTAGGTAATACTTTTTTTGGACCAAATCGTGTCGATGCAGATGAGTGTGAATTTGATAGCCGGCATCTTGGGCATACAAACTTTTTGTGGGGAGACGGGCGGGTCAAATCAATCTCGGATTCTGTTGATATGATGACATACCGAAAATTTTCTTCACGTTATTAATTCACTTTATCGAGTTGCTGTAAAGAAAATAAAAACAATACTCTTTCTTGTTGGGTTTTAGAGATTGGAAACAGAGTGAAAGATTACAAATTAACAAATTATGAATTAGAATTGATGGATGTCATCTGGCGACAGGGTGAAGCAACCGTGCAAGATGTTTGCAATAGCCTCTCGCGTGAGTTGGCTTATACAACCGTAATGACGACGCTCAGTTTGTTAGTGAACAAGAAAAAAGTGCTGAACCGTGTCAAACAGGGGCGATCTTATCTTTACCGCCCGACGGTAACACGGGATGAGGTTTCAGTATTTGTGCTGGATCATGTGAAGAAGGTTTTACTGGAAGACTCCCCTTCAAAATTTGTTCTCAGTTTTTTAGAAAACGAGGAAATATCCGATGATGACATTGCTGCGATTAAAAAAGCCATTCATAAACTGGAGAAGAAGAGATGACCGCTGCCGGTTGGCTTGAAACTATTATCTCGTTGTCTGTTCAGATAATGTTACTGATTTGTACCACTGCTTTGCTGGTACGTTGGCAGAAATTATCGCCACATGCACATCGGCTGTGGGCAGCGTGTCATGTTTCAATACTATTTCTTGCAATACTCGCTTTCGGGTTTCCCCACCTGAGATTAGTGTCCCTTACTTTTGAAACAAGTCATGACCGTTTTTTAGAGGAAGTACGTGCGGTAGAAACGGTCTTAGGGGTGGTCGTGTTATCACTCTGGGGCATCGGAGTGGCGATTTCATTATTGGTACTGGTGGCTGGTTCTATTAAAACGGTATTCTTTCTCAAAGGTTCTCAACCAGTTGAGCTGAATCCAAACATAAATATCATAGGTTCCCAAGAAGTTCTTATCAGATCACATGCAGGAATTCAAAGCTTATTCTGCTGGCAAATTCATCAACCGGTTATCATCCTGCCAGAACACATTCTCTGTTTACCTGCAAATGAATTAGAAATGATCATTCGCCATGAAACAGAACACTTAAAAGCTGCTCATCCTTTACATCTGTTTTTGCAGCGTCTTGTTGAGGCTTTCTTCTGGTTTCACCCCCTCGTCTGGTGGAGTTCGCGTCAAGCTGTTTTTTCCAGAGAATCCCACTGCGATAATCATTCCGTCACCTGTAATAACGATGCCATCGTTTATTTACAGTGCTTATTACGTCTCGCAAAACAACGGCATCTCAAATGGAGTTCATTAACAACAGGTTTTTCCTTCACCACTTCTTCCAGCTTAATTCAACAAAGGGCAACATTACTCGCAACACATGATTGGGATTCTCCCCGGTTACAAGGCAATGGTCATTGGGGGCTCATTTCCATTCTTGGCATCTCAATTCTCAGTGCATCATTGTGGATTCCCCTGGATATCTCTGAGACAAACCGCTCTTTGTGGTCACCTTGGCCCCGTTGGTCTGCTAATAGTTTACACGCCATTGGTATTTCTGTTCGAGACTACGAAATTGATAACCACCGCCTTCAATCTCATCACTAATTAACTGGTAGATATTCATCTGTTGATTCGTACTTTTGACATCTTCTTTTTTAATAAATCAATCTGACAGCAAACCAGAACCATAAAGGGAACTCAGACAGAAAAAATCTGTGCATTTTGCACGCGATTTCATTGATAAAAAAGACAAGAAATTAGGTGAAAATTGCTCTCGCATCGTTTTTTATTATTTGCTATTCTCTTGCCCTCTCCGAAGAAGGAGCCTTCTCTCTGCTGGTAATCTGCCGGTTTAATTTTTCTTCTTTTAACTTCAAAATCATCTCTCGATCAACATTTTATTTTGTCTTCAAGTTCGCTTTCTGACATTGAATACATAATCCAATATATTCGTCGAAAGCGTAAAATCTTCTTCAGACCTCTTATTCTTAACAGCCGTTTTGTCTGAGACTGGGCTTAAACTATCATCACTCTCTTTAAACTGAGGTGCGATAATGAAATATCTACTCGCTAATATCAATTATTGCTTGGACTTTCATAAATTATGGTGCACGATCATTTTCGTTTCAGTTCATCTTTTTCTGCTCTCCTCAACGGCTTGTAAAGCTCAGTCAGAAACGACTGATGTTCAGGAGAAGATACAAGCTCTTCAGATGCAACTCGATCAACTGAAAGCAACATACGGCATAAAAGAAATTTCTCATTCAACAACATCTGAATCACATATTCAGCAGATGGACGCACAGACCCCCGCTGTCCACATGCAGGCAGAACAAAAACTTTCCTATTTTCCTGACGTACATTATTCACCAAGCAATAAATATCCATCAGTCCGTTTGACCGGTTTTTTCCAAACCGATGCGGGATGGTTTCAACAAGATTCTGCTAACAAAATTGCAGTAGGCAATATCCAAAACGGGGCTGATTTCAGGCGGGCACGTTTGGCTGCAACGGGAGATGTTTGGAGTAACGTTGGCTACATGCTGGAGATGGATTTTGCTTTTCCTGGTCGTCCCAGCTTTATGGATGTCTGGTTGGAAGTGAGAGACATTGCAGGAGGAAACATACGCATTGGGCAATATCGTAATCCGTTTGGGATGGATGGTTTGACCAGCGTAAAAGAGATAACATTTCTGGAACGTGGTTTGCCATTTGCCTTTTTGCCTTTTCGACAAATTGGCATTATGTACTATGGACACAGCGAAGATGAAACAAAGACTTGGGCTTTTTCTGGGTTTAGGTACCCTACAAATACATTTGGAGGGAACATTGGTGATAGCGGAGGCTTTGGTTTGGCAACTCGCTTGACAACGTTGTTGATAGATAACGGAGAGGAGGGCGTTCTGCATCTTGGAGGAGGTTATAGTTTTGCTGATCCTGCAAACAATTTGACACGGTATCGTAACCAACCCGAGTTTTTTGTTTCCGAAACAGGTGGAGCCGCATTCGTTCCTACAGGTGTTCCTTCGGCTGTCCCACCATTTGTTGATACGGGGGCAATCGCTACAAATAATTTTAACCATTTCAATTTAGAATTAGCGACTTCAACAGGTTCATTTCATGCTCAATCGGAATTCTTTTATGCCACAACAAACCAGATTGGTAATTCCCGTATTCATTTTTCAGGAGCATATGCACAAGCAGGATATCTTCTGACAGGTGAATCGCGACCATACAATCGTAAATCTGGTTTGCTAGGAAGAGTGAAACCGTTAGAGCCTTTTGGAAATGGTGGGATAGGAGCTTGGGAAATTGCTGGGCGATGGTCTTACATCGATTTAAATAACAAAAATATTCAAGGGGGTCGGTTAACCGACCTGACATTCGGTTTGAATTGGTATCTTAATAATCATACAAAATTCCAGTTCAATTATATTCACGCATTCCTCGATAAAAGCCCTGGAATTAACGGTCCTGTGGTCAACGACAGTAATGCGAATATCGTCGCTTTTCGTGCGCAGGTTGACTTCTGAAAAACAAAGATGTTTGAGAGCATTTGACTTTTGTATTTGTTTAAGATTCGGGTTTAGAATTCCAAAACAATCAAAACAATAGAGTGTCCAATTGAATTATTCACAAACCCTTAGAGTTTGTGTTATTCTGAGGGGAGTCCAAATGCGAATATGCACAAACACATTAACGTCAGGAACGCAAAGGTTGTAAGTCGTAGTCTTCGCTGAGGGATATCTTTTACTTGCCATGCCACAATAAAAGCAACCACACATTGCAGCATATAAAATAATGCGAATGCTCGCGATGCGTATGCGATGATACCATTCACATCAGTTTCCCATGTCAGCATAATCGTGATGACTAAAATTAAAAAATAGGCATAACGCATGGGGAGTTTATGATGAGTGATATCTTCAATCAGACCACTGGCTCCTTCGTTATCAGCGACAGCCGCACTAAATTGACTACCGATAGCAGCAACCGACAACAGAATAGGAAGCACAATTGCCACCGGCTTCGTCATACTGATGATGGCGGTAACATCAGTCCCTAAACCGTCATGAAAGAGAACTGTTGCCAGCCCGATGAATACTAAATAGATTGCGGCAGATAACAACTGCGCCGTGCGCATTGTTGCAATACGTTGCTCTGCGGGGTGTTCGTCGCCAAGATAACGGGATGTTTCAAAACCCTGTACCACGATTAACAGCCCCAATAAAACTCTGATGTCATGAAGATTGATGTCTGAAGAAATGGCTGGTAGTGCCCAAGTTCCCCCCATGAGTAAATTTGTATTGTAGATTGTTAAGCCAACAAGCAGTGCACCAATCATTCCTAAATTCAGTGCTACTGCATATTTTTCAAGACCTTCGAGCATTTTTAGTCCACGCCAGATACCAATACCGCCGATAATCAGCAACAACCCACTCGTAATATAATGAGCAACGAACAGGTTTTTAATACCAATTGCATTTAACAGAAATGCAGCTAACAATTGCAGATAGTAAGTGACTGAAATAAAATAGGCTCCGGTGAGTACCACTCTTGAGAGAAAGGCGATTGTTTGGACAGCATCATGCCCCTCATTTTCAATGGGTTCAAAATACCGGATATTAAATCGAATTGCTCCTCCCACTGCATAAGCCAGCACCAGTAACAGAGCCATACAAACTACAGCAAGATTACCGACAATCCCCCCCAGCAATGGCGCACTCACTAAAAAGCCACTTCCCATAATGGATGCCAGTGGAGTGACTGTTGCTTTCCAACTGAGTGATTTCGACAAACGTCTCGAAAAAGCAAGATAACCCGCCAGTAAAATTGCAACGATGATGATGATAAAATTCAGCAAGATGTTTTTCAGTTCAAGATAAGTTAATTGCTCAATCGTATGTTGATTATCGGGGACATACATACTTTTTTTAACAGAAGAGAGTCAGTAAAATTTCTTAAAGGACCCCAAAAAGTATGTCACGGGATAAACCTGAATGATTCACCCAAGTCCTGAAATTTTAAGAAGAGCTTTCTCTGCTACAATCGGGACAGCGACAGATGCATCAAGTGATTTTAATGCTTCAACAACAGGGGATAATGTTTCGCGAAATTGGTCATTTCTTGTGGCATGATGGTGCAACACATGATACGCCCCATCTCTGAGACGCGATGTATCAATAAGTATAGCTTGCAACAAAGGTGTCACTGCTGATTCACCTAACTGAATAAGTGCATCACCCGCGACCCAGCGAATACCACTATTTTTATCTGCCAATGTTTCAATGAGTGCTGGTATTGCTGAAGTGTGCTGGATTTCATTGAGTAGTTTCGCAGCTTCCCAGCGAAGTAAATCGGAAGGCTCACCCAAAGCATTAATCAATGCGGGAACCGCCGCTTCGCCTGAATCGACCAATGACTGACGGGCAGCATACCGTTGTGTCGTCTCTTCAGTTCCCAGTTGTTGTACCCATTGGAGAATTTGAGCTTCTCCAGAATTCAATTTTTTTTGCATATCGGTCATTTTGCAGATCTCCTCATAGTTGCTTAGCGTTTCCACACTCCCTTACCTCAGCGGAGTTATTTTTGTTCGAGTCGCTTGTTGTTCTGGTCTAATTATACAATGAGAATTCCATTCGTCTATCGATAAATACTGAGTATGCTTGATGGACAATCAAATGAATGCTTTATAGAATGGCGAGCAACTATTACGTCAACTTGACAAGGGGATTTCAGGGAAAATGAAAAAGAAAATTCGCATTATTATCCTATTTTTCCTGATAGCAGCCGTAGCAGGTGGAATCTGGTATTGGAAGAGTCATCAGCAAACAACAAATGAAGATGTTTTGATACTTTACGGAAACACCGATATCCGACAAGTGGAATTGGCGATCAACGGGAGTGAGCGACTTGGAAAAGTTCTTGCTCAAGAGGGGGATATTGTCAAGAAAGGTCAGCTTCTAGCAGAATTAGAATTAGAACGATTCAACTTAGCAGTCGCTCGTGCAGAAGCACAAATTGAGACTCAAAAAGAAGTCGTTAATCGGCTAGAAGCAGGAACACGATCTGAAGAAATTCGTGAAGCCAAGGCTGCACTCACTGTGGCTCAAGTGAATCAAAAAGATGTTGAAGCAAACTTCAAACGTGTGCTCACCTTGAAAGAAAAAAAAGCGGTGACACAACAAAAAGTAGATGATATCCTTGCTCAACGCGATTCAGCGGTTGCAAATGTTCAACTCAAGCAAGCAGCTCTTGATCTGGCAATCGCCGGACCTCGAAAAGAAGATATTGCACAAGCCAAAGCTCTTTTGAAAGGGTTAGAAGTCGAGTTAGCAATTGCAAAACATAACCTGCATGATGCATCGCTACATGCACCTTCAGATGGCATCATACAGGAACGAATTCTAGAAGTGGGTGATATGGCTTCACCGCAAAAGACAATTTTCACAATGGCATTGATTGATCCTGTTTGGATTCGAATATACGTTTCAGAACCAGATTTGGGTAAAATTCATGAAGGAATGAAAGGAACAGTGATCACTGATAGCTTTCCTGACAAAGAATATGAAGGCTGGATTGGCTTCATTTCACCAACGGCAGAGTTCACCCCCAAACCAGTTGAAACGACTGAACTACGTACCAAGTTAGTTTATCAAGTGCGTCTCTTTGTGAAGAATCCTCAAGGGGAACTTCGCTTGGGAATGCCAGCAACTGTGAAAATTAAACTTAACCAGTCAAAAGTGATTGAGAATCAAAACCGTGAGTGACACCTTGACCATCAAAGAGAAGCAGAATTCCCTGCAATCGGTCATATTTAAAAATGTGACAAAAAGTTTTTCAGTCGGTTCAAAAAAAACAGTAGCACTTGCTGATGTCAGTTTTGAAATCACCTCGGGAACAGTGACGGGAGTGATCGGTCCTGATGGTGCAGGCAAGACAACATTAATGCGCATGACCGCAGGTTTACTCTTTCCAGAATCGGGGACTATTTTTGCATTGGGAATGGATCTCTCGAAAGAGGCACTGACTGTTCAATCACGAATTGGCTACATGCCACAGCGGTTCGGTTTGTATGAAGATTTGACTGTTCAAGAGAATCTTGATTTGTATGCAGACTTGCAGGGAGTTCCCATTCATTTTCGTACAAAGCGTTACAAAGATTTGATGCACATGACAGGGTTGGCACCATTTACTTCTCGCCTGGCTGGTAAACTTTCGGGAGGGATGAAGCAAAAATTAGGGCTGGCTTGTACGCTGGTGCATCCTCCAGAACTTTTATTGTTAGATGAACCAACCGTTGGGGTTGATCCTGTTTCACGTCGAGAGCTTTGGCAGATTGTGAAAAGATTTGTTGAAGAAGAAGGAACAACGGTACTACTCAGCACTGCTTATCTTGATGAGGCAGAACGTTGCGACAATGTAATTATTCTTGATGAAGGTAAATTGCTGGGGCATGGACAACCCTCTTCGTTCAGTCAACCAATGGCAGGACGAACATTCAAAGTTCACTCGCCTCTCAGTAAAAATCGCGATGTCCAAGAACTCCTCTCAGCAAAAGACGAAGTGATTGACGCAGTCATTCAAGGAGATGCTGTGAGGATTGTTCTTGATCATGAGACTCATCCCTCCATCCAGTCGCTCCTCCCAGAAACGAAAAATGCGACTCTCCAAGAAGTCCCACCCCGTTTTGAGGATGGATTTATTACAATGTTGCGAGAACGCCATTCTTTTGAAAACGTGAACTCAGTCCAAACAAAATCGATTTCACCATTGTCTCATCATCTGTCTCGTCAACCGAAAGAGAACCATCAAGATCGCCTTGCAATAGACGTTCATAATGTGCAACGAAAATTTGGCAGTTTTTATGCCGTAAAAGGTGTCACATTTGATGTCAAAGAGGGTGAAGTTTTTGGTTTACTGGGGGCAAATGGTGCAGGGAAAACAACGATGTTTCGTATGTTGTGTGGGTTACTTCCTGCCAGTAATGGAACATTGCAGGTTGCTGGAATTGATGTCCGTAAGACGGCAGCAGCTGCACGTGCTCGCATTGGTTATATGTCGCAAAAGTTTTCCCTCTATGGAGCATTGAGTGTGGCTGATAATCTAAACTTTTTCAGTAGCGCGTACGGGTTGACGGGAAAAGAAAGACGAACACAGATAGATTGGGCACTGACTGAATTTGAACTATTAGCAGAGAAAAATGCCAAGAGTGGTCTGTTGCCACTGGGGTATAAACAGCGTCTTGCATTAGCTTGTGCACTGATGCATCAACCCGATATCTTGTTTCTTGATGAACCAACATCTGGAGTTGACCCACTTGCCCGCCGAGAATTTTGGCACCGCATTAACAGTTTAGCAAATCAAGGCGTCACAGTTCTTGTAACAACGCATTTTATGGAAGAGACAGAATATTGTGATCGGATGGCAATTATGATTGCAGGCGAAATTTTGGCAGTAGGAACTCCTGCTGAGATCAAGCAGAGTGCACAAACAAAATCATCCCCCGAACCAACAATGGAAGATGCGTTTATTCATCTGATCGAATCGCATGAGGTGTAACCATGAAAAAATCTTTCTCCAAACAAAGGAGACCTGACGATGAATAATCGTGGTGGTTCTTTGATGCGAATGCGCGGGCTACTGAAGAAGGAATATCTTCAAATTGTCCGTGATCCGAGTGCATTAGCAATTGCTTTTGTTCTGCCTGTTGTCCTGCTATTACTGTTTGGTTATGGAGTCTCACTTGATGCTGAAAATGTCCCGATTGCTATTGTTGTCGATCAGTCGTCAGCAGATACTCGAAGTTTCTGTTCCACACTTGAGCATTCAGAGTATTTCCAGCCTCAATATATTCATGGAATGCATGCTGCTCAACAAGCAATGATGGAACGGAGAGTGAACGCCATCTTGCACATTCGCGAAGATTTTTCTGATTATCTTCGTAAACCAGGCAATGCATCAATTCAACTTATTGTCGATGGAGTCGATGCAAACACAGCCCGATTAATAACAGGCTATGTACAAGGTTCATATTCCAAATGGTTAGAACATTATTCATCTGAGAAAGGGATTCCATTAACTATTCCTGTCGTAGTTCAACAGCGAATCTGGTTTAACAGTAATTTACGAAGCCGAAACTTTCTTGTCCCCGGTTTGATTGCAGTCATCATGACGTTAATTGGTGCACTGTTGACAGCATTAGTGATGGCACGTGAATGGGAACGGGGAACGATGGAAGCTTTGATGGTGACACCTGTTGCAATGCGTGAAATTCTCTTCGGGAAAATTATCCCTTACTTTGTACTTGGAATGGGAGGGATGGCGCTCTCTGTTGGAATGGCTGTTTGGCAATTTGATGTACCACTGCGAGGCTCAATTTGGGTATTGTTTTTGGGGACATCATTATTTTTGCTTACCGCATTGGGGATGGGGTTGTTGATTTCAACGGTCACTCGTATTCAGTTTGTTGCGGGACAAGTCGCAATTATCACAACGTTCCTTCCTGCTTTTATTCTCTCTGGTTTTATTTTTGATATCGGGAGCATGCCGCGCGCCATTCGAATATTGACTCATATTGTCCCGGCAAGATACTTTGTTTCCATTTTGCAAACGGTTTTTTTAGCGGGTGATGTCTGGTCCATACTGTTACCCAATGCGTTTTCATTACTACTGATGGCTGTTCTGTTTCTTGGATTGACTCGTTTCAAATCTCGTAAGCAACTTGACTAAAAGGACAGAACATGTCGCGACTTTTTGCGCTCATTATTAAAGAGTTTCTGAGCCTGTTGAAAGATCCGAAAAGTCGGTTTGTGATTATTGGTCCGCCGATCATCCAACTTCTTGTCTTCGGTTATGCTGCTTCCTTCGATTTGACAGATGTTCCACTAGCAGTTTACGATGAAAGTAATACAAGCCTGTCACGTGAACTTGTGACAAGATTTACGGGGTCTCCAAACTTTCAGAAAGTTGCAACAATCACCCAGCAAGCTGAAATTGCTCAACTGATTGATCAGAAAAAAGTGATTCTTGTCTTGCATATTGGGCAGCAATTTAACAGAGATTTAGTTCAAAAAGGAACAACCGATGTGCAGGTTATTGTTGACGGACGCGATTCAAACACAGCCATGATTGCAAATGGTTACGCACAAACGATTATTCAAAATTTCAGTCTTCTCTGGGCACGTCGTCAGGGACAATCGGGACCACCTGCCACTCTGCAAGTGCGTGCATGGTTTAATCCAAATCTTGTCAGTCGCTGGTTTATTGTACCTGGGATTGTCGGGTTATTAACGTTGGTTGTGACGATGATTGTCACTGCATTATCTGTCGCCCGTGAACGCGAACAGGGAACGTTCGATCAATTACTGGTCACGCCATATCAACCCTGGCAAATACTAATTGGCAAAGCTGTCCCAGGATTCATCATCGGTATGGTGGAAGCCACTTTTATTATTCTGGTTGCAGTCTTCTGGTTTCAAGTTCCACTGCTGGGAAATATCTTAACACTTTATTTTGGAATATCACTCTTTCTTCTTTCAGCCATTGGTGTTGGCTTAATGATTTCATCTCTTTCCGTGACACAACAGCAAGGGTTGTTGGGAGCCTTTATGTTTCTCGTTCCTGCAATCATCCTCTCTGGTTTTTCGACACCCATTGCTAATATGTCACCGCTCATTCAAAAAATGACATACATCAACCCCATGAGATATTTCATGGTTATCCTTCGGGGGGTTTTTCTGGAAGGAACACCTTTCCATCTTCTGATTGATCAGTTTATTCCCTTAATCATCATTGCTATCATCACCCTCAGTTCTGCCTCTTGGCTATTTCGCCGAAGGATGTATTGAGATTGATCAGATCAACTTTTT
>UOGL01000333.1_pt1 | contig 24724 bp, 16 predicted proteins | sample 1990131 | NCBI WGS metagenome assembly UOGL01 (sample SAMEA4728526, study PRJEB27164) | hydrothermal vent metagenome | biome: marine basaltic hydrothermal vent biome; feature: marine hydrothermal vent; material: mineral | place: Pacific Ocean | collected 2011-06-14/2011-07-23 | depth 1741 m | reverse complement strand
CGGAACATTGGCAACCAGTTTTCCAGTCAGCAAACGGACAGAATTATCACCCGTTACAATGAACGTTGCAGGGGCAGTGACAAGTGCTTTGGCACCGGTCGGGAAATGAAGTTCAAGAGTACCGGTGGTTAGCGTTTGCCGTTTCCCTTTCCAGTCGGTATTTGCTGGCTGGATCGTTTGATCTGTTTTTGAAGGAACCTGAACAATTTCTGGAGGAACAGGTTTTGAAAAAAGAAGCGACCAACCAATGACAAGAACCAAAACTGACGCCATCGTTGCTCCCGCAATCAGAGCGATTTGCCATGACTTCAGGACGTTCCAGTATTTCTTTTTGCTCTTTCTTTTTTTCTCTCGATGAACCAACCTGATTTTTGATCCGGTTGTCTCTAAAAGGTCAAGCGGTTGAAAGTGACAGGTGAGCATTGCATGCACAGAAGCATACTCTACAAAAAAGTCTTGGGCACTTTCATCTGTTTTGAGATGATGTTGCAGCAACTCAGTTTCTGCTTCGGTGATTTCACCTTCCATCGAACGAGAAACAAGTTGCCCTAACTGGTCTGCTGAAAGTGGCTGCTGGGAATACTTTTTGCGTGCACCTGATTCATCTTCAGGTGGGAGACGGTTTGAGTGATGACTCATCGTTGCACCCCCGAGGCAATTGCTTTTTCAATGCAATCCATCAACGCAAGTCGCAAGCGATAAAGCATTGCAACAATCGATTCATAAGACTTCCCCCGATGCGATGAAATTTCAGAAACCGACATCGAATCGTAATACCGTTGGCGGAGTATCTTTTGTTTGTCAGAGGGTAATTTTTCGAGACAAACATCTAATGCTTCTTGGCGGTCAAATTGTAATTGAACATGCTTCAACGATTTTTTTGACATGGAATCAAGAAGACTGTCATCAAAAAGCAAACGCCCCCGCTTTTTATCTCTCCAATATGTTCGAACTTTGTAATAAGCAATACGGCAAGACCACGCCAAAAAATTTGTTCCTGCCTGATATTCATCTGCCTGCTGGATAACAAAGACGCTTGCTTCTTGCAGCAAATCGCGTGCATCATCAGCATTCCCCACCAGCGAAACAATATAAGCGTACAAACTCTCCTGATGCCGTTCTAACTGGCGTAAACATTCGTTTGTATCAGATTGCATGCTCATAAGAAGTGGCTTCCACAAAAAATAGCTTTCTTCACCAAATTGCTACAAAAAACTGGTCAATCTAATAGTAATGCCATTTAAGACCAAAGCATGACGGTAAAATTGAAAAAAAAGCAAACTTTTAATGCAGACCCTCTGTTTTTGAGGGATAACAGAGCATTACCGGCAACGGGATTACTGCCCTTGTGAACAGTGCTACAATGCAATCGGAACTTATCAGGTAAGCGAGACAGAGCAATTTCCATTTGTTCTACGCAACAACAAATTCCTCAGCAAGTATCCATCCTGTTTGGTGGCTTGTGCTGTTCATGATTTTATCGCTGAAATTCAGACAGTCATTTTTAGACAGTCATTTACCGAGAGGATTGATTTCAAACTTTTTTCGTAACTATTCAGCAAAGTCAACTTCCCCTCCCTTTTTAGGGAGGGGATTGAGGGGAGGGTCTCAGCGTGGTTTGTGGTTGAGCTTTTTTATTTTTAGACATTGGTAAATGAATGTCTGATAGCAAAACAGACAGTGAATTTGAATTGAACCGTTCCACCCTCCCCTAGCCCCTCCCTCAAAGGGAGGGGGATTTACTTAATAAACTTCCTCGCTGAGTAGTTACCTTTTTTCAGCACATAAACGACGTCTTCAGTTTGTGAGTTAATGGTGATGGGGTCGTTGATTTTGTAAACAAAATCGTAAGTCTCGACGAGTTGCAGTTCAGGAACCGAAGCAATGAGTTCTGTCATTTGGTTTGCAGTATATGTGCGAAACGGCATTTGTTCCTGAATACGAAAATGTTTGGTGAGAGTGTAAACGTCGAATGTCATGCCGACTTGTTCCACACGTTTTTGCATATCGACTCCTTCTGACCACATGTGCGAATTGACGACTAAATTTCCTCGCCTTGCAGTCCATCGTTCTTCATCGCTGTGCGTTCCCTCGGTGGGAGTAAGATGTAATCCTAAAAGATACAAGCCACTTGTTTCTAATCCGTTTGCAATACATTGCAAGTGCGCTTTGGCTTCTTGTTCGGTTTGGATATGTCGAAAGCTGTTAATCATATTGAATGCGGCATCGTACTTTTCTTTGACAGTAAAGTCGCACATATCGCCAACAAATGCAGACGGGGGGAAATCGCGGCGTTCCAATCGTTCGTTACAAAATTGAACAGCATGAGAATTCAAATCGTTCCCTGCAATTTTGTATCCTCGTTGTGCCAGCTTCACCATGAGCCTTCCCGTACCGCACGCTGGTTCAAAAAGATGCTTGACGGTTAGGTTCGTATGTTTTTCAAAACAGGCTTCCAGAAAATCAAACTCTGCTTTCCAGTCAGAACCAAAAACGAGATCGTAATAAGTAGGGTAGTCGTACAGGTGACCTTCAATCACTTCGAGCATTGATTTTCTGTTCCTATTTTTGATTGCGAGGTGGTTCATCACGGAGGATGGGTTTGAGTTCATCAACAAAATCGTTGACATCTTGAAACTCTCGATAGACCGATGCAAAACGGACAAAGGCAACTTTATCGACATCGCGCAGCAAGTTAAAAACAATTTCACCAATGGCTTTTGAAGGGACTTCGCGTTCGTAATCTGAATAAATTTCTGCTTCCACTTTGCGAATAATTTCTTCGAGATACTCTGCACTAATAGGACGTTTGTAGCAGGCTTTTTCGAGTCCTGCGCGAATGTTTTCTCTATTGAACGGAATGCGTGCCCCATCTTTTTTGATCACTTTTAACGGTGATTCTTCAAATTTCTCGAATGTTGTAAACCGTTTTTTGCAGTCAAGACATTCCCTTCGACGCCGAATAACAAAGTCTTGGCTTCCTCGGGTATCGATGACTTTCGATTCCCCTTCGCGACAAAATGGACATAACATAATGGTTGCCTTTAGCGTTGTGTTCGTTTTTTGGCGGGAGCACGAAATTGTAAATTCCCATCTCCCAATGTGTTGACTAATTCTGCCCGTAACTGAGGGCTGGCAGAAACTCGCATTGCTCCCGGGGGAGACAGGTAGTACCGCATTTTCTTTGCTGAGTCTTCTTCATCATTCGAATCAACCACAAACAAAACTTCTGTTTGACCTGGGTAACGGTCTAAAATTTCTCTTACTTTTTTCATGTCGTGGTTGCTATGATAACCATTTTGAAATTTAATGGCGACCTGCTGCGTGAATTCTTTTTCTGCTTCGTCAAGAGTCATTAATCGATTGACAATAATGTTTGGTTCTCGTCCCATACGGTCAACTCGTCCACGAATCAGGCAGATGGCTTCTTTTTTCACTTTCTCACCTGCACGCGAAAATTCTTCGGGCCACATTGTACAACGGACAATGCCTCCGGTTCCTTCGAAGTCGAAATTGACGTATTCTTGATTTCCGTTTCTGCTTGGTTTTTTCGTGCGTGCTAATTTAATCGAAGCAATCATCCCCCCCAATAATACTTCGGCTCTGTCTTCTAAATTTGTGATGTCCGAAATCGAATGTGTGACATACATGTTAATTTGATTGGCATGTTCTGCAAGAGGATGTGAACTAAGATAAAAGCCGAGCACTTCTTTTTCGGTAGCCAGTTTCTGGCTTCGTTTCCAATCGGGTGCTTCGGGGAGTTCAACAGAGGTTGCAGTTCCCCCCTCTTCGGTTGGTTCATCATCACCAAAGAGGTTCATTTGTCCTCGCTGTTTATCACGGTGTTTTGAGATTGCTGCCTGAACAGCTCTTTCGACGGCGGCGGTATGTTGAGCACGGTTTGGTCCTAAGGAATCGAGTGCTCCTGCTTTGATGAGAATTTCCAAATTCCCTTTTGTTAAACATTTGGGGTCGAGACGTTCTGTGAGGTCGTAAATATCTTTGAACTTGCCGTTCTCTTCTCGTTCTTTCACAACTTCAGAGAGCGCACTCTCTCCCACCCCTTTGATGGCAGCCATTCCAAAGGAGATTTTTGTCTCACCTGGATCATCTTTAATCAAGGTGAATTCCACATCAGACTGATTGATATCGGGAGGGACGACTTCAATTTTCATCCGTCGGCAATCGTCCACATGTTCTGAAATTCGGTCGCTGCTTTCCATTCCACAGGAAAGAAGTGCAGCCATAAATTCATGCGGGTAGTGTGCTTTTAAGTAAGCTGTCTGATAAGCAATCAACCCGTATGCTGTTGAGTGCGATTTATTGAACCCGTAGCCCGCAAACTTTTCGATGAGTTCAAACAGATCAACTGCAATGTTCTTTTTCATCCCCTTTGCTTCAGCACCACGAATATACTCTTCTTTGAAACTGGCGATGATTTTTAGTTTCTTTTTACTGATTGCTTTAATACAGCGATAGGCAGCGGAAAGTTCAATATCTCCGACACGGTTCAGGATACGCATGACTTGTTCCTGGTAGACCATTACGCCGTAGGTTTCTTCTAAAATTTCGTCCACCAGCGGATGGATTTTTTCGACTTCTTTCCGTCCATTTTTCACATCGACATATTGCATCACCATTCCGCCCTCTAAAGGACCGGGACGATACAACGCAGATGTTGCAATAATATCTTGAAACACATCGGGTTTCATTTTAGTGAGCAGGTCGCGCATTCCCCCACTTTCTAACTGGAAAATCCCTTTCGTCTCTCCCCGTTGCAACAATGCAAATGTCTCTTTGTCGTCCATCGGGAGTTCACGCGGAACAATTTCGATGCCTGTGTGCTTCTTCACATTTTGTACTGCTTTGTCGAGAATTGTAAGGTTTCGCAAACCGAGGAAATCCATCTTTAACAGCCCGGCTGCTTCGACCGTTGGACCATCCCATTGCGTGATGATATCGTCTTTCCCTCTAATTTTTTGGAGAGGTAACAATTCAAACAAAGGACGATCTGCCACCACGACACCTGCGGCATGTGTACCGGCAGAGCGTGAAAGCCCTTCGAGTTGTAAAGCGATATCGATGAGTTCTTTAATTTCATCATCTTGGTCGTAAGCATTTTGAAGTTCGGGCGATTCTTTGAGAGCATCTTTCAGTTTGATGTTAAGTGTCTCGGGAACCATTTTTGCGATTTCATTGACGCGTGAAAGAGGGACTCCCAATACACGCCCGACATCGCGGATTGCCATTTTTGATTTGAGTGTTCCAAAGGTTCCAATTTGCGAAACAGAATCTTCGCCATACTTTTGTTTGGTGTAATCGATCACCATTTGTCTGCGGTCACGACAAAAATCGATATCGATATCGGGGGGTTCTAACCGGCTTTTATCGAGGAACCGTTCAAAGAGCAAGTCATATTTCAACGGGCAAACATCGCTAAGCCCCAGCAAAAATGCAACAATGGCGCCACATGCAGAACCCCGAGCAGTACAGGGGATTTTTTGTTCTTCTGCAAAAACAACAAAGTCCCACACAATTAAAAAGTAACTTGAATACCCCATATGTTCAATGACATCAAGCTCTAAATCGAGCCGAGCATGATGGGCATCGGTGAGGTCATCGCCGTACCGTTCCACCATTTTCTTTTCGCAGACTTCTCGCAGGTATTCGGTATCGGTTTTGTTTTCCGGGGGATGAAAAACGGGGTAATGTTTGACATTCGGATCAATTTGAATATCAACCATCTCTGCAATTTCTTGTGATCGAGCAACCGCTTCTGAATGATGAGTAAAGACAGCATACATTTCATCGGGTGTGCGCACATGAAACTCTTGCGTCGAAAATCTCATTCGCTTTTCATCACTTTTCAACGAACGCGTATTCACACACAACAACGCATCGTGCGCATTGGCATCTTCCCGATTCAAATAGTGGGCATCGTTTGTTGCCACCAAAGGCAACCCCATTCTGTTGGCAAGATCGATGGTTGCTTCTCCACATTGATGTTGAATAGGAACACCACTATCTTGAATCTCCATGAAAAAGTTTTTACCAAAAATCTTTGTGTACCAGGCACACAATTTTTCTGCTTTCTCCCATTCGTCGCCTAACAGCAATCGTGATAACTCACCGGAAGCACACCCCGAAAGACAAATCAACCCTTCGCTGTGCATCTCCAAAATTTCTTTGTCGATACGAGGTTTGTAATAGAACCCTTCGAGAAACGATTTGGAACTGAGTCGAATTAAATTTTGAAACCCTGTTGCATTCTTTGCAAGTAATGTGAGATGAAAGCTTGCTTCTTTCATGCGCGAAGCAGAACGGTCTGTACGATGCCCCGGTGCAATGTAGGCTTCAAGCCCGATGATGGGGTTCACATCGTTATCGCGGCAGGTATGATAAAACTCCATTGCTCCGTATAAATTGCCATGGTCGGTTATCGCAATAGCGTTCATGCCATTTGCTTTCACCTTTTCGACAAGTTCAGGAATTCGGTTTGCCCCATCAAGCAAACTGTAGTGAGTGTGGCAATGTAAATGAGCAAAAGGTTTGGTATCGACCATAATAGAACAATCCGTTGATATTGATGTGATGATATTTTGTGATGAATGTGAGCAACGACTAAGCAATCACTGTCTCGATAATTTCTTGATGTGATTCTCTGAGGGTATTGTACTGTATGTGACAGAGAACTCAAATCATAGAATCGTGGTTCCTAAATTCTATTTTGCATTTTGATTTCATTCTAACTTTGAAAAAAGTTATTGTATTGTTTCTCAATTCTGGTAAAGTGAAAAGTTCTTAAAAAACGAGAACCAATAGAAGATTGTCTGCAATAGTTGTTGACATGTGTAGGATAAATCAATAATCTGCATAAAATTCTTTTATTGTTCTTTCACAAATCAGACAGGGTAGGGCACCTTTTCTATGTCAGAGTCCCAAGATCATATCAAGATCAAGTCACTTGATGCCTGCGAAGAGGCGTTACAGTACACGTTTCAAGACCGTGATCTTCTTACTCTTAGCCTGACCCATGCGTCGATAGCTAATACCCGAATTGATTCTAACGAACGTCTCGAGTTTTTAGGAGATGCGATATTAGGGACGATTGTTTGTGAAATGCTCTATCATCGTTTCCCCAATTCGACGGAAGGTGAACTGACCCGCCTGAAGTCGATTCTTGTCAGCCGTAATACGTGTGCTCTTATTTGTGATGAGCAAGACCTTTGCCAGTTTTTGCTTCTTGGGAAGGGGCTGTTACAAAACAATACCATTCCAAGTTCTATTCAGGGAGGAGCAATTGAAGCGATTGTTGCTGCCGTTTATTTTGACGGCGGATTAGAACCAACACGCGAGATCGTTGAACGATGGATGGCTCCACAGTTGGGGGCGATTTTTGATGACAACCATGGTGAAAATTTCAAAAGTTTGTTGCAACAATACTCTCAAAAAGAGACTGGAGAAACACCGACCTATCGACTTCTTGAAGAACAAGGACCCGATCATAATAAAACATTTCACATTTCTGCTGTGATTGGTTCTCGCGTTTTCCCGCCTGCCTGGGGTTCGAGTAAAAAAGAATCAGAACAATCTGCTGCAAAAATGGCATTAGAAATTGTTGATGCAGAAGAATTGTAGTCTCGTCAAAAAAAAATCTTCTGGCAATATGACTTTTTTTGTAAAACTGTTTCGTTTTTTGTTTGATATTCGTTATTATTGAGACGGTATCTGCCTTCCCTTCTTTTTTCAATTGATTAAATACAGTTTCAATCGAGGTCTTTCTTATGAAGTCTTTTTGTCAATCGTTGGTATTGGTCCTTACTTTCGTTATTTTTTCTGGCTGTTCAGGTTCAACAAACCAGGTTGATGAGGGCGCGGGAAGCAAACTGACAAAAGCAGAAATTGCTGATCGCAACATGAGGATACGAGATAACGCCCTTGATATTTTACAGCCGCAAAAATTAGGCATTTCAACGGGGAATGTCTCTGCCATCCAGCAACTTAACGACTGGATTACCACATACGATTCGTCGGAAGAAGATGCTTCTGCACTCACAGATCAGTCAAAAGAAATACTAGAGAAATATCTGACTTCTGAGGAAGCAAAAGAATTGATGTCAATGCGTTTTGTTCTTCGAGACGGATTACATATACGTGACTGTTATCTGTACAAAAAAATGGGTGAGAAAATCCAAAAGAAGACAGACAACAGGCTCGAACAAGTGGTTGCGCTCTTTTATTATGTTACTCGGCTTGTTGAGTTAGATTTTCCTGCCAGTTCTCCCTTCCCAATGACTCCTCAAGAAGTTCTTATGTCGGGAAGCGGCTCTGCTCAAGATCGCGCGGTCATTTTTGCTGGTATTCTTCGGCAATTAAAAATCGATTCTATTCTCATTCAACCTGCTTCAAAGAATTCAAAAAATAAAAAAACGCAAACAACAAAAAGTTCTCCTGTGTTAATGGGTGTGTTGATTCAGGGTAAAGTCTATTTATTCGATATGCAATTAGGGCTTCCTATTCCTGCGTTGGGTGATGTCACAACAGTGCTTCCGCAAAATCCTGCAACACTTGCAGATGTTCTCCGTCAAGATGAAATACTTCGGCAACTTGACGTGAATAAAAAGATGCCCTACCCGTTGAAAGCAAAAGACTTTCAATCGTTACAAATTAAAATTGTTATCAATAATCGTTTTTGGAGTGTAGCAAACTTTCGATTGCATTTTTCGCTGGCAGGAGATCACTCTGCAATTGTTTACAGTAGTTTAGAAGATAGTGAAAGTGGCGATGGAATCATTTCACGAATTATGAAGTTTGCAAAGAAACGATGGAAACAAGAAGATATTTCTGTTTGGAAGTATCCAGAGCAACAATATGAAAGACGAGAAAAACGTGACCCTAAACAAGAGGAACTCCGTTTTGGTTTTTTGACGACCCCTGTCAAACTGACGCTAAAATTTGAACAGGTCAATCCTAATCAACAAAGAAGCCCTTCGAAGAAAACGGAAGTGTTACATATGCTAGGGATGAGGGAAGAGAACAAAATAAAAAGATACAGAATGCGGCAAGTTTTGGGAGACCCAGATATTGCAATCCGTGGCTATCAACAAATTCGTCTAAAAACTCGCAGGTATCTCGATAATCTTGAAAGTTACGTGCAAACTGCTGTGAAGAAAAAAATTCGGATCAGCAAGGAAATTCAAGATGCAGCAATGCTGACGAAGAACAAGAATGGACGTGCCCATAATGCCGTGATTTTCTGGACTGTTATTTGCCAAATCGAGCAGGAAGAATACCAAATTGTAACCAAAATCATAAGAGGAAGTGGTGGGTTAAGCCGGCAATTCATACTCGCTTTTTCTTATGCCAAATCTGGTAAACTTGCTGCTGCCTCGCAGTATTTCAAAAATATCCCGCTACAAAACCCTTATTGGCGTACAGGTCAATTGGTGCAAAAGCGGTGTAGAATACTTCGAAAAAATGCAAAAAGCTCTGTAAAATAACAACCTTTCGTAGCAGCTCATTTTTTGTGGGTTGAAGAAACTCAGGGATAACAGTTTGCAAAACAACAAAGGAACTCAGCTTTCACTCTTTGATTCTACCTGCTTGATTGTGGGAATTATTGTGGGGGCAGGTATTTATAAATTTGCTCCCAGTGTTGCAAGCAGCACGTCATCTCAATGGGTCTTTCTTTCCTTATGGGCAGCAGGAGGGCTTCTCTCTTTAGGGGGCGCACTTTGCTATGCTGAACTCGCTTCTACTTATCCGCAATCGGGGGGAGATGTTGTTTACCTGAAAAAAGCATACGGCGGCTGGGCAGGTTTTTTGTTCGGCTGGGCACAATTAACTGTCACACGACCAGCAGATATCGCAACCATGACCTTGGTGTTTGCACAGTTTTTCTGCGTGCTCACAAAGGTCTCTCCGACGACAACCTTTCTGGATATCTCTCTTTTGAAATGGATTGCAACAGCAACAATTTTGTTATTGACGTTCATCAACATGGCAGGAATACGATTTGAAAAATGGACGCAAAATTTACTGACAGTTCTTACGATTTCAGGAATCATTTTCATTTTGATTTTGGCTTTCTTTTTCTATCAACCGACCCCTGTGGAAACGACTGGGTTCAAAGCGATAGAAACAACTGAATTCAAAGCAACTTTCCCGATTTCTGTTGCAATAATTTTTGTACTGTTTACTTATGGTGGCTGGATGGAAATTGCTTATGTCACTTCTGATGTCAAAGAGCCGAGCAAAAATGTGTTGAAGTCCATCCTTTGGGGGCTGGGAGTGGTGACGTTACTTTACTTGCTTTTGAACAGTGCATTTCTTTACACATTAGGTTACACAGGGGTAGCAACATCGGTATCGGTTGCAACCGATACCGTTGCGAAAATTCTCCCTCGTTATGCTGTCCCGTTTGTTGGTGGGTTGATTTGTCTCTCTGCACTGAGTTCTACCAACGGTCTTATTTTTACAGGCTCTCGCATTTCAGAAGCATTAGGGCGTGAGTACAGGTTGTTTCAAAAATTGCATCCTCAAAAATCAGAACAAACGACAAAACAGCCTACTCCTTTGCTGGCACTTTTATTACAGGGAATAATTGCTATTGCGATTGTCTTCTGTTTTGGGTCTGCCTTAGAAACCATCATCTACATGTCTGCTATTGTTTACACATTTTACATGGCAACAACGTTGTCTGTTATTATGCTCAGGTATAAAGATCCTCACCGTTTCAGACCTTACCGTGTGACAGGTTATCCATTCACGCCACTCCTTTTTGCGGGGGTCTGTCTCTTTTTAATTTATGGCGCAATTAACTATCAACCCATCCCCACGCTTGTTGCATGCGGCATTGTGTTAGTAGGATTGCCCTTTTATTTCTGGTCACAATTGTTAGAAAAAAACTGAGTCAACCATGACATACTTACCATCACTTCCTGCTAACGGCGCGTTGCTGGATATTTTCAAAATGTTTCCGCAATCTGCTATTCCATTGATTGATTTTCATGAAGTATTGCTGCGTGGCGATTCTCCTTTTAGCAAAGCAGAACGCGAATTGATTGCAGCGTATGTTTCTGGTTTGAATGCGTGCAGCTATTGTCACGGCATTCATACTGTCACTGCTCAGCAGTTTGGTATTCCTGTGAATGTGATGACAGAACTGATGGAAGACGTTGCCACTTCGACAATAGACGATGCCATGAAACCTGTTTTGCAATACGCCAAAAAACTAACAGAAACTCCCGAACGCATCACCAAGGAAGATGCACAAACAATTTTTTCAGCAGGTTGGAACGAAACCGCATTGCATAATCTTGTCATGGTAACCAGTCTGTTCAACTGTATGAATCGCATTATCTTCGGGCTGGGAGTGGATGTCTCTTCAGAGTATCACGAAGTTTCAGGAAAACGCCTTCACGAAGGAGGTTACGCTGGGTTAAACGAGATTTTGCAAAAAGAAATTACAAAAGGAGAATGATGTTTGTACAGCCTGTTCTCTTTCCCGTTTTTGTTTCTGAATTCTCTTCCCCTACTCTCTTGACGAATCAGATTCATGGGTCATAATGGCTTCTCAAGTTTGAACTGCTTCGTGATGGTTCTGTTTTTCTCCCAATAATTTCAGGTGGGCATTTCAGAGCTAATGAACTTCTCTCCATAAATAACAGGGGAGGTGAAGCGCTACTTCCAAATCTGGCGGAGCCGTGTGAACCGGGTCAGATCTTAACCGAAGCAGCCCTAAGCGTTGGTCTTCGGGTAGGTTTGGAGGTGGCGTTTTGCCTCCCTTTTTTCTTTTATCATTTTCTTGGTAGACGAATAATGCCATCCCAATCTGGTGGGGCAATGCGGTTGTGCTGAGCAATAAGAACAGAGAGAAAATCTTGTGCACGGTCGTTGGCGGGCATTTGATGTAATCGTTGATAGGCTTCTTCCCATCGACCTGCAATAAAATCTTCAACCCCTGCTTCGTAAATTTTGCAGTGGGCATCGGTGAATTCCGGGTAATCTGAAACAGGAGGAAGCAACTCGTTGACAAGGACTGATTTCTCCATTCCGTAAGGAAGCACATTTGCCAATTTGCGTATACGCCCTTCACTTTGGTGTAATCGTTCGCGCACAATGTTTGCTGTTTGTTCATCAAGAACAATAGGAACACGCAACTGTTTGGTCATGCTTTCGAGTCGGCTTGCCAAGTTGACAACAGGACCAAACACAGTAAAAGTGACACGTTCGCTTGTTCCAATTTTCCCTGCGACAGCAATTCCATTGGCAATTCCGATTCCTAATTGAAAGTTTGCAAGGGGATGATTTTTTTGATTGTGCATTTTTTTGAAGGCTGCATGAATATCTAATGCCGCTCGACAGGCATCAAGAGGAGAATTGTCTGACTCAATGGGCCATCCCCAAAAGCCAAGCGTTGCGTCTCCTAAAAAGTCGCCGGTCACTCCGCCATGTTTTAAAATTTGTCGCTGCATAATTCCCAGTGCACTACTCACGCGGTCTAATAATCCAAGCAGGTCATCTTCGGACTGTTCCGATTGTTTACTAAAGCCGCGCAAGTCGCAAAATAAAATCGTGACATTACATTCGCGCGGCTCTAACAATGCGCTGTTAATATCTTCGCCGATGGCATCGAGAATAGGAGGAGCAAAAAACTGCTTCATTCCAGAGCGTTGACGTTCCCACTGGTTTGATTTTTGAACAGAGGAAATCAACTCTGCAACAATTTCGGTAAACTTGACATCTGCATGCAAATCAGACCGTCCCCCATCGGAAAGTTTGCCACCAACAAAAGGTAACTTAAGAGTCCCCGCAACATAGATGCCCCATTTCTTTTTACTGTTGTCATGAATGGGAGTGCAATACGCCCAATCAAAATCGTTTGCTTCGGTGTAGTCGCTTTTCCCCTGTTCCTTACTTCCCCAAGTGTGCAGCACGCTTTTTTGTTTATTGAAAAGAGCTTCTTTGACAAGTTTACTGCTAGGATAGAATTTTCCGGCAGTTTCTCGTCGTCGTCCCCACTGCAAAATATCAGCGGTCTCTTCTTCATCGAACGAAACAATCGCAACCGCTTCTGCATGAGGCACACCTGTTAATAATAAATTGACTAAACGAAAGTGAAGTTCTTCATCACCACGTGCTTCGGAAATAATTTCAGAGAGGCTTGCCAGCACATCAATGCGCCGGTCTGCATCGTGAATACGAATGTCTTTCAATTCTTTTTGACCAAACGTTACTTCCTGGATTGGTTCAAGAGAGGTTGAGCCAAACTGGATTTTTGTTGCACTGAGATAAAACGTTGTTGAGCCGATGACAAAGTAATCACCATCACGCAAGGAGAGATGTTCAACCGGTTGCCCTGATGAAAAGAGAGGATTGGTTGCAGAGTCAAGCAATGTGACTTCGACCTTGCCTTCCACAACATTTAACGAAGCATGTTTTTTCGAGAGATACAAATCCCAGGGAACGGGAAGGTCTGCATCTGTCCCGCGCCCCAACAGATAGCGGGTCTCTGTTGCAAGTGGGTACCGCAACCGCTGTGCAGAGTGTGGACCGACAATAAGGAGTTCAAACATCATTGATTTACTTTGAATCGTAAGAGTATTTTTTCAACTGCTTCAACTGGGTGTTTTTCTTTGGCTGTCACGTTCGGAAAGGCTGGTGAGTATTCCTCCCGATTTGATGTTTCGGAGCACTCCCCCTCGAATCGCAAGGCGTTCACTTTGGTTTGTCATGGCGAGCATGACAAATAACCAGAGAAGTCCCATCAGAGACAAACTAATGGCAACTGCCCAAATACCGTTGGCTACTAAACGGTGTTGCAATTCTTCAACAGGGCGCATGGCAGCAGGTTTTCGTTCTTGCACAATGACCAGCCACCCCGTTTTTCCGACAGGCGCCAACGCAGCGAGCCATTCATCTTGATACTGTTTTGCTCCCGATAACGAAATTCTTCCGACAGGGTCTGTATAACTTTCAAACCGTAGTGTCGTTTCTTTTTTATGTGCATCTTGATGAGAATTTCCTGAAGCCTGTTGTTCGATTTTCAATAAAGTCTCTTGAGAAACCGTTTTTTTGAGCGAAAGCAGATCAAAAGAATGCTCCCCCAATTGCGAGAGTTCAGCAAGATTTTCTTTTGTCATCCAGGGATGAGCAAGAAGTAACCAGTCTCGATATTCCACCAGCGAGACAACCCGTTCGATATTTTTTCCTGCTTTTTGTGGTGTCGTTTTTCCTGAAATAGCAGAGGGGAACACCAATTTAGGAAGTTCGTCCAGTTCGAGAGTCCGTGATAAAACACCAATGACTTTTGAGGAATCCTCTGGAGCAAAAACAGGGACAGCGATTGCAAACATAAATTTTTTGGTGACACTCGACTGATATGCCAACGAAATATGAGGAGAATCAATCGGCTTGATATCTTGGGGGACACTCTCTTTGGGGTACTCTTTTCCGTGCCCGTGAAAGTAATCTCGGTAGGAATAAAGTTTATCATAGGCAATGGCAGAATAAGGTTCTCGCCAACGATGATAACCTTGAACATCGTTGATATACCAACTGAGGTCGGTTGCACGCCCTTTTTTCTTGACTTCCTGATCGATATTCTGTTTCTGTTTTTTGAGTCTGGCGAATAAAACGTCTCGTTCTTCTCTTGTTTTTCCCTCCATTTGAGAGACCGCTTTTCGCAACCATGGCTCGTTGGCAATTCGTTCTAATTCCAGTTGCCTGTCTTCCAGTTCGTGTTCAATACTTCCTGCTAAAATGGTGGCAGAAAGGCTATCACTTTCCAATGCACGTTCGATTGTGTTTTTGCGTGCAGTTCCAAGTGAATCGTTCATTGCATGTTTTGCAAGAGGGTACATCGCAGCAATCAACAACAACGGACCAATAATCCCCAATGCAATCAGCGGGCGACGTGAATGATACCGTTCTCTTTGTTCGATGCTGTCTAATACTGCCTGCGCATTGGGAAACCGCTTTTGCGGGTCAACCGTTAAACAACGATCAATAATATCTGCCAATCGTCGATCAACACCAGAGACTTTACGGTGTTCATTTGGGCGAGGAGATTCTTTGATGATCTTTCGATACAAGTCAAGTCGTTCGGTAACGTTTTCACAGTCCCGTATTTTTTGTTCGTTTTCTGGTGTGCGAAAAGGAGCATGCCCGCAAATCATTTGGTACAACAATGCTCCCAATGCGTACACATCCCAGCGGGCATCGGGAACCGCTTTGAGGTCTGCCTGTTCGGGAGCCATGTAAAAGAGCGTGCCTAGTGATGGCGTTGATTCTCCTGAAAGTCGGGACTGCCCAAAATCACACAGTCGTGGTTCGAAATCAGAATCAAGAAGCACATTCGCTGGCTTCAAATCGCAATGCAAAATTCCACTTCCATGTGCATGCACCAATGCCTGCAAAACAGATTTTGCAACACGCACCGATTCATGAACAGGTAACGCACCTTCAGAAAGATAAGATGCTAACGATCCTTTTTCTAAAAACTCCATGACATAATAAGGAGGCGTGCTATTCAACTCGACGTGATTTAAACTGACAATACGGCGAGACTCATCTAACGCTGCAAGTTTCTCTACTTCGCGACTTAACAACGCCCAATTCATTCCTTGTCGATTGGTAAAAAACTTGATGGCAACCTGTGTGCGTGTGTTATGTTTTTGTGCTAACCAAACCGAGCCGAACGCCCCTTCACCCAAACAATGCAAAATGGTAAACCCCTCCACTTTTGCAGGAGGAGGGTCACGATGCCGACTCAAATCTGCCGATTGCTTTTGGTCAGCATCTGGTTGCTTGAGTGTTTTATCGGAGTCGTTCAATTGCCTGTTTCCTTGAGATCAATTTCATAAGAATACCCCCGAATGATATCCGTTGATACAATAATTATCTACAATACTCAAAAAGTATTTCTGTTTGATCGGTTGAATTATTTTCTTGAGGAAACCTTAAAGATGCCACAGTATCGTGTTCGAGTAACAAAAGATCATCTTGTTTTCAGTGCTGCCCACTTTATTACGTTTAACGGTAATATCTGCGAACGGCTCCATGGACATAACTGGCGTGTGGCTGCTGAAGTTGCGGGACCGTTGGATGAAAATTATTACGTTTTTGATTTTATTGCATTGCGTGATGGTTTGCAAAAAATTGTGAATCAGCTTGACCACAGAATGCTTCTGGCAACAAAACATCCCGCCATCAAAGTGACAGAACAGGAAAACGAAGTGGAAGTTCGTTTTGAAGAACGGCGTTGGGTTTTCCCCAAAGAAGATTGTATTCTTCTCCCTATCGAAAACACAACCGCAGAACGAATTGCCCATTGGATTGCTTTGCAACTTCAATCAGAGATGCTGTCAGAGGTTAAAAACTCCTTGTCGTCTCTTACCATTGAAGTCGAAGAAAACTTCGGGCAGTGGGCAATTTGTGAAATGTCAATGACTGATTAAAAAATCTTGCGTGGAGAATTACGAACAGAAATGATTTTCGTAATTTTCATTGTCTCGACTATTTTTATCGTTGAGTATTCATCGTCTGCAAACAACAAAAGTGCCACTTGCTTTGAAAACCAAGTGGCACTTTTGTTTTGTGATTGTTGCAAAAACTGGTTTTAGTTTTCGCTATCTCCTTCGCCAACGGTGGCGAGTTCTTCTTTTTCTTCTTCTGGTTCTTCGACAAAACTTCCTTCAAAATTCAGTTGCTTTTGGTCGCCTACTTCTTTGACGGTGACGGTGATGGTGTTCTTTCCTTCAAACGCACCACGTAGCAATTCTTCTGAAAGTGGGTCTTCGATAAACCGTTCGATAGAACGACGTAGCGGACGGGCACCGTAATCGAGACCGTCATCTTTTTCACCTTGGTCGATAAGTAACTCGCGTGTCTCATCGTTCAAGATCAATTTCAAGCCACGTTCTTGAAGACGTTGAAGAACTTTAGAAAGTTCAACATCGACAATCTGTTTCAGTTCTTCGCGTGTGAGTTTACGGAAGACAACGACTTCGTCGAGGCGTCCTAAAAACTCAGGTTTGAACTGACGCTGAATATCGTGCATCAAGTTGCGTTTCATATCTTCGTAGTTGGTATCTTTGTCATCTTTGGCGAAGCCAAATTTTCCGCCATGTGCCATTGTGTTGGCACCGGCATTTGTTGTCATAATAAGAATGACATTTTTGAAATCGACTTTCCGACCAAAGCTATCGGTTAAGTGTCCCTCTTCCATAATTTGTAAGAGCATATTGAAAACATCGGGATGTGCTTTTTCAATTTCGTCAAGCAATACAACAGCGTAAGGACGACGACGAATTTTCTCGGTCAATTGTCCCCCCTCTTCGTAGCCGACATACCCGGGAGGAGCACCAATCAAACGACTAACGTTGTGCTTTTCCATGTACTCACTCATATCGATTTGAATGAGAGATTCCTGGTCACCAAACATAAACTCTGCCAATGTTTTGGCGAGCAATGTTTTCCCGACCCCTGTTGGTCCTGAGAAAAGAAAGACACCCATGGGACGTTTCGGGTCTTTCAAACCACTTCGACTACGCCGAACCGCTTTGGCAATTTGGTTGATGGCTTCGTTCTGGCTGATGACGCGTTGGTGTAATTCCTCTTCCATTTGAAGAAGCCGAACAGCATCTTCGCTTGAAAGTCGTGTGAGAGGAACGCCCGTCATTTTAGCAACAACTTCAGCAATCACCTCTGCATCGACAACACCATCGGTCTCTTGAGAACGTTCCCGCCACTCTTGTGTGAGAGTCTCTTTTTTAATTTTCACTTTGTCTGCTTGATCACGCAAATTTGCTGCTTTTTCAAAATCTTGATTAGCAACCGCTTCCTCTTTGGAAACATTCAAGCGTTCAATATCTTCTTCCAGTTCTTTCAAATCGGGAGGACGTACCATCGATTTCAAGCGGATGCGTGCTCCCGATTCATCAATCACATCGATTGCTTTATCTGGTAAACATCGCCCGGTAATATAACGGGAAGAGAGTTCAACAGCTTTCTCTAACGCATCATCGGTAATTTGAACACGGTGATGTTCTTCGTATCGCTGGCGTAACCCTTTGAGTATTTCAACGGTTTCTTTAGGTGATGGGGGTTCAACCATCACCATTTGAAAGCGACGTTCCAACGCAGAATCTTTTTCAATGTACTTACGATATTCGTCAAGAGTAGTTGCACCAATACATTGTAATTCTCCTCGACTTAATGCCGGTTTCAAAACGTTAGAGGCATCAATCGCACCTTCCGCACCTCCTGCACCGACAAGAGTATGCAATTCATCAATGAAGAGAATAGTATTCTTCGCACGCCGCACTTCATTCATAACCGCTTTAATTCGTTCTTCAAACTGACCACGATATTTTGTACCCGCAACCATCATTGCCAAGTCGAGCACAACAATACGTCGTTCGCGTAGAAGGTCTGGAACTTCATCATTGATAACCATTTGTGCGAAACCTTCGACAATGGCTGTTTTACCAACACCTGCTTCACCTAATAAAACAGGATTGTTTTTTTGACGTCGGCAGAGAATTTGAATGACACGTTCGATTTCTGATTCTCGACCAATCACAGGATCAAGTTTTCCTTGTTTTGCAAGTTCTGTCAAATCGCGACCAAAACTATCAAGGGCAGGTGTTTTGCTTTTGGCAGACTTTGTGCTTCCGCCACTTCCAGAACGTTCGCCTGCTTCTGCCCCTTCAATGCCATGCCCTAACAAGTTGAGAACTTCATCACGCACATCATCCAGTTTCAAGCCAAGGTTCATAAGAACTTGTGCAGCCACACCCTCTTGTTCTCTTAATAAACCAAGCAATAAATGTTCGGTTCCTACATAATTATGGCTGAGGTTGCGAGCCTCTTCCATTGCGTATTCGATGACTTTTTTGGCACGCGGTGTTTGTGGAAGTTTGCCCATCGTTACGGTATCGGGACCAGATTGAACAATGTTTTCAACTTCCATTCGAATTTTACGGAGATCGACATCAAGGTTTTTCAGAACATTCGCAGCAACGCCAGAACCCTCTTTCACTAACCCGAGTAAAATATGTTCTGTCCCAATGTATTCATGGCTAAACCGTTGAGCCTCTTGGTTGGCGAGTTGCATCACCTTGCGGGCACGGTCTGTAAATCGTTCGTACATTTCTGGTTTTCTCCTCAGAAACTTGCCCCATAAATATCGGGACAAATAATTATATTGTCAGTCTGTTTTGTTAATATGACTTATCAGTCAACAGCTATTCTTTTAACAGGGCAAGTTTTGTGCCCATTTGTGGTCTCTCTTTGAAAACATACGTCACTAACGGAAATTGTGTCGGGTTAAATCGCCGATTTTCTTCATAAGAACGTCAATTGCTGAGGGTTTCAGCAACAAAAATGTTTTGTGAAATTGAAGAGACTGATTTGACACCGTCAAGATGACAGTAAATTTGACTCTGCCGAATTGGCAGATTTTTCAAAAACCTAACCGCTAAAGCCGAGTTAATTACTCTACTTGATATAAACGGCTAACCCCACAGGGTAATTCTAGTAATCAATGCCCATTGTGGCAAGATGGTAATGAAAGGAAAAAGAGATTCAGATACATATTGGAATTTGTCCCCATGTCGTCAGAATATCGTCAGACGACGGAAAACCTGCCCCCGTAGCCACTGTCACCAGATGGTGAGGAACGGCACAGTACTTTGCCCCCTCCAACTGCGCTCTGGCGAGCGTGGCTATAAAATTGATTGCAATTTGGCGGCAGCGAGTGTATTTTTTAAGAGCATTGCAATGGTCATCGGTCCGACTCCTCCTGGAACGGGTGTGATAGCAGAGGCGATTTCTTGCACGGCATCGTAATCGACATCACCCACCAGTTTGCCATCAACCCGATTGATGCCCACATCGATAACAACAGCCCCCGGCTTGACCATCTCGGCAGTTACAAATTTGGGAATGCCAATAGCAGCAATAATAATATCTGCTGTCTGTGTGATTTCAGTCAGGTTTTGCGTGCGGCTATGACAAACGGTCACTGTGGCATTGGCAGCGGTTCCTTTTTGCATTAACAAAAGCGCCATCGGCTTGCCGACAATTTCGCTTCGCCCTAACACAACAGCATGCGCTCCTTCAACTTGAACATGACTTTCAATCAATAATTGTTGCACGCCGTGTGGAGTACAGGGGAGAAATCGCGGACGTCCTTGCACAATCAGCCCGACGTTTTCTGGATGAAACGCATCGACATCTTTCAAAGGAGAAATCACGTCAAGAATTTTTTGCTCCGTAATATGTTTCGGCAAAGGTAACTGCACTAAAATCCCATGCACTGTTGAATCATTATTCAAAGAGGCAACAAGGTCGAGCAATTCATTTTCGGTTGTCTCGGCAGGAAGTTGGTGTAACGTGCTTTGCACTCCTGCTTTTTGACATGCCCGTTGTTTGTTGCGTACATAAACAGCACTTGCAGGGTCCTCTCCTATCAGCACGGCTGCCAGATGAGGAGTGATGTTTGTTTCTTTCTGAAACAACGCGGTCTCTTTACCAATTTGCTCGCGAAGTTTCGCTGCAATTGCTTTGCCATCAATAATTGTTGCTGTCACAAGATATCCTTTTTTGAGTGAAATTTCCCTGACGATATTTCAAGTCGATTGTTTCTGCACAAAGAGAGTATTACTTAATTTTGATTCTTCATCTTTTTCAGTGATTCACAACTTCGTGATATAATTTTGCATGGGCGTCAATCATTTGTTTAATACTGAAATGTTCTTTCATCCGTTGAATGCTTGCGTCTCCTAATTTTTTTGCGAGTGCTTCATCTGCAATAATGCGGTCTGCAAATTGTGCAAAGCCAACAGAGTCTCCTGGCTTAACAAAGAAGCCGGTTTCGCCATCAGTAACTAATTCTCGATTGGGAGGAATATCACTCACGACAGCAGGAACCCCTGCTGCCATTGCTTCCATTAAACTGTTCGAAAGACCTTCAAAATCACTTGCAAGCCAGAAGACATTCATCAGTGGGATGAGTGAAGTAGCATCATCACGATGCCCCACAAAACGGCAAAAGGGTTCACAATTGAAATGACGGGTTGCTTCTTCGAGCATGTGACGTTGTTCACCATCTCCGACAATTAAGAAGTATGTATTTTGAGAAAGTTGACGCAACAGTTGCATTGCCCAGATGAGGTCTTTCACTTTTTTTTGAGGAGCAAGTCTTCCGACAAAACCAACAATACGTGCACCGGAAGGTAAGTCGAGCTGGGCTAACATTGCATCGCGTTGTTGGGTTTGAAGCTGGTTTTCAGGGAGTGCAATTCCATTATGAATGACCGTTGTTTTTTCAGCAGGGTAACCAAGAGTCCGGTAGAAATCGACAACGGGTTGCGAATTTCCTATAAGCATTGTGGTTTTATCAATCTGCTTGCGGTCTAATTTCAACTGCCAACCACTTTTCCAAGTATCAACACATCGTTCTGAAACAATCATTTTGGCAGCGTTTTTTTTTGTGTCACTTGTTTTTTGGGTAACCAACCGTGTGTATGCGTTTGCTGCAAAGAGCCACGAGTGAATGATATCGGGTTGCTGTTGTTGAATAATTTTTCGTAATCGATACAACACGAAGGGGTCTAATTTGAATCGTTTGTTCAAAATGGTTAAGGGGATGTCATGCTCTTTGAGCATTGCAGCATAGGGACCACCTCGTGTGAGCGCAACGGTTTGCACATCAAATTTGTCGCGAGGTAAACCTGTTGCCAAAAGCGAAAATTGCTTTTCAGCACCAGAAGAATCGAGTGTGGGAATAACAAGAAGTATCTTCATGAAACAGAAATCAAAAAAGAGGGAGCAAAGATTCAAAATAAAGGCAACTCAACACCTTTTAACTTCGTTCGTCGTCCCCTTTCCACATCACTTGTGTTTGGGTAATTTTATCGTACATGGTTTGTTGGCTCTGCTTAAAGGCAGCCAATAAATAACTAATGCCAAGGGTAAACGTTCCTAACAGTTCGCGATAAAATAAACGTTTCCAAGCAAGAGGTTTTTTGAGCCTTCTTCCTTTATGGTCGGTCACAATTAAGCCAAGGGCATGCTTTCCTAATGTCGCCTGGCTGGGACCAGTGACTCCCCCAATAAAATACTTATAGATAAACCCTCCAAAGAGTAATGTTGTAAGTATTAAAGGTGTTTTGAAAAGGATCAGGAATTCGTTTACCCATTCAAAGAATTCAAGTTTTTCTTCTGGGTTTGTATCTGGCAAATTTTCTCCCATATACATAATCAACCAGGCAGCTGCTGCAAACAGGCTAAAGACCACAACAAAGAAAATCCCTGCCATCAAACGGTCAACAAGAAACGCCATATACCTTGCACCAAACGGAGCTTTGACCCCTTCGGGTTGATATCGCTTTAACTCTAACTTTTCCTGATTGTAGTAACCAAACAGTCCTGTCAGTCGCATGACATAAATTGCAACTGGTGAAGAAAATAACGCAATAATAAATGTAATTGTCCCGAAAACAAACACTCCTGCAACACCGATACAAACATACGCTGTGACAGTGAGGGATTCTGTACCAATAATGGTCATCAGTGCTGCTATTTTAAGAATAAGAGCTAAGACCCAAACAATGACCGCCTTAGAATAATAAGAAGCTAAACCGATCAGAATGAAATTAAAAACACCAATCGTCATCACAATAAGCAACCAGTATAAAGAGGCACCAATTGTTTTGAAAAATTGTTTTCCCATCGTAATGGGTAAGAACGCTTTGTAAGTGTAAGGCATTGCAAAATGTGTCATTGCAATAGGAAACGCAAGTATTGGTAAGACCCAGAAGACGGGGAACCAGAAAAAAGGGAGTATTAAAACAAGGGGCCAAACAGCCAGTTTCAACCCTAAAGACATTGCGGTAAAAGGGTCTAGCTTGATTTTTTTAAGCACCTTTTTCTTGGCAAATGTTAGCTTCATAACTTCCAGTTGCAAGAAAAAGAACCAGCCATAAACCCCGAGCAGCGACGCAAATGCCAACCCTGCCCAAAACAGTTTTGGTGGAATGTTCGAACACCAATTGGACATATACGAGCAGCAAATAGAGAGTGTTCCAAAAATTGTCCAGAAGAGAATCGTCCGAAAAACCAACGGAATATGATTCAGTGTGAACTGCCACGGATCACTCCAGGCAACGGGAAAGAATTCCGCAGGATCGGGACCACGTCGTTCTCGTTTTCGTCTTTCCTTATCACTCAGTTGCCCTGTCTCAATAATGACGCCGCAGTTTTCGCAAATTTCATCTTCCTCATCAACTTCAACGGCACATTTAGGGCATATTCTTACATGCCGATCTTCAATATGCCTTGAATCACTGAGGTCAATTCCTGCTAGAAAACCGAGACCATCGGTATCTTCTTCTTCCACTTTAACAGGACGTTTCTTTCTTTTGGGGCGTTTCTTTTCACCTGAAGGGACACGAATTCGCTCGCCGCAATCGGGGCATTTCAGTACTTTGCCCCGCGCTTTATCTGGGGCTTTAAGAACTTTTTGACATCCTTTGCACCGCACCTTTACCGGCATCAGACTGCTCCGAGGAAATAAAATAATGAAATCAATTGAGTCGAAAGAATCACTATAGCATACCAGAGAACCTGTTGCCTCCCAAAAACAGTGACAAAAATCACAAGCTAACAAAAATCACAAAATGGGCGGGATTGATTTCAATTGTCCGATAAAACAAGGGCGATTTTGCTCTTCAACAGATTCTCACCTCCCTTTTATGAAAACCTGCCTGCTTTTCTTTCTTTGAAGTGGTTATTTGCTTTCCTAACTCAGATGATTTGGAACCCAACAGGCACACATTGGGGAAAGTCGGTTTATTGAGGAGAACAAAAAAACTCATTTTACTTTTTTTTGCAAAGCAATAAACTTTTGGCGTAATTCTTTATTTCCTAATTGAGGATAGAGAATTTTTGTGATGGTCAATAGTTTGCGACACTCTTTTGTTTCACCCAATAATAAATAACATTCCGCCAAATGGTAGCGTGCCTGTAACCATGTCACGGTTCCCGGTTTTTCTAACAACCCTAATTTACGCCATGTATTCTTGGCATCGTTTAAGCATTCTTTTGTTCCACACTGCTGAGACAATAACGCAAATTGCTTTAATGTTTTGCGATTTTTGGGAGACGTTTTAATCAACCCTAAATAGAACTCTCGTGCTTGTGTAAAGTGATTTGTTGCAACATACGCTTCTGCTAATGCGCGTTCTACCTGCTGTTGCTGAGTTGCAGAAAGTTTTTTAGGGCGATAGTAAAGTTCTTTTGCAGCCTGAAGTTGCAGTTGACCAATTTGAATGCGTGTTGCTTTGTCGAAACTTGCTGCCACTTGTGCTAATCTGTTTAGTAAATCAAGAACTTCTGCGGTCTCTCTTTGAGCAAGTTGCTCGACAAGTTGTTTGGCATCATCATATTTTTTTTGACCCGCCAGTGAAAGTATTCGTAATGGCGTTGCGTTACGTTTCATGGTTTTCCACGTTGCCAAAACGAAATTATTTTGCGATTCGTTTTTCATTTGGATATCAGCAGAGGCAATCAAGCGTAACAACCAACGGTCAATTTGTGCAAAATCTGGATGGCGACGATGCAATTCAATTTGAGCTAATCGCAACAAAACTTCTGCTTGCCCCCCTGATAATTTGCCAGGAGTGGAAGAATACGTCTTCACATATTTTGTCAATTG
>UOGL01000582.1_pt1 | contig 26828 bp, 21 predicted proteins | sample 1990131 | NCBI WGS metagenome assembly UOGL01 (sample SAMEA4728526, study PRJEB27164) | hydrothermal vent metagenome | biome: marine basaltic hydrothermal vent biome; feature: marine hydrothermal vent; material: mineral | place: Pacific Ocean | collected 2011-06-14/2011-07-23 | depth 1741 m | reverse complement strand
GCAGCATCTTCTGCCACTAAATCGAGAACACTTTGCCGATGTGTTTTTCGAAGTGCGCGACTTTTGGCATTGGCAATCTCTGAGGTCGAACCAAACAATCGTTCAAATGCCAAACGGGGGTTAATCTCTTTTGCCATCGGTGTGGTAGCAGACTTCCATGAGACACTTGATGAGTAAGCACAACTGTAACCGCTATCACAACTACCTGCACTGCGTCCTCGATCAATTCCTAATTCTATCGAAGGAAGTTTGGTTTGTTTGCCGATGATTTTTGCCGCTGCCTGGTCAGCAGAAATGCCAACTTTAATATCTGCCCCCGAAGTTTTATTCAGGTGCGCTCCCGTCAAAAACGAACCCGCAGCCCGTGCGTGGTCACCTGCACCATCTCCATTCGCGCGACCATGATGCTGTGAAAGATTTGCAAAGATATTGAAATCTGCTTGATGCTTCGCAAGAGGTTTTAGTGATTCCGAAAGTTTGTAATCGCTACCAAATTCGCTTGGCTTCCATGTCTCTGGAACAGCACCACACGGAAAAAAAACAAACCCCAACCGAACCGGCGCAACAGGAGCATTTTTGGCAAAGGCTGTTGAAGGAACAAGCGACTCCAGCAATGGAAGTGCCATTGTTGTCCCTACCCCTTTTAAGAACGTGCGGCGTTGGAATGCTGTTTGATCGTTCATTTCCTCTTTCTCCTCATTTTTTTTGCCTGCAATTCAAATATCACTTCCCTCCATTATCGCATAGATACCACTGCTTTACAACGCTTTAATTTCAGTCGCCATAAAGCCTTGACTAAGAACACAGCCGCATATCAATGAAATCGTGTCAAAACACGCTCACAGCCTGTAAATTTTTCAGAATGACACCGGTTTTTAATCTACCAGAATTTTGTCAACCGAGTATAACTCGCACATGAAAAATAATCCAAGCAACAATAATCGTAAAATCAAATCAGCGCAACCAAAAGTTCGCTTTCAACGGGCAGAACGTCATCAGATCGAATGAAAACCTTTGTCGCTCGCCCCAGTATTGTTCGGCGAGTTTTTGTCTTTTTTAGACCATGGTTTGAATTCTGCTTTGTCAAAGTTATGGGATAAATTACGCTAATAGAAAAGAGGCTGTCATGGAAATACGAAGACAAGATGATGTGACGACTATTGATGAACTGATTGGTTTCCCTTTGGACCAATTGCTAATGGTTGGTACATGCATTGATGATGGATGTTATTGCTTTATGAGATGCCGTGAGCAATGGCATAGGTTTTTCATTGATGAAGGAGTATTGTTTTGGGATACCACCGATCCAGATACAAATGATTTTTTAGGCAAGGATCATTTTGTTTCTATTCCAGAAGAATTAGGACTTGTAAATCACCCGATGACAATAAATAAAATTCTTATGAGGGATGATAAATTGACCATTGAATTAACTAACTCACACTCCCTCATCTTCATTCAAGATAACGTAACATATAATATAAAAGTGTGCCTCGCTGAGTCGAGTTGAACATTGGCAACACGTTCACGCTTGCAGATGGTTACACCGCTTTTGTAACGGGTATGACCATCAACGCTGGAAGAATTCTTTCTTTGCAACTGCTGAGTTAGTTTCTCTGGTCGCAGTCCATCGCGATGCTTGCTGCATCTCCTATATTACTAACGAACGTGTTTGGTATGGTATTCGTTGTATTACGAGAGTAGCATTTCTAAATCTGATGTGGAGAGATCGGAGAGAAGGTTTTTGTCTGCTTGCAAAATGGCATCTGCAAGTGACTTTTTCTTTTGTTGCAGTTCTGCAATTTTTTCTTCAACGGTTCCTCGAATAATTAAGCGGTAAGCAAAAACCTGCTTTGTTTGCCCAACACGGTGGGCGCGGTCGATGGCTTGTGCTTCAACCGCAGGGTTCCACCAAGGGTCGAGTAGAAAAACGTAATCTGCTGCTGTGAGGTTGAGTCCTAGTCCCCCTGCTTTCAAGCTGATCAAGAACGCGCCACAGTCTGGGTTTGTTTGGAAGTTTTCCACACAGGCTTGACGATCACGCGTTTGCCCATCAAGGTATTCGTAGTTGATATTTTTTTTGTCGAGATGCACTTTAAGAATAGATAACATGCTGGTGAACTGTGAAAAAACAAGTGCTTTGTGCCCCTCTTCAATAAGTTCCTGAAGATGAGGGACAAGAACATCGAGCTTGGCAGACGAGTCTTCTTTTTCACCCCGATTCAATAATGCAGGGTGACAGGCTGCTTGCCGTAATCGTAACAAGGCTTCCAGCACATGCATTTTTGATTTGTTCAATCCTTGTGTTTCAATAAGACCCAACAGCGAATTACGATAATGATCTTTGAGTTCATCGTACAAGCTTTGTTGTTCGGGACCCATATCGCATAGCAATGTTTGTTCGGTTTTATCGGGAAGATCGCTGGCGACTTCTTTTTTTGTACGGCGTAAAATGAACGGAGCCAACCCTTGTGCCAGAAGTTTTCGAGACTCTTCATCTTCTGCGTTCGATGCAAATGTTTTGAAGACAGCACTTCGCCCTAACATCCCGGGGTTCAAAAATTCAAAGATCGACCATAAATCACTCATATGGTTTTCGATGGGGGTTCCACTTAATGCCACGCGATGATTGGCTTGCAGCAGTCGCGATGCTTTGGCAACTTGTGAATTTGCATTCTTGATGGTTTGGGCTTCATCTAAAATAATGTAATCAAACTGAATATCTTTTAAGGTAACAATATCACGTCGCAGGGTGCCGTATGTTGTCAGGATAATATGATACTTGTGAAAGCTGTCTCGTAGTTGAGCACGGTCAAGCCCGCTGTAATCGAGAATGTTCATATCGGGAGTAAAACGATTACATTCCTGGTGCCAGTTAAACATAAGCGATTTAGGGACAACAATCAGAGAAGGGGAGAATTTTTTTTGATGCCGGTAATGATCTTCCAACATCGCTAAAATTTGAACGGTTTTCCCCAACCCCATATCATCTGCTAAGCACCCACCTAAATGAAACTCTTTCAGGAACTCAAGCCAACCAAGTCCATCGCGTTGATAAGGACGTAATTCACCCACAAAATCTTCATGCTCATGGATAGGATCAATCCCGTCAAATGAGCGAAATTTTTCACTCATCGCTTGAAATTTCTCATCATAATCGACAGACTCTTGCGAGGTCAGCAACGCATCAAGCAATGCAACCTGTGTGTTGTCAAACCGAATATGCTCTTCTTCAGCAATCCCCAAACCACCCAGCAAACCATATTGTTTTGCCCACTCTTCAGGGATAATTCCAAGCGACCCATCATTGAGCCGAATGGTTGTTTCTCCGCGTGTTAATGCAGAAAGCAACGCCGGGAACGAAACAGAATGTCCTTCGAAATCGACATCTGCGTGTAGTTCAAACCAGTCGATTCCTGACTTCACCTTAAACTGCATTTCTGCGGGTTGACGCACTTGTTTGCCATCTGCATGAACAACCCAACCTTGCTCAATAAGTAGTCGCACACCACGCCCTAAATCGCGTGCAGCAATATCGACATCATAATTGTTTTGCCGTGTGGATGTCACTTTGCGGAACCCGTGTTCTTGCAATTGTTGCCATGCTTGTTCTTCAAACTTTCTGTCGCGTAACAAGCAGCGTCCTTCATTGCGTTGAACAATTGCCCATTGCCCACTTGATGCAGCCACCATCGATTCCATATATTCAAACTGAATGGTTGCATATAAACGGTCAACGCGCCAACGTCTGTTGTTAGGAGAAGAAATTGTTAAATGCGATTTTGGTTGACACTCCACTTCTTCTAGTTTCAAATCTTCAGGGAGTTCCAGTTTGGGGAGTGAAGGCATATCGAGCAATTGGTCAACCAGTTCGTGGGCTTCATCTTCTGTCACTGTAATCGCATTGCCCAATTGCAATAATGGAACCCATTCAAATGTTCCCCGATCTCGAAAAGGAGAAACTGTCGATTCTCGAAAAAGTAACCCGCCGGGAAGTAATAATATCGCCTCTTGAAGAGAAAGAACCTCCTCCCCTTGTTGGAGTTCCCCTGTCAATTTCCATTGTGAATCTTCTTCATTGAACGTAACCCGAATTGCCAATTCCCAAGAGTTTTCATCTTCCCATGTGAGTGACGTTACTTTCTCATCGCCTTCAGGATGGGTGAAATCAGAATCAGAATCGAAATGTATGGGGTCGGGGTTATTATTATGGTAACGGAGTCGCCCCGTGGCGCACATCATCGGCAAGACGAGTTGGCACAAGTCAAACGGAAGTCGATACCGAAACGATAATGCATTTGCTTCTGATTGTTGTGCATGCCAGTTGCTTCGTTCGGGCGTGCTTCCTGAAAGATACGCCAAAATACGGCGATCATCCGAATGGTCAACATCATCAAGTTTGTCGGCTTTTAATTTGAGAGGTTTCAGCTTTCCCCATTGACCATTGGCACGCCGTTGATGTTGCGATGTTTCAATAACAAGTTGACCAATTTTTTTACTCTCTGCAATATCGATTTCGTAGAAAATCTCGATTTCTCGTTTTTCGCTATTTTGCACAGGGGTGTGGGATTCTAATTTATTGCGAACTTCCAATAATCTCGCTTCCCATGCTCGTAAACGAGGTTGAAGTTTAACAGCATCTCCCGAAGAAGCATGACGCGGAGTGACCGGTTGATAAACATCTCCCGTTGAAAAACTTTCTGCCCATTCATCATCATCTTCAAATGCAAACGCAGGGGCTTCGACAACAAAGGGAGGGATATACCCAGGTTTGGGAGACCCTGTTAAATAATCTCCCTCATCAACCAGCAAAATCGTTGCCCAAATATGTTTGCACTTGAGTTCTTGTGATTCTCCTTTTACGCAATTGCAAAAAAGTTTGAGTTCACCCTCTTCGCGTTGGAGTTGGGTTTGAAATTCCTGACCATCGTCAACAACACCAAAAATCGCTTCAGCCGTCACGCGGACAACTTCGATTTGTTCTTTTTTAATATAGGCTTCACCACGAAAACGAATGTCGCCGCGAAAGTTTTCTTCTAGTAATGTTGCAAGTTTCATAGTTGTTTTGAATATCGGTTATTTATAATTTGTTTTTCAATTGACTTCTTCAAAAATGAGTGGGCATTCTGAATTTATTGTTGCAACACGCATTGATATTTTTCCGTTGAGGACATTTGCCATCAGGTTTCCGCAAACTTCTGCACGCCAGCCTTGCAGCAGGCGAGGAAGAGAAGCACCATTTTTATTTTTTTCTGTTGCGTTGTAATGATTGCGAATGACATCTAGCAGGTCTGCATTGGTTCCGACAAGTTGCCGTGCCACATTCATTTGAGCACAACGGTTCGATAATGCAATTCCTAATAATTGGCTGATAACCTGTTCGTTTTCATTTTTTTCGTTGCGACCTGTGGTTCCTGTTGAAGGTAACTCACTTTTGGGAAGAGTTAACGCCCGCCCTACCGCGTCAAGAATTTCAGGAACTGCTCGCTGATAATTTCTGCGATTCATATCGCGAATGGAATCGATTTCTTCTCGTTTTTTTGGTAGTTTGCGTGCAATTTCCATTAAGAGATCATCTCGTAAAACTTGCCGCAACGGTCTGTTTTTATTTTTTGCTTCTGTGTCACGCCATTGAGAAAGTTCGATTGCTGCTGCCAACGAACGTTGTTTTAATTTGTAAACGCCAGAAAGCCGTCGCCAGTTCTCTCGCGACATTTCCTGCACCATGTTTTCAATCAATTGGTCACATTCTGTTTTCACCCATTCAAGGCGGTCTGCTTTTTGCAAAGCAAACTTTTGTCGTTGCCACGCGGGTAAGACGTACTCAACATCATCCAATGCGTATTGAATTTGACGGTCTAGCAGTGGTCGTTTTTTCCAATCGGTTCGAGTTTCACCACTCTTCAAAGTTTTTCCCAGCACGCGTTGTATCAGTGCGCCATAACCTAACGGATAACTTCTTCCTCGAAATCCTTCTGCAATTTGTAAGTCGATCAGGTTTTGTGGTCGCTGACCAAATTCATGCAGGCAAAACTTGACTTCTGCCTGTCCCCCATGCACCACAACAGTAATCTCTTCATCTGCCATAATTTCCCACCAAGGAGAAAGGTCTTCCACCTGAAATGGGTCAACCGCAACGCATTGTTCTTCGGTTGCAAATTGTAACAAGCAAAGTTCAGGGTACAGCGTGTACTCAGAAATGAATTCGGTATCAAACGCAACCAAACCGGCTTCGCGAATATGATTGCAAAGCAGGCGGAATTGATTTGAGTCGGTCAGTATTTCAGTTGTCATTGATTGAATAAAATGAGATGGCAAGAAAATAGAATGACTGTCAGCGATGTGATGTCTAAGATAAAAAGACCAAACCACGATGATATCGAATCTTTCCAGATTTCCAAAGGGCAGATGCTTAGTTTTCTCCCCTCTTTTACCTAAATGCGTATGAGTCAATCGAATTCAGAAGCAAATTTTCCTTCTTTATTGACTTTTCATCAAAAGCGTTTTACTCTGACCAGACGATTACCTTCTTTGTATTAGAGGAAGAGAGTAAAATCGCACCTAATTAAAAATAACAGAGGAGATTGTATTATGGGACGACCTGTCACACTTTTTACCGGGCAATGGGCAGATATCCCGTTAGAAGAACTCGCAAAAAAAGCAGGAAACAGCCCAGACGGATTTGGTTTTGATGGACTGGAACTCTCTTGCTGGGGCGAACATTTTAACGTTCAAGAAGCACTTTTAGACGACACCTACTGTGCCCGCAGACGTGAATTGCTTGAAAAACATGACTTAAAACTGTTCGCCATTTCTAATCATTTAGTCGGACAGGCAGTGCTTGATAATATCGATGAGCGTCATCAGGCAATTTTACCAGAACATGTTTGGGGAGATGGTAACCCTGCTGGTGTCAACGAACGTGCGATTGAAGAGATGAAATGTACTGCACGTGCTGCCCAAAAACTGGGAGTCGATGTTGTCAACGGTTTTACCGGCTCATCGATTTGGCATTTATTGTACGATTTCCCTCCCACACCACGCACAATGATTGACGCAGGGTACGAATTATTAGCAGAGCGTTGGAATCCTATTCTTGACGTCTTTCAAGAATGTGGTGTGAAGTTTGCACTGGAAGTTCACCCGACAGAAATTGCATTTGATATCTATTCTGCAGAGCGCACATTAGAAGCGCTCGACCATCGTGAGGAATTTGGTTTCAATTTTGACCCAAGTCATCTTATTTGGCAGGGGATTGACCCCGTTGAATTTATTCGTGCGTTTCCTGACCGTATCTATCATGTTCATATGAAAGATACCTCAGTCACGTTGAATGGTCGGACAGGAATTCTTTCGAGCCATTTACCATTTGGCGATGCACGCCGCGGATGGGATTTCCGTTCGGTGGGGCGTGGGTCTGTTCGCTTTGAAGAAATTATTCGCGCTTTGAACGCTGTTGAATATAGTGGTCCCCTTTCGGTAGAATGGGAAGATTCTTACATGGATCGATTTACAGGAGCCAAAGAGGCTGCCCAGTTCTGTAAGAATGTAGACTTTGCCCCTTCCACAAGAGCATTTGATGCTGCATTTAGAGACTGATTACGCCCTTATCACTGTTGTTATTAAACGAGGCACCAATGTCTTCAGAAGAGCGTCCTTTTTTGGGTTTGCATTTGAAATGTTGCAATGTCTATCTGCGTGTTTATGTCAACGCAGCAGGCGATGCATATGTAGGCAACTGCCCTAAGTGTGCTAAGCCGATTCGTATCAACATTGCAGCAGAAGGCGAAGAAGGAAGTAACAATACTTTTTTCGAAGCTTCATAAATAAAGAGAACCTTTCCATCGGTCCTCCCCTTCCCAAAAACCTCAGAATCTTTCAAAATGCAAAAACAGGCGACTGATACCAAGTGCCAAAAAAGAAGTAAAAGAGAAAGAAAATAACAATGCAACATTTACGAAAGTTAGAAGATATTACTGCTGCTGATGTTCAAGCGATTTTGAAGTTGACAGCAGAATTAAAACAACAACACAAAACAAAAACACGTCCTGCAAAATTACAAGGGCATGTCTTGACGATGGTTTTTGAAAAACCATCGCTACGCACTCGTAATAGTTTTGAAGCCGCCATGATTAACCTCGGCGGAAGCGGCGTGTTTCTTTCTTGCAAAGAAGCAGGGTTAGATGGTCGTGAAGATTTAGCAGATATCGCAAAGGTACTCAGCGGTTATTCTGATGTTGTTGTGTTGCGAACATTTTCTCAAAAATTGATTGACGACTTTGCTGAACTGGCATCGTGCCCTGTTATCAACGGGCTTTCTGATGACCGTCATCCCTGCCAGGCGTTGGCTGATTTGTTTACCATTCAGGAATCTTTTGGAGACGTTGAAAATCGTCATTTGGTTTATATTGGTGATGGAAATAATGTCGCAGCATCACTGGTGAAAATTTCTGCCATGATGAATTTACGTGTGACGGTTTGTACGCCGAAAGGTTACGAAATGGAAGCGGCTGTTCTTGATGAAATCAAACAGCAACATCCCACATCTGAAATTTTGACAACAACAAATCCGCAAGAAGCCGTCTCCAATGCAGATGTTATTTACACCGATGTTTGGGCAAGCATGGGACAAGAGGCAGAAGCAGAAGCCCGGAAGAAAATTTTCCAGCCATTTCAAATTAACGCAAGTTTAATGTCTGCTGCCCCTGCAAATTGCCAGTTCATGCACTGCTTGCCTGCTCATCGTGGGGAAGAAGTTGCTGCGGAAGTCATTGATGGCTCACAAAGCATCGTCTTTCAGCAGGCAGAAAATCGTATGCACCTTGCCCGAGGTTTGTTCGCCTGGTTGTTAGAGTAATTCATCGAGTGTTCCTAAACGTTTTAGCGATTACGGTTTTGCATCGTTGCGCGGCTTGGTATCCTTTAATCGTTTGAGGCGATTCCTTCTTCCTCTTCCTCTTTCGTCAGGACGAAAATGAGGACGTTTTCCGCGCGGACCTTTGCGAAATGGTTTCCCTCCACTCATCAGCTTGCGTAATTTCATAATCTCACGCATTGCAGGGTCGTTTTTCATGCGGTACTCAAAACTCAGTCTTCGCTTGACATTTTCAGGGCTATGCTCCATCAGTTTTTCACGACGGTCGGGGCTTAATGATTTATAGAAGTTTGCAAGTTGCTCTTCTGTTGGTCTGCTTGGTCGCACTGTTTTTTGCCATTGTTGAAGAATGGACTTCAGTATCAGCAGATCGACAATAGCTCGTTTTGTCTCTTTATTATGAATGCGTTGAATCTCATTCTTCACATCTTTATCACGAATAACTTCCGTTAAATCAGTGATTGCTTGACTGCCAAGCCAGCGAAAGCGTGCTTTTCGTTCCCCCTTCTTTTGCAAAAGAGCAATGAGGATATTCACATATCTTCGGGCAGGTGGTAGAGCTTTCCACTCATTTACCATGCTGGGTGAAAAGTCTGCTTTCTTTTGAATGACCTGCATGACAGCTTCTAAATCGTCGTCACTTAACGTCAGTGTCATCGATTGCATTTGTTGCCGCGCGTGTTTGTTCAATCTTAAAAGATTGTAGGCATCTGGCGAGTATTGATTTAGGTTCTTTTTCTTATTTGCTTTGAGCTCTTGAATAATTCGAATGCGTGCTGTCGGGTTTTTATGTTTTCGAATTTCTTCACGTTGCCAAGGTGAGAGTGTCCCTAACCATTCACGGTAGTTGTCAACAACCCTTGCCAATCTCCCCCCCGAACGACGATTTTTTTCAATGTGCTGATAAATGTTGCGCAGTTCTTGTTGAGTTTCTATCGGGAGTTGTTGAAATGTTTTGTATTTATTTTTCAACTGTTCTCGCTCGGTAGCAGACATCGCTTCAATTTTTTTGCGATGTGCATTCAAATCAGGTTGACTGAAGTCACCCGCACCCAACAGCAGCGGAAGCGCAAGACAAACCCCTCTGAAGCACCTCTTCAAAAAAGAAGAGGTGAGAAAGGAAGGAAAACTATTTGTCTTGTAAGGAACTTTCATCGAATAATCCGCTTTTTTTCAGTTCATCTAAAAAATCAACCGTTCCTATTTCACGGTAGATATCCATGTTTTCAATAACAGGCAATTCTTTTACCAATTGAGTCGAGGGGTCTTGAATCCAGCGATTTGTGATAGAAAACCCTAGCAGAGACATCAATGTCAGTCCGATTAACCAACTTGCGGCAATCAGACCACGACGGGTTTGCACAAACCATTGTTGTTCGTTGATAGGGGGACGGGTGACGGTATCTACTTTGACTTGTGAAATCGTTCGTTTGGTAAACTCTTGCGAAGCTTTTGCTTGAGGAAGATAATCAAGCAACTTCCATGTTTTAGAAAGTGCTTCCACTTCGCTGCGCGCAACCGGACTGGTTGTCAGAACCTTTTCGATTCCTTCTGATTCTTTGGCGCCCAACTCTCCGTCGAGGTATGCTACCAAGTCAGATCGTTGATCGGGGGTTAATCGTGATAATTTTTCCATAAGGCATTACTTAAAAATATCTATTTGACATATCCTTCCAGCCGTTGCCGTAAACTTTCTCGCGCACGGGAAAGAAGCGACTTGACTGCCGAGGTTGACATCTCCATTGTTTCACCAATATCGATGTAGCTCATCCCTTCAAATTTATGCAACAACAATGCCATGCGTTGCCGTTCATTGAGTGTATCGAGGGCATCGCGAACAACTTGTTGTACTTCTATTTTGGCAACCTGTCGAGAAGGCATGAGTGCTGACTTTTCTGCAATCAATTTCTCTTCAGGGCGAGGTCCTAACGGACCAGAATCTTTGATATTCATCGCCACTTCTTTGCGGCGTCCTTTACTGCGTCGTGTATTACTAACTAAATTATTTGCAATACGAAACAACCATGTTGAAAATTTTGCGGTCGGTTCATAACCATTACGCGCCCGATAAATACGCATGAAGACTTCTTGTGCCAAATCTTCTGCCATATCACCTTGCTGCATCATATTGGTGAAGATGCCAATCAACCGATCCTGATACGCTTTCACCAACTCTGCAAACGCGCCGTCATCCCCTTCCTTGACGCGCAACATCAGTTGCACATCGGGGTCGTGTGTGTAAGCTGTTTGACTGGAATGTTCAGAGACCACGCTAGGTTTGCTTCTTTCCGATTTTCTTTTCCTTTTGTTTGTGAGTTCAGTTACTGCAATAGAGTCTACACAATTTGTTAAACCCTGAAAAGCAAGAAAGGTTTTTCTCTTTTTGATGTTTTTTGGTTTGTTCATTCCTTACTTCTTTTTTGTGCACAAATTTGCTACAAAGAACGTTGTTTTATAGACGATTTGTAAGTAAAAAACTGAATACGCTGCATCTATTGCATGTGAGAGGAATAATCAAGATGACACCCAAAGAAGTGCTGGCGCTTTGTCGCAGTAAAGAAATCCGTGCAGTTGATTTACGTTTTATGGACTTTCCTGGCACGCAAAAACATTTTACGATTCCTGTCAATGAATTAACCGAATCGAGTTTTGAAGAAGGGTTTGGTTTTGATGGTTCTTCGTTACGTGGTTGGCAAGCAATTAACGAGAGTGACATGCTCGTTATTCCACAACCCGAAACAGCAGTGGTTGACCCCTTTATGGAACAGACGTTATCTCTTGTCTGTAATATCCAAGACCCCATCACCCGAGAAGATTACGATCGTGATCCTCGTAATGTCGCATTGAAAGCAGAAAACTATTTGCGTTCAACGGGAATTGCAGAGACGGCATTCTTTGGTCCCGAAGCAGAGTTTTTCATCTTTGACCATGTCCGCTTTGATCAAAACGAACATGAATCGTACTATCATGTTGAAAGCGCAGAAGGGCAATGGAACCGTGGGCGACGCCATAATAACAACGGGTATTCCATTCGATATAAAGAAGGTTACTTTCCTGTTCCACCAACAGACACATTACAAAATTTGCGCACAGAGATTATGCTCATTTTGCAAGATTGTGGTATTGCTGTTGAAGGACAACATCATGAAGTGGCAACCGCTGGACAATGTGAAGTCGATATGAAATATGCTCCGCTGGTGCAAACAGCAGACAACATGTTGCACTACAAGTATGTGGTCAAAAACAGTGCTGTCAAACATCATAAAACTGCCACCTTCATGCCAAAACCATTGTACGGCGATAACGGTTCGGGCATGCATTTACATCTTTCTTTTTGGAAAGATGACGAGCCATTGTTTGCCGGTTCTGGTTATGGTGGTTTAAGTGAAATGGCAATGTTTGCAATGGGAGGAATCCTGAAACATACTCCGGCATTACTTGCGTTTTGCTGCCCGACAACAAACAGTTACAAACGTTTAATCCCCGGGTTCGATGCCCCTGTCAACCTTACCTACAGTTACCGTAACCGCTCAGCGGCAATTCGAATTCCGGTCAATAGCCCCAACCCACGCAATAAACGTTTTGAGTTTCGTTGCCCCGATTCATCAAGCAACCCATACCTGGCAATGTCTGCAATGTTGATGGCAGCCATTGATGGCATTCAAAATAAAATTGATCCGGGTCAACCGCTCGACAAAGATATCTACGATCTTAACCCGGAAGAACTCTCCTCATTTCCAAAAGTTCCTGTCTCGCTTGAAGAGTCTCTGCAAGCATTAAAAGAGGATCACGATTTTCTTTTACGGGGTGATGTCTTTACAGAAGATGTTATTGACACCTGGATTTGGTACAAAACCGAACACGAAGTCGAAGCCCTCCGCAGCCGCCCCCACCCGTTTGAGTTTGCCATGTATTACGATATTTAGGAACGACAGATGTCTCTCAAAACGTACTGTGAATTTCTGATCACTCGGTAAACCTGTGCAAGCAACTTGAATATCAGTAATTACCTATCATGATAGAAATAGAAAGAACTGATGGGGTAAGGATCGTTCAATAAATAACTGTTGCATTTATTGGGTTTGGGTAGCCCAGACAACTTCGTTGTCTGGGTCGCGCAGCGACAAGATGCTTTGGTGAAACCGTTGATCAACCAAGCATAATTGTTGCACTATTTAAGGGGGGATCAACGTTAGTTCGAGTGGCAACCTTATTTGGTTGTTGTCCGATTTCACAAAGGCATCTTGTTGCTGTGCAACACAGACTTCGTCTGTGCTACCCATTAAATCGGACAGTAATTTATTGAGCGATGCTAAGCTCCCTTCACCGGCATGTAAACTTTCGTCCCCGCAGTTTCTAGCTTTGTGATATCTTTCTCTTGTGCAAAGCCATGATCCGCCAAATAATCTTCCGGCAACTCACCATACCGCTCGCCAATTTGATCGTACATCGGACCGATCAAGCTCCCGTCCGTTTCCTGATTCATTACGTCAGCTCCCACAATCACAAACGTTTCTGTGGTAGGTGGTATTTGAAAGCGTGGTTTCACCGCTTTCGAGATCGATAAAATGAATTGCCTGAATGACGACAGCATGCAAGCCGGTGCTATCGAGCAGCGTGCGAACCGGTTGCGATTGCCACAACTGTTTCTTGCCGTAAAGAACGACATATGTGCCGACACCACAATGCGCCCGTGAGTGTTTGGATTTCTTTACGCACTATTTCCACTGCTCTTGTGGGGCAGTTAGTCTGTGGCAATTCACGGAGGAACAGTCCATACCTTGCTGTCGGTAATTTGTGTGCAAGTCTCTTGAAAACGGGTCGGTCTGTTTGGCGGGTTCAGTTGTTGCATTCTTCTTGTTTGCTGTTTTTTTCTTGCTCATTGTTATTCCTCCTCAGAATAGTATACACTCTTAATCGCGTGCCCGCTATTCACGGGGAACTCCACTAATTTCTTCTGTCCCTTTGCAATCCGAAACAGGAGTTGTTATTTTCCACTCAGTTCTATTGAATTCTTTGTTCTGAATTTCTTATTCAGTATTCGGCATTTGGCATTTATTTGAGAAACAGGATTCAGACTTTACCATTATAATATATTTTGAAAAGAGAGCAAATGGGAAAAAAATCAAATCAACCGAAATGGCGATCGACAACAATTCTTTCTGTCCGCAAAGATGGCAAAGTTGCGTTGGGAGGAGATGGACAGGTAACGTATGGCGATTCCATTATGAAAGCGGACACAAAGAAAATCCGCTGGATGTTGGAGGACAAAGTTCTTGTCGGGTTTGCCGGGTCAACAGCAGATGCCTTTGCGTTGATGGAACGTTTTGAAGCAAAAGCCAAAGACTACCCCGGCAACATTGTGCGGGCAGCAACAGAACTCGCGCGCGATTGGCGTACTGACCGCATATTGCGTAAACTGGAAGCGTTGATGATTGTTGTCAACGATGAATACAGCCTGCTGATTACCGGTCAGGGAGACGTTGTACAGCCAGCAGACGGAGTGATTGGAATTGGTTCTGGGGGGCAGTATGCTGTAGCTGCTGCCCGCGCGTTGTTAAAACATTCCAAACTTTCTGCCACCGAAATTGTTAAAGCATCACTTAAGATTGCTTCTGAAATCGATATTTATACAAACGATCAAATCAACGTAGAGGAACTTGCGTGTCAAAAATAAAAAAGAAGCCTGCTCAAGAAAAGAAGTCTGCTCAAGAACTGACTCCGAAAGAAATTGTTGCCAAGTTAGATGAGCATATCATCGGGCAAGCAGATGCCAAGCGCGCTGTTTCGATTGCGTTGCGTAATCGCTGGCGATGGAATCAGCTTCCCGAAGAAATTCGCAAAGAAGTCACCCCCAAAAACATCATTATGATTGGTCCAACAGGTGTTGGTAAAACTGAAATCACGCGACGTCTTGCCAATTTAACGGGAGCCCCTTTTGTGAAAGTGGAAGCCTCGAAATATACCGAGGTCGGTTACTACGGACGCGATGTGGAAAGTATGATTCGCGATTTGCTCGACTCTGCCATTCACATTATCACAACAAAAAAACGAGAAGAAGTACGCGACAAAGCCATCAAACAGGTAGAAGATCGCTTGCTCGATTTGCTAAACTTTGTTCCTGACTGGGACCCTTCTGATGGTGAAGAATATGAAAAAGTGATGAAGCGACAAAAACGAACAAAAGAAAAGTTTCGTGTTCTGTTGCGTGCAGGAGAGTTAGAAGATCGTGTTGTTGAACTCTCGATTGAACAACGCAACATGCCCGTTCAAATTATGACCAACATGGGGATGGAAGGAATGGATATGGATTTGCAAAACATGTTCGAGAAAATCATGCCCCGCCAAACTCAGGAACGAGAAGTGACTGTCAAAGAAGCACGTCAAATTTTGTTTGACCAGGAATCAGAAGGGCTGATGGATCAAGATGCCATTCATGAAGAAGCGATTACGCTAGCAGAAGAGACAGGGATGATTTTCATTGATGAACTTGACAAAGTTTGTGGCTCTTCAGAAGGATCGCGTAGTGCAGATGTTTCGCGGCAGGGAGTGCAACGCGATTTGCTCCCCATTGTGGAAGGAACAACCGTGCAAACACGTTACGGCAACGTGAAGACAGAAAACATTCTGTTTATCGCAGCAGGGGCATTCCATCAAACAAAACCATCTGACTTAATGCCAGAACTACAAGGGCGATTTCCCATTCGTGTCGAGCTGCAAGATTTAACCCGCGATGACTTCGTAAGAATTTTAACCGAGCCAACAGCATCACTCACAAAGCAATACGAAGCCCTGATGGCAACCGACAAGGTGACTCTCAAGTTCAAGCAAGATGGCATTGATGCCTTGGCAGACTTTGCATTTCAGGTCAATCAAACATCACAAAACATCGGTGCCCGCAGATTGCACACCATCTTGGAACGTCTCTTGGAAGCAGTCAGTTTTGAAGCCCCTTACCCCAGAAAGAAAACCATCACCATCGACGCCAAATACGTCAACGAACAACTCGAAGCCATCACACAAGATGAAGACTTGAGTAAGTTTATTTTGTAGAGGGTAGGGTGTTAGCAAGGGCAAAATAATGGATATTCAAGCGAAGATAAATAAAAAGATAAAGTATCTATTCAATCCTCCTACCTTAAAGACTGTTGGATTTCTAGGTTTTGACATTAACTCATGTCCTACCAGTTGCCTTGTGCAACATGGTAAACACGAGTTTGGATTATCAAAATGGGTTTCACCGAAGAGATCTCGTTCGTATCCCTATGGAAGAGTATATGATACTCTTGGGTATTCAAAACGAATCACAGTAATTCCAGTATATAAAGAAGAAGGTAAGGCAGGTGATCGGGATTATTTGCAATGGGATACAGTTTCGCTGATGAGTCTTCTTGATGTTTTTGTGGTATTGGCATATTACTCGAAAGCAGAGAAACATTCGACCAGAGAGAACAAAATTACGAATCAACAATTCGATTCTGAATATGTTTGCAAAAAACTCACGGAAATTAGTGAATACCAAAGTTCTGCATTGGACTGGAACATGAGAGAGGTCTCAGAATCTCTTCCGACATTAGTGGAGAAAGCGAAGAAGTCTTATGGTTGCATCAGTAATAAATTAGATATTGAATTGCATGGGGAGGATGGAATTGAGAAATTCCAAAATAAGATTGCATCGAGTGTCGATGCTTTTATGCATTCTTCTCGCCATAAAGCGAAACAAGCACAACAACGAGAGTTTTCTACCTTACAGCCGAAAGAACATCTACAAACAGATTCAAAAGCAAAAATAACGATCACTGATTATCTGGGGGGCTGCTATTATTTTACTACTGATGAAATAGAAATTAAAGGTAATCAGCTATTGTTAATTGAAGCAAAGCATACAAAAAATACAAAACTACCATCAATGGCAGATATCAAAGATGGACTACTCAAAATGATACTCTATTCCAATCTTGAAAATGTAACCGTAAAGAATCATCAATACTCTCCTGTTCCTGTATTGAAACTGACCTCATCAATAATCAGTGGTAAAATCACATCTCAAAGTAGTCGGAAAGAGATCGATTGTTTTATTCAACAAAATCAGTATCAGGGAAAGAAGAAAATTGATTTAGAATACATTCTGCAAGAAGGTCGTAATAACAATATCCTGATCAGAATTGAAGGAGTTTGATTTAATGATCAAAAGTCCTTTAAGATATCCTGGTGGAAAAAGTAAAGCAATCAAGCAGATATCCAAGCTCATTCCAAAGTTCAAAGAATTCCGTGAGCCGTTTGTTGGCGGAGGGTCTGTTTATGTCTATCTCAAGCAAAAACACCCTCATAAAACGTTTTGGATTAACGACATTTACAACGCATTATTTCACTTTTGGTCCGAATGTCGAGACCATCCCGAACAACTCATTCAGCAAATTTGGGATTGGAAAAAAGAATACCAAGAAGGAAAACCTCTGCATCGATTCCTCAAAGAGAACATCAACACCTTTGACCCACTAAAAAAAGCGGCTGCTTTTTTTGTATTCAACAGAATTACATTTTCTGGCACATCTGAGAGTGGTGGTTTTTCGAATGGCGCTTTTGAGAAACGTTTTACTCATTCGAGTATTGATCGAGTCGAGTTATTATCATCTCTGTTACCTGGAACAAAAATCACGAACGAGGATTACTCACACCTTCTCAATAAGCCGGGCAAAGATGTGTTTGTTTTTCTTGACCCTCCCTATTACTCTGCAACAAAATCTGCTCTTTACGGAAAAAATGGCAACCTGCATAAAGGGTTCAATCATGCAGGATTTGCTGAGAACATGAAGCAAACAAATCACAAATGGTTGATCACCTACGATGATAGCGAATACATTCGAGACTTATTCTCTTTTGCAAATATCCGTACTTGGAACATTACCTATGGAATGCGAAACGTGACCAAAAAGTCGAAGCAGCAAGAACAAGAGCTGTTCATTGCAAATTACGATATCGAAGAGACTCTTCAAAAGCAGTTAACGCTCTTTCCTACAGAATTTACTTTTGATTAAAAATAAAAAAATGCTCTCGCAAGTTGTCATAAAGTTGCTACTATTTGTTTTCGTGCGATTTGTTTAATCGCGTTTTCTCACTTCAACAAGAAGCAACAATTTAAGGAGATCACCTCATGGCAAATCTTGTCAACGTCGAAGGCATTGGAAAAAAGCATTCTGCCACCATCGAAAAAAAAGCGGGTATTAAAACAACAGGCAAGTACCTCGAAGCAGGAAAAACACCCAAGGGGCGTAAAGAACTCGAAAAGCTCACTGGCATCAGCGGCAAATTGATTTTGAAATGGATTAACCGTGTTGACCTTTTACGCGTGAAAGGCGTAGGAGAAGAATATGCTGACCTGTTGGAAGTCTCAGGAGTTGATTCTGTTCCAGAACTCAAACAACGTAAAGCAGAAAATTTGCACACCAAAATGTTGGAAGTCAACGCAAAGAAAAAGTTAGTGCGCCGTCCACCTGCACTCGCAGCAGTTAAAAAATGGATTGCTGAAGCAAAAAAATTACCACGTGTTGTCAAGTATTAAGCAACTGCGAGAGCAGTTCACCTTTTTAGCAGGTGAACTGCTTTGTTGGTACCTGTCAAAGCTTCTTTGCAGTAACCGTGCAAATTTTGTTTAGGCAGATTTGTTTATGCAGATTGGGTATCGTTTTCTTGTTGCTTGATTTCACGTTGAATGGCTTCATATACTTCTTGTCGATGGACGGAAATTTCTTTGGGAGCTTCTATTCCCAGGCGTACCTTATCACCTCGAATATCAACAATCGTTAAAACGATATTGTCGCCGATGATGATACTTTCGTCTCTTTGTCTTGATAGAACGAGCATTGTATTGAATTCCTTCTCGAATAAATTAACCAGCCACTTTTTTGATGGCGTTTCCCTGTCAATTTAGTTGGGGTTGATGGTGATAAATATAACTCTGTCATAACCATTTGTAAAAACGGTTTTATTTCTGTTCTTGTTTCAGTTGAAGCAAATAAATGTTTCAGAAAAAGGTTCTCTTTTCTTCTTCTCTCACTTTGCTGTAATACCTAAGTCGTCATGCAGAATGCGATAAATCAAGCAATGATATTCAATTTCAACAAGAGAATAGGAAACTCCCGTAATCTGTGCCAATTACACCATCTCTGCGAATAATGACCATCAGGTAAGTATCCTTCAATAAATAACTGTCGTGTTTATTGAATATGGGGTGCGCAAGAGGCTTTGGTGAAATCTTTCAACCGATATTAATGCTTGCATCAAAATTCGACATCCTAGTACAACAAGTTGTATTTGATCTGTCATACTTTTTGGTGTTTTTCAGTGGTATGGCTAAAAAAATATGGTAGATCAATTGCAACTTAAGGTACTAGCCTGATACGTCAGTGAGGCAGAGCGATGTTGGTTTTTGAGAAACGGAATGAGTGACCAAAAACAGGTAGAGACTTGCTGAGGAATTTGTTGCGGGGAGAACGAACGGACATTGTTCTGCATCGCTAACATGTTGAGCTAGGGTGGAAGTGGTCACAATATCAAATAGTCGCTACGCCACTTTCACGCAATCAAAACCATTCCGTTCGACACCGCCCCATTCCGAAACATAGACATCCCCCAATTCCGGAGGTGGTGGCAAAAAATTGCTTGGCATCTTTGCAATCGTGTTTTGCTGCGCAAACCGCAATGGGCACCCGACTCTTTTTACGGCTTGGCAGTTGCGATGGGGCGCGAGTGATAGATTAATGTTCCGGTTGGGCGAGAACGTCTTCCTCTTCCGTTTGTGGCAGATTGCTTTTCGTATGAATCGCTCCACGGGCTGGAATGTCCGTCGAATGAGAAATCGGGGGAAGCTTCGCTGCGCGGTACAGGAGGGGCTTCTAAATCTTTTCCTCTTTGTTGACGAGGTAAGGTGATAGCAACAATGCTCCCTTTTTTATTTTGAGGGAATTTTTCTGCTTTATCAAGTTCTCTGTTTGTTTCTGGTGATTGCGAACGAATGACAGCATCTTTAGGGCGTCGCTTTGGTTTGCTGGTATTTTCAGCAAGTTTTTCACCTTCAGGAACAACAATCGCAGGGCTTCCTGCAAGTACCCATTTGCTCCAGCGGGTATCCAATTCTTGAATTCCTTTGAGGTTGTATTGGCGATGAATTGCTTTTTCCCATCCGTTGCGATGAGCATCTTCAAGAAAATGTAGATAACGTTTTTTGCCACCTGCTTGTACAAGAAAATCTGCTAAAGAATATCCTTCTGCATACAACGTTAACACGTCTTCCATTTTTTTGGGGTACTCTTTAATGGTGAGTAAACTGCGAAGCGAAATGCGGCGGCGACTTTTCCAAACTTGTTTTAAGAGTAATGTCTGGCGACTTTTTTCTGATGAATGTTCGACAAGTGTTGCTGCTCCTTCATCTGCCCAGCGAGGGAGTGGTCTTCGAAAGTAACTTGCAAAAATTGTATGGCTGATCTCGTGAGGAATAACAGAATCGAGAATACGCTCCTCTGTTCCTTGAACGTTCATTTGCCAGCCAAAAACTTCCCCGCGATCAAATGCAAATGTTGTTGCACCGCCTGCACCAATGCGCCCAACTTTGACAGAAATCGGACAGCGCTCCCTCCAGTTAGGAAGCTCCTGCCCCAGCCATTCTTTTGCTAAATCTTTGCGGTAAAGCTCAGCAGTCAAAGCCACTTTGCGAGCGAAATTGGCACTTTGGGCAGTGACAGTGAAATTAGAAGTTCGATAGGTTGCACCCGTTAAAAAAGTTGTTCCCATCGAGAAGAATGCCGTCAGCGTGAACGCAACACGGATCAAATGAGCTTCCATGCTCTGTGACCTTTTCTAAACTTAAAATTGTGGGGTAACTCTCTATTCCAAAAGGGAGAAAGGGATTCGGAACAGAACCATGCGAGAAGATTTTCTCAATCGACATCCTTGCCGACAGTTTTTTAATAAGCAAACTTGAGACCAATAAGAAAGATATTCCCATTTTATTTCAAATGATTTGCAATAAAAACTGTAACTCATTGCGGTTAAACAGAATACGATTCATGAGATTATTGCTGTCGAGAGGGTGAGTTTTCTGTTTTAAGAAGAATTTAATGGTAAAAACACCAATTTTGAAACAATTACAATTCTTTTGAGCGTGCCCAGCGTGGCTGGTTTGACAGCTACAACTAATAAAATGATTGACGTAAAACGCCTTTCACAATTTAATGATGCTTTCACGTGAGTCGTACATTGTGATTTGAGGTGGCAAAGTAGAAGAACGTTTTCCCGCCGTTTGGCGATGGTAACGACATGAGGGCAAACTCCAATACGTACCCGAATTCGCAGGAAACAGGCAAATAGGGTTTCTCTATTCTTCTTTATTGCGTACACTTTGCGCATTCGGCGTACTTAGCCATTTCGTCTGTGGCTTCACTGAAACAAAAAATTACCCTCTCATTTATCATCAACGTAAAAGAATCGTTAAACAATTAAAGATATTTTACGTTAATCATTTTATTTTGGTCGTGGCTGTCAAACCAGCCACGCTGGGCAGGAAGGAGTCTGCGATGCCTGATAAATCGTTCAAGTTTTTACACGCTGCCAATTTGTATCTGAGCCATCAATTGGTGGGAACAGGATACTTAAATGATGATGCACAAAAAGTGGTGCAACAGGCAACCAATGCTGCTTTTCAAAACTTGGTGGAAGAAGCGATTGCGTGGGAAGTCGATTTTGTTTTGCTTGCAGGAAACAGTTTTGACGAAACCGATGAAAGTCTTGGCGCCCGTGTGGAATTGTTGGCGGGACTCTCTTTGTTGCACGCAGCAAACATTCCAACATTTATTCTTCCGGGACAAGCTGACCCTTATGATGTTTGGCATCGCATGGCGGGACTCCCCAATTCGGTCACCATTATCAACCCGCAAAGCAGTGATCTTTTCGCCATTGAAAGTGGAGAGGGAAGTAAAGAAAAATTGATTGCACACATCGGAACAGTGCGCTCTTTTCAATCGCAACCCTCTCGTAATTCTTTTCAAATTGCAATGACTGCTACCGATGAAATTGATGAGCAGTTAAAACAACAATCTCTTTCTGGCGCAGTGAACTATTTAGCAATGGGAGGTAATGTTCGACAAACGGTGGAGTCTTCAACGGGTACTCTGCATGCACCGGGAGGAACACAAGGAATCATTGCAACTGATATTGGTGAGCGGGGTTGCTCGCTTGTTGAAGTCAATCTGCTAACGGATACTAACCAAAAGCCATCCATTGAAATTGAGTTCCTTCCCGTAGCAACCGTTCGTTGGGAATCACCCATCGTGCAAACGAGTCGGTTTGCCAACAAAGAAATGTTGAGCAAGCAAATGTCTCAGGCACTTGAAGACGTACAACCTCAACCACACGAAAAACTATGGCTTCTTCAATGGACTCTTGACAATTCTGGAACGCTCTCCTCACTTTTGCAAGAAGAAAAAAAAGATCAATCACTCACAGGCTTACTGCGTCACATACTTTCTGTTCCCAAGGAAATTCAAATTCATTCGACATACCAATTGCGTCCCGACGAAAACAGCATCAACCAATTAACTCAGCAAAGCCCATTGGCAGAAAGTTTCTTTCAGAAAATTGACGAGAGAAAAGAAGCATTGCCCGAGCAACTTCAACAACTGATGGCAAGTGCTGGTTTGCAAGAAAACAATCGAACAAAAGAACTTGTTTCTCTTATCAAAAATCTCAACCCCGACAAAATACGAGGACACGCACAACAGCTTGGGTTAGACTGGTTCAGTTCCATTGCGTCATCAAAGTCTCTCGAAGAAGAGTAGCGAATTCGTCAAGGTTTATCAGGTCATTTTTCATAACAGCATTTTGAATTTATCATGAAAATCAAAGAGATTACAATTCAGCAATACGGCGTTTGGCGCGACTTGAACTTGCCATTAGGAGATTCAAATTTCAGTCTTTTTTACGGGCCAAACGAAGCGGGCAAAACAACGCTCATGCGGTTTGTGCGTGGTTTATTGTATGGTTACAAACCGTTTCATGAAGAAAATCGAGCAACTGCAGATGGTCGAGAAGAATGGGATGGCACGCTGCACATTGAACAGAATGGTGAGTTACTCAAAGTTCGAAGACGCTGGCGTAACGCCACTCGAGGCAAGGTGACTGTCAAGCCAAATCACGCAGATGAAAATGACAAGCAATTGTTGCGTAATTTGTTATATGGTATTGATGAATCGGTTTTCGAAAATGTTTATGCGCTAGGACTCGAAGAACTACAAAAACTGGCAACGTTAAATCGTGAAGAAGTGGCAGAGCAAATTTACGGAATCTCTCTTGGTCCCGAAGGAGAACTGCTTCGCTCGGTAGCGGGTGAAATTGCAAAACGAAAACAACAGCTTCTTTCACCCGATGGCAAAGAGGGGCAAATTGCAAGTTTTCTTAATCAACAAGACCGTATTCAAAAAGAGGTCTCGTTATTGAATATCCCATTGCATAAACACCGGCAACTTGGCAACGAGCAACAAGAGTTAAAGTCCAACATTCGCAATCTGCAACAACAGCAAAAAGTTTTAGAGACCGAGTTGCGTGGTGGTCGTTTGATGGAAAAAATTTACGACCCCTGGAAGCAAGTGCAAGAGTACAAAAGAGAGATACACAATTTGGCATCGCTGAAAAGTTTTCCGGTTGATGGTCTTTCACAATTGCGCGCATTAGAAAAAGAAATCAACAAGCTCACACGCGAACGAGAGCAATTGTTATCTTCACCAGAACAAAAAGAAGAACAGTCAGCCCGTTTTTTGAATGATGAGAATTTGTTATCGCATGAGCCGACGATTCGTTCTCTGTTTCAAATGAGAGACTGGTTTCATCAAATCAAACAAGATGGTGACAAAGCAGGTTCCGAACATCATTCACAACGTGATGGTTTGCAGAAAATGGTTTCGGGTTGGGGGGAAGACTGGTCGCTGGAGCGTCTTGATAAGGTGAATGTCTCTCCCGAAAATCATTACCAATTGCTCAAGTCAGCACAGCAATATCAAAAGGCATTAGGAAGTTGGGGACGGCTACGAAAACGATATAAACTTCGTATTAAAACAAGCAAACAGCGTGAAACAGAATTAGAAGGTGAGCTCAAACAACTTGAAGGGCTTTCGGTAGAGGCTGCGTTGGAACGGGCAAAACAACATTTAACAGAGTTAGAAGAACTGGGTACGCGACAACTGAACGAGGCTCATTTAGCATCGCGTGAAGAAATTTTGCGAGAGCGAATTGCCTTGATGAATGAATATCAAGAGGTTCCTCGTTGGGTGCAAACAGTTTTGTGGGTTTTTGGGATTTTTGGAATCTTTTTCTTTTTGTGGGGAATGTACGAGTGGTTCTTTAAATCAAACCCCTGGAATTACCGAGCCATCGCAGGAGCGATTTATGCAATGGTGGGGTTGATGACGGGAGGGATTGCCTGGGCAATGCGAAACCACTATGGCTCTGGTGATGCAGAGACCATCGAGCAGTATCGTTTTCAGTATTCTCAAATAGAAACAGAACTGCGAGAAACACGCGAGCAAATTGCAAGGCTTTCTGCAAAAGGGACAAACGCTGCAAATATCAACCCTGCTTTTCTTGTGCAACAAGAGGGAGGGGAAAGTTTTACAGCAGCCAACTTGGTTCAGCAGGCAACACGCAATATCGCAAGTTTAGAAGAGTTGTCATTATTAGAAGAGCGTGCAAAAGGAGACCGTCGCCGTCTTTCAAAATTACGTGGACGGTTCAAGTCACAACAACAAAAAGTAAGCGACACACGGCAAGAATGGTGTGCATTGCTTCGTAAATTAGGATTGGACGAAACCGTCAAAATCAACGAGGCATTTCAAAATTGGCAAGGATTATTGGAAGCAGAGACCTTAAAACAAAACCTCGGTTCCATCAAACGGGAACAAGATGTTCATTATCGCATTTGGGATTCGATTGGTCAGCGCATTGGACAAGTGGCACAACAAATAGGGGACAGCGAATATGATTCAGCGCGTCCTCTCGAAGCTGTTGCAGAGTGGAACAAACGGCTTTTATCTCTTGACCGTCAAAAAGCAGAACGAGACCGACTTCGTCAACAGGCAGACAAGTTGCAGTTTCGTATCAATGAATTGGAGAAGTCTCTTTCGAAATTGCTTTCTCAGGGAGGAGTATCAACACGTAAAGAATTCAAAGAACGGGCAGCCTCTTTGGGACGTCATGAAGAGTTGCAAGAATTGCTGACCATCGCAGAACAAGACCTGCAAGAGGTTGCCAGTCAGGAATCTGAAATTGCCATTGTTGAAGAGGACTTAAAAAAATTCGACCTCGAAAAAAATCGTTCACGTTTGTCATTGCTAATGCGCCAACAAGCAGAGATTGAAAAGCAACTTCAACAAAAATTCCTTTCACTCGGAACATTAGAGCAAAAGTTAAAAGCGTTGGAAGAAGACCGCCGTTGGTCGCGGCTTCGTTTAGAACGGGCACAGGTGCGCGAACAACTGAACCAGAAAATGGAACAGTTTTTAGGATTACAATTGGCAGAAGGAGCAATGTCTCAGGCTCGTTCACTCTTTGAAAAAACAAACCAACCTGAAATACTGGTCGGGGCATCAAAATACCTCTCCTCTTTAACAGAGGGCAAACATCGAAACGTTTGGACTCCACTTGACAAAAGGCGTTTGTCTATTGACGATAACAAAGGACGTTCATTGCGTGTCGAAGAACTCAGTAGCGGCACCAGAGAGCAACTCTTCTTGGCAATTCGCTTGGCGCTTGTCGATCGATATCGAAAAGAGGGAATCAAGTTACCCATGGTTTTGGATGACATTCTGGTCAACTTCGATCAAGCCCGCACAGAAGCAGCCGTCGAAACATTGAAAAACTACAGTCAATCTGGACAGCAAATTTTGTTCTTCACCTGTCATCAGCACTTGGCAAAAATGTTTGACAAACAGGGGGCAAACAGAGTCCCATTGCCAACAAGTCAAAAAAGAAAAGAGACCAGCAATTCGATCTCAATGTCTTTATCTGACTCTTCCCTCTCTTCTTCAAGTTCTGATCGTGATCGTGATTTTGATTCTACATCATCGCAATCATCGATCAGCAGTCATTCCTCTCGTTCTCGTTTACAAAGTAACAGAACATCTCGAACCGACTCGTCTTCTCGGTATCGTGATCAAGAAAAAAAATCTGATCGTAACAGAAACCGTGATCGTGAATATGAGCGAAGTGAAGGAAGAAAGCAGCGATCAAAGAAAAAGGGAACGAAAAAGTTGAAGTGGTATTTAGATCGTAATGATCCTGTTGTTGATGCCCCTTCCATTGGTACTAAAACTGCCAAACTTTTGAAAAGAATTGGCATCAAAACAGTTGATGATTTGCTAAGTGCTTCTCCGGGTGAAATTGCCCGTCAATTGAAGACCAAACAGGTGAAAGAAAAAATTATTCTCGAATGGCAACAACAGGCAATTCTTATGTGCCGCATTCCGCAAATTCGAGGGCATGATGCTCAAATTTTGGTCGGTGTTGATGTCACTCAACCAAAGACGTTAGCAGCCATGAACCCTTCAGTATTGCTTTCGATGGTCGAGCCGTTCGTCAAAACATCTGCGGGCGGGCGCATTGTTCACTCGGGGAGACAACCAGACTTGGCAGAAGTAACCGATTGGATTGCATGGGCACAACTCGCTCGCCCACTTGAAGAAAAGTGAAACCTACGAGGATGGTTGAAATACATAAAACTTACTGCTTGTTACTTCTAGGGATTTATGAAAAAGTGTTAAGCCCTGTTGACAAGTTCTTCTGAAAAAGCTAAAACTAAATAGGAGATCGCGTGATCTTAACCTTCGAGCGACACCGCGATTCATGTTTCCGGCATTCTGAAAATGATGAATTCTTATGCCGTAAAAGTGGAGCGGTTTCTGGTCAGGGT
>UOGL01000055.1_pt1 | contig 27214 bp, 22 predicted proteins | sample 1990131 | NCBI WGS metagenome assembly UOGL01 (sample SAMEA4728526, study PRJEB27164) | hydrothermal vent metagenome | biome: marine basaltic hydrothermal vent biome; feature: marine hydrothermal vent; material: mineral | place: Pacific Ocean | collected 2011-06-14/2011-07-23 | depth 1741 m | reverse complement strand
GTCATTGCCAGACTTGAGTGCTGCCTCCAATCGAATCAGTAAGTTAATCACTCCCTTTGCCTCTTGCGGGTTGACTTCTTTACCAACAAAAGGAACAGTTGCAACCGTTCCAGATTCTGTTCCTGCAATACCGAGTCCATTTGATATATCGTTCGCAGCAATCACCAGCGGACCCGTCGAAGAACCATCATCATCAAGAATCGTAATGCCGTTCCCGACGCTATTAAGAGATGCAACAAGGTTACCCGTATCAACAGCATTGATGGCATCGAGAACCTGCTGAATGTTTTTCGTGTCAGACAGGTCGATACTAATACTTGTTCCGCTACGGCGAGTGATTTCCAGTTTTAGCCCTGCATCAACCGGAACACCTATGCCGCCATTCAAATCGGCAAGAAGCGTGTTGCCATCGAAAGTTCGAATCCCCAAATCTGTTGCATCGTCACCACTATTTTCTCCAATCGAAAACCCTTCCCCACTAATTTTACTACTAATGGCGATACCATTTTTCTGTGCATTAAGAGAAACGTTGATATCAAGATTTTCTAATTTGATAAGATTAAAAACATCTTGAACTGTTGTCGCTGTTGAAAGGTCTATCGTTGTTGTGGTCGAGCCGAGCGTGATGGTAATACCATCGGTAAATGTTGCTCCTGCACCACCATTAAGGTCTGTTAAATTTGTTAGAATCGAGAGTTGAGGATTCAGGTCTGCCCCAGAAATTGTTGCAGCCGCATTACTGGCAATTCCTAAATTTGCAGCAATACGCGAACCCGCCAAGTCGGTAACGGTAACGGTTCCACCACTGGGAGTGAGCGATAAACCATTTTTATTGGTATTAATTCCAACCGTTAATGTCGGAGAACTTCCTGCGAATGCGTTCTCTAATTGTGTTTTAATGTCTGCAATGGTTTCTGCATTTGTTAAATCGACTTCAACTGTTTGAACAGGATTAACAGTGTCATTAATACTAATTTGAATTCTTCCCAACGTCACACCATCGCCATCCAGCAGACTTGCAATTTTACTTTCCAAGCTAAGTGCTGGGTTAATATCTTTTGTGAGAGGTTCAGTGACTGCGTTAAAAGCTTTGTTGCCATCAACGTTGTTAACGATTTTTGTATTAAAATCAATGAACGATTCAACAGACTGTTGATCTCCATTGTAACGAACTTTCCCTCCCCCTAATTCTTCAAAAGGGAGCCGCTTCGATTCGCTTCCGGCGAAAAGATATCTTCCTCGAAACTTCGTATTGGCAGCCCCCACAACTTGATCAATCAAAGAGCGAACCTCTGTTGCTAACCCTTGTTTTTCTTCATCTGAAGAGGAACTGCCAACACCTGAAAGGAGTAAACTTTTTGCCCGATTGAGTGCATCACCAACCGAAGAAAGAGATTGTTCACTGAGTTCTAATAATGAACGGTCTGCAATAACGTTGACTTGAAATTGTGACTGTCGTTCGAGTGCTTTTTGATAGAAAAGTGTGCGAACAGCAGCTCCTGGGTCTTCGCTCATTCGAAAGAAACGTTGCCCAGTGGCTGCTTGTTCTTGCAGCCTTTGCAAGTCGCTTTGTGCCCTTTGAAGATTGCTTTGCAAACGTTTCGCCAATAAAGGTCCGGGTAATCGCCCCGGCAACAGTGGTCCGATACTACTCATGATATTTCCTGAACGCAAAGTTTGTTTTTAGGTTCTGTCAGAAAGCCCGCGGCTGCGGTCGATAAACTGCAAAACCTCCACACAGACAGGAATGCCTGTGTTCCTTTTTGGATCAATAAGTATTCCTGTTATTACATAGTCAATAAAATGGTAAAGAGTTCATCGATGGTGCTGATAAGACGGGCTGCGGCTTGAAACCCTTGTTGAAACTCCATGATTTTAATGGTCTCTTCATCCAGCGACACTCCAGAATACTGTTCACGCTGACTTAACAAAGAATCGACAAGCCCTTGTGCTCCGGCTGCAACGGTTTTTTCTGTCGAGGCAGATTGTGCAATTTTTGACTGAATGGAATTGTAACTTTCATCTAAAGAGACTCCTCCCAAAGCAGCAATTGGCTTGTCAATAAACTGTGCCAGCTTTGCAATATTTCTACCATCAGAAGGACCGCCTCCCTCTCCTGTTGCAAAAAATTCCTGATTTTGTTTCACAAGATCATTTACGCCAATGTTACTTGAATTGCTCCCTGTGAAAAACGTATTGATACCAAGTGCTGCCAATGTGCCGCTTGTGTCGTTTCCAAAACGAATATCGTACCCTGTGCCAGCGTCAAGTTTTAATTCTCCTTGTGTTGTAATACTGGCTGAGAGATTACCAATTCCGTTGAGTGTTGCCTGCAAGCTGGCAAGGGTTGTGTCGTTGCCTCCAATGCCATCGAGATCGATATTAACATTGGTTATTTCTTGCACGCCTGTCAGCTTGTTTGTGATTTTGATTTGGAAAGAACCATTTTCAGGTTTGGAAGGAAGAAGTGCAGCAGCATCATTCAATGCAACAGAGGTATCAAAAACATTCGTTTCTCCAGTAATGGAATCGTAGCCGCTTAATCCCTCTCCCGATGTGTAAATGGTGTTAAACTGTGTGATGAGTGTTGCTGTGTATTTATCAAGGTCATCAACAAACCCGCCTAAAATACTGTCCCGCCCTTCAATGACACCACGCAACTCTCCTCCTGTGACAGAGATAACATTTTTGGTTTTTGTCAGTTGAACATCGACCACTCCCACCCCTCGGTCAATGGCAACAACCGATTCTAATTTTTGCTTGATCGTTCCCAGTACAAGAAAATCAGAACCCGTACGTACATCGACTCCTCCGTCACTCGTTTCTCGAAAATTAATGGGGACGATTTTCGAGAGTCGCGTGAGTGCATTGTAACGCTGTGTGCGCAATGCCCCTGCATCACTTTGTAGCAATCCCGAAGATTCAATTTTTGTAATCTTTGGATTGAGCTCACTAATTTGGTCGATCAATGTGTTTGCCTCATTAATCAATTCGTTCACGCGAACAGTTTGCAATTTCCGAAGATCGTCAATACGCAAACGGAGTGTCGAAACATCGTTTGCCAGTTTACTTCCTTGTTGAATCGCAATTTCTCGCAATCCAATCTCTTCTGGTTGATTGACAACATCGTTCACGGAAGCAAGAAAACCATTCAAGCTACTTGATAAATCTGTGTCACTCAATTCGCCAATTTCTGTTTCCAATTGCTGATAGATTTCCAGTCGGGCATTGATGGTTTCTGCTTCGCTATTGGCAGCATGGATACGATTTTCAAGAAACAAATTAAGCTGCTGTTTAATCCCCCCAACTTGCACACCGGTTCCTAAAACCTGCTGCCCTTGTTTGTAAGGCAAGCTGGTTGTTAGCAACAGGTCTTCACGAATGTAGCCAGGGGTATTGGCGTTAGAGATATTCTGTCCCGCGACTTGAATGCCGGTCGAGAAAACTTCTAACGATCTTCCTGATAATTGAAGTGTTGCATTGAGTCCCATGATATCTTCCTAACAAATATGGATCAAACATTGCCTAACCCACGACTCCTTATTTTCAGGCAGTGGTATCCAATAAAGGGCTACCACTTCGGTCATCAAGCAACCCTTCTGCATAGCTGGGTGCTTGATTTCCACAATGGGCAATAATGTCTATTAACTCTCCATAATGTTGGCATGACTTCTGTGCAATAATCCAATGCACCCAGGTTTCACGTCGAATAATTGCAGAAAGCTCTTTTGACTTTTTCATACGTTGCAGTAAATTTCTTGCACGATTATCTTCTATTGTTGAAACAATTTTTTCCAAAGATTCCGCTTGATTTCCCAAATCAGATGCCATATCAATCAAGCGTTGGCGGGTTGTCAATAAAAGTTGCATCTCACGAACAAAGACTGCTTCGCGTTGAGAAAGTTCCGTAAGCTCAGACATTTTACCTTCACGCAAAAATGCCGTTTTTTGCTCACACAATTTGATCATCTCACCTTGCTTCAACATTAATGAAGAAAGAAACTGTTCAATTTCTGGCAAAAGTTCTGCTGCTGTCATTTGGCATCTCCTGTATGAAAATAGACTCTCCTCACAGAGAAAAGCCTCTTCATCAAGTATCGGCAATGCAGAATCGTTATCTTCCGTATAAACCGAAGGAGCAGAAAGAACAAAATCAGAATAACAAGAGAATGCTCTACAAGCCGCATAACCCGCAAGGTTTAACATCGGCAAGTAAAGGTTATAGGAGAAATGTAACTGCTTTGTGGTGTATACGTTATGAGCAAGTAAATCTTACAGGCTAAGTTCTCGAAGAGCCTGTAAGTTTCTTCGCAAAGTAAAGCGAAAGATAACTCATGCTATAACCGCAGGTCCACTCATAATGAAAGTAGCAGAGTGATTTACAGGGTGCCCCTAAAGCACAAAATTGAGGGGTAATTGTAAAAAGAATGACAAGAGATTCTGTTTTTCTCGCACTCAAAAATAAAATTTGTTACACTGGAATTCAGGCAACTGAGATATTTCCAGAACTTTTTTTGAACCAAAACGCATTTCTGTTTGTGAGATTTCGTGTGAGTAAATCTAAAACCTTGAGTCTCATTAGTATTTACAGCTTGGCAGCATTATCGTCAATGCTGCTTGCTTACGCAGAGATTGCTTTTTTGCCCCAGTGCCTGACCCCTTTTATTGTGATTGTTGCTTTTGTTTTTGTTGAACGGAAGAAGTCATTTTCTCTTTCAACACTCTGGGCAAACTTACTGGGAGTTGCTTCTATTCTGCTTGCAGCACAGGAACTCTTTTTTGGTTCGATTGAAGGGCGACTGCTTTCCGGTGCACATTTACTGGTTTATTTAATGTGGATTGTGCTTCTTCAAAAGAAAGAGACACAACACTACTGGTGGATTATCACGCTGAGCCTGCTTCAAGTTGCGGTGGGGTCTGTCCTTACAAATGATGGGAGTTACGGTCTGTTTCTTTTGTTATTTTTATTCTCATCGATATGGACTCTCAGCCTCTTTTGGGTTCAGCAGGTACAGGAAAATTTTTCCTTTCAAGAAAACCAACCACTCTCTGCTCAGTCGAGTTTTACCATTGAACGTAACGAAACATCCGAACAAAATAAAGTATCTCCTTCTTCGAAATTGGCTCAGCGAAAAAGCTTTGCAAAGTCAGGTATTTGTTTTCAGCCGGGGGAAACATGGTTGACGAAACGATTTATCTTTGGTGTCTTTAATAACATACTGGGAGCAGCGTTTATTTCTGCTTTCTTTTTTGTTTTAATTCCGCGCCTTTGGATTGGAAGTGGTCGTATTGCAGAGGCGCAAGCAAATGCAATAGCAGCGTTAGGAACATTGACAGGGTTTTCGGACAAGGTTCAACTCGGAGATATAGGCACTATTTTAGAAAGCAGAGAAAAAGTTCTCGAAGTGAATATGTTTCATGAAGAGACGGGTGAGGCAATTGATGTCGAAAAATACACAAGCCAACTAGGTTACGAAGAACCTTATTTTCGAGGAACAGTATTAGAAGTTTACAAAGAAGGAGGCTGGGAACTCTCTTCTCGTATCCTGTCGCACGAATCTGAATTTTCATCACATTGGGAAAAACAGGGGCGATTCAAAGGTCAGTTCCTTAAAAATGAAGTACGACAGGAGTATCAGTTAGAACCCATCGGGACAGAAAAACTTTTTGCTGTCCTTCCCTTTTCAAGCGGCTGGACAAAAGATGCAAACATCTCCAGTAGCCGCATTGATATCCTTTCCCATATTACAAGACGCTACCTTGTTCTTGAGGAGGGAAATGAAAATACCAATCACAGGCAATTGGAATACACCATCTATTCCCCTGCACAAATTGAAGAGAAGCACAGGAGATATCTTCCTGTTATTGATGAAAGTCCGTTGTTGTGGAATGACTACACTGTTTACACAGCGTTACCTCAAAAGGATGTTCCTGGATTAATTGCTTTGGCAAAAGATGTTGCTTCTCGTGGGCAATCAACGACAGACCAACTTGTCATTACCAAAAGATTGGAATCTTTTTTACGAGAGACAGGCGGGTATACCTATACCCTGAAAATGTCGCGGAAAGATAAAACAATTGACCCTATTGAAGACTTTTTACTCAACCGTAAAAGTGGACATTGTGAATACTATGCGACTGCTTTGGCATTGATGTTACGGGCTGTCGGCATTCCCTCTCGGCTTGTCAGCGGTTTCAAAGGAGGAGAGAAAAACTTATTTACAGGCGCCTTTGAAGTACAGCAGCGGCACGCCCACGCCTGGGTTGAAGCGTATGTTGATGGGCGTTGGATTCTACTCGATGCAACACCTGCAACACGGGCAGAAAGTGTGAAAAATCAAGGCTCCTCGTTTAGCTCATGGGCAAACTTCAAAGAGATGATGAAATCTTTTTGGAGTGAAAATGTTGTTTCAATGAACTACTCGAAACAGACCAACTCTGTTTACAAACCCATTCAAAAATCAATCACTGAATGGTGGAGCAGTTTTTCAAAAGGAGAGATCGATAGCCAGTCTCTCTTCGCAGGCATCAAAGATTTTTTCTTGTCTCCTAAAAAATGGATCAGCGCTACAGGAGGAATTGTCTCTTTTGCATTAATGCTTTTTCTTCTTGTTCTCTACTTTATTGTGCGTCGTGTGGTTCCTTTATTGTTACGATTACTCAAGAAAATCCAGCAACAGAAGAATTCTATTCCTCCTATAAAAGTTGATTTTTATGAACGATTCAGCAAGCTTTGCGCTTCACGGGGCTTCACTCGAAGCCAATCGGAAACTCAACAGGAGTTTGCAACTCAAGCAGTACAACATTTCAACGCCGATCTTGCAGCCATCGGCTCTCCTGCTTTTCCGCAAGAGCTTGTCACATCCTTTTACCAAATTCGTTTTGGGGGTGATGAGATTCAAGAACCGCAACGCAATCTTATCAACCAACTCCTCACACAACTGGAACAGCAGTTCAAGAAAAATTAACCTTTTCTTTTGAGCCGGTTCACCCAGCGTGCCGGCAATTTTCGCTTTTAGAATCGCAAGCCGTTTCGAGTTCCATTTCGCAAATTTCTTCTCGAACGATATTGGTAGAGCGCGGAGCATCGATGCCAACCTTCACAGTGTTAGGACCAATCCTCACAATAGTCAGCGTAACATCATCCCCAATTAAGATTCGTTCTCCCGATTTTCTTGAAAGTACTAACATCCTTTTCTTCCCCCATGTTTTATGTTCTTGTCAATATGCCCTTGGAGAAGAACGTTTCATTACCAAAACCCCTTCTTCCCAACTGACCCCACCAATGTGGGTAACACTCTCATTAAGAGGTGTTGTCATCAGGATAACACTTTGCAACCAAAAGGTCTAGCAAGCAGACCGCAAACCCGCAGCTTTGCAACACAAAGCATGTAAGTGTATACAGGTACACCGCCCCAAGGACTGCTTTTTACTTCCTGTTTCAATACTCTTTAGAGCTTGCCTGCAAACCAACCTTCTCTTTCAACCTCTCTATTGATGGGGTAGAATACAGAATCCTTACCACTTATTTTTTTACTCAAAGAAAATTCTGATGTTAAACAAAAGAATAGAGATATCCGTTCTGTTGCTGATTTTTGTTTTCACGTTTCCCGCTGAAGCACAAAGATATCAAATTATCAAGCCGGGCGAACGGAACTCAATACGTCCTACTCTAAAACGAGGGAAAGGAAATGTTATTGTTTCTGTTGAGCTATTGGCGCTCCAGCAGAGAGTCGGATTAGCTGCTCAGCAATGGGCAAAGACCTTCGCTCAACTGGGAACCTCTTGCAGGGTGCATCAACCATTGCTCAACGACAAACCAGAAATCAAAGAGACCAAGCGGGGCAAACTTCGGTTCGTTACTTTGATTGGCTTTCTTGACGACAAAGGAACAATTCATTTTCCCGGCAAAACGTTTTCACAGCGAGATACTGGTAGATTAAAAGACTGGCTGCAAGAAGTGAAATCGTACGGAGCACAAGGTGCCCCCAAAGGGCAACCGGTATGGGGGCTTTCAAGAAAACAGTTTGACCCTCTCCATACATCACTTGCCAAAAAAGTAGAAAAAGACCTTTTTGCGATACCACTTTCTCAAGCGATAAAAAAACTTGACTTGCCTGCTAAATACCGCATTCGTATTACTGCAGAAGCACAGCAAAAATGGAAAACCATTTTAGAAAAGAAATCCCTTGTGCGTCAGCCAGTAAAAGGGTTCTCTAAAGGGACAGCACTTGCCATCATTCTTAATGACCACAAGCTAGGTTTCCGCCCGTTGCGCACACCTTCAGGGAGTATTGAACTCGCATTAGTAATGCAGGCAGATGATGCTGATACTTGGCCCATCGGCTGGAAAGCAAAAACTCCTTTCCCAAAAATTGTTCGCAAACTGTATCGGTATGTTCCTATTGAATTAGAAAAGGTCAAACTACTCGATCTCCTGCACGCAATTTCTGTTAAAATAGAAATCCCCGTCTTAATCGATTATTACCATATCGAAAAAAATAAAATCAAAATTAAAAAAATCCTTATCTCTTTCCCCGCTCGTAAAACATCTTGGCATCGTTTGTTAGGCATTGCAATTATCCCCAATAAAATGACGCGCAAGTATAAAATCGATGAAGCGGGAAAACCGTTCGTCTGGGTGACAACACCTCTGTCTCGCAGAAAACAGAAACAAAAATAGAAAGCTCTCGAAACATGGAAACCATTCTTTCAGAACAAACAGTTTTAGTCACAGGAGGGGGAACAGGAATTGGCAAAGCGATTGCACATGCTTTTGCAGCGGCTGGTTGTTCTGTTCTTATTGCAGGTCGGCGAGAAGATAAATTACAAGAAGCTGCGTTGGAGTTTCAAGGGGAACCTGTTATTTCGACATCTATTTGCGATGTGACAAATCGAGAGAGTGTTGCAACATTATTTGAGCAAGCAAAAAAACAAATGGGACGTGTTGATATTTTGGTGAACTCTGCTGGCATGAATGTTCCCAACCGGCTGATGGAAACTCTTACTCCTGACGACTGGGATAAGTTGATTTCAGTGAATGCGACCGGTACCTACAATACAATTTATTCTGTTCTACCCATAATGAAACAGCAGCAAAGTGGCTTGATTATTAACATTTCATCTGTCTCTGGAATTCGAGCAGGTTTGTTAGGAGGTGTCGGATACAACGCATCGAAGTATGCGATGTCTGCATTAGGGCTTACTGTTGCACAGGAAGTTAAAGATGATGGTATTCGCGTGACAAACATTTATCCTGGTGAAGTTGATACTCCCATTCTGAAAAATCGTCTTGTCCCAATAAGCGAAGAGCATCGGTCACGCATATTACAACCGGAAGATATTGCATTCACCGTGCTGATGGTTGCTCATCTTCCACCACGTGCTCACGTTCCTGAACTGACCATCATGCCAGCCTCACAAAGTTTTGTTTGATGTTCGGTTAGTTTGAGTGAGCGAGTTCTTGATACGCCTGTTAGTCCTGTGGTCCCAATACGGGAAGCGGTTGGGGAACTTTTTTGATGACCCCTTTATTGACAAGCAGCTCTGCTAACTCTTGCATATGTTCGTTGACGTAAGTGAGCAGGATTTTGTTTTTTCTTAACTTCCAGCCATACTTGGGAAGTTCTGCATAAGCAGACTCAGGTGACTCCTTCAACACAAGCATTCGGTACGTTGCAACAACGCCCCCTGTTCGTTGTGCCCCTGCTGCACAGTGGACAAGTACCGGCTTTTCTTCTTTTGTGCACTGGTCGATAATTTCAATGGCATTGGCGTAATCTTGAATGTTCCCTGTTCCATCTCCTGCTAGCTGAAACCGGTAATGTTCGATGCCCAGTTTTTTGACTGTTGCAATTTCTGCTGTTTGATGCGGGTCTGCTTCATCACGACCATTTAAGTCAATCACCACTTGGATTTTGTACTTTTTCAATGTCGGTTCCAGCATCCATTCTGAAATTTGTCCGCTCCGATAAACTTTCCCCGGAACAACAACGCCAAATTTTTTCGCAATAAAACGATGCTTCAAAGTCGTTTGCCAAAGGGTGGCGCCTGTCGCAATTAACAGAATAACAACAAGCAGGCTCCATGGAATTTTCTTACGAGAAACCTCGTTTTGTTCGGGAGAGGGAACAGGATTTGTTTCAGTTGATGTCATTGCGTTGTTTTAACCTTCCATCATTGCCAAGGCGGCTTCCACTGCCAATTCGTCACAACGTTCATTTTCAGGATGCCCCGTATGTCCTTTCACAATGGTGAATTCAACATCATGCTCGCTGAGGAGTTGGTCGAGTTTTTGCCAAAGTTCAACGTTTTTTACCGGTTCCCATTTCTTTTTTACGCGACGTTTCCAATCGTTCTTCTTCCAGTTGACCATCCACTCTTGAGCACCTTTTGCAACATAAGTGCTGTCGGTAATCACTTCAACCTGGCAACGTTTCGTCAGCGATTCCAAACCGCTAATCACTGCTTGTAATTCCATTTGATTATTGGTGGTATCGCGTATGCCTCCCGAACCTTCTTTTTCTGTGCCGGTGGCAACATGCCTCATCAAAAACGCCCAGCCTCCCGGACCAGGATTTCCACGACAGGCTCCATCGGTAAATATCTTAACCTTCGGCAAGCTGTTTGAAGCGTTCATGCAAATCAATATCTTAAGAAATGAAAAACAGGCAAGGAGTATCAATGCTCAGGTGGGAAAGGGATTTTTATTGCGTAGAAAAAATCATCGTTCACGGTAAGTAATCCGACCACGATTTAAGTCGTAGGGAGAGACTTCAACAACAACGTTGTCTCCCGGAACAATTCGAATAAAGTGCTTGCGGATTTTCCCAGCAACATGCGCCAATACAATATGTCCATTATCTAACTCAACACGAAACTGTGTATTCGCCAATGCTTCAATAACTTTCCCTTGTACCTCAATGGCTTCTTCTTTCGCCATAAAACTTTTCCTCTTTTTGTTATAAAACGGGGGTTGTCGCTGTTTGCTGTGCGGTTCGTCGCACGTATTGCGAGTTCAAGAAAACGTGATTCCTAAACGATTTCTGCGGAGTACCTTGTTTGTAGATTATAGTAACAATGCCCCCATTATCAAAAGGGCGAAATAGACGAAAAAGAAAGATTTTCACCTCTTCTGACAAAAGATACTCAGACTTGCTCTGCCAAGTGTTGCGAGAAAGTGGAAACTTTCTATTCTTATATGTTCCCACACGCCCCACACCCACAGGTTTGGCACCCTGTTGATATTCAACATTTTAATAGAAGGATTTCTCACAATGACAACAAATAAATACCCACAAACTTGGGAACTTGACTCGTTGTTGCCTCATCCAGAAACAGACGAATTCCAAACGGTTCTTAACCAATACCGCACCGATTTAACCGCATTAGCAGATTCTTCAGACAATCTTCCCGCTGTCACAAACACCCCCGAAGCAATAAGTCATTGGAATCGTTTTATTGCTGATTACACAAAAGTTCAACGCCGTGCCGTCGATCTTAATGCATTAACAGGGTGTTATGCTTCGGGTGATGCAATGAACAAACTGTACCAGCAACTCGAATCACTTTTGGTATCACTTGATCCTTTACGAGAAAAAATTTCAACCAATATCGAATTTCAATTGCAATCAGCAAGCGAAGATGATCTTACAAAAATGCTGACAGCGGATGAATCTCTCAATGAGATTGCGTTCTTTTTTCAGCAACGTCGTTTGAGTGCTTCTTTCCGATTACCCAAAGAGCAGGAACTTCTATTTGCTGATCTTGCTGTCGACGGGCTTCATGCCTGGGGGCGACTTTACGATCGTCTTTCAGGGATGTTACGAATTGCTGTGATGGAAAAGGGTGAGGTTGTTGAAAAATCGGTTGGACAAGTTCAGTTTGATTCTGAGCAACGGGCTGTTCGAGAGAACAATTTTTACGCAGCAGATAAAGCTTGGTCAACATTATCAGAAACGGCAGCCGATGCCATCAATCATATTGCAGGAACACGGCTGACAAAATACCGTAGCCTGGGATTAAAAGATCACCTTGAAATGCCGTTGATGAAAAATCGTATGACACGCGAAACACTCAACAGTATGTGGGGTGCCGTCACCGAGCGAAAGCCAATGTTGCAAAAGTATCTGCAAAAAAAAGCAGAGATACTGGGTCTTGAAAAACTCTCCTGGTACGATATTGATGCCCCGTTACCGTTGCAGGGAGATGCAGGAAGTGGAGAGATTTCTTATGATGATGCCAGCGATTTAATCATCAAAACCTTCACGCAATTTAGTCCCGATTTTGGCGACTTCGCAAAAATGGCAATTGAAAAGGGTTGGATTGAAGCGGAAAACCGAGATGGAAAAAGACAGGGAGGATTTTGCACCGGCTTTCCGACATCGGGAGAGACCCGTATTTTCATGACTTTTACAAACAGCACCGATAGTATGTCGACACTTGCCCACGAATTGGGGCACTCTTACCACTCATGGGTTTTGCGAGAACGTCCCTATGTTCTTCAAGGCTACCCCATGAACCTGGCAGAGACTGCTTCGACATTTGCAGAAGCTGTTCTCGGAAAAGAACGATTGAACTCTGCGAAAACTCCTTCAAAAGAACTTGCAATTCTCGATAACATGCTGGGAGATTCCATTGCATTTCTCATGAATATCCATGCTCGATTTATTTTTGAAGATCAGTTTCATCAAGAACGTGCAGCGGGTGATGTGAGTGCAGAGCGGCTTTCAGAACTCATGTGCAATGCACAAAAAGAAGCCTATTGCAACAGTTTCGATGATGCTGGTTGGAACCCGAATTTCTGGATATCAAAGCTACACTTCTATATTACAGGCTATCCCTTTTACAACTTCCCTTACACTTTCGGGTATTTGTTATCGTTGGGTGTTTATGCACTCTCTGAAGAAATTGGAGACGATTTTCCTCAACAGTACCGCAACTTACTTATTGCTACCGGATGTCAACAGACAGAAGATGCTGTTCAATCAACCTTTGGTTACGACTTACGCGAAGGAACATTCTGGAACAAAAGCCTCGACATTGTTGAACAACGAGTTCAACGATTCTTAGAACTTGCAGAGAAAGTCTCCTGAGAGAAATTACCGCAGGTTCATTATTTTCTTATCAATGAATCTTATCAATGAAATCGTGCGCAAAACGCGCAGGATTTCTGTGTCTGAGTTTTCTTGATGGTACTGGCTCGCTGCCAGTGCTTTGTCAAGCTTTGAAGTTTGGGTTAAGGTGTTGGTTTCCGTGCTTCGTTGTCGCACTCACGTCATCTTCATCACCCCTCTTTCAAAGATTGAAGAGGCAGTAGGTTAAGCTTTGCGAATTTTTTCGCGTCCTTCGGCCACTTCTTTTGTTGCGTTGCGGGTGTCGATGACCAGTTTGGAATGCTTGACGATGAAGTTGTAGTCGTAAACCGTATGGTCGGTTGCAATCAGTACGCAATCTTGGGCAGCAAGGTATTCAGGAGTGAGTTCGTTGCTGGTCATTTCAGGAACGCTGTAGTGGCGCATTTTAGGGAGCAATGGAATGTGTGGGTCGTTGTATGTTAAATCGGCTCCACGTTCTAACAGCAATTCCATCAATTCAAAAGAAGGAGATTCACGAGGATCGTCAACATCTTTTTTGTATGCCATTCCAAGTAACGCAACTTTACTTCCTTTAATCGGCTTGCCAACATTGTTCAAAAACTCTCCTAATTTCGTAATGACATAAGTTGGCATTGCAGAATTGACTTCACCCGCTAATTCAATAAATCGTGTATTCAAACCTTGCTTGCGTGCAAGCCATGTCAGATAAAATGGATCGATGGGAATGCAATGTCCTCCCAAGCCAGGACCAGGATAGAATGCTTGAAACCCGAAAGGTTTTGTCTTGGCAGCATCAACCACTTCCCAAATATCAATCCCCATACGGTCGAACAATACTTTGAGTTCGTTGACCAATGCAATGTTGACTGCGCGGTATGTGTTTTCCAAAATTTTACAGGCTTCTGCAATTTCAGGTGAAGAGACAGGAATGACTTGTACAATGGCATGGCTGTATAATGCAACCGCAAGGTCGCAACTAAGACGATCAATCCCCCCAACAACTTTGGGAATACCGGCTGCCGAAAAATCGGGATTGCCGGGGTCTTCGCGCTCGGGAGAATACGCCAGAAAATAGTCTTCCCCTGCAACAAGACCGCTTTCATTCAAAATGGGTAACAGAATATCTCGCGTTGTGGTGGGATAGGTAGTACTTTCAAGAATCACCAATTGCCCAGGACGCAATACTTTTGCAATCGCACGGGCAGTGCTTTCAACATACTTCAAATCGGGGTCACGACTCTCGTTCAAAGGAGTCGGAACGCAAATCATTAAAACATCTGCTTCGCTCAGGCGAGACATTTCTGATGTGGGTTCCAATTCTTTTTTCTCAATCCAGCTAGCAATCTCTTCGGAATCGATATGCTTGATGTAGCTTTTGCCAGCCAACAGGGAATCAACTTTTTGTTGATCCACATCGAACCCCATTGTTTGAAACCCAGCATTGATAAATGCAGAGATGAGAGGCAGCCCAACATAGCCTAAACCAATGATACCAATGCGAGCTGTTTTGTCGTCGATGACTTGTTGCAGGTTGTGTGTCATTGTGTGTGTCTTAATTTGTGTGTTGAAGTTTTGATATTGACTGCTTTGAAACAGATAATAATGCTAAGCATACTGGCATATTGTAAGACCTGTTGCAACGTTAGATATTGTACGAATACCAAAATAATATTGTTTCTGTCCGGTTGTAGGAAGAGGTATTCAAGAGCCTGTCAACCAAATCACTAAGAGGACAAAAGTCATTTGTTTTTAATTTTCTGTTTTGCTATAATTTTTTATCAATGAAATCGTGTGCAAAACGCGCAGGATTTCTGTGTCTGAGTTCCCTTTATGGTTCTGGCTCATTGCCAGGTTAAGTATAACGATAGGATAAAGGTGAAATTTTTCAAACACGAAGTGGGCTAAGATGGTCGCGGGAAGGGTTCAATTTTGTTGGCTCTTTCCGAGGAAAGTCCGGGCTTCAGAGGGCATGGTGGTGGGTAACTCCCACCGTCCGCGAGGATAGGGAAAGTGCAACAGAAAGTAAACCGCCAAACGGGATGCTGTTTTTACATCATTCAGAGGTAAGGGTGAAACGGTGCGGTAAGAGCGCACCAGCAGGTAGGGTGACCTACCTGGCTAGGTAAACCCCGCCAGAAGCAAGACCAAGCAGGAAGGAGCAGAATATCTCTTTGGAGATATTCTGCACGAGTTGGCTCCGGCTCGTTATTACTTTCGGGTCGGTCGCTAGAGGTGGCGAGCAATTGTCATCGTAGAGAAATGACCATCCACGACAAAACCCGGCTTATCAGCCCACTTCGTTTTTAGTTTTGAAGATAATTTCTTATCAATGGAATCGTGCACAAAACGCGCAGGATTTCTGTGTCTGAGTCCCCTTGATGGTTCTGGCTCGCTGCTAGATTAAGGAAACCTCTATTGATTCAAAAAGGAGCACAGACATTCCTGTCTGTGCGGGGTTGGTACCGTGAATCTCCACAGACAACAAAGGGCGTATCAATAAATGACTGACCCAAGTTTCTATAAGAAATCGGAATCTCAAAATTCAAAATACGAAATTCAAATATCCAAAACTGTTCATTAACCGAATACTTTCGGGTGCCTACCAAATCATTTCCCCGCAAATCAGCACGCTGGGTTCCTTGTTCTTTTTGACGAATAAAAAAACTCTGAAGTAAGTCGTAGGCAGTAAGTTTTTCGATATAAAGGCTCACAGCCAAAAGGATATTGAAACCTCGTAGTTTCTTATCAATGAAATCGTGCGCAAAACGCGCAGGATTTCTGTGTCTAAGTTCCCTTTATGGTTCTGGCTCGCTACCAGATTAAGGGTACGCTGTTACTTACATTTCAGCTTTCAGCCCTTGAATGTGACTTGGGGTTTGCGTCTGTAACGGCTTGTGTTACACTGATTTCTTTCGTAGCGTGGCTGGTTTGTCAGCCACAACCAAAACAAAATGATTGACGTAAAACATCTTTAATAATTGAACAATCTTTTACGTGAGTAACATCGTAGAGACAAGCAGATTTTTTTTACGTTTCCAACGTCCCTTTTTTTTGATCAAGTTATTGAAAGAAGAGGGAAGGTATTTATTGTGCAGTGTTCCTCACAAAATAGAAAGATATCAGAATGAGGCTGGGCTTATTTGGGGGGACGTTTGACCCCGTCCATTACGGGCATCTGTTACTCGCAGAACAGTGTAAAGAACAATGCAAACTGAATGAAATTCAGTTTATCCCTTCTGGTGATCCTCCACACAAAGAGAAGAGGATAATGACCGAGGGGAAAAAGCGCGTTGAAATGCTTGAGTTTGCAACTGCTTGTGCTCCTTATTTTCATGTTAATAAAATGGAGCTGGAACGTGAGGGAACAACCTACACTGTTGACACTCTGCGAGCTGTTCAAGAAGAACAACCAGATGCAGAACTTTATTTTCTGATGGGAGCAGACTCTCTTGATGATCTCTCCACATGGAAAAACCCTGAAGAAATCGCTCAGCTTGCAACCATTGTTGCAGTGAATCGAGGAGCCGAACCACTTCCTACGCTCACCGGTATTGCTGATGCTTTGGGCGAAGAGGTTGCAGCCTCTATTCAATTTGTAACGATTCCCAGTGTGAACTTTTCCAGCAGCGATATCCGCCAACGTATTGCAGAAGATCGCAGTATTCGCTACATGGTTCCTCGTGCCGTCGAAGCCTATATTTGGGAGCAACGCCTTTACGGGTAACGAATGCACTCCCAACAAAAAGCGACCCCTTCAAACTTTTTGCATTGCCAAGCAAACATTGTGCCCGCCAAAGGCAAAGCTGTTGTTGAGCGTGTATTGAATTTCTTTGTGCCGAGCAACATTAGGAACATAATCGAGATCACATTCAGGGTCGGGGTGTTCGTAATTCAAGGTGGGAGGAATAATTCCTTCACGCATTGTTTGCACGCAGGCAACCATCTCAAGAGCACCGGTTGCTCCTATCATATGTCCTGTCATGCTTTTGGTCGAACTGATTGCTAATTGGTAGGCGGACTGACCAAATGCTTCTTTAAGTGAAAGGGTTTCCATCAGATCATTCGCAGGAGTTCCTGTCCCATGTGCACTGACATAAGTTTTTTCTGCAATGTCACCAGGCGACCAACCTGCTGATTGAAGTGCCTGCCTGATGGCTTTGGCTGCCCCTTTTCCCAAAGGATCGGGTTGTACCAAGTGATGGGCATCCATTGTCGAGCCATACCCCGTCATTTCAGCCAGCGGAGCGATGCCCCGTTTTTCTAAAGAGGCTTCTGACTCGAGGACTAACATCGCAGCCCCTTCTGACATTACCAATCCTTCACGATCTTGACTAAACGGACGAATGGCTGCGGCTGGTCGGTTGTTGTAATTTGTTTTCATGGCACGCATTTTTGTAAATGCAGCAATCCCCAAATTTGTAATCGAGGCTTCAGTCCCACCTGCAATCACAATCTCTGCTCTACCACTTTTAAGCATTTCGTAGGCATCAATTAAAGCATGCCCTGAAGAAGAGCAAGCACTTGAAATGGTATAGCTTGGTCCTGTTATTCCGTAAGCCAAACTGATATTTGCAGCGGGTGCATTTGGCATTAAAACAGGGATCGTCAACGGACTGACTGCCCCTGCTCCCCGTTTAAGGAACCGTTCTGTCTGATGTTGTAATGTTTCAATTCCACTTAAACCAGAACCAATCACAACCGCAAACGGGTCGCCCAACTGGTCACCTTGAATGTTTGCCTGAGTAAGTGCCTGCCCCGCTGCAAGCACTGCAAACAAACTGGAACGATCCATGCGCTTTGCTGTAAGCCTTCCGTTAAACTCGACTTGTTTCAAATCAAGATCGGTGACTTCACCCCCAATTGTCACTGGCAATGCAGAGGTATCAAGTGATTGCAACTGCCTGATGCCGCACTTCCCAGCACACAGATTTCCCCAGAATGAATCGAGGTTATTCCCCACACAAGAGATGACCCCCATGCCGGTCACAAACACTTTAGACATCGTAACGGCTTTCTCTCTTCTTCTGAATGGCTAAGCGATTTGAATGAGTTGTATGACTCACCTCAAAGATCGTTAAAAAAAATCAAGATATGAACCAGCGGTCAAAGACGTTTTGGGTGTGGCTGACAAACCAGCCACGCTGGGCTTATTATGAATTATTATGAAACAGTCTGAATAGAGTCCACTTATACCAGATAGATAACGGCTTGTCTTCCCGAAGAGAGGGTTTTCATCGTTGAAAATATCATCTCTGCTCCAAGAGATATTTACTTTGCAATGGCATAAACTCGATAGTATTCGTTTTTGAAGACTATCTTTGCATCGACTTTCCCCAACTTTTCCTTTGTTTTGTAAGATTCCAGAATGTAAGAAACCCCTGTGGATGACCGCAGTGCTGCCAGTTCTTTTTGCGAGATCAACTTATCTTTCATCGCTCGTTTTCGCCAGCGTCTCATATCGTAAAAGCGTTTTTTCCATTCAATAATACTGGGGGCATCTTGAGGGCAATCTTTGTAGGAGACATAATCTGTTCGTTCTGCAAACCAGCGGAATGCCCAGTTCGTACGGGGAGTTAATACAATGGCTGTTTCAGAACTGTTTGCTTTAATCCAGAAGCAGGCTTCACGCCATGCGTCTCGCTGAGCTGGTTGAAGTCTGCGCGGGAGTGCATCAATAGAGGGCAATAACACCGCGCCAAACATCGCCCCTGCAAACAGCAACCAAACCAAAAATAAGCGACTTTTTTTTCTGTTGTTTGTTTCTTCGTGGGTCAATGTTTGCAATGAAATCAGCCAACTCATTAGCCTCACTAATGTAACTGATGCTGCAACCAACATCATGACATCAAACAGGCGTGACGTATAAAACTTCAGCAAAAAAGTACGGAAATCTTTTTGCCACATCTCTGGTGGCTTCCCTGTTCTGTAACTGACGATGATACCCGCAACCGCAATCAAAAATGCTCCCATCACATACCAGAAGAAAAGGCGATGTTCTTTTTGTCGCACGGGATCAACTTTTTTGAATCCCCACGCTGCCCCTATAAATAGAATTGTCATTATCCCATAAACGGAATACGCCAACCACGAAAAAACCATTGGGTCGAGATGATGCTTTAACCGGAAGTAGACTTGAATATCATCCGCAGCAACAGAAATTTCTTTCGGAACAGAAGACAACATTTGCATTGCAGGAATTAACCCAGGTAACGAGCAAAGTAAAAGCAAAGCAAGTGAAAACAAGCAGGTAGTCAAAGGAACGGCGGTTGTTTCTGGTTTTTCTTTCGCAGAAAACCAATTAACAGTCAAGGCAAACAGCCCAGCAAAGAGACTCCAGCAACCCACAATGGGATGAAAACTAATTGCGAATCCTGCAAAGGCACCTGCCCACAAATACTCTTTTCTCATCCATGCGCCAAGAGTAAAAAAGAGAAACGCATACGCAAAGCCTTTTGATTCCACCCCGCCAACCATCCACTCTCCTGAGAAATTTCCGACTGCTGAGAAAAAAAGAAAACACCAACCAGACCATAAACTCATCCAGCGATTACAAAAAAGCTGCTTCATTAAAGAGTCCCAGCCAAATGCAAGCAAAAGCAAAACGACCAGACGTGCCACCCATGCTGTTTGTGTCAAAGTCAACCAGTTCGTTAAAAATCCAACCGTTTGATAAAAAACAAGATGCGTATTATTTGATTGCAGAAAAAGATCATCAGCACACCACTGTGGATTCCAGTAATGTTTTGCTTTTGTAAGATAATGTGGTTCGTTGACCCCAGGAACTGGAGCATGAATGGCTGAGTAGGTTGCAAAACTCATAAAGAGCAACAGTATCACAGGCAAGCGAGATGCAAACCGGCTTGCAGAAGAATTATCTGATTCGAGCACATTAGACACAATAAGAATTTCTGTAAACAGGAGGGAGGAGTTATTGAGACAGAAAAAAAGTTGAAGAGGGAATGAATGTTTTGCAGGAATGTGAGGTGGTGGGAAGTTTTTATTTCAAAACAAATATCACCATGCTCATCTACTATACCCCGAAAGGGTTCAAGATGTAAACAGACAACAACCTGTTAAGGATCGCTCGGTAAATAAGTGTTATGTTTATCGGTATGGGGCGCAGCGATAAGAGGCTTTGGCGAGAACATAGAATAACCTCAACTGTTGATTTGAGGTTTGACATCCTAGCCCGACGCGTCGGGCGAGACTGGGCGATGTGGAATTCATTTTGTCACGTTGTCGTTTTTTTCAGGTAACAATATCTCAACCAAACTCAATCGCGTAAAATAAAAACGAGCTGCACTCTCCTCGCTGACGCGTCGAGCCAGGATGCCGAATTTTAACGAATGTTCTCCCCAATGTCTCTTGTGTCATCCCTTGCAAATCGGACAGTTATTTATCGAGCGCCCCTTACACTGTTGAAGAGAGAGAGGTTAATACAGGACAGGTTGGTACAATTTTTTGTTCAATTGGAAATGGGCATGAAAAAACCCCGTTCTCACCAAGTGTGAAAACAGGGTTCTGTGTCTTATGCACGAAATCTGTACATTCGAGAGCTAATAAAATTAATTATCGCCATCTTTTTCCTTGCCTTCGCCTTCTTTTTTGACTGCATCGCCTTCTTTTTTCTTGCTTTCGCCATCTTTTTTGACTGCATCGCCATCTTTTTTAGTTACGTCAGTTTTTTTAGGTGTTTTTGGTTTTTCGTCGCCACCACATCCAACGATGCTGAAAAGACCGAGTGAAAGAACCATCATTGCAATTGCGAATTTCTTCATTGTCGTTTTCCTTTTTCTTTGTTTTCGAAAACATTTCATTTGTGTATCACCCCCAACATTGGTGGTAACCTCTACAGATAAAGAGTAATCCAGCCCCGTTTTATTCCCTCGAAGTTAAAAGTTTTTTGAAAAAGCAGTAACTAATTTTTTATTCAATGAGACCCTGCACATTTTGCACACGATTTCAGCAATAAAAAGCTAAGCAGGTGACGTGCTTAGTGCAGATTTCAGCGTTTCGAGCGTTTGGGGATCGCGAACAATGCAAATGTAAACGCGATTTTCATCTCTCCAGACAACAGTTAAAAAGTTGCCTTGATCGGTGGTTATGTAGTTTGCCTGAGAAGCAGAGAAGTAGTCTAATTTGGGAGGATTCGCAATTGAAGCCGCATCAACAACTAACACAACTCCATCAAAGTGAGGAGCCTCGTCTAATTTAACCTGAAACCCAAACAGTGCAATCGGTTGATGAAAATTTTGATCAACAGGTAAATTTTTAGGGATGGGGGTTGTTCGGATAGAGCCGTTTGTCCAATGATACCCCAATACTTTTTTGGGGTTTGAAAAGGGACCCGAATAGTCGGAAAGCTGATCCCACTGCCCCATCTGTTGAGTTGCGATTTTCTGAAGGTCTGCAATGTTTAGCAACTTCGGCTCTTCAGGGAATTGTTGCCAAATATACAACCCAAGAACTAAACAGGCAGCCGAACTTACTATTACCCACAACCAGCGACGGCGTGAAAAAGAGGGGCTTACTAATTCTACTGGTGATTCATTTTTGTTTGAATTTTCTTCTTCACTGAATTCTTCTTCACTTAAACCGAGCGAAGCGATCAGCTCTTTTTTCAAGCCAGCCGGAACGAGAACATCTTGCATCGCTTGAGAAATTTGCGTGTCAAGTTTTTGCGTGGCATCAAACAATCTGGCACACTCTTCGTCAGAGTTCAACCAAGCAACCGCTTCTGCAAACTGAGGATCGTTGAGATCATCAGAACAGGGACGAACCGCTTCCAGAATGTTGAGTGCTTCTTTACAATTCATTGTTTCGTTATTCAACGTAAGTATAAGTTATTCAAAATGCTGATAAAACAGGGTTCTGTCAGAAAAGTCTTGTTTTGGTAACGACACTCGTCAGAGTGTCGAGGTTCCGCAGTCTGGCGACTGCAGCTACGGAGTCTCTGATAGAAACTATTCTGTTGTTTCATTTTTGACTAAGGGTTGTTGTCTTAGCTTGAGTTGACTTCGAAGTTGTTCCTTGCCTCGTGCTAACCGGCTCATCACGGTTCCTAATGGAATTCCCATTGCTTCCGCAATTTGACGATAGCTCAAATTTTCAAAGTAAAATAAAATGATGGGAGTACGAAACTCTTCAGGCAACTCATTGAGAGACTCCTGTAGTAATTCCGGTGTGATTTCCCCATCGTCCTTCGGTTGCTCTTCTTCTGAAGTAGAGGTTTCGTCCAACGGTACGAGTGTCAACTTTTGTGATTCCCGTCTCTCCTTCAAAAATAAATTTCGCAAAATAGCACAGAGCCACCCTCCTCCTTTTGTTTTATCTCGCAGTTGATCCAATTTGGATTGTGCAACAAGATAAGTTTGTTGAGTCAGGTCGTCTGCGTCAACAGCAGATCCGCTGAGGCGATAAGCGTAGCGGTAAAGCATCTCATGGTGCTCTTCCACTAAACTCATCAACGCTTGGGCAGATCGCTGGTTATCCATAATCTTCTCTACTCCTTATGATTCAACTCGAGGCAATGTATTCCCGAAATAACCTGTTTTCTCGAAAGATTACAGCAATCTTTCTCTTTCGCTATGCAAATCGATCAATTCATCTTGTGTCAAACAGCAAAATCAAAACAATAAGAGCAATCAGGCTGCATAATGGATTGCAGCAACATTCTGAACAATCGAACAGGAGAAGTCAAATGAAAAAAGCATTTGGGTGGACATTATTATTGTTTTTCCTCACCTTCCTTACCATCGGCTGCGGAGGTGGAAGTAAAGACCCAGACCCCGAACAAAAAAAAGTCGTCTCTCAGCCAAAAGAATTAGGGGAATCAAGTGATTTCCCTGACGAAGACGATGATGATGATGAAGACGACGACGATGAAGATAGCGATGATGGTGATGAAAAAGAAACAGATAAAAAAGAATAGCCGAGCGTTAGAAGTTTTCATTTCATCGGTGGTTGAATGAGGTCGCAATCGTCTGTTGTTCATAGTACCTTCTCGCAGAATTCTTTTGTTGCTGCGCAAATTTAACAATAATAACGTAAAGCCTTGAAGTGCACCTGTATGAGCGACGAAGAGAAAATAAAATATCTTTGCCAATTTATGACAGAACAAAGGCTGCAACTGATTGACGAAAAGCTGAAGTTTCGTACGCGGCATATTACGTTAGTGTTAGAAGATATTTTTCAGTCCCAAAACGGAGCAGCTTGCTTGCGAAGTGCAGAAGCATTTGGCATTCAGGATATTCATGTTATTGAAAATCGTAATCGGTTCTCAATTCATAAAGATGTCCTACGCGGGGCATCAAAATGGTTGACAATTCACCGTTACAATGAAGAAGAAAACAACACATCACAGTGCTTATCAGCACTTGTTCAGAAGGGTTATCAACTGGTTGCAACCACTCCTCACACATTACATTTAACAAATGAAATCTTGACAGAAGACCAACAAACAGAAAGCAATAACAACTTGGCAATATCCGCACATGTTCCGTTGCACGCATTTGATGTAACTCCCAAAATTGCATTGATGTTCGGAACGGAAAAGACCGGTTTAACTCAAGAAGCAATGGAGATGGCAGAGACTTTTCTCACCATCCCCATGACAGGTTTTACAGAAAGTTTGAATCTCTCTGCCTCGGCTGCGATTGCTTTGTATACATTAACTCACAAACTAAAACGGTCCATGTTCAAATCAGCATTAAGTCATGAGGAAACCGTTCAATTAAGAGGTGAATGGATTCGCAAGTCACTTGGCTATCGGCTTGAAAAACTCGAAAGAGAGTATGACCGTAGAAATGTTTGTTCAGAGAAATCAAATAAATAAGAGAACATTTTCCCAGAATTCTTTCCATTCAAGACGTTTTCTGGCTATAATGGAGGTTCCGATATTCTCTCCTCTCCCTCACACCATTATTAAATAAGGGATATTCAGTATGAGACGCTCCACATGGAAAATTCGCGTTAGTTTTTTTGTTGTTTTTGCATTGGTGATAATTTCACAACCGTTTGCGCAATTTCTTTTTGCAAAATCACTTCCTCTTAATCAACAGAAAAATGGGCGGTCAATGCTTTCGGCTTTTCGTCCTGTTGTTGCAAAAACACGTGCATCGATTGTGCAAATCAAAAACGCAAAGGGTGTTATTGCATTAGGAACAATTGTCGATGCCAATGGTTTTATTGTGACCAAAGCGAGCCAGTTGACCGATTATATTGTCTGTCAATTATCAGATGGTCGCATATTACAACCCAAAATCATTGGTATCAATAAGAAACAGGATGTTGCACTACTCAAAGTGAGTGCAACAAATCTGCCTGCAATCAAATGGAAAAGCGATATCACTCTCAAACGAGGGCAATGGTTAGCGACACCTGGAACAAAAAAATCACCCATTGCAATCGGTGTGGTTTCTGTAGAACAACGAGCCATTCCAGAACGGTCAGGAGTTTTAGGAATTCAGATTACCCAAGATGAACGGGGTCCCAAAATTTCACTCGTTTTTCCTCGCAGTAGTGCAGAACGAGCTGGCTTAAAAGTGGGTGATGTGGTGACTGCGATTGCTGGTAATGAAGTCAAATCGCGTGAGCAACTCATTTCATTTGTACGTAAACGGCACACAGGCGATTTACTCACGCTCCAAATTTTGAGAGGCAAAAACGTATTGGTGATCAACGCCACATTAGGTGAAGCTCCTCTCCAAATGATGGGGCGCGGTGCAAAACAAAACCGCATGGGAGGGGCACTCAGTTCTCGACGCGCAGGTTTTCCGCAAGTCGTACAGCACGATACCATCCTGAAACCAGAAGAATGCGGCGGTATTGTTGTGAATCTTTCTGGTGATGCTGTCGGATTAAATATCGCACGGGCAGGACGAACAGAATCATACGTCATTCCTGCAAAAATAATGATTGACATTATTGCCAAGCTTCGTTCTGTAAAGAAAAAAACATCATCATCATTTCGTTCAGTTTCTGATGGTCCTCTCGCTCCTCCATTACCCCAAAAATAATCACATTAAAATGACAACAACAGATAGCAGTGAGGTTTCATCAAGTGAAAAATTTCTTCGTAGAATATGTGACCTTACGCGCGACGAATTAGTGCTATGGTGTGGAGAGCAGGGTGAAGCAAGCTACCGTGCGGACCAAATTCGTCGTTGGATGTTTAGCAAACGTGTAGGTGATTTTACAGAGATGCATGATGTCCCGCTGCCGCTACGTGAACGTTTACAGGCAGAGTTTCATCTTTTCTCCTCTTCCGTTGTGCAACATCTTGTTGCAACCGACCGTACTGAAAAACTTCTGTTGCAATTGACCGATGGCAACCATGTTGAAGCCGTGTTAATGCGAGAAGAAAAACGGTGCACGGTTTGTATTAGCACGCAAGTAGGCTGTGCAATGGGGTGCGTTTTTTGTGCCAGTGGTTTGTTAGGGTTGAACCGCAATTTATCTGCGGGTGAAATTTTAGAACAGGTACTTCAACTCAACAGACTTCTCTCTGTTGACGAGCGAATTACAAATGTCGTTGTGATGGGAATTGGCGAACCGTTACAAAATCTCTCTGAACTTCTTCCCGTGTTAGAGACCCTGAACGAAAAAGGTGGACTCGGTTTAGGAGCACGACGTATTACGATTTCCACTGTCGGGCTTCCTAAAAAAATTCAAGAACTGGCAGCCGTTGGCAAAGCATACAATTTGGCAGTTTCGCTTCATGCACCCACCGACGAACTCCGCACACAACTGGTGCCGGTTAATAAAGGGGTAGGACTTGAAGAACTTCTGAAAGCCGCTGACGATTACTTCAACACCACCGGCAGACGCATCTCTTACGAGTATGTGTTAATTGGCGACATCAACGACCAACCGATTCATGCCACTCAGTTAGCAACGCTTTTGCGTGGTCGCAATGCACACGTGAATATCATCCCCATGAACAACGTCAAAGAACTCCCCTTTGAACATCCTTCCAAGCCGCGTACAGAACGTTTTGTGCGTGAACTTGAAAAAGCAGGAATTGTCGTCACCGTCAGAAAACGGAAAGGGGCAGACATCGACGCCGCCTGCGGGCAATTACGATTGAAAGAAGAACACTCTCAATCTTAATCTGGCAACATCTGCATGGCACATTGCGAACCTCGGTTCGCACACAAAATAGACAAAAAAAACACTTCGGCTGGCTGGGTCCCTATCGTTTGTTCTGCCGCAAGAACAGCAGTTCCCGCTGGGGTACTTTAGCCTTAAAAACAAGGGGCGTTGGAATTCTCGTTTCGCGGTGACTTATAGTGTGCATTCGGTTTAAGTTGCCGGTATTTTTACCTGATTTCGAGTCCTCTACAACTGGTTCACCCTGAATTCAAAGATTGAAGGCACATTCTACCCAAATTAATATCTATGTCGAACAGTCCCCAATCCCAGCGGGAGCCGCTGCAAACACGACAGCATTCCAACTTAATAAAGACAAAAAAAACAAAGAGACCTGACCCCTTAAGAAAGCCCCCCGTTTATTATTTCTTCTATTTTTACTGTTATTTCTTTCTTAATGTTGTACAATCGGGGGCTGACAGAATCGTTCACCTTTTCAAGTGAACGCTCGATTTTTGCAACTTATCGTGTTAAAAGGGCCCCCAAGAATGTCAATTGCTGTGAAGTGTCGTGAATGTGGAAAACAGTACAATGTGAAAGATACTGCTGCTGGAAAATCATTTGATTGCAGAGAATGCGATAACAAAATTCGAGTGCCACGCCCAAGACCAAAGAAACGCCCTCCTGTTAAAAAGAAACGACCAGCAGACGACGTATGGGACGATGATGAATCATGGGAAGACGCAGATTCATGGGATGATGAGGATTCGTGGGAGGATGAAGAAGACGATTATCAAGAGCCTCGACAACGGAGAAAGAGTAGCCCTTCAAGAAGAACAACGGGCGGAAAGAAAAAGAAAAAGAAAAAATCTTCTCCTCTCCCTATGATGCTTGGAATTGGTGGCGGGGTTCTTTTGTTCTTAATCTGTCTCGGTGGTTTCCTTTGCTTGATGCTTGGGCGTTCACCTGCAATAGTTGACATCGACAGTTTAACTGAATGGAAAAGAGTCACTATTGAGGGAGAAAAT
>UOGL01000359.1_pt1 | contig 29810 bp, 24 predicted proteins | sample 1990131 | NCBI WGS metagenome assembly UOGL01 (sample SAMEA4728526, study PRJEB27164) | hydrothermal vent metagenome | biome: marine basaltic hydrothermal vent biome; feature: marine hydrothermal vent; material: mineral | place: Pacific Ocean | collected 2011-06-14/2011-07-23 | depth 1741 m | reverse complement strand
TTCTCTTCCAAAACCAACAAGAGGAACCATCACTTCAGGATGCACATTGATCCCTTCTTTTTGAACGACACAAGCGGCTTCAAAAATTGCCCGTGCTTGCATTGCTGTAATTTCAGGATAAACAATTCCCAATCGACAACCACGATGCCCTAACATCGGGTTGAGTTCTTTCAACTCTTCCACACGACGTTCAATTGTTTCGACAGAGCCACCGACAATATCTGCCAGTTTGTGTGCTAAGTCAGGGTTTTCATGTAATTGTTCTGCCGAAAGGAATTCGTGTAACGGCGGGTCAAGCAATCGAATGGTGACGGGTTTATCACCCAAAGTACGAAAGAGGCTTGTGAAATCTTCTTTTTGAAACGGCAATAATTTTGCAAGAGCGATTTCACGCGTCTCCTGTGTTTCAGCCAAAATCATCTCGCGAATTTCATCAAGATGACTGAAGAACATATGCTCGGTTCGGCAAAGCCCAATCCCTTCTGCACCGAATGCAACAGCTTCGGGGGCTTCATCTTGCTCTGCATTGGCACGAACATTGAGCGTGCGATATTTATCTGCCCACCCCATTAACTTTGCATATCTTTGATAAATCTCAGACTCTTCAGGAGTTTTTGTTTTGTGCAATAAGACTTCAATCACTTCACTGGGAGAGGTCGGAATTTGTCCTGCGAAGACATCGCCGGTGAATCCATCAATGCTAATCCAGTCTCCCGCTTTGAGGACTTTGGCTCCGACAGTCATTGTCGCTTCGTGGTAGTCGATGTCTAATTCGGAACATCCGACGATGCAAACTTTTCCCATTTGACGACTGACCAAAGCAGCATGAGAACTTGCTCCACCAAACGCGGTAAGAATACCATTCGAGATTCGCATTCCTCGCAAATCTTCTGGGCTGGTTTCTCGACGGACTAAAATCAGTTGGCAGGTAGGGTCTTTTTCGTGAAGTGCTTCTGCATCTGCTGCGTGAAAACAAATTTGTCCTGTCGCTGCACCCGGACCAGCATTGATTCCCTTTGCCAGGAAGTTTCCTTCTTCTTCTGCTTTCTTTTTTGTTGCGACATCAAAAATAGGTTGCAGTAGTTGTTCGAGGTCACTTGCAGGAATACGGCGACGTTCAAGTGCTTGCTTTTCGGTAATCAAACCTTCTTCAACCAAATCGACCGCAATGCGAACGGCTGCAAAGCCGGTTCGTTTTGCATTACGTGTTTGGAGCATCCAAACTTGTCCCCGTTGAACAGTAAACTCGATATCTTGCACTTCTTTGTAATGTTGTTCCAGCTTGACACCGATATCTGTTAGTTCTTTGAATGCCTCTGGCATGACATCACCTAGCGAAACTTCGATGCGTTGTGGTGTTCGAATTCCTGCAACAACATCTTCTCCCTGTGCGTTAATAAGGTAATCGCCACAGAAACCAGGTTCACCCATTGAGCAATCTCGCGTGAGACCAACACCCGTTGCACAGTCATCACCTAAGTTACCGAAGACCATTGCCTGCACGTTGGTCGCTGTGCCCCATTGGTGAGGAATGCCGTAATCGCGACGATAAACCATTGCCCGGTCGTTCATCCAACTTCCAAAGACCGCAGAAATTGCTCCCCAAATTTGTTCTGTCGGGTCTGTCGGGAAATCAACATTGGTCACTTTTTTAATGACGGCTTTGTATTCTGCAACAATTTCTTTCAGGTGCTCTGCGGTTAAATCAGAATCGTATTTCACACCTGCTTGTTCTTTTTTATGATGTAAGATGTTTTCAAAATAGTCTTCATCTTCTTTGTTTTTTGGTTTCATATCGAGAACAACGCCGCCGTACATCTGAATGAAACGGCGATAGCTATCCCACGCAAAAGCTTCAGACCCGGTCTGTTTTGCAAGGGCAGCAACGGTCTCTTCGTTAAGACCAATGTTCAAAACGGTATCCATCATTCCGGGCATTGATTCCCGTGCTCCTGAACGGCAAGAGAGCAGCAAAGGGTTCTCATGACAACCAAACTTGGCTCCCATTGCCTTTTCGATTCCCTCCATTGCTTTTGCAACTTCTTCTTTTAATTCAGGAGGGTAGGTGTTGTCGTTTTCGTAATAGTAGGTACAAACATCTGTTGTAATGGTAAAACCAGCGGGGACGGGTAGACCGATGTTTGTCATCTCTGCGAGGTTAGCTCCCTTGCCACCAAGCAAATTTTTCATTGTTGTTTCGCCATCTGCTTTACCAGCACCGAAGAAATAGACGTACTTACTAGACATTATTGTTCCTTTTGTTTGTTTCTATTCTCTTTAATTTTTGTTGAGTAATTTATTTTGACAGTATTCGTTTTGGCGGTAATAGCAAGGTAATCAGGCGTTGCTACGACCAGTTAAAAACAACGGGTATGTACAAGCGTTCAATGTTTATGGGTAAAATCTAACAGAAAAGTGACCCTAGCAACGAACCAATAATTCGTCAAGGGAATGAAGCCGGTTTAGAAGAATAGCCTATTGAATTGACCTGTACCTATAGTGAAAACCACAGAACATACAGTAACCATTCAACTCGTCTTCTGGTTACCTAACAATAACAACCTATACAATCGTTATGCGGCACACCACAGGATTCCCCCCGTTTCTGTTTTTATGAGGTCATCAAAATATCTAATCAAGTAAGCTTTTATTATCTCCCCTTTCTTACCAGTTTGTTGGGATGAATGGTAAAAAAGCCTCCTTTTTTTCATGGATACCAAAATGACATTTGCAACGGAATCAATTGTAGAACAGAGTCCTCACAATGGATGCTCTTCCAGCTTAGAGAAAAACATCAACTCCTCTTCTTGGGAAAACTCTTCTTGGGAAGAATCGCAAGTGCTGGCAGTTTTTGAATCTTCAGTTGACGTGATTATCACCATTAGCCCATTCGGGAAAATTCTTGCTTGTAACCCTGCCACAAGTAAATTGTTTGGTTATGAACAAGAAGAACTGTTGAATCAAAAAATCAATCAACTCATGCCGCCCAAGCAAAAAATGGAACACGACAGCTATTTGGAAAAATATGCAACCACTGGCATTCGCAACGTGGTGGGACAACGGCAAGAAGTGATGGGGCAAAAAAAAGATGGTACTCTTTTTCCAATTGAATTAAGCGTCTCTGAAGCTGTTGTTAATGGGAAAAAACTTTTTACAGGGATCATTCGTGATATCACGCGAAGAAAACATCGAGAAGAGGAAATGCAGTCATTTGCTCGGAACTTGGAATTGTCTCAAGCATTGATGGAAGAGCAGGCATCCAGTCTTGCTCATATTTCAGAAGAACTTCAAATTGCCCGAATCGAAGCAGAAGAAGCAAGCCGAACAAAAAGTGAATTTCTGGCAAATATGAGTCACGAAATCCGAACGCCGATGACAGCAATTTTAGGGTATACCGATATTTTGTTAGATGAACTTGTCGAAGACCCATATTTGCATGAATCCGCATCGATTGTTAAACGGAATGGGGAAAATCTTTTAGATTTAATCAACGACATTCTCGATCTCTCTAAAATTGAAAGTGGTCAACTGACCGTTGAATACCTTTCGTTTTCTCCCGCTGAGATTGTGAATCAAGTAGTCACACTTTTGAAAAACCGAGCAGAAAATAAACAGATCGGTTTATATGTTGATATGATTGAGCCGATCCCTGATAAGATAGTTTCTGACCCAACACGGTTAAGGCAAATTTTGGTCAACCTTGTAGGAAATGCGATTAAATTTACTGAAAAAGGAGAGGTTCGAGTGACAATGATGCTTGATCCTGGGGCTTCTGAGTCTGTTTGTTTTTCGGTAACCGACACCGGTATTGGAATTGCTTCTGATAAAACGGAAGAGATTTTCAGTCCCTTCAAACAAAGTGATAACTCAACAACACGCAAGCATGGTGGGACAGGGCTTGGGTTGGCAATTAGTAAAAAACTGGTCGCCACATTAGAAGGGGAGATCAAGCTGGAAAGTGAACTGAAAAAAGGAAGTACCTTTTCTGTTTCTTTACCCCTTTGTCCAAAAAATAAAATTGCGGAACCCCCTCAACAAGTAGAACCCCCTCAACAATTCGTTTCGAACTCAACTCCTTCAACAGACCCTCCAAAGCAAAAAACAGTAACGAATGGTCAAATTTTACTTGTGGAAGATTGCGAAGATAACCGACGGCTCATTCAACTCTTCTTGGAAAAAATTGGCGTAAAAGTAACAACAGCCACAAATGGACAAGAGGCAATGGAGATAATACTCTCTCGTGAAAACAACGAGACATGCCCTCGGTTTGATCTTGTTTTTATGGATATGCAGATGCCCATTCTTGATGGATACAATGCAACACGTCAACTACGCGAAAAGGGATTTACTGGCACGATTATCGCTTTGACGGCACATGCGATGACAGGTGACCGTCAAAAATGTCTAGCAGCAGGTTGCAACGATTTCCTTACAAAACCTGTCTCGAAAGAGCAACTCGAAAAAATGGTAAATAAACATCTTGAATATCAGCCTGTTGAGGTTTAAGCGACAGACTCAAATAGAGGTTCCTTCAATGGCTCTTCTTCTTGCGGCGTGGTGCTTCGAGGTATCTCACCCCTGTATTGGGGTTATCTTTATCGAAAGCAAAGGCATCGCGTGTGTTCAAAAATTGTTTGAGGTAGTCGATAGGAATCGCAAACCCTAGCCCTTCACCAAAAGTCAGTTTCATATTGGTGACGCCAACAATTTCGCCTCGCCCATTAAAGAGTGGTCCCCCGCTGTTGCCGGGATTGATTTGTGTTGTGGTTTGAATGTAGACCAATCCCCCAAAGTTGCGTGCCCGTGTGCTTACAATTCCCTTTGAAACAGAACGTTCTAAACCAAGCGGGTTACCAATTGCAAAGACTTCGTCTCCTTCTTTGTAATCATGTTTTTTTGCTAGCACAACCGGTTTGAATTCGAATTCTTTTTGTTTGGGGATTTGCAATAATGCTAAATCGACAAAGGGGTTCAGTGCCACAATTTTCACATTGCCAATGCGTACCTTTTTGAACTCTCCCGATTTTGTTTTATGAAAAATCGTGACTGCAATGCGAGTCTCTTTTTCAATGACATGATAGTTTGTGACACAGTAGCCTCTTTTATTGACAATAAAACCACTTCCCAGTCCACCGGGTGTTTGAACTAATACGACACCCTGCCCAAACCGCTCTGCTAACTCTTTGACGCTCCCTTGTTTCAGATGGGCAGTTGTGTAAAAATCTTTCTCTGATGTTTTTACAGCATCTGTTGTTTTTTGATTTTTCTTTTTCCAAGACCGAATTCGATTACGAGGGATGCGTATCACTTCTGTTCCCAAATCAACATACAAAGCATCCCCTTTTTCTTTAAGAACCTCTGCTTCAATTTTTTGTCCTGTTTTCAATTCAATCACATCACCTTTGACAGAAATACTCAGGGGAAAAAACAGGAGAAGGGTTGCTGTTGTTACTCGGGAAATCATTTGATTTCTTTCTTAAATGCAGAAAACTTTAGTCCAGCTCTTCATTCTATCAATTGACTGATAATATATCAATTGACAGCTTCTAAGCAGCAAAACGCACAGAGTAGCAAAGGCAAATTCCTATTGCAGAGGCATCTGCAACATCGTTTGGTTTGAGGATATCTTTGAGTCCTAATTCTGTTTTGACTGCGTGTTGCATTTGTTCTTTTGATGCACTGCCGCTGCCTGTGAGGAGTTTTTTAATTTGACGCGGGGTGTAATGAACAATTGGGATTTTATTTTCTGCTGCCACCATTAAAATTGCACCACGCACATGCGCCAGCATGATGGCGGTTTTTGGGTTTTTACCAAACGAAAAGACTTGTTCAATTGCCATCATTTTGGGTTGGTACTGTTCAATGACTTCTCGCACTCCTGTCCCAATTTCACAGACTCTTTCTGCGAGAGACAACTCTGCTGTCGAACGGACAATTCCCCCTTCTTTGAGGATCAGTTTTTTTTTATTTCGCACAAGAATTGCATAGCCGGTTTTATTCAGTCCGGGGTCGATACCAAGATAATAGTCAGTTGCTTCCATTATTCATTCCATCCTTGTTGACTTCTTGTGGGTGATTTGATTTTGAGAATCATTCCTTTCGCCAAAGAGTCTCATCGGTGCGGTCTTCGACAGTAATTTTTAAGTGATTCAATCCATCACGAATTTTGTCTGCGATATCCCAGTTTTTATTTTCGCGGGCATCTGCTCGCAGTTCAATAATCAATTGCATTAACCCATCAACTAAACCATCATCTGCACTGGTTACTTTTTCAATCGGCTTGCAGAAAACACCAAGTAACATGGCAAGTTCTTTGAGTATTGTAAGTGACATCCCCAGAACAGCAATATCTTCTTCAGTCTCTTTTTTGCTGCTATCTAATTGGTGTTCTGCAATATGTCCGTTAATCCGTTTGCGTATTTCGAACAGAACACCAATCGCACCGCCGGTGTTGAAATCGTCATCCATCGATTCCAAAAAACGACCTCGCAACGTTGAAATATCAGATAGCAAATTGCCAATATCTTTTGTGAAGGAGGAGGTTTTGTTCCGATTGTTTTCTACTTTAATATCGTAAAAACTGTTTCCTGAAATACGCTGATAGGTTTCAAAGAGGCGGTAGAACCCTTCAATTCCTTTTGCTGTTTCTGCTAATAATTCATCACTGAACTCCATTGGGCTACGGTAATGGGTTGAAAGGAGAAAGAACCGAACGACTTCGGGCGTGAACTTCTCGAACAGTTCTTTGACCGATGCTGCCCCTTGTGAGCCGGAAAGTTTTCCTGCTTCTTGTGATGTCTGGTCAGCAACAACATCTCCTTGCTTATTGTGCTCTCCTCCCAGTTTGCCGGTGCTGTTACTTGCTTGCATTAGCCCGTTGTGCATCCAGTAGGTTGCGAATGGTTTTCCTGTGCAACTTTCCGATTGTGCCAGCTCGTTTTCATGATGCGGAAACATCAAATCAAGTCCGCCACCATGAATATCAATTGTCTCTCCCAATAATTTCTGGCTCATTGCAGAGCATTCAATATGCCAACCCGGGCGACCTTTCCCCCAAGGACTTTCCCAAGAAAGCTCTCCCTCTTTGGCTCCTTTCCACAAAGCAAAGTCAGCAGGGTTTCGCTTGAGTCTGTTTGCTTCGACGCGTGTTCCTGCCATCATCTCTTCAACATTACGACCACTGAGTTTTCCGTAATCTTTATCTTTGGTGACATCAAAATAGACATCTCCTTCCAACGGGTAAGCCAGGTCTTTTCCAATGAGAGTTGCAATGATATCTTGCATCTCCTGAATATGGTCTGTTGCATACGGAAAATGGTCAACCGAATCGACTCCCACTGCAGAGAGATTCTCGAAGTAATCTTTAATCATCTCTCCCGCAAGTGCTTTGACGGTCGTGTTATTTTCACGGGCACGGTTAATGAGTTTATCATCGACATCGGTAATGTTGATAACGTAAGTCACCTCGTAGCCACTGTAGGCGAGGTACTTTTTCACCGTGTCAAAAATAATCGGACCAACCATATGCCCCACATGAGCAGGCTTGTAAACTGTCGGTCCGCATAAATAGATGGTGACCTTGTCGGGGGTGATGGTTTGGAAATCTTCTTTTTGCCGAGTGAGTGTGTTGTAAACGCGTAATGCCATAAGATGATGCCTGACGATAATTTGCTTGATGAAAATTCAATAGATAAAATCAAAGTTAAGAAAAAAATTAAGAAGCCGGAGTGAAAAAACTCAGCTTACCGCTGTAGTAAAACAATGACATCTGCTTGCATTGCTTCTTCGCGACCGATGATGCCGACCTTCTCTCCGGTTTTGGCTTTGATATTAATGACCTCTTGCGAGAGATTCAATATGGTTGCCAGTTGTTTTTTGATTTGAGATTTATAGGGGACTAACTTTGGTTGTTCCGCCCAGATGGTACAATCGAGATTGATGATGTTCCAGTTTTGACGTTGGATTGCTTTTTGTGCTTCTTTGACAAATTGTGTTGAACTTGCCCCTTGCCACTGTGGGTCACTATTGGGGAACCATTCGCCAATGTCTCCTAAACCTGCTGCTCCTAAAAGGGCATCTGTTAATGCGTGCAGAAGGATATCAGCATCGCTATGCCCATCAAGCCCTTTTGTATGCTCGATGGTCACTCCTCCCAATATCAACTTCCGCCCAGCGATAAGCCGGTGAATGTCGTGTCCTAGTCCAACGCGAATTTCCAATGTTTTCCTCGTTTCGTAATAACAAATGTCTGCGTTAAGCAGAAATACCACTCTCCTACATCCTCTTGCTTGACAGAATTGTAGCGACTCAACGGAAATCTGACAATTAGATTTGTCAACCAAATTTGCCAAACAATCCATCAAACAGAACAGTCAATCTTAGCCAGATGCCCTCATTGGGGGTGCCTATGATAAAAATAGCATGATTTAAGTTACCAAATTATTTGGCAATTATTTTATTTCTAATGCCCGAAATAGAGGTTTGGGCTTTTCAATTCTTGAATGAATTGCAAGAATACGCCGAATTGCGAAAACGCCCATTTTTGAGCGTCTCTTTTTTTTGAGAGATGCAGAAAAGAAAGATGGGTTTTGAGTTCCCTATCGGATACCCAACTGGGTATTGTAATATAGATACGAAACTTTCGCACTCAATTCGGTTCCAGAAAAGAGAACTGAGATGACCGACCAATCTGACCCCTTGGAATTAAGAAGTATCCTCACTTCAACAAAAGTGGGCGAACTGACGCTGGCGATGCGCCCGACACTCTCCCCTTCAGATGAAGTTTCCAAAGCTGCCCAAGAGATGCGAAAAGTAGTGCATGGTTGCGTTGTGATTGTCGATGATGATAACAAGCTTGTAGGAATCTTTACCGAACGTGATTTGTTAAAGGTGATTGCAAGCAAAGGCTCTCTTGATGTTCCCTTAGCAGAAACCATGACGTTACACCCTCAGACCATTTCGATTGACGAGACGCTTTTTGATGCCACACGCCTGATGGATGAAGGAGGGTATCGCAGATTACCTGTGATTGATTCAGCGGGTATTCCGGTTGGAATTGTTGATGTGAAAACGGTTTCACATTTTCTTGTTGAACATTTTCCGAATACGATTTATAGCCAAGCGTCACAGTCGGAAATGACCTTAAAAAATCGTGAGGGAGCTTAATGCTTTCTCGTTTTTGTTCTTTTTTTATTGAGTCTGTATAAAATAAATAATTACATTCCTTCCCAAAACCTTATGCACCTGCCAATAATCATCTTTAATAAACGATACAAGCAGAGTGCTCCTTCCAGGAGTTGATGACCGATGGCTTCAACAGATGTTGCTGCAACAGATATTTCAAGTGACAAAAAATTAGAAGAGATGGAAACTGTTGTTATCCGTTTCTGTGGTGACAGCGGCGACGGAATGCAATTGGCAGGGACGCAGTTTACGAACGTCTCTGCTGCGTTTGGAAACGATGTTAGCACGCTGCCAGACTTCCCCGCAGAAATTCGCGCTCCTGCCGGTTCGCTCGGTGGTGTCAGTGGTTTTCAATTGAGTTTTTCGAGTCATGATATTTTCACTCCAGGTGATGAAGTCGATACGCTTGTTGCGATGAACCCTGCTGCTTTGAAAACAAATTTGATGGACCTCAAACGAGGTGGAGTACTTATCGTCAATGAAGATGCTTTTGATAAAGGAAACCTTACCAAAGCAGGCTACGAGAGTAACCCACTGGATGATGAAAAAAGTCTTGCTGGCTATCAGGTGCATAAAATTCCCATGACCCGAATGACACGCGATGCCGTTGATGGGTTAGGGCTATCAACCCGCGAAGCAGACCGTTGTAAAAACTTCTTTGCAATGGGGCTTGTTTACTGGTTGTACGACCGAGATTCTAAGCCGACTATCGATTGGGTACAAAAGAAATTTGCCAAAAACCCTGAAATTGTCGAAGCAAACACGCGTGCTTTGAAAGCAGGTGCGAACTACTGCATTTCAACAGAAACATTCACCGTCCATTACAAGGTTCCTCCTGCACAGTTAGAGCCTGGCACATACCGTAAGGTAACAGGGAACGAAGCAACTGCCATCGGCTTGGCAACCGCAGCAAAATTGGCAGGCAAAACGCTTCTCTTTGCAGGGTATCCGATTACTCCTGCAAGTGATATTTTGCATGAGCTTTCCAAGTTGAAAAACTTCGGCGTAAAGACCTTTCAAGCAGAAGACGAAATTGCTGCAATGTCTGCTGTTGTAGGGGGAGCATTTGGAGGCGAGTTGACAGTGACAGCAACCAGTGGTCCTGGTATCTGCCTGAAAGCAGAAGCGATTGGTCTCGGTATGATTACCGAATTGCCAATGGTCATTATTAATGTACAACGGGGAGGTCCTAGTACTGGGTTGCCAACAAAAACAGAGCAGTCAGACCTGTTCCTTACAATGTTTGGACGTAACGGAGACTCTCCAGTTCCTGTTTTAGCTGCTGCCAGTCCTTCCGATTGTTTTTACATGATTCAAGAAGCGATGCGTATTGCGGTTGAATATATGACACCCGTGATATTCCTTTCCGATGGCTATATTGCCAATGGCGCAGAACCTTGGAAACTTCCTGAAGTCTCCAGCCTGAAACCCATTAATGTTGAACATCCGACCGAACCAAATGGTGAAGATGGTTTTCTTCCTTACCTGCGAAATGATAAACTCGCCCGCCCTTGGGTAAAAGCAGGAACCCCTGGTTTAGAACACCGATTAGGAGGACTTGAAAAGTGGGATGTCACCGGACATGTTGCTTATGATTCTGATAACCACGAACATATGGTAAAACTCCGTGAAGAAAAAGTGGCAGGTATTGCAGAGAGCATTCCCGAGCAAACTGTCGAAGGACCTTCTTCTGGTCGTGTGCTTGCATTAAGTTGGGGCGGAACTTACGGGGCGGTTCGGACAGCGGTTCGTCATTTTATCGAGCAAGGTGAAGCGGTTGCCCATGCCCATTTGCGATACATTAACCCGTTCCCTAAAAACTTAGGGCAACTCCTCAGCCAGTACGATAAAGTGCTTATTCCCGAATTAAACAGAGGGCAACTTTTCTATCTCATTCGTGCCAAGTATTTAATCGACGCCGTCGGCTACAACAAAGTCAAAGGAAAACCTTTTCTCGTGGGAGAACTAGTCACTCAAATACAATCGCTTCTTGATGAGAAGTAAGAACCGCTTGATACAAAAACGTCATCAATCATATCTCAATTTCAATACGAGCGAATATCATGTCAACAGAACTACAAACACTCACTCCCAAAGATTTCGCCAGCGATCAGGAGATACGCTGGTGCCCTCGTTGTGGAGACTATTCGATATTAGCACAAATGAAAAAAGTGCTACCAACGTTAGGACTTCCGAAGGAAAAGTTCGCATTCATTTCAGGAATTGGCTGTTCAAGTCGCTTCCCGTATTACATGAACACCTACGGATTTCATAGCATTCATGGTCGTGCCCCTGCTATTGCAAGCGGGTTCAAACTGAGTCGTCCCGATATGCAAGTTTGGGTCATTACCGGCGACGGAGACGCTCTTTCAATTGGTGGCAATCATTTGATGCACATCATCCGACGTAATATGGATGTCAACATCGTTCTGTTTAACAACCAAATTTACGGCTTGACAAAAGGGCAATACTCACCCACCAGCCCATTGGGTAAACGAACAAAAAGTTCACCGTATGGCTCTCTCGATAACCCTTTGACTCCGCTTTGCGTTGCTATTGGTTCCGAAGCAACATTTGTCGCACGTTCGGTTGATGTTGATATCAAACATTTAACAAAAATGCTAGAACGTGCTGCGTTACACAAAGGAACCTCTTTTCTTGAAGTCTACCAAGACTGTAACGTCTTCAATAACGGAGCTTTTCAGTACGCCTCCAAGAAAGACCAGAAAGCTGATAACGTTGTTTATCTTGAGCATAACAAGCCGCTGATTTTTGGAAAGAATCGTGATAAAGGAATTCGCGTGAATGGTGTCGGTTCTCCTGAAGTTGTCGAGCTTGGTAATGGTATTACTGAGGATGATTTGTTGTTCCATGATGAAAAAGCTGTTGAGCCAAGTTTGGCATTTATGTTGACTCGTATGAGATACCCTGAGTTCCCAGAACCGATGGGAGTTTTTCGAGATGTTGAACGCCCCGTTTACAACGAAGAGCTGGAATCTCAGGTGCAAGAAGTCGTTAAACAAAAAGGAGAAGGAAATTTAGAAGAACTGTTTCGCAGTGGCGATACCTGGGAAGTTGAATAATGGAAGTAGAATAACCTTCATTTCTCATACCGTTTTCTTTTTCTTTACGTTCTGTATTCTGTCTCTGTTTGAGGAGGTTGAGTGATGCTTTGTCCCGATTGTGGATTTGATAATATTGAAGGAATTGATGCCTGTGATGCCTGCGGGCAACCGATGACTTCTCTCGATATCTCCCCCTCTGAACTGGAAGAATCGATTAGCCGACATTCCATCAGCGTGCTTAACCCACGTCAGCCTGAATCTGTTGAAGCAACAACAACTCTTCGCGAAGCAATCAAGCAATTGGTGGCAGGAGAAGCAGGCTCTTTATTGGTACTTGATAAGGGAAGCCTGATTGGTATTGTGACTGACCGCGACATTTTAACAAAGGTTTCTGCCCATTTAGAATTGCTTGACCAGCCAGTAACAACCGTTATGACGACTCAACCCGCAGTGGTCTCTCGGAGCGACTCCATTGCTTATTGTTTGCGAACAATGGACTTAGGAGGCTACCGTCATTTACCAGTTGTTGACGAACAAATGGTTCCAACTGGTATCATTACTGTACGAGATATTCTTCGCTTCCTTTGTGTTCGCTTTGCTGAAATACGAAGTGCTTTACAGTAAAATGAATCCCTTCAAAAACACTTAAAATGTTTACGCTTGAACCAATAAGAAGGTCGGGCTATCCCTACATGAACCGCTCATAGCCTATAAATGTCTGTTTTTTAAGGTTATACTTAAAAATATGATTATTAGTATTTTTTCTGCAATTTCACAAAAGTGGTTGACAATTTATCAGCATGCCGTACAATCGGGGGACTGACAGCGGTGCGGTGTGAACAGAGAGTGACAGGTTCCGTTGTAAATTTTTTTTGAGGAATAGAGTGATAGAATGGCTGAAGGTACAATCAAGAAACTGACTGACAAGGGCTTCGGATTTATTGAAACAGAATCAGGGAAAGACATGTTCTTTCACCTGTCAAATGTTGAAGGAATTCGATTCGAAGAATTACGTGAGGGACAACGTGTCTCCTTTGTTGTAGGAGAGGGACCAAAAGGACCTCGGGCAGAGGAAGTCAAGTTGGTCTGACCAAAGATTAACAAACTCGAGAAGCCGGCGTTTTCGTCGGCTTCTTTTATGCGCTGGTTTTATTTTTCTGTTGAAAATAACCCGCAATCGCTTTGTTGGGAAAACGAACTTCACAAACTCAATTTAACATGTGTAAAAAGACATCTTCCGAAAGTATCGTAATGCCAAGTTTTTCTGCTTTGGTTAGCTTGCTCCCTGCATTCTCTCCTGCAATGAGATAATCTGTTTTCGAAGAAATGCTACTGCTTGCTTTGCCCCCTGCTGCGTGAATCATCTCTTTGATTTCATCTCGTTTATATTGTTGAAGGGTTCCTGTAATCACAAACGATTTTCCTGCAATGGAGGACTCTTCAGAAAGAACTTCTGTTTTGTTTTGCGAAACAGGTTCTCCAAAATTCAATCCTGACTTTCGTAATTCTTCAACCAACAGGCTTCCGACATCAGAAGAAAAGAAACGAGCAACTGACTGAGCAATGACCGGTCCAATTTCATCGACCTCTGCAAGAGACTCTTCATTTTGCTGCATAATTAAATCGAGAGTGCCAAACTTTTCTGTGAGAATTCTGGCATTCGATGTTCCAACATGACGAATGTTTAAGCCAACAAATAATCGCCACAAAGGACGTGTTTTGCTTGCTTCAATACCTGCTAATAATTTCTCGACAGATTTTTCTCCCATCCGTTCCAATTGTAACAACTCTTCTTTATGAAATTTTAACTGATAGATATCTGCAATACTTTGCAATAATTTTGCATCAAAAAGTTGCTCCACTAACTTCACACCCATCGTGTCGATATCCATTGCACCGCGCGATGCAAAGAAACGAAGACTCTCTTTCACCTGAGCAGGACAATTCAGGTTGATGCAACGAATATAAACCCCTCCCTCATCCTGTAAAACTTCGCCCCCGCATTCAGGACATTTTTTGGGAAAAGTGAATTTTTGTTCTGTCCCTTTGCGTAAATGCTCTTCGACGCGCACCACATGCGGGATGATTTTTCCTGCCTTTTCAACAACAACCGTGTCTCCAATTTTTACTCCAAGCCGATTCAATTCATCGATATTATGCAAACTGGCGCGCGAGACTGTTGTTCCTGCAATTTCAACTGGCTTCAAATGTGCCACCGGTGTGAGAGTTCCTGTTTTGCCAACTTGAATTGTAATTTGCTCAATTTGTGTTGTTGCTTCGTATCGTTCCCACTTGTATGCAATGACCCATCGTGGGCTTTTACTGGTGTTCCCCAGTATTTCTCGTTCTGAAAAATCGTTGACTTTCACAACAATGCCATCGACTTCAAAATCGAGAGTATGCACATTTTCAGCCATCTCTTGTGCATAGTCAGATGCTTGCTCAATACTCGGGAACGCTTTTACATTCGGTGTGACAGGAACACTATACTTTTGCAATTGCTGAAGATAACTTGTGTGCGAAGTGAAAAAATCATTGTCGCTGACAAACCCTATCCCATGTGCAAGGAACGTCACTTTGCGGGCAGCACATAATTTCGGGTCAAGAAGTTTTAACGCGCCTGCTGTTGTATTGCGTGGGTTGGCGTAGGGTTCTTTCCCCGCTTTTTCCTGCTCTGCTCTCAGGCGTGCAAAGTTTGAATTGAAAATAATTGCTTCGCCTCGAATTTCCAAATGTTCTGGGTAATCATTCCCTGTAAGTTTCAAGGGCAACCCCAAAAGTGTTTTTGCATTATGTGTCACATCATCCCCAACTCTTCCATCACCCCGTGTGAGCGCTTGAGTTAAATATCCTTCTTTATAAATGAGAGCCAATGCAACGCCATCAATTTTATATTCCACACTATATTTCGGAGAAGCCTCTCCTAACAATTTACGCACCCGTACATCAAACTCTGCAAGGGCTTCAATGTTGTAGGCATTGTCGATTGACAACATAGGAAGTTGGTGCGGAGATGTGACAAACCCTTCAATCGGTTCTCCTCCAACTTTGCGAGAAGGACTATTGGGAGAATCGTATTGTGGATATTTTTCTTCGAGTTCTTCGAGTTGCTTCATCAACTGGTCATAATCGAAATCACTGATTTCATGACGTGCTTCAACATAGTAAAGCCGGTTGTGGTGTCTCAGTTCGTCACGCAATTGTTCAATTTGCTGTTGAATGTTTTTTGTCATTATGAATACTTGCCTGCTTGTTACTTATCTGTCTGATCTTTCTCGACAGGTTCGTGATATCGATTTTCAAATTCGTCTAAATTTCGTAGAACAGGAGAACGGTCAAACTTCAGTGCGATCAAAGAAAGTGAGATAATCGCAAAAACTTCACAGCCAATAATGGTTCCACCATACAGATTGAGAAAGTCAATGAGGGGCGAGTTTGAGTCGCTAAACAGAGAGGCAACCAAAGCAAAAATCGTAATAACAAATAGTCCACATGCAACAATAACCATGCGAAATAAAATACTTAATGGTTTCGGTTGTTCTGGCATGGGAACTTCTGTTATCCGTCAGTTTTTTTGAGTTTCCAAAATTTTACAGCAATTTTTTGAATTCGATTTCAGATGAAAATAAGTTTTATTTGTGGCTGATAAACCAGCGATGCTGGGCAACATCGTAACCTTAAATTGGCGAGGGGGCGAGGGGTAACCTTGAACAAATCCCAACGGTTTTCATCATTGCTGGCGAATCTTATTATGAAGAGAATCATTGTTCAAAGAGCAATATTTTGTTCCCATAACCTCTTACCAGCGTTTTGTGGTATCTCTTAGTGAAGTTTTCGCATCCTCTTGTATAGGTTCATGTTATGTCAAAAAGAGATATCCGTAGGGTTTCAATAAAGAAATAAAGATTCCCGTTGACCAATTTGCCGTTTTTTACTATATCCTCCTTTTACTGTCTCTCATTTTTAGTCGTTTAAGACGAACACCCACACTTTGGCAAAGGATTGCCCTTTTATGTATAAGTTTTTGCTTTGTACTCGGTATTTGCGTAGTCGCTATATTGCTTTGGCGAGCATCATTAGTGTGACATTAGGTGTTGCAACAATGATTGTTGTAAACAGTGTGATGGCGGGTTTTTCAACTGAAATGCGTGATCGAATTCATGGTATTTTAGCAGATGTCATTATTGAATCGGACAACATGGAAGGAGTGTATCATCCTGAAAAACAAATGAGCCTTATTCGTCAAGTCGCGGGTGATAAAGTTGAAGCGATGACCGCAACTGTCGAAGTTTTTGGCATGCTCAGCTTTCAATATGGTGGCAAGTGGAGGACGCGCCCCGTTAAACTGATAGGTATTGACCCCGAGGGAAAAGGAAAAGTTGGACCGCTGAAAAACTATTTGGTCAGCTATAAGTCATTAAAAGAAAACGGGGTGATTATTGAACCTCCACAACGCCAATTAAATGAACCACTTGGTTGGAAGCTTACTGAAAAAGCAATGGCACGCCGACGCCGAAGGGTTGAACGTCAACAGTATCTCGAAAACCGAATTCCTCATCATCAAATGCAGGGGAAAGAGGTTGAACTGAAGAATCCGTTTGCATCAAAAACAAAAACTCAAGAAAAACTTATCGCCAAAAAAGAAGAGCAACCAGTCAATCCTTCTGAACAATTTAATGTCGAACCAGAGTTTCCCTCTGACCAAACGCCCATAGACCCTGCTGCTCTTTTGAAGGGGCGGCTTTATGTTGCAAGTGGCATTGTCAGCTTTATGTACAGGGAACGCGATGATGAGACAGGAGAAGTGAAAAACAAAACCGTAATGCTTGTTCGCCCTGGTGATGATGTGAAAATTAGTACGGTTTCTTCAGGACGCCCTCCCGAAGCAACACACTTCAACGCAACAGTTGTAGACCTTTTCAAAAGCGGAATGAGTGAATACGACAGTCGATTGGTTTACTGCAATTTAGAGTACTTGCAAGAAGTCCGCGGGATGATTGACCCTGAATCGGGCAGTCGGGCGATTACCTCGATTCAACTCAAATTAAGAGACTTTGATGATGCTCAAGAAGTTATCAAAAGTTTACGGGCAGCCTTTCCTGTTGGCGTGTACCGCATTCAAACATGGGAACAAAAACAAGGAGCACTTCTTGCTGCTGTTGAAATGGAATCGGGTATTTTGAATGTCTTACTCTTCATGATTATCGCTGTCGCAGGGTTTGGTATCCTCGCAATCTTCTTTATGATTGTTGTTGAAAAAACAAGAGACATTGGTGTGCTGAAAGCACTCGGGGCAAGCTCACGCGGCGTGATGGCAATCTTTTTAAGTTACGGACTTGGTTTAGGAATTGTCGGCAGTGGCGTTGGGGCGATACTCGGTTTGACTTTTGTAAAGTATATTAACGAAATCGAAGGCGTTCTCGCTTGGGTAATTGGGCGAAAAGTCTTTGATGAAAAAATCTATTATTTCCCAGAGATACCAACATCTGTTAATCCGATGATGGTTCTTTGGGTCTCTGTGGGGGCAATGGCAATTGCTGTTTTGGCAAGTATTTTCCCTGCCCGTCGTGCTGCCCAGTTACGTCCAGTTGAAGCACTACGGTACGATGGTTAAGAAATAGAATAGCTAACCTGCCTGACGACACGTTTCTTTACTAAAGTAAAACAATATGAAAACAACCGAAGCAAAAACAGCAGAGACTCACACACGACGGTTTGCTCCTGCAACAATCTCTGCCCCTCAATCTGTCAAAGGAAACCAGATGCAATCTCCCCTCATTTCTGCTGTTGCACTGGAGAAGGCGTACCGTAAAGGGAATTGTAAAATCCCTGTATTGCATGGCGTCAATATCTCAATTGAACAGGGAGAACTCCTCTCGATTATTGGGCAATCGGGTAGTGGCAAAAGCACGCTGCTGCATTTAATGGGATTGCTCGACAGACCTGATGTTGGCGAAATCATGCTCAACGGAGAACGAATTGACGACCTGCCAGAACAAGCACGCGACAAATTACGCAACCATGTTTTCGGCTTCATCTTTCAGTTTTATCATTTGTTACCCGAGTTGACATTACTCGAAAACGTGATGACGCCACTTATGATTCGGCACTCGATGTGGAGTTTCTGGAAAGAGAAAAACACAATTAAAGAAGAAGCACGCCAATTAATTTCCAAGGTCGGGCTAGACCATCGTTGGAAACATCGTCCTTCAGAACTCTCTGGCGGAGAAATGCAACGGGCAGCCATCGCGAGAGCACTCATCACCAAACCACAAATACTTCTTGCAGACGAACCTACCGGCAACCTCGACCAACGAACCGGACAAGAAATTATGGATTTAATGCGCACACTCAACGAACTTGAAAAACTGACCGTTGTGATGGTCACGCATGACGAAAAAATTGCCAAACAAGCAGACCGCACAGTACGCCTCCTCGAAGGACGCATCGAAACCCTCAAAAAAGCAGGATGATAATTGAGAAAGGGGGGGGTATCTCAGAGGGCATCTGGGAAGACAATTAGTCTAGGCGAGGTTGTGATTTTCGTAGATACTCTCCGTTGATTCATTCACCATTTCTTTACGACACGGAGGTCGATCAATGTCAGAAGCAGTAAAACGTAAGCCCTACAATACAAAAAGAGTATGAAAAGCAGCTAGAATTATTTTAACGGCATAGCAACCGTCTTGATAACCAAACCCTGCGGTATAGTTTTTGTTTTACCACTCCAAAAGAAAGCCCCCCAACATGCAACAGATAAAAATTTTCAAAAATATCGAATCTGAAATTGATGAGTTGGAGCGTGAGGTAAATAGTTGGATTGCTGAAAGCCGAGTGACTATTGTTAACATCTTTGGTAACATTGCTCCCCAAACGCCGGGTGTCTCCCCATCAAGTGGGTTAGGTGGAGGAGCGTTTGCTCCTTCGGATGTGATGCTTGTGGTGTTATATATTAGTACCCAAAAGAAAACTTAAAAAAGTTACGGTTTTTTCAGATTAAAATACGTTTTGGTTGTGGCTGCCAAACCAGCCACGCTGGGAAACCCCAGGAGAATAATATGAAATGCTCCCTTTGTGTTGTTCAAATAGCGATACTGTTTGTCGTTGTGTTGCTGGGATGTGGGGGAACTCTTGCTGATGCTCCACAAAAAAAATCGAACAAAAAAGAAAAGCTGAATTCTCGGCGTGCTTTTGGATATTTACGAAAAATTTGCCGCATTGGAACCAGAGTGAGTGGCTCGCGTGGAATACGAATACAGCAGAGATTATTACGAGATCATTTTGTGAAATTAGGAGCTGAGGTAAAGTTCCAAACGTTTGATGTTGCTCATCCGTTGACTGGAAAACCGGTTCGAATGGCAAACATGATTGTTTCGTGGCACCCGAAGTCAACAAAAAGAGTGCTGCTTGCCTGCCATTACGACACCCGCCCCTTTCCAGATATGGACAGAACCAACCAACGTGGAAAGTTTGTGGGAGCAAACGATGGCGCCAGCGGCGTCGCTCTTTTTATGGAGATGGGGCATCTTATGCAACAGATTTCCCCCAGCTATGGGGTTGATTTTGTCTTTTTCGATGGCGAAGAACTGATTTATCGGGGAAGAAATTTTAACGATGAGAAAGGAAAATACTTTCTTGGTTCAGAGCATTTCGCCAAAGAGTATCTCAAGAAAACAAACAAACATAAGTATCTCTATGGAGTTGTTGTCGATATGATCGCTGACCGACATCTTAAAATCTACAAAGAAAAAAACAGCGTAAAGTATGCTCGAAAACTCACTGATAGCATCTGGGAAACCGCAAAAGAATTAAACATTAAAGCATTTGTTTCCAGAGAAAAACATGAGGTCAACGATGACCATCTTCCGCTCAACAAAATTGCCCACATCCCTACAATTGACATCATCGACTTTGACTATCGCTATTGGCACACCACACACGACACCCCCGCACAATGTTCTGGAAAAAGCCTGGTGACAGTAGGTCGCGTTCTTCTCGCGTGGTTGGAACAGGTTCCTAAACCCAAGTAAAGTTAAATTGTCATTGCGGTAAATCCGCCATCGACGACGATGTTTTCACCAGTAATAAAACTTCCTGCAACAGATGATGCCAACAACAAAATGGCTCCTGCGAGTTCTTCTGGTTTGCCAAAGCGGTCTGCGGGGGTATGACGCATAATGCTTTCGATACGGTCGGGTGTCAGAACTTTTTTGTTTTGCTCTGCGGGGAAAAAGCCCGGCGATAACGCATTGACACGCACATTTTTTGTTGCCCATTCGCGGGCAAGATTTTGTGTCAGGTTAATGACAGCCGCCTTGGTGGCAGAGTAAGTAAACACACGCGATAACGCAGTCATACCGCTGAGCGATGCAATGTTAATAATCGAGCCAGCAATGTTCTGTTCAATCATCTGACTTCCAAAAACCTGACACGCTAAACGAACAGAACGTAAGTTGACGTTCAAAATTCGTTCCCACTCATCATCTTCAATCTCTAAAAAAGGTGTTGCAGAGTTAATGCCTGCACCGTTAATTAAAATATCACACTGCTGATTTTTGTTATGCAAATGGGTGACAATTGCCTCTAAATCATCTTTCGATGTCGAGTCTGCTGCAAAAAATTCTGCACTTTCTTGTGAAGAAGTAATACGTTCGACACAGGCGTTTCCCCGTTCTGGATTACGCCCCACAACCACAACATGGGCACCCGCTGATGCCAACGTCTCTGCAAACGAACCACCAAGAACACCGGTTCCACCAATAACAACCGCTGTTTTCCCCTGAAGACCAAAGAGGTTTGTCAGGTACTCTGATGATGTTGTCATAATAATGTTGTTCTTTTTGTTTGTTGAATGGAAGAGATAATTCTTGCCAAAATCTAACCAATAAATTCAATGTTGACAGGGTCAGGAATGACTTTGGCTTCGTGGGCACGTTGCAGCAAAACCTTGACTGCTTCGCGTCCTCGTTCACCGAAATCGAGCGTCCAGTCGTTGACGTACATCCCAACAAATTCGTCTGCTTTACTGTGGTCGAGATTGCGACCATATTGTAATGCGTATTCAAGTGCTTCATTGCGGTTGTCGAGACCGTATTGAATGGACTGCTTTAAGAGTGCAGTCACTTCGTTCATTGCGGGTTGCCCCAGGTCTTTGCGAATGGCGTTTGCTCCCAATGGAAGGGGGAGTCCCGTTTCGTTCATCCACCATTTCCCGGTATCAACAATGAGGTGCAACCCCTGTTCTGCATAAGTCAATTGTCCTTCGTGGATAATCAAGCCCGCATCAAATTTTTCTTGCTCGACCACATTGAGTATCTCATCAAACGAGACAACCTCATAACTAAAATCGTCTCCTAGTATTAGTTTCAACATAAGGAACGCAGTTGTTAATGTGCCAGGGACTGCAATGTTTTTTCCTCGCAAAGAATCAATATCGCACGCTTCGCGAGCAACAATCATCGGTCCATAATTGTCACCCATACTGGCACCGCAGGCGCAAATCGCATAATTTTCGGTCATGTATGCGTAGCCATGCAGCGAAACAGCAGTCAGTTCTAATTCGGCATTCAACGCACGACGATTGAGTGTTTCAATATCTTGTAACGTATGTGTGAAGTCGTAGCTGCCTGTTTCAATTTTATTATTTGCCAGCGCATGAAACATAAAAGCATCGTCAGGATCGGGGCTGTGTCCAACATGAATTTGAGTTTGGGTTTGTGACATTTTGTTTTTTCCGTTGAGTCGTTGTGAGAAAGTGATCACTTTTTCAATACATGTAATCTCCACAAGAGATAGTATCGCAATTTATGCTTGGAACAATAGAGGGGAGAGTTTTGCAAAGAAAAAAAACAAAATCTCATCCGCTCGCATTTTCAGACTTGGCAAATACATATCATGTTTGATTGAAAGTGACGAAAAATCATCGAAAATCATCTAATTATCGAGCGTGACTTATTTTCTCGTTTCAAGGTAGTAAGCTGTACGGGCTTCGATTATGATCAATTGAATGGAGAAAATCCATTTCACAGAAAGAAAAAAATGTCTCAAACAGAATTAACAGATAACCAGTTATTATTTTACTTTGATGAAATGCTCGCTGTTGATGAAATGAGATTCGTTGAACAAGCACTCAGGGATTCTCAAGAACTTCAAAAACGGCTTGCGCTATTGGCGCAAAGTCGCGACCGTGGCGTTCATTCTGTAGGGGAAATCTGGAGAAACGACCGGCTCAGTTGCCCGGCGCGCAGCCAGTTAGGAAACTATCTTCTGGGAACACTGGACCAGACGAATAGTGATTATATTCAGTTTCATGCTGAAACAATAGGATGCCGCATTTGTACTGCCAATTTGGAAGATATGCAAAAAGCAGCCGACTCAACTCCTGAAACAAAGCAACGGCGTCAAAGATTTTTTCAAACATCTGCTGGTCATCTCAGAAAGTTTTCTCATTAAAAAGCGTGCGTGAACGTTCATTCCTCTTTTTTGTCACAGCCAATAATGGCTGCAAAATGTAAGGTAATTCACGGAACAGATTTTGATAATATACGAGAATTGGACAACAGACAGGGAAGTCGGCTCAGGCTTTCGTTGCAAATCAAATCAAAAAATTAAGGAGAGATCAAATCATGGAAGAGTCAACCCCTAAAAAACGTTTTTTCAAAATGCGTCATGCCTTGTTGTTAGCTGTCATCGCAGCGCTTGGTACCGGGTATTTGATATACCCCAAAACCAGTAGTGCCAAACCTCCGTTGGGGAAAAGATGGAACAAAAATCAACGCGTTTCGATGGACAAAATTGACCACGCCCCGTTTGATGCTCTGTTGCAAAAGTATGTTGATAATGATGGCTATGTCGATTACAAATCGTGGAAATCCTCAAGAAGAGACCATGGAGCATTGCAAAACTATCTGGCTCAACTGAGTCGAGGAGATCGCGGTTTTCGTGCCAGCAAAGAGGGGCAGATTGCATTCTGGATTAACGCATACAATGCTGTCACGCTTGAAGGAATTATGCAAGTCTACCCGACATCAAGTATTCGCAAGCATACCTCGAAAGCATTCGGATACAATATCTGGAAAAACCTGCCACTGATTGTAGGAGATCAACAATACTCGCTGAATGACATGGAACACAAAATTTTGCGAAAAATGAATGAACCACGCATTCACTTTGCAATTGTTTGTGCTTCTGTTGGTTGTCCACGGCTGATGAATCATGCTTACACCGCAAAAGACCTTGATAAGCAATTAGCAATCAATGCAAAAGATTTCTTTTCTCGTAAGCAAAACTTTCAAGCAAATGCTGGTCAACAAACGATCTATGTCAGCTCGATTCTTGATTGGTTTGGTAGTGATTTTGGAAGTTCGCAATCTGCACGGTTTCGATACCTAAAAGAGTATCTTCCTCGCGATGCACAAGAATTGGCAACCAGTAGCCGAACCAGAGTCAAGTTCCTTGATTACAACTGGAACTTGAATGATCAATCAAAAAAACGATAATTGATTAAAAGAACTTGTCGCTTCAAATTGGTGTGGTGTTGGTGTACAATAGGAGCCTCGATTTCCTACCATCAACTCCACCCCTGTTTGGGAGCACAACAGTGAGACTCCGCTTATTAACCCCCTGCCTCTTTCTTCTTTCCTGTTTGGGAAATTCTCTTTTTGCTGCTGATGTTCAGGGGAAATCTGACGACTCAAAAAAACAACAGAAAAAAAATGTCATTCTGTTTGTGGTTGATGACCAGGGAATGCAAGCAGGATGCTACGGAAATAAAGTAATAAAAACTCCCGGCATCGACCAACTTGCGGCATCGGGAACACGCTACACACGGGCACACTGTACCACAGCCAGTTGCTCTGCCAGCCGTTCTGTTTTGTTGACAGGGTTATACAACCACGCAACTGGGCACTATGGTCATTCACATAATTTTCATCATTTCAGTACGTTTGAAACAGTCAAAACGTTGCCTGTTATTTTGGAAGAGTCAGGCTACCGCACGTGTTCCATCGGCAAGTATCATGTTGCTCCTGAATATATTTATCATTTTCAACAGTACCGCAACAAAGGGATTCAAGGGAATCGAAACTCTGCTCGCATGGCAAAAAATGCCAAAGAGTTTATTACTGAAAAAAGTGACAAACCCTTCTTCCTTTACTATTGCTCAAGTGACCCTCACCGAGGTGTAGGGAAAGATTTGTTCTCAAATTTCAATGAGAATCCCAAGCATTACCCCGGCGTCACACCGGTAAAGTACAAACCGGAAGATGTCAAAGTCCCTCGTTGGATGAATGACAACATAGAAACCCGTAAAGAGTTAGCACAATACTATCAGGCGATTTCTCGAATGGACCAAGGGGTCGTCTCTTTAATAAAAACCTTAAAAGAGACAGGACACTGGGATGACACACTCATTATTTTTTGCAGCGACAACGGACCTCCCTTTCCCGGTGCAAAAACCTGTCTTTATCAACCCGGCATGAATCTTCCTCTTATTGTGCGAAACCCTGACACACAAAAACAGGGGGGCACCAGCGATGCTGTAGTGATGTGGAGTGACATTTTGCCAACTATTCTCGATTACTGCAAAGTAACCCCTCAACCTGCAATTCCTATTGTCAGGAAAGAGAACAGTGGAAAACCACTCACCAAATACCGCAAATTAAAACCACAGCCGGTCACGTTTCATGGACGTTCTTTTTTGAAAACGATGGGAGTCGAACACCCCGAAAATTGGGACGAAAATTTTGCCTCACACACCTTCCACGAAGTGACTATGTACTACCCGATGCGTGTTATTGTCAGTGGGAAATACAAATACATTTTCAACATTGCTCATCAATTACCTTATCCGTTTGCATCCGATTTATACTCCTCACCCACTTGGCAAAGCGTGTTGAAAAAGAAATCAAAAATATACGGCAAACGGACGGTCTATGCTTATTTGCATCGGCAACGCCATGAACTTTACAACTTGGAAGCAGACCCAGATGAAATTAAAAACTTAGCAACCGATCCCAAATTCCAAAAGAAGCTACAAGAGTTACAAACAAAACTCAAAGCATGGCAGAAAAAAACAAAAGACCCTTGGATTTCGAAATGGGAATATGAGTAATTGTCAGGCAGTTTCAGCAATAAAATACCGAAACTTTTGAATCACATCAAAAGATGTTGATTTGTCTTGACGATATGGTAGAATAGCTTGTCTGCACTTGATGCAGATTATCCCACCCTGTACGAGCAGGCATGAAAGCAGCGAATTCTATCCCTTGAATTCATTTGATGTTTTGCTCGTAAGAGAACATAAAATCTCATTGGAGAAGTCCCACCATGTTTCATTTTCATTCTGGTATCACTCGCAATTGTGAAAAAGTTTCCCGAAGAAGCTTTCTACAAGTTGGTGCATTGGGTGGGCTTGGTTTAACGCTTCCTCTGTTTCTAAAGAAACAAGCACAAGCTGCTGAGCAACCTTCGAAAGATATCAGTTGTATTTTCGTTTGGACACAAGGGGGAACAAGCCATATCGATACACTTGACCCTAAACCGAAAGCACCTGCTAGTATTCGAGGTGAGTTTGGTGTGATTGATACAGCAGTTCCTGGTGTTCAGTTTACTGAAATTATGCCCAACATGGCACGTGAATTGAAACGGTTTGCAGTGCTGCGAAGTTGGAATCCACACAACGCAAGTCATGGGCATGCTGATGTCTGGGCAATGTCGGGACGAAAGTTCAACCCCACAGTCATCTATCCGACTTATGGCTCTGTGGTCAGTTACCAAAAGAAATTCAAAACAGCAATGCCTCCCTTTGTTCAATTGGGAGATCATATGGATCGTCGATTTAACGGGGGAACAGCAGGAGTCCTGGGGTTAGAACATAACCCATTTGAAATACTGGCAGACCCGAATGGGAAAAAATTTGATGTGCAAGATATTGTTCCTCCCCGTGGGGTTGATATGAAGCGCGTTGAACGTCGGCAGAAAATGTTGAACTCCATCGATTTACTTCAACGTGCAACCGATATACAACCAGATGCCTTTAGTTCGCTTGACGAGCATTACAAAACCGCATTCAATATGATCACTGCACCAGAAACAAAAAAAGCATTCAAAATTGAAACCGAAAAAGATTCCCTGCGAGATGCTTACGGTCGTAATCGATTTGGTCAGCGATGTTTGCTGGCTCGTAGATTGATTGAATCGGGGGTTCGATTTGTGACAGTTAGCGACCCCGGTTGGGATACTCACAGGGACAACTTTAAGTCTTTGAAAAATAGTCGGGTTCCCCCTGTCGATCAAGCGTTGCCACAATTGATTATTGATCTTGAAGAGCGTGGAATGCTTGAAACAACGTTAGTGGTCTGGTTGACAGACTTCGGTCGTTCCCCCAAAATCAATGCAGCCAGCGGTCGCGATCACTGGGCATCGGTAGGAAATATGGTGATGGCAGGGGCGGGCGTTCCTGGTGGTTCTGTACTGGGCGCCACCGATGATGAAGCAGGTTCGATTACCCGAAACGAGTATTCTTCTGACGATATTGCAGCTACAATCTACAAAAAACTGGGAATCCCACACGACCTTACCGTCCAAGCTCCCGATGGTCGCCCTATTCGTCTCAACGAAGGGAAAGTGATTAAAGAGTGGATGTAATTTCTTATCAATGAAATCGTGTGCAAAACGCGCAGGATTTCTGTGTCTGAGTTCCCTTTATGGTTCTGGCTCGCTGCCAGGTTAAGAAATGTAATACAAAATCAGCTCATCCCCAAGTCTTCGACAAAACGAGCAGTCGGTACAACTTCGTCTTCTTTAACATTTAACGCATTCATAATAATGGGACGAAGTTCATTAAGAACAGCAGTATATTCTGAACTTGCAAAAGGCTTTATCGCAAGATGCCTTTTTGCTATTTGGCGTGTGATATCACCAACAGTCTTAAAGCCAATTGGCTGTTTAGACCAAAAACGGAATGATGGCGGATCGAGGTGAAACTGTTCGGAAAGTTGATCCCAAAATTGATGTTGCAAAGAGGAGGGCAGCACATTAACAATTGGTGTGCTGGGGCGAACGCGAAGGAGTCGGTTCAAAGTCATTTCGCGAAGAGTATCACGAAGTGCAAAAAAGTACGGAAGATAGATGTTTTGTCTGGTCTCTGAAACCAAGATTCTCTGGCGACATCGTTCTACCAAACTCCCAACAGTAGAAAGACTGCTTTCCCATTCCTCTTCAGTAATCGTAATACCGAAGTGATCTTCAACGTCCATTATGAGTTCTACAGAATCAAGCCCCATGATGCCATGAAGGATAGCATCTCCCGACAACTATTTCAATTCATCTTGATCGTTATGAGGCATGTCAAATCGATGATGGGAGGGAATCGACGAAAAAATTTGTTCTCCCAGTAGATATCCTGATGAGCCGACAGGTTCTGATTCTCGATCTGCACTGCGTTGAATTCGTAAATGTGAGACAGAACGAAACGTTCCCGATTGTCTAAAAGCATCAATTGGAAAAGATGCCAAGACCGATGAAATGATTTGCTTTTGTATTTGAGAAGCCGAACGATTAACGAAATCGAACGTCGAAAATCCAATACGCATTCCTGCAAGTAACAGAGGTTCTGCTGCGATGGAAGAGCTGTTTTGCCCCAAGTCGTAAGCACGCTGGCTATCAAATGCAAAGTCGTCAATTGCGTATTGAGGGGCAAGTTGTCCTAACAAAAAATCTGTCCAGCGCTCACAGCGTCTGCGAAGTTTATTAAGACTTCCAACACGCACGGGAGAGAGATGCCCATCAACAAGAGATATCAAAGCACGGCGGCGCGCTTGTAAGTGAGAGAGTAACACACCCCGTGCAACAGGTTCGGCATATTGAACGCAACGCCTTTGGTCTGTTGCAGACAACACCGCTGTCCAAACGCGTGTCAAAATTTCCGTGATGAATATCTCTTCGATAATCGACTGCACTGCAATATCTCGTTGAAGCAATTCTGCTTCTGATTCCTTTTCCAAAATACGTTGCGTGTCGAGACGATTCAATTCATTCATCCAGTGCACTAATTGCTTTCTGGAATAATGCCAATAGTTACGGAGTGCTTCTTCCGGCAATGGTTGAGGGCTTTCAATCACATGCTTCGAGTGCGTTGCAATTAATGCTGCAAGTTCTGTTGTCTGGGCGATATTCACAGAGAACCTCAAGGGGTGTTTGTTATTGTGACGACTTCCATCATAGCCCGATGCGTCAGCGAGGCAGGGCGATGTTGAATTGATACTATCACGTTGTTGTTTTGTTTCGGATTGATTTATTTCAGGTAACAATATCTCAACCAAACTCAATCGTGTGATATGAAAACAAGCTGTACTTTCCTCGCTCACGCGTCGGGCTATGACGTCTAAATTTTAATGCGACCATGTAATAAGTAGTAGGCAGTAAGTTTTTCGATATAACGTCTCACAACCAAAAGGATATTAAAACCTCGTACCTTAACCTGGCAGCGAGCCAGAACCATAAAGGGAACTTAGACACAGAAATCCTGCGAGTTTTGCGCACGATTTCATTGATAAGAGACTACGAGGATGATTAAAACATATGAAAACTTACTGCTTGTTACTTAGAAGGGCAAATATGATACCAATGATGGACTCTGTTGGAATTTGTCCTGATTTGTGCTATTTGAGAGGTTGAAAGAAGTCGGAAATAATAAAACCATCAAACATGTTGATTTTTTACAACATCGCGTGGTTCTCTCACCACAGTTATTCAAATAATTCAAACAAGTAAGTGTTAAATAATATGAACAGTTCTGTCTCACCACGTTCTCATGCACGCACTATTTGGCAAGCTGGCGTACAAGCAGTTGATTCTGGAAAATTAATTCGTGACAGTATTTGTTACTCAAAGGGTCAGCTTTCCATTATGGGAAATCATTGGAGACTTTCTGAGATTCAAAACATTGTTGTTGTAGGGGGAGGCAAAGCAGGAGCCGGCATGGCAGCAGCCGTCGAAAAAGTTTTGGGCGAAGAAATTGTTGCACAAAAAGTGACTGGCTGGGTGAATGTTCCTGAAGATTGCGTGCACGTTGATGGGGCTTTACTTCAAAAAATTCATCTGCACGCTGCACGCCCTGCGGGCTTCAATGAACCGACTGAAGAAGGAGTTCAGGGGACAGACCAGATATTTGAAATGGTTTCTCAATTGGAAGAAGATGATCTTTGTATTGTCCTTCTTTCTGGTGGTGGCTCTGCATTACTTCCTGCGCCTGTGAAAGAGATATCACTGAACGACAAAAGAGATGTTACGCAACAACTCATGCAAGCCGGAGCAACAATCAATGAATTGAACATCGTTCGTAAACAACTTTCACGAATAAAAGGAGGAGGCTTAGCCAAAGCTGCCCGCAACACGCAACTTGTCGCATTGATTATCTCTGACGTCATTGATGACCCGCTCGATATTATTGCATCGGGACCGACTGTTGTAGATACCTCAACACCGCAAGAGGCTCTTGATATTTTGAAAAAGTTTTCCACAACCAGACAATTTCCGCAGCGGGTTCTGAAGTACCTCGAA
>UOGL01000112.1_pt1 | contig 36309 bp, 29 predicted proteins | sample 1990131 | NCBI WGS metagenome assembly UOGL01 (sample SAMEA4728526, study PRJEB27164) | hydrothermal vent metagenome | biome: marine basaltic hydrothermal vent biome; feature: marine hydrothermal vent; material: mineral | place: Pacific Ocean | collected 2011-06-14/2011-07-23 | depth 1741 m | reverse complement strand
CGCTGCAACTTGTTATCTGTTAGCAGCAGTGTTATCAATATGAAAAAGCAAACAGGATGCCAATCGTAAAAGAAAACGACTTGAATGACGTAACCTATTGTGAGTAAACAGGATGCAATTATTAGCTGATTGGCACAGCAGAAAGCTATTCCAGAGAGAGTGTCGCGAAAACACAAACAGTGACGTCAATATGACCACACTTCTTGACGTGTAATGCCTAATCTGGCAGTAAGCCAGAGCCATCAAGGGGGACCCCTATAACGAAAGAATCTAAAGGTTTCGCCTCAAGGCGAGTTTTTTAGACCCAATTATGGGGACAATAAGCCTGCCACATTTCACCTCCCTATTTAATTTCTCCGAATTATTTAATATAAAGAAATCACAACCAGCATTTTAATGCCTAATTTTCTCTCCTTTTTCTGAATACAATTGAGTTAAATGTATGTCACTTTTATTTGGGTTTGATGAATCAAATCTGCCTCAGGGTGGATGTGTTGCCATTGGGAATTTTGATGGTGTGCACAAAGGGCATCAACTGATGATTACACGCCTTGTGGCATTAGCACAAAAAAAAGAGACCTCTTCTGTTATTCTGACATTCTCTCCACATCCTATTGAACTATTACGTCCACAACATGCTCCTCCTTGGCTCAGCACTCTTGAGCAAAAAGCAGAATTACTACAGCAATACGGAATTGATGACGTGATTGCTTATCCAATTGACCTTAAATTTCTTCAGCGGTCACCCCGACAGTTTTTTGATGAGATCATTCAAAAAAGACTTCAAGCGGTTGGGATGGTGGAAGGAGAGAACTTTTGTTTTGGGCATAAACGTTCAGGAAATATTGAAACATTGCAAACTTTATGCAACCAATTTCATGTTGAACTTGATGTCCTCAAGGCGGTTAAAATTGATGGTGAACCAGTTTCATCAACGCGCATTCGTAACACAATTGCAGCAGGAGAAATGCAGCAGGCGGTGACGTTACTAGGACATCCTTATTACCTGCAAGGGAATGTGGTCTCTGGTGAAAAACGTGGGAGAGAACTTGGCTTTCCGACAGCCAATTTATCAGATGTCAAAACGTTGATACCCGCTGAGGGAGTTTACGCAGGAATTGTGCATCATGCAAATGCCCATTGGATTGCTGCTATCAACATTGGTTCTAATCCCACTTTCAAACAAAATCAACAGAAGTTAGAAGTTCATCTGCTCGACTATCAAGGTGACCTCTATCATCAAAATTTAACTATTGGCTTCCTGCAAAAAATCCGTTCGGTCAAGCAATTTGCCAGCAAAGAAGAATTACAATATCAGTTACAAATTGATATCAAAGATATCCGTAAGGTAGTCGAACAACAAAAAGATTGCTAAACTGACGCACTAACAAAAGGACTCACAACATTTTTAATATGAAGGCAACTGAATGCCAATTGACTGGGAGCCGTTAAGGCAAATACTGGAAAATCATCAAACATTTATTTTAACAAGCCACGTGCGTCCCGATGCTGATGCACTTGGTTCTGAATTGGGAATGGCTGCGATATTAGAAGCAATGGGGAAAACGGTAAACATCGTTAATCCTTCTGCCAGTCCGCATAATTTGTTATTTCTTGACCCTGATAAACGAGTCAAAAAAGTGGGGGCTGATTTCCCTTCGAGTAAAATGCTTGAAGCTGATGTGCATATTATTCTTGATACTTCTGCCTGGGGGCAATTGGGACCGGTTGCAGATATTCTCAAAAAAACAAAAGCCATAAAAGTTGTCATTGACCACCATGTGAGTAGTGATGACCTAGGGGCAATTGAATTTAAGGATACCAAAGCAGCAGCAGCGGGTGAATTGGTTTGTCGCATGGCAGAAGAACTTGGTTACGCCATTCCTCCCATCGCAGCGACCCCCTTGTATTGTGCAATGGCGACCGATACCGGTTGGTTTCGCTTCCCTGCTACCAGCAACCGAACAATGAAGGCAGCAGGGCATCTTATCGAAATGGGTGCCAAGCCACATGAATTATACGAGACTCTTTACGAAAATTATTCTCATGCACGTATTCTACTTGCGGGAAAAGTGTTGAGCAGAGTGAAAGTTGAATGTGATGGTCAGATTGCTTATACAACAGTTTCGCAAGAAGACTTCAAACAAACGGGAGCAAACTCTGTTGATACCGAAGATTTGGTAAATGAATCTCTTAAAATCGCAGGCACTCAAGCTGCCTTTATTGCAATTGAACAACAGGGGCGAAAAAATGTGAAAATTAGTTTGCGAAGCCGTCTTGGCTTTAACGTTGCAACCGTCGCAGAACAATTTGGCGGCGGCGGACATCAACAAGCATCAGGAGCAATGCTTCCTGGACCCTTGGAAAAAGCAGCTCAAAACATTCTCAATAAATTGAGTGAACAATTAAAAGATTAAATGACATCTAAAAAACAACTGGAAGAGACTTCGAGGCAACACATCAACTGTATCGTTCGGTGAGCCTCTTAACCTGGCTGCGAGCCAGAACCATAAAGGGGACTTAGACACAGGAATCCTGCGCGTTTTGCACACGATTTCATTGATAAGAAACTACGTAAACTCTACGACCTTTTTCGTTCAAAGAACGATACAAGATTTTTATCTGTTGTACGAAAGACACCGCAATTCCCCAAATTCGGAAGTTGTTTTCAACACGTTCCTTAGCATCCCTGACAGTATTACTTTCTCCGGCAGAGGGGAATGACTTCGATTGTTTTACTGAACCTCTTTCGCCAACTGCAATGCTTCTTCCTGAGTTTGGATTTCGTTGTTCAATTGGGCATTACGAATGGTTTCTAAAAGTTCCCGAAAACGAGGACCTGGCTGATAACCTGCTTGAATAAGAATATCTCCCGTCATTAAAGGAGCAGGATTGATCTCGTCTTGCGGAGTCGATGCCAAAAACTCTTCACAAAATAGCACGGGAGATAACTCAGATTGAGTGGCAATTGTTTGCAGGTGAAACAGTTTGAGTAAATCATTTGCAAACGGATTTGTAAAAATTCGTTTCAACTGAGCCATTGAAAGTTCTTTGGCATGAGAAAGTGTTTTTTGATGTTTCGTCAACCAGCCAATATGCCCCATCTGTTGATTAGAGAATTTTAGCCTCCGGCATATTTTAAGAATGACAGCATTGGGAAGAGATGTTGTACAGGTGAGGGGGTCATGTTTACTAGCTGTTTCATGTGCAATTGTGCCACTTAAGAGTATTGCCATTGCCAATTCAAATGTTGTTTCTTCTAGCAATTGCAATTGATGCAACGTGACATCCCACAGATTGTTTTTTGTGGGTGATCCATTATTTTTGATTGTCGGTTGTTGTTTGCAAGTGATGAGTTCAGGGAAAATAACATCAATCAAGCCGACTTGATTTGCAAGTTGCATTGCACGCCAGCGGTGCACATCAAGAAGCATTTTGTGTAGTTCTTGCGTAATGCGTTCTGGGCTGACAGCATGTAATTCTGTTGCCATTTCTTGAATGGCAGATGTTGTTGTTTTGTCGAGTTTGAAATCGAGTGTTGCTGTAAACCGGACAGCACGCAACATGCGAAGTTTATCTTCTTGAATACGCTCGTGTGGATCGCCGATAGCACGAACAATTCCTTGTGCAAGGTCTCGCTCCCCCCCAATAAAATCGTAGACTTGCTGTTGAAGAGGATCGTAAAACATTCCATTGATGGTAAAATCGCGACGCTGCGCATCTTCTTCGGGAGTTGAAAATTCAACAGAATCTGGGCGTCTGCCATCTAAGTAACTTCCATCGGTGCGAAACGTTGCGACTTCTACATTTTCAACACCACGCGGTGCACGAACGATCATAACACCAAACGATGCCCCTACCGCAAGGGTCTGTTTTTTTCCGAAAAGCTGTTCGACTTCAGAAGGAATTGCGTTCGTTGCAACATCGTAATCTTTAGGGATTTTCCCCAAAAGATAATCCCGCACGCAACCCCCAGCCCAATATGCGGTATAGCCAGCATCGTTCAGACGCTTCACAACGTCAAAAGCAAATTGCCGGCTTTTGTTTTGAGACTCATTTTGAGAAGTGGCTGTCATTCCCTCATTGTAGAGACGTCAAAGAGAACAGAAAAGGGGTGAGAATTGTTTTTCATCACAATTCCAGTAGTTCAAGGTTTTGCTCGGTGTTTAGTATTTTTTGTAGCTCTTTTTGGTATTGAAAGGTTAGGAATCGACCAGTGCGGACTGATTTCCGTTGGCGTCATAAATGGTTGTCGTCACGTTGCCCAAGGGCGTTTTGAGTTGCAATGGGTTTGATCTGATGTGACCAGAGAGGGGTTTCGTATGGACTCTATTTTTTTAGAGTTTTTTTTTGAGTCGTCATGGAAATTCAGGTTGCAAACCTCGCACCACAATTCTCAAAAAACGCCCTCCACGCCCCAAGCAATTCCCCAGACAACACTGCTCAAGGCGTAAACCGTAACTTCCAGTAATACTTGGGATTATCAAGAAGAACAAGATGTAAAGAGCGAAAAAATAAGAGTGTAAACCATGAAGCGTCTCTTAATGTTCCTGCTTCACAAAAAAAAACTTGAATTTTTGTAATTTTCTGCATATCATTCCTGTACAGTGTGGTCTCATTTTTTCAGGTCTCCCGCCTCTCATCATTGTTAAGGTGATGTAAACTCCCTTGAGTCTTGGTCGAATAATAAGAAGGATAACGTTGTATTTGGTGAACCTGATTTTCAATAGTTGTGTCCCTCTATTTTAATTGAATTTAATTGAAAAAAGTCATCTTCCTCGAAAGGACTTATGATGGTCAGCAGTACGCCTCCATCACTACAATCGAACGTTCTGACATTGAACAAGCTGTATCTTGCTGTGCAAGTTATTTCAGCCAAGCGTGCTTTTTGCCTTTTGTGGAAAGGGTTAGCTGAGGTTGTCTCTGTTGAGAATGGTGCTTACCTCTCTTACGATTTTGCATCGTGGCAGGAAGTGAGTGAATTGAAAATTGAACTTAATGAACGGCATGAACATGACGACTGGTTGTTGGCAGTCAATTTTCAAATTCAAGTTCCCCGTGTCATTCGTTTATTAACTTACGACCGTGTACCGCGACAAGCAATTAAATTTAATCGTCGAAATGTCTTTTTGCGTGATGACCATCACTGCCAGTATTGCGGCAATCAATTTCATTCCCATCGTCTCAGTTTAGATCATGTGTTGCCTCGTTCTCGCGGTGGAAAACTGACTTGGGAAAATGTTGTTTCTGCCTGCCACAAATGTAATGTGCGTAAAGGCAATCGGACTCCCAACGAAGCCGGAATGAATTTATCTCGCCCACCCAAAAAACCACAACGCAACCCTGTGTTAGCTCAACAGTTGTCGATTCCAAAATACTCCTGTTGGAAAAACTTCGTGCGGTGATGCAACGCGTCAAAAAAAGGTTAAAAACCGTCGTAACTACTCAGCGAGGAAGTTCATCAAGTGAATCCCCCTCCCTTTGAGGGAGGGGCTAGGGGAGGGTGGAACGGTTCAATTCACATCAACCATTATTTTGTTTTTAGACATTCGTTTTTGAATGTCTAAAAACAAAAAAGACTCAATCATATACCACGCTGAGACCCTCCCCTCAATCCCCTCCCTAAAGAGGGAGGGGAGGATGACTTCGCTGAACAGTTAAAAACCGTCAAAGAAAAAGCAACACATACAAAATTGCCAGTACAATTTGCATGATTGCGAAGGGGGCTGCAAGACGGACAAAGCCGACAAAAGTCAGGTTGAGTTTTTGGCGAGAGATGATGGTCATTGCAACAACTGTTGATGCAGAACCAATCGGGGTGATGTTCCCTCCCAGATTGGCACCAAAAATAACACACCACCAGTAAGAGGAATCGGGTGAGGTCTCTTGTGCTTTAAGGATTTTTGCAAGCATTGCTGCCAGCGGGATGTTATCTGTTACTGAAGAAGCAATCGCAGAACTGGCAAGCAACAAACCCGATGCCATACGAACAGGAAGCGCCAGCATTGTTGCAATGCCGTTTCCAATTAAACCAAGAACACCCGCATGTTCCATCACGTTAATGACAACAAACAACGCAGCAAAAAACGCGAGCAAATCCCAATCAATCGCAGAGTAAAACTTATCTACTTCGTGCTTGTAGGCAACCAAAACAACTCCTGCAAAAAGCAATGCCACAAATCCCATGCCTAATTCTTTGAGCAAAGGCAAAGAAGATTGTCCCGATAAACAAGCAATAAACAGTACCAGTGCAGCAATCGAGAACCAGAAAAAACGTGGGCTGGGAATACTTTCTGTTTCGTCAAATGCTTCAACCATCTTTTTCGCTTCTGCTCGTTCCTCTTCTTGAGTCAACGACTGAATACCAAACTTCCACTTCGCCATAAAGAGTGTTGCAGTTGTTGCAACAACAACATAGGGAGCTGCTTTGAGAAAAAAGGTGACAAACGAAATTCCTGCTTCATTCCCCACAATGATATTTGGCACACTACTAATGAGTGTTAATAACCCGCCGACATTTGTGAGCAATCCTTCTGTCAGCAAAAAACCGAGTAACAAATCATTGCGATTCAGTTTACTCAAAGAGACGGTTGTGAGAGAGCCGATGATAATCATTGCAGTCACATTGTTCAAAACCGCAGAAAAAACGACTGTAAGAATACCGTAATAAACGAGCAGTTTCCAAGGGTCTCCTTGAGATTGTTTTGTCAGTTTGATTGCCATCCAGGTAAAGACGCCGCTGCGGCTTGTCACTTCCACAAACAGGCTGGCTCCTAAAATAATTGTAATGACTCCCCAATCAATCGCAGGAATATAAACGGGAAGGTGTAAGCTTTCTCCCCCTGGCAAACCGATATCGCCAAAGTTGAGCAACTTGAGCATTGTGGCTACTAACAGACAGAAGCCAGCAAATGCCCCAACGATAATTGATTTGCGAGCATGGATTTTTTCTTCAAATGCAAGAGAAGCAATCATCGCTAACAACACAAAAGCAAAGAACCATGTCACCCATTGTGAGGGTGCATGCTCCGTTGCTCCTGCGTTTGCCAGTAATCTCATTCCGTTGTACATATTGATTTTCCGTAAAGTTTTTGAAGAGTATGATTATTTGTCACCTCTTAAAAAGTAAAAGGAGAGCGCAGGGAGTGTAATCAATTCCCTCAAAAAATGCACATGGTGCGATACTTCTGGCTTAATATCTTGACCTGTTATTTTGTACTCGGTCTTGTTCGCTTGCAGTTTGCCCCCCTCGGTAAGATACAATGCTGGATTAAGTCTTTACGAAACCCAGCATTGCGGCGTGAGGATGTTCGATTGTCCTCGTTCAGCGGTAATCGTAGTGTTGGCTGGTTTGACAGCTACAACCAAAATAAAATGATTGACGTAATACATCTTTAGGAAACCTCTATTGATTCAAAAAGGAGCACAGACATTCCTGTCTGTGCGGGGTTGGTACCCTGAATCTCCACAGACAGGAATGTCTGTGCCACCTGTTTTAATACATTGTTTTTGAATAAATAGAGGTTCCCTTTACTAATTTAACGATCTTTTACATTAGTAATACAGAAGTCTATATTACTAAATTGTACTGCCAGTTACTTTCTTGTAATCTCTGTAACCTTTTTTACAGAAGGAGGTTACAGAATTTGTTTTATTTGGAGAGACGACTGCGATAACCAGTTAGGGGGAATTGGAGCCTGTGGCAATGTCGGTAATATCGCAATGATAGAAAAACTCGTATTGACTGGATAATCCATATCGATTAACTAACAAACATAAAGGAGCGATGATTGTGGGGTTTGGTCAGATTGCGAACTATTGGTTTTCTGCGAACCTCACAAGTGGCATGGCAAACAGGCAAGCCATCAAAGGTTAAGTGGTTTCAGAGAAACGCAAAGCCTTGGCGATTTTGGTGCTATGCGCGTTCATCTCATTTTAACTAATTTGAGTGAGTCAATTCTCAGGAGGAGATAAGACATGAAGACAGTTTTCACCACAGGCGAAGCTGCAAAAATTTGCAAAGTCAGCCAACAAACAATTATTCGATGCTTTGATTCTGGACAACTCAAAGGATTTCGTGTTCCTGGGTCTCGTTTTCGACGTATTCCGCGCGATGTGCTCTTTAAGTTTATGAAGGATAACGGAATTCCAACCGATGCCCTTGAAAGCGGAAAACGGAAAGCACTTATTGTTGACGATGATGAAGAATTAGTAGAACTCATGCGCGATGTTGTGCTTGCAGATGGTCGTTTCGATGTTCGTACTGTCAATAACGGGTTTGATGCAGGAATGATGGTCAAAGAATATCACCCTGATATTATTGTGCTTGATGTCATGCTGCCCGATATTAACGGAAAAGAAGTTTGTCAACGCGTTCGTTCCGATTCTTCAATGGATGATGTCAAAATTATCTGTATTAGTGGTATGGTTGAGCAAGATAAAATTGCTGAATTGAAAGAAGCAGGCGCAGATGAGTTCAAGCAAAAACCTTTTGAAATTGAAGTACTCCTTGAACGTATGTGTCGATTACTTGACATGGAACCTATCACAACAAGTTAACCTCTGTTTTCTTGGTTTGTTGATGAATCCTCTCTCATAGTTTGATTGTTCTCATGGGCAAGAATCAGGGTCACACCAGTAGTTTCCAGCAGTTGCTGCGCGATGCCAAGTTAGAAGCAATGGCAGAGTTTGCAGCAGGTGCTGGTCATGAAATTAATAACCCGCTTGCAACAATTAGCGGGCGCGTTCAGCTTTTGCTACTCAATGAAACCGATCCGCAAAAAAGGCAAAGCCTGAAAACCATCGGCGGACAGGTCTATCGTATTCGTGATATGATTGGTGATGCAATGCTCTTTGGGCGTCCACCTCAACCTGTCCCTGAACAATTAAATATGACAGATATTACTGCTGATGTTCAAAGCCGTTTACAAGAACAGATTGAAAAATCAGGATGTCAAATCAAATTGAAATGCCATCCCGAGACCCCTGTTTGGGCAGACCCTGTGCAATTATCGATGGTGGTGAGTCAATTGATTTTGAATAGCCTTTCTGCTTCAAATCAGGGAGGAAACATTCTTATTGAATGCTCTCCTGTCATTCAGCAAGAGCAGCCTTTTGCCCTTTTTAAGGTCACTGATTGGGGGTGTGGTCTCACTCCCGAAGAGGCAGAACATCTCTTTGACCCATTTTACAGTGGACGGCAAGCAGGAAGAGGTTTGGGATTTGGCTTGTCAAAATGCTGGCAATTCGTCAAACTGCACGGCGGAGAGATTACTTTTGAATCAAAAGAAAATCAATCGACCTGTTTTACGGTTCTCCTTCCTGCCAAAGAGAAATGTCTCTTGGAGTAAAACTTTATCATCTTCAGAAAATCAGCCAAGTGAGACAACTGAATGAAATTTCTTAGCTCTCTTTTTTTCTGCTTGGCTTTGTTTTTATTTGCTCCCTCTGCAAACGCTCAAGTGGAACTTGCTCCAACGCCGCCTCAATTCAAAATTGAGATTCAGGGTTATGTGATGACAGATGTCCCTGTCTCTAAAATCACCATTCGAGCTTATGATATTGATGGTAAGTTTGACAAAACCTACAACGGCAATCCTCTTATTAAAGGAATTCGTCTGAAAACTCGTACGAGTGATGATACAAGATTAGAAGCGTTTAAGAATGGCGTTCTTGAACTGAAATCCAATTTGGCGAAGAGGCATAAAATTTATGTTGTTAGCAATGAAATTGTGGTTGACCCAGAGAATCCTCGCAAAGGAGTATTACCTGTTGTTCGTATCAATCGCTGGATGAGTATTGTTCCTCCGCTCATTGCAGTTCTTCTTGCTGTCTGGTTGAAGAATGTTTTGATCTCTTTATTTACTGCGATTTGGGTTGGAGCAACAATTTTATTTCAAGGAAATTTATGGAAAGCTTTTCTTGAAACCATCGATACATTTCTTGTTGGCGAAATGGTGGCAGTGAGCAGTTCAGGAGAGCATTCTCATATGCAAATTGCACTTTTTACCCTGTTTTTAGGGGCAATGGTTGGTGTGATGTCGCAAAGTGGCGGAACCATGGCACTTGTCAATAAAATGAAATCAGTTACACAAACACGCGAACAAGGGCAGGTAATGACATGGTTTTTGGGGCTGATTGTTTTTTTTGATGACTACGCCAATACGCTTCTTGTGGGTAGCACAATGCGACCTGTCACCGACCGTCTGAAAATCTCACGCGAAAAACTTGCCTTTTTAGTTGATTCAACTGCTGCCCCTATTGCAGGATTGGCAATTATCTCGACATGGGTTGGTGTTGAAGTCAATTATATTGAAGATGCTTATCAAAGTTTGGGAATTACAGGAGATGCCTACACAACATTTTTGTATACAATCCCCTTTCGGTTTTACCCTTTACATTTGCTGGTGTTTGTCCTTTTAATTGCATATACCGGACATGACTTTGGTTCGATGTTAAAAGCAGAAGAACGCGCTCTGTTAGCAGATGACCCCGAGACTTCTTCTGAAAAAGAAACAACAGTTGACAAAGACGAAGAAAAAGACGAAGAAAAAAAGGAAGAAGAACCTTCAGAAACAGAAAAACTTCCCGGGAGCGATGCCAAACATCAACTTGCTAGAAACGCAATCATGCCACTTTGTTTATTAGTAATTGCCATTGCTGTTGGTTTGTGGATGACAGGAAAAGAAAATCTCGCTGAAGATAAACCCCAGAGCGTAGCAAACATTCTTGGGGCTGCAAACTCTCAGCATGTTTTATTGGTCTCTTCTTTTATTGCATCGATTTTTGCTGTTGCCATGGCAACTTTTTCCCGCTCACTTTCATTACGGGAAAGCTTAGAGGCTTGGATGGACGGGGCAAAAAATATGTTTGAAGCCGTTGTTACACTCTCTTTAGCGTGGGGGATTGCAATTTTATGCCATAATGACTACCTCAACACTGCGGGGTTTATCATCGAAATTTCTGATGGACTATTTTCTGCTGTCTGGATGCCAACACTTGCATTCATTCTTGCTGGGCTAGTTGCATTTGCAACAGGAAGTTCATGGGCAACCATGGGCTTACTGATGCCAGTTTTGATTCCTGTGGTCTTTCATATGATTCTCAATCAAGAACAGGGAGCAGTTGTCAACGGGCATCATCCCATTCTGTTAGGAACCATCGGTGCGATTTTAGCAGGTGCAATTTTTGGTGACCATTGTTCACCCATTTCAGACACAACAATTCTCTCGTCAGCGGCTTCTGGTTGCGACCATCTTGACCATGTGAGAACGCAAATCCCTTATGCTTTTACTGTTGCGGGAGTCTCTTTGGTATTCGGTTATATTCCTGTCGGATTCGGTTTATCTCCTGTCATTACGCTTCCTCTTGGTGTTGGTGTGTTGTTGGTGATTGTTCTTTTTTGGGGACGCCCTGGAGTTGTCGCAGTCGTAGAAGAGAAAACTGAAGAAAATCCAAAAGAAGATGAACTGTAACCTCATAGCGAGCCAGAACCATCAAGGAAACTAGTGCCTCTTCAATCCTTAAAAGAGGGGTGATCAAGGTGGCGTGAGTGCGACAGCGGAGCACGAAAATCAATACCTCAACCCAAACTTCAAGGCTTGTTTAAGGACTAGTGACACATATATTTCCCCCTTGGCGCAAAAAGGGGGGAAGCCGATGTGTCAGCGTTGGCTGACTCATCGACTTCCCGAATCCCTCTCTCCCTAACGACGCATTTATATCGTTTATCGCACTTTCAAACTTGCAACCGCAATCACTGCTAAGAGTGCAGAGCTAATCCAAAAACGAACGACAATTTTTATTTCGTGATCTCCCCTGAAGAGGAAATGATTATGTAACGGACTACAGGCAATCAATCGTTTGCCTGTCATGCGGAACCAGCCGACTTGCATCATGACAGAAAATGTTTCCACAACAAAAACCCCACCACAAATGACAAGCAGCACTTCCTGCCTAGTCACTAACGCAGCAAATGCTAATAATGCTCCGATTGCTAACGATCCTGTATCGCCCATAAAAACCTGAGCAGGGTAACAATTAAACCATAAAAAACCAAGAATTGCCCCGACCATTGAACCTAACACAACAGACATTTCTCCGCAGCCGCTCATGAAGGGAACGCCAAAGTCGCCTGCCATTACAGAATGACCTGCCACGTAAGTCAGCCCGACAAATACACCTCCTGCAAAAACCATGCACCCGCCAGCAAGTCCGTCAAGACCATCGGTTAAGTTGACAGCATTGGAACTTCCTGTCATTACCAATACAGACCATAAGATAAAACCGACTCCCAGCCCGATGCTTGCGTTTCCGACAGGAAAAATCAAATCGAGTCCGCCTGGACGTTGTTGATGATCAAAATAAAGAACCGTTCCGACAATTGTTGCCAGTACAATTTGAGCCATCAGTTTATGTTTTGCTCTTAAACCATTACGTGATGTGCTCAGTTTTATCCAGTCGTCTACTGCTCCTAATGTTGCAAAGCTGATTACGGTAAAGAGTGCCAGTTGAACATAGCGACTTGTTAAATCTCCCCATAATAAAATGGAAAGAACAATCGCACCAACAATAAATATCCCACCCATTGTGGGTGTTTTGTTTTTACTTGCCTGAAGTTCGTTGAGTCGTTCTGAGCCGCTTTTGACTTGTTCACAAAATCGTTTTTTCAGCCACTGAATTGCAAATGGTCCAAACAGGATTGCCAACAAAAACGAAGTAACACTCGCCAAAGCGGTTCGTGCAGTCAAAAAAACTTGCGAATCACCAGACGTCATCAATTCGATTTGTTCCAATAAAGGAGCAAAATGTTGTAATAACCAGTTGAGCATAATGCACGGAGAGAGAAAGAAGTGGAGAGAAAAGACAAGACATTTTTTTGAATGGGGAAAATTTTCAATCTGGCAGTAAGACAGGACCAGAGAGAGAACTTGGACAGAGAAATCGTACACATTTTGTACACGATTTCGTTGATAAGAAACGATTGTAAAAACCTGGGTGTCGAGACCCCACTCCCGACACCCAGTGAATGGCTGTGCAATGAAGCGATAGATTGGAGTGAAAGACCCAGTATCCACTTTGACCAACTATCACAATGCTTCCCTCTCTTCAAATAAATTCAAAGAGATGGCACGTTTGGATTCCCGCAAACCACAGAACGTACACTACATAACCATTCGGACTTTTTCCTTATCTGCAACGGGCAGAGTTTTGTGTTCTATTTATTATTTGATTTGTTTTATTCATTTGATGATGAAGCCAGTCAATCACTCGCTCCATTTTCATTCCGCGTGACCCTTTAACAATAATCAAGTCGTTTGATTGCAATGTTTTATCTAACTGTGTGAGCATTGCGTTCATGCTGGAACATTCTGTTGACGATTGAGAATGAAATCCCGATTGTCTGGCTCCTGCGATGACTTGCTTCGCTTGTTTTCCTAACACGAAAAGATGATCGATATTTGACTGTGCAATTTTGTTTCCTAATTCGTAATGATACCGGTTCGACTCGGCACCCAGTTCTAACATGTCGCCAACAATCATCAAACGTTTGCCCGCACCTTGCCATGTTTTGGCAATTTCGCAAGCAGCTTGCATGGATGTTGGATTGGCGTTGTAAGTATCGTTAACAACAGACCACGAACCGACTTGCTGAAGTTGACAGCGTCCTGAAATCGCTTTGAATTGATCGAATCCATTTTGAATGGTTTCTGCTGCCATACCGAATTCTCGCCCAACGGCAATGGCACACAATGCAGCAGTCAAATGATGCCGTCCAATAACGTTAAGATGATACGAAAAACCTTCGACCTTAAATTGAAGATGATTCCATCGAACAGTGACATCAGTTGCCTGGACATGATTGTCGTCATTTTCTCCGACAAATTGTGTTAAGCAAGTGGCACGTTTTGCCAAAGATCGCGTCTGTAAATCGTCACCATTCAAAATGGCAATTCCTGTTTTTGGCAACGCTTCAACAAGCTCTCCTTTTGACTGAACAATGTTTTGCTGACTTCCGAAACTTCCGAGATGTGCAGAACCAATTTTTGTAACAATGCCGATTTGTGGTGCTGCGATGTCTGCCAACTCTTGGATTTCCCCCACATGCGATGCTCCTAGTTCGAGCATTGCAATATCGTGATGAGATTCTATTCTTAATAGGCTAAGAGGAAGACCAATATGATTGTTGTAGTTTTTGGGTGATTGCATTGTCTCAAACTGCTCACTTAAAACAGAAGAGACCAGTTCACGCGTTGTTGTTTTCCCGACAGAACCTGTGACTCCAATAACAAAGGGTTCAACAGAACGTCGATACCATGCAGAGAATTTTTTGAGGGCTTCCGTTGTTTCACGAACCTTGATGACAGGGACAGAACTTTTTGAATTTGTATTTTTATTCGCAACGACTGCAACCGCTCCTCGTTCAATGGCTTCTTCGATAAAACGATGTCCATCGTATCGGTCCCCCTGAATCGCCCAGAAAATTTCTCCGGGCTGCACAGTACGCGAATCGATTGAAAGTGAATGGGATTTAATCTTGTCCAGATCGTTTCCAATTCCTCTTCCACCAATTGCAGAAAGTAACTGTTTGAGGGTGATTGATTTCATAGGATGAGTTGATTTACGAAAAGTTCTATGCTGAGATAAATTGTTTCAGACGTGATGATTGCAATGAGTTTTGTAAGATGTTTCGACAGACAACTCTGTCATCAAAAGAGGTTCGTTTTGTTCCAACAAGTTGTTCGGTTTCGTGCCCTTTGCCTGCGACTAATAAAATATCGCCTGGCTCTGCTTCTTCGATTGCCCATCGAATCGCAGACTCACGATCAATTTCAATGTGTGTTGTGGTTTGAATTCCTGAGACAATTTCGTCGATAATTTGCTGTGGGTTTTCTGTACGAGGGTTGTCGCTGGTCACTACCGCGATATCTGCCAAAGAAGCCGCCTGCCCTAAAAGTGCTCTTTTAGAACGATCTCGATCTCCTCCTGCTCCGAAAACAGTAATGATTCGTCCCGTTGTCATTTCACGCAACGTTGAAATTGTTTTACGCAACGCATCATCGGTATGTGCATAGTCCACAAACAATCCAAAAGATTGCCCGCAGTCAATCCGTTCCATACGTCCCGGAATGATTTCTAACGATTGAATTCCTGCTGCAATTTCATCTAACGAAACACCAAACCGATGGGCAACAGCCGCCGCTGCTAAACAATTGGAAATGTGATGCTTTCCGAAAAGAGATGTTCGCACACCAATTTTTTCACCGTCAATCGAAAGTAAAAACCGACTTCCTTGCAACGTTGTTTCCTGAATAATTGCTGTGATATTTGCAGGTTCTTCAAGCGAATAAGTGATCAATTGAAGTGACTGGTCGATCTCTGCTTGCAGCGATTTACTGTTTGCATCATCCAAGTTCAAAACGACCGTTCCATTCGGTTTGCAATAGTTGAACAATGTTGCTTTACATTTTTTGTATGCTGTTTCATTTTTATGGTAATCAAAATGGTCTTGTGTGATATTGGTCACCACAGCGACATCAATTTCTGTTCCTGAAAGACGGTGCTGGTGAAGTGCATGACTGGTTACTTCCATTGCAACATGTGTTGCATTGTGTTGAACCATGCTCCCTAACCATTGTGACAAAAGCTGCGCATCGGGAGTGGAAAGTGATGCAGGCTGTTGTTGCTTACTATCGTCGTATTCGATAGTTCCTAGCAATCCTGTTTGATGACCGGCTGATTGTAAAATTGATCGAACCAACCAGGTGACAGTTGTTTTACCGTTCGTGCCGGTGACGGCTGCAATGTTGAGTTTTGTAGAAGGGTGACCGTTAAGAGTTGCTGTTAGTTTTGCGTAAGCTTCACGAACATTCTTTACAACGATTTGTGGTACTCTGATTTCAGCAACGGGCTGTTCCACCATGACAGATGTTGCCCCGTTTTGAATCGCAGAATCAATAAACGTTGCTCCATTCAGGTGAGTTCCTGTCATGGCTGCAAACAGGCTTCCCGCTTTGCAGTCATTGCTATGGTTCGCAACATCTGTAACCACGATATCAGCACACCCCACAAAACTTGCCTGTGGAAACAACAACCGCAAACTGACCGAACAACAAGACATTCCACCCGCCTGAGCGGGGAATGACAAGAGGGCTTCTTGCTGATGATTGATGTTGTGATGAGAGAAAGTCATGAGGATCGACTTGTTTTATATCAGCACATATATTTCGCGCAAACGAACACGTTGTGCTGAATGATTACGGGTGGGAAATTGATTGGGTAGTGGGTAACATCAAGGCAACAGAACGCTGCATGAGGTGAGATATTTGAATTGAGAGAGAACAACAAAATGCTGGTTGGGAGTCAGCAACAACTGTCGTTCGCGATGCGTGGTATTCTGTCGATTTTTGAATGTAGGTCAACCCGCGTTTGAAGTTTTTTCATAATGTGTGTAAAGGTTACAAAACAATTTTCTCAGGGGATTCATGATTCTCCTTTGAGTTGTTAATACCCTTGCTTCTTAACGTTATTTTATGAGAAGCAAAACATTATCTCGCCATATTTGCAAGAATGACCACTTGATTTATCATTCTACTTGCGACAATTTTTTTAGATTTTTCTTGTGAGAACGTAGAGTTCGCTTTTAAGTTTCTCTTCCGTTGCTCCTTCCGCAGAGAAACAAGTAGCTGCCAAAGAATTATTACGAGTCTTATCTCCCAATGCGATTGCTTGCATCAGCGAACGTAAATTAGGATACCTCTATTGATTCAAAAACAACATGTTAACAGGTGGCACAGACCTTCCTGTCTGTGGAGATTCAGGGAACCAACCCCGCCGGAACAGAAGATTAGTCTCATCCGTGAACCTGAGTAACTGCACAGAGTTCACTCTTCCTCTGCTGTCTGAGATTGTATTTCTTCCAGTTTTTGCAGAGTGTCTTTGTATTCATAGTCGAGGCTTAAAATTTCCTGGAAATGTTCTTCAGCATCTTCCATGTTTCCTTCCTTTTGGAGTAAGCACCCTAAAATGTAGTGAGCTTTTTTGAAAAGTTCTTTGTGGTCTTGGACATTGAGTTGTTCGACAGCTTTTGAGAATTGTCGTTTTGCTAAAGATTTTTTACCATCTTTAAGGAAGCAATCTCCTAATGCACAAAGCACTTCACCTTCCATGCGGCTATCTGAACTTGCTTGTTGTAACAAGGGAATCGCAGCAGTCCAGTTTTTGAAACGCATGTGTCTCATTGCGAGTTGGTATTTGAGTTTTGCATCTTGCGGATAGCGTTCCGTGCGGGCAGAAAGAATTTCAATTTCGCGTTGAACCAGTTCTCGGTTGAGTAATTTGATTTGTTTTTTTGCACGTTCGGGGTCGTCAGATTTTTTTGAGGCTTCATGCGCCAACGACATATTTTGCCGCATTTGTTGCAGTTCGACATCTTCTAACTGTTCACGAATCGCAGGGTCACCACCGCTGGCATCGAGTCCTTTTTGCAGCATTTCGGCGGCATCTTCAAGGCGATTTTCTTTACGGTATAAGTCTGCAACTTTAAGATAATGTGCATGCTTTTCAGGTTCTTTTTTGATGGCACGCAGCAAGTCTGCTTCTTCCGACATCCCTGGACCATCTGCTGCTCCTGGACCGCCTGGCTTTCCGACAAAATCAGAATAGGCACTGGTGCGAACATCTTGTGTGTTTTCTGCATGCTCGTAACCACCACGATCAGAAACTTTTGTTGCTTCTAATCCCATGATTTTTGAACGTGCCTCTTTATTTTCTGGATCAATTTTTTGAATTTGTGTCCAACAAATAATGGCACGTTTATACTCACCCATCTCTTCTAAAACATGTGCGAGTTCTGTCAGGTTTGCTTTATCTTCTTTGTTTGCTTCAATGGTACGTTCGTAAGCATAGACAGCAATGTTATCGTATTCAAGATGACGACATGCTTCCCCCAAACTGGCGTTCAAGCCAGCGTCCCAAGGGTTAATTTGTAATCCTTTTTCGACTTCTTGAGAAACGAGTAACCAGTCTTTTGCTTTGCGTGCTTTGCGAATTCGGTTGCGAGTTCCTGCCAACTTCACACCCGCCATGCGTGCCCCTTTTTTGTTGTTGCCATATTTTCGATATTCTGCCCCACGCAATACCTGTCGATACAAAAGATTATCGGGACAAAGAGTGACCGCTTGTGAAAACATTTCGATGGCAAAATCCCAGTTCTCTTTGCCAAGTGCTTCAGAGCCTCTTTTGTACGACATTGCTGCAATTTTATTTTTATCTGCTGCCATAGATGTTTCTTTTTATTGGTTCAATAGAAATAAGTCTTTTTCGTTTTTACTGCACACTGTTTCATTCTATCAGATGAAACAGCTTTCAGCCAGAAATTTTGTGGGCAATTTTTTAACAGGGCAATTTTAATCTCTCAGTGGACAGACTCTGCACAAAGCCAGGCGTAAAGAGAATCTCCTATTTGAAAATAACCAGATTTTGCAGGATGAACTGCGTTTGAAAGTCTTTTAATTTTTGTTGAAACATGTGCATTGATAGCAACCGTTTTTGTTGGGTAGTTATTAACACAATCGAGATTGACTGCAAGTGGCACAATCGAGATATTCTCTTTGGTGCGGTTTCCGTATTTCGCAATCATACGTGTTCTTAACAAATGTTGATGCCGACGGTATTCCCATCGTGTTTTTGTCGTTTTGTAACCAGCAAAGGCATCTTGCGATGCAGAGGGAGGAACAGGAAGCATTACACCAATTTTTGTACGAGGATTAAATTTGTGAACCATTGCAATCAATTGGTCGTAATGTTTTAACATCACTTTCATTTTTTGTTCAATCGTTTTATCTGTCGCTCGAAAGATATCATTCGGGGCAAGAAAAATTGTGACCACATCGGGAGCTTTGCCATTGTTTTGTTCTTTGCAATACCGTGCAAAATCGAGGGCAGGTTTCTTTCCCTTTTCTTTGTACATAAAAGGGCTGCGGTTGGTGGGATGTTTTTCGTCGTACAATGTCGCAAAGCGTAACGCTGTCCAGCCGCCGTAACCTTCGTGACGATTCATTTTGCCTGGCTTTCCACGAACATTACCTTTGGTTCCAATTAAATGAAGAGATGGGTAATGGCGAGATTTTGCCAAGTCGATTAACCGTTGTGGATAATGTGAGGCGGCTGTTAAGCTATCACCAATAATCAGCATTGTTTTTGGAGAAAGTTTTCGATCCTTTTCAAATTTTGTCGTTACGATATGCACCTGAGAGACTGCTGTTGCAATGATTTTGTTTTCTGTATTTTTGATTTTTAACAGAAACAAATACTGACCAATATCTTTTTCAGTCGGCGTGAATGTCCAACGGTCTTGATAGTGACTTCCTTTTTTGCATGTCACCTCAATAAGGTAGTTTCGGCGATTCAACATCAATGCGACATTGTCAAAATAAAGATTCATTTCAACACCAGCCACACCATATATTTTGGCAGGCAACACCAGTTGAACAGCCCCCGGCATGTTTACGGGGACATTCTTTTTTTCGACTTCTGCTCCATTGAGCAGAGAGGGCAAAACCGAAACAGCAATAAGTGTCAAACAGATGGTATGAAAGCGTCTCATGGAACAAACCTCGCTACTCTATGGTTATGGAAAATTAACACAGAAAGAAGCGTACCAGAGATTGGCTGAGCAATCCAGTCAGGCACCTATTGAGATTTGTCCTTGTACTCATCTCATGCGCCCCTGCGTAAAAAATTGATAACCGTTTCACCAAAACAGACTCTTCGGCAGTTTGATTTCACAGCGTTAGGAACGCGATAGCTAGACGAACGAGATGATGATGAAGGAGATTATTTTATATGCGTGGTTGTTTTGACGATTCCCTTTTTTGAAATGGAAATAGTGACTGCTCCTGTTTGGGCTGTTGAGTAAAGATGTGTTTTTTTTCCGAACCGTTTGCGTAATGTTGTGACAGGAACTTTTCGCCCGCCCGAGACAATTACATATTCAGGCGTTGCCCATGCTGCCAGTTCAAGTGGGTTAGCTGCAAGAGAACCATGATGAGGTGATAACAATGCAGCCGTATTGACCGCAGGGCGTTTCAATAATTCTTGCATCCCCTCTTTTTCAATATCTCCCAGCAGTAAAATGGTCTGCCCTGCGTAAGTAATTTGAAGCGCAATACTGGAACTATTATCTTGCTTGACATCCCATTGGGCAGGAGGATGCAACACTTGAATAGAAACGGTTTTGTCAAGTTTCAGTCGGTCTCCTGTGGAGAGGATTTGAATGGGAACATGTTCTTTGCGAGCCGATTCGATAAGATGTAAAACGGATGGTTGGTCAAACTGAAGAAAAGGACGTGCGACCAAAAGAGAGCCAACTGGCAACGTTTTTAAGAGACCGGGAACACCATTAAAGTGGTCAATATCTGCGTGTGAAATAACAATTGTATCGAGTTGATGGTAGCCTTGTTCCCAATAAAAATTTTCGACAGCCTGTTCTGCCCGTTTACTATTTTGGATAGAACCGGCATCGTACAACAACGTTTTTCCATTCGGAAGTTCCACCATCACAGCACACCCATGTCCTACAGAAAGAAACGTGCAACGGAGTTCTTCTTTCGATGATGTTGAAAGTCCTGTTAATAATCCAATAGCAATCCAACTTCCTAAAAGTGACCACAACCACAATCGTTTTTGAATACGCCACCACAAAAGAACAACCACAAACAACAACATATAATATCCTGCTAACCACCAGTCAGATGGTCCCGCAACATACTGATGCCCTACGTCTAGGTAGGCTCCCCATTGCACACTCTTTCGCAAAAGCGTTAGCCCGCCATCAAAGCCACTTCCCAAAAGTGGAAGCAACCAGGGAAGTAACACTCCCGCGAACAAAAAGAAATAACCAAGCCACAACACCACAACAATGACCGGAAACAGCAAAACATTCAGAATGAAACCAATGGGTGACACAAGATGAAATTGCGACATCACCAAAGGAATCGAAAAAAGCCAAAGACAACCCATCATTAAAAAAGTCCGCTTCAAAATAGAAAGACTTTGACTTTTGAATTGCCCTACCCAATAAGAAAAACCGACCTGTTCGATTTCAACAGGAAGAGTGTCGCGATACGGCGTTGCAGGTGAAGCTTGCCCGTAAAAGAAAAGTCCCATCACTGCCAAAAAGGAAAGTTGTGCCCCCACATCGAATAAGTCTGACGGATTCCAAGCAAGCATTAACAGCAGTGTGAGTGCAATAAGATTTCCTGTTCGAATGCGCCGTAAATAGACTTTCCCCCACAAAGCAACAGAAATGAAAATAGTTGCCCGCAAAATGGGAGGACGTACCTCAACCAAAATTGCACAAAACAAAACAATGCTGAATACCAATAATGCAGTGGAAGGATAAGAGAGTTTCAATAATCGGCAAATCCCCCAAATCAGCATTGCTAACAAACCAATATGCAATCCTGAAATCGCCAGCACATGCATCATTCCACTTTGTGCAAAAGCATTGCGTGTTTCGTTACTCATCGATGTCCGTTGTCCCAGCAAAAGAGCTTCTGCCAATGAAACATTTGAAGGAGCAAGTTCTCGCACAAAATTATGACTCATCTCTTGTCGCAATCGCCTTAACCAGCGAGATAAATACTGGTAGAGACCATTGGGATTTTGAGGATGATTTTTAACTTTGATACCATCGGGATGATTGACGTAAAGAATCGTATCGACGCCTTGGCGCCTCATTTTTTCACGGAAATCAAACTCTCCAGGATTTCTTGGTCCTCGCGGCAACGACGCCCAACCTGTCACTTCAATCTGTTGTCCCGCATGGGCAGAAAGCAAATGCCCACTAAGGTTCAAACTCACTTTTCCTACCGCTGACTGCCAACCAGTATTTGTTGCAATTTGATTGCAACTCACAAGACATCGGCTACGGTCATATCTTTGCCAGGCAGAACGAAACGGTTGATGTTCTTCTCGCTGAATGACCGGTTCGGTCATAACGATCCCTTGGATTTTTACTAATTGAGATTTGTTTGCAGAAGAGTTTTTCAAAAGTAATTGACGAAGATTTCCCTCTTCTGCCATCGACCAGAAAAGATGATGCCTCGCTGCGCCTAATGTAAAAAAAGAAGTCAGTAAACAAAGAACAGCAACGCGGTGATATCCTTTTATCAAAGAGAAACCCCATGCTACTGTGGTAACCAGCATCAGGCTTGTCCACATTATCCAAGTGACAGAAAGCAGGCGGTCAAGCAGTATTCCTAAAACAAAACAGACCGCAACAGGCAATAATGGCGAACGGGCATAAGAGCGATTTGTTTTTTGAGAAAACTCCTCGCGCACTGGTTCTGGTTCGCTTTCAACAGGCAAGCGATTTTTACCAATTTCAGAATGTGAGAAAGTTGAACTCTGCATCGTTTTCTCAAAAAAAACAAATGTAACAGAAGATTATATCAAACGATTTGGAAAGAACCCTCTTTTTTTAGAAGAATGATTCGTGTCGTTCGTTTTTTTTTTCAACAAACCAAGATACAATGCCTTAAACTTTTTACAAAACGCAACGGAAAGCACAACACTTCATGGAAAATAATAACAAGCGACTGAAAGTATATTGTGCAGGACCACTTTTCAACCCGACAGAACGCGAGGAAATGACTGCCATCGCAGAGGCTTTATGCGAAGCGGGGTATGCGGTTTATTTGCCGCATCGTGATGGCATGGAGTTTCGCCTGGTGCTTGATGTGTTAGTTCAACGTGAGTTTGATAAACCGGAAGCCGCCGCATTTTTACATGCAGCGATTTTTGCACTTGACGTTTATCAGTTGGCTGTTGAATGTGACGCGATGGTTTGGAATTTGAACGGGCGGGTTCCCGATGAGGGAGCAGTTGCAGAAGCTGCAATGGCATGGACTTTGGGAAAACCACTTATTGCCTACAAAGATGATGTCCGTTCGTTGATTACCGGACGAGATAATCCTTTGTTGGTTGGCATGGTCGATTTCAAAACGATTTCAAGTATTGATGATTTGCCGACGGTTCTCTCTCAAGAAATTTTGCACTACGATGGGAGCCAAATTCTCGAAGAACGGTTCCCAAAACATCTTCAAAAAATCGTTCAACAGGGAGAACAACTCTGGCAGGCAATATCACAACAGGAAGTGTCACAGCAAACTCTTGAAGGAAACCTCTCTCAACTTCAGCATGATGAAATGATTGCTGATTTAGTGATAAAACTTTTCGGCACAAAGAATTCTATCAACTTAGAGTCTTGTTAAAACGGTTACTCAACAAACAATGAATCATCCTCTTCTCGACATTCCAGAGCTATTAAACCTGCAATCGGGAGAGGGCATCATCCGTATTCCTTCGGGGCAGGATGTCCCTTTTACATCGCGGGTACAAGCATTAGTTGATACAACAGAATTTCAACGTTTGCGCCATGTTACCCAACTTGGGTTGACATCGCTTGTTTATCCTGGGGCAACACACACACGCTTTGAACATGCGTTAGGAGTTTATCATAATGCGCTGCGCTACTTATGGCAGCTAGGAAAAGACCCCCGTTTTTGCGATATTATCGACCAGCATTTCGCGGAAGTTTTGATTGTCTCTTCGTTACTTCACGATTTGGGGCATTGGCCCTTTTGTCATCCGATTGAAGATATGGCGCTAGGAAATCTTCCTCCGCATGAGGAGTTTGCTGCCCAGTTTCTTTCACCACAAAGCGAGTTGTCACAAGTTTTGCAAACAGAATGGAATGTTGAACCGGCAGAAGTGTTAGATGTCTTGGTGAAAAAAAGTGATAGCCCACCAATGCGACTTCTTCGCTCGATTCTTTCGGGTCCTATTGATATCGATAAGATGGATTATTTAGAACGAGACAGCTTGCATTGCGGCGTTCCTTACGGACGCAATTACGACAAAAATCGGTTGATGCAATCACTCGTCTTAAACGAAGCCGGTGATGGATTAGCGATTACTAATAAAGGGAAAACTGCAGCCGAAATGATGGTTTTTGCCCGCTATGTAATGTTCAGTGAAGTCTATTGGCATCATACTGTTCGCTCTGCTACCAGTATGTTTGCCCGTGGTTTTTATGATTTGCATCAAAATATGGACTTACAGCAGTTCTTCTTGAAAACAGAAGAAGAGACCATTGCAACATTGCGAACAGAAGCCGCAGGAAAACCGTGCGAACGGCTCATTGAAGGGATATTTGGTTCACGACGTTCTATCTATAAACGGGTGGCAGAGTTTAGCGTCTATCAACATCCCGTTAGCCATCAACAACTCGCAGGGAAACCATATCATTATTTAGTGGGCTGTGCAGAAAAACTTGCACAGAAATTAAGTTCTCTCACCGGAGAATCGATAGAAGGAACCGACCTTCTTTTTGATGCTCCTCCCCCTGACCGAGAAGTCGAATTCAAAGTTGATATCTATTTTCCCAAGGAGAATATCTACCGCACATTAGGAGAAGTTTCTCCTGTGGTCGATGCCTTGGCACGTGAACAATTTGACGATTATGTGAAGCGTGTCCGTATCTTTGCTCACCCCCGCTTGATAGAATCAATCGACAGTGTTGTCGATTTCCCTGCCCTTTTGAATTCCATTTTTGATTGACAATAAACAATTCAGAAAAAACATAACAACACCCTCCATAATGACTTCCTCCAAAGAGAACATCCTTAAAACGTTACGCAGTGCAAATGTAGCTGCTGCGCCACTTCCCAACTTAGAGGGAAACTGGATAACCTACGATGCCCCTTTGGAGCAGTTTTGCAATGTCTTGGAATCGGTTGGTGGAAGAGCTGTTTTTGTTTCTGATGAGCAAAACCTTGCAACAGAAGTTGAAAAAGTTATTCAAGAAAAAGAAGCATTACAAGTTTACTCACAACTTCCCGGTATCAATTCAGCCAATGTTGATTTGACAAAAATGACTGATTCGCACGATTGCGAGTCGATTCAGTTTGCATTAATTACCGGGCAGTTTGGTGTTGCAGAAAATGGCGCAATTTGGGTTGACGAAACAACCATTCCGCATCGTGCAGCTTGGTTTCTCACACAACATTTAGGAATTGTCCTTCCTTCAAATGCGATAATTCAAAACATGCACGAAGCGTACAATCAAATCAAGTTTGACGGCAAAGGGTTCGGGCTTTTTATTTCCGGTCCTTCAAAAACCGCAGACATCGAACAATCACTGGTCATTGGCGCACACGGACCACGTTCATTAACCGTTTTTTTAACAGGAAAATAATTATGAAAGCATTTCGTTTATTACTTATCGTCACTTTTTTTCTTTCTCTCTTTTCGATTTCAAAAGCGGGAGGTGGTCCAGAAAATGTACTGGTTGTTGTGAATGCCGATAGCTGGGCATCGAAAACAATCGCCAATGAATATGTTCGACTCAGAAATATCCCCCCAAGTAATGTTCTTTATTTAGAAGGTATTTCTACTTACGAAACCATCAGCGTTGATGACTTTCGTAAAAAAATACTTATTCCGACCTTAACCTATTTGAAGAAGAACAAACTCTCAGAACAAATTGACTGCATCGCTTATTCAAGTGACATTCCCTATTCGGTCAACCTTCATTCTGATGTTGCCAAGCTTTCCCGAAAGTTAGGCAACACATACACACCCGTTGGTGCCATTAACGGGATGACATATCTTGCGGGGCTTGTTCTGGCAGAAAATGCAAACTATCTCGGACGCAACACAAATTTCTATAGTCGCCGAATGGTTCGCGTTGGTGGTCCTGCACCCAAGAAAGTTAAACGTCCCTCCAATAAAGAATTCGAACAATTTACCAAGTCAAACAAACTGACAAAAAACAAAAAATGGAAAGAGGCTGCTGCCATCCTCGAACCATTAGCCAAAGCACACCCTCAATTTGCTATCTTCCACTATAACCTTGCTTGCAGTTATGCGCGTTTGAATCAGGTTGAAAAAATGATGGACTCGCTGGAATCTGCTTACAAAGCAGGTTGGACGAATTCACAACATTCCTTGAAAGATGAAGACTTGAAACCATTTGTTAAGAAAAAGAAGTTTCTTACATGGATTGCAAAAGTGAAAAAGAAAGAGGCAAAGTTAAAGAAATTCAAATACAAAGTACAACCCTCACAGGCATTTCGCCATACCTATCAATGGAACAGGCAAGGGAAACGAGTCACAAAAAATGGGTCGCGGTACCTTCTTTCAACAATGTTAGCAATGACAAGTGGACGAGGAAATTCTGTTGAAGAAGCAATCACTTCTTTACGCCGTTCCAAACAGGCAGACGAAACGCATCCCAAAGGAACAATCTACATTCTCAAAAATAATAATGTCCGTTCGCGCACCCGTGAAAGAGCTTTCGAGCCAACAGTCGCGACATTAAAAAAGATGGGAATCAATGCAGAAATTATCAATGGCATTCTTCCTAAAAATAAGAAGGATGTGATGGGTGTTGTTATCGGTTCTGCAAGATACCCGTGGGAAGGTTCTGGCAGCACGATATTACCTGGCGCAATTGTGGAATCTCTTACCAGTACCAGTGGTGTGATGCGTGAACGAGCAAGTCAAACACCGTTAAGTAATATGATTCGTAACGGTGCAGCGGCATCAAGTGGAACCGTGACCGAACCGTATGCGTTGCAGGCAAAATTTCCGTTGCCGTTTATTCATGTCCATTACGCCAAAGGCTGTTCGTTAGCAGAAGCCTATTATCAATCGCTGACAGGTCCGTATCAGTTACTGATTGTCGGTGACCCGTTGTGTCAACCTTGGGCATCGAAGCCAAAAATTGCTGTCAAAGAAATTTATCCCGGTATCAAGCTGAGGAAATCTATTCAACTGACACCACTTTACAAAGGGAAAGAAACAGATATCGACCGCTTTGAATTGTACGTTGATGGGCTGCGTGTTTCAAAAGCTGCTTCAGGTAAACAACAGTTGACACTTAACGCCAAAAAACTATCTGTTGGCTTTCACGAAATTCGAATTGTTGCAGTCAAGTCGGGAGAGATTGAAACTCAGGGAAATCTGATTATTCCTATCGAGGTGATTGGTAAAAACAAAGTTCCCCTTTTAACTGTCACTCCAGGAGAAAAAGTTCAGTGGAATCAAAGTATTACAGTAAAATCAAATTGCAAAGGTGCAAAAGAGATTTTATTATTTCACAACTCTCGACAACTGGGACGAAAAAAAGGGAACCAAGTCACCTTCAAAATCAATCCTCAAGTTTTAGGACAAGGGTTTGTTACACTCTTTGTAAAGGCGACAGTCAATGGAAAACAATTACAAAGTGTTCCTGTTACCATTGAAATTGTTTCTCCTCGTGCATTGCGTGCAGTTAAGATGAAACGTAAAACAAAACTTGTAAAAGGATTGCAACTCCGCTGGAAAAAAAACAGAAAAGGGGTTGTTATTAAAGATACCCGCAAAGCTGACTGGCTTGCAAAACAGAAACTTCCAGCAAAAACAAAATTTGAATTAACGGGAATCTTTGAAGCAGAAGAAGATGCTGTCTATCAATTTCAACTCAACGATAACTGCAAAAGCCGCATCTTTATCGATAACGTTGAACTCAAACCAACCAACAAAACTGGCTGGAAATACCTCCCTGTCCATTTAGCAAAAGGAACACATTACTTTGGGCTAAAAGGGACAACTTCCAAGAGACCTCGCTTGCGAGTATGCTTTGGTGGAAAAGGAACATACAGTATCAGTGAGAAACAGTTTTCACATTAGTTCTCTTGTGACATCTCCAACATTAGCGAGCGTATTTGAACCAGTTGCTTGAGCAGTTGAGGTAATTCGTTCAACGGAATCATGTTGGGACCATCACTTTGTGCAGAGCTTGGGTCGGGGTGTGTTTCTAAAAAAACGGCATCGCAACCAGCAGCGACGGCTGCTCTTGCCAATGGGGCAATCATCTGTCGGTCTCCGCCTGTTTGCTTGCCGCCGGGCGTTTGTACGCTGTGTGTGGCATCAAAAACAACGGGAGTCCCTAGCTGTTGCATAATAGGAATACAACGCATGTCGTTGACCAATCTTCCATACCCAAAAGTTGTTCCTCGTTCTGTCAGCATGATATTGGATTGTCCGAATGCTTCGCATTTACTCACAATATGAGCTGTCTCTTCGGGGGCAATAAACTGTGGCTTTTTGGCATTTACAACGCCATTATATTTTATTGTTGCTTCGGCTGCTGCTTGAATTAAATCTGTTTGTCGTGCAAGGAATGCAGGGATTTGCAAAATTTTGCAAACGGCAGCAGCAGGTTCTGCCTGTGCAGGTTCGTGGATATCGGTTGTTACAGGCAGACCTGTTTTTTCGCTGGCACGGGCAAGAATATCTAATCCTTTTTGCAACCCAGGACCACGAAAACTATCAACACTCGTTCGATTTGCTTTGTCAAAACTTGACTTAAAAACGATAGGGACATCAAGCTGCGAAGCAATGTCAGCCAGTTCTTGGCTGACATGATGAATGAGTTCTTCACTTTCAATAACGCAAGGACCAGCAATAAAAAGCAACGGCATTCCCTTGCCACAACAATAGTTTTCAATTGTCAGCGGATTATTTGGCATCAGACATCCTTGTCTTAGTGATACGGTCTAGCAATAAACCAGAACCAAAAGTGAAGGGGTTGAAAATTACCATCAACCCAACAGGTACTCTTTACGCTTATTTATGAGCATCATCCCAACGCATCGTTTGCTCTTCTGCAATGACAACAGAAAGCATTCCTTCCTCTCCTTCAGCATCGTTTAATTCCAAGCCGTTTTCTTTGAGAATTCCAACTTGCTCGCAATCATTTTCAAGGAGACATTTATCGTTGATTGCGCGCCACCATTGCAAGTGGGGCCAATCTTTACGAACGTTTCTAATGCAAGTAATCATCGAACGTCCATTTGCCCCTGCACTAAAACCTGCTCGTTCTGCGACAGAACTAAAAGTGGCAACTTTATCTGCCCGTTTCAATTCCCATAAAACTTCTGCTACATCTGCTGCTCGGGTCGATGTCATGTCAACCTCTCCAAAAATAATACTAACGAAGATTCTTGTGCCGATTTTTTACAAAAAATATCGCAAATTCAAACACAATCCATACACTCCAAGATACCTGAATTGTACAGAGGTCTCAAGCCAAGTTTGTCATTCTGGCAAACTTTTTCAGAGATTGGAGCAACAAATTCGGGGCAAAAAAACATCTCTAAAAGAGTATTAGGAAAGTGATCCCTAACAGCAAAGACTATAAATACTGCTCTCTTCTGTCTTTAGGATTGAGGTTCCCTAAATTATATTTTAACTCGCTTCTTTTTATCTCATAAAGGCTTATGGTTTTATCGGAAATGCTGTTATCACGTCCTTCCCTTCAAGCACCAAGCGAATATGATAAAGCGGAGGGTTCTTTTTCCGTTTGCCTGTTTGTCCACCAAGATAGCCAATTTTTCGTTTCAAATGAACGGTGTAGATCGTACGGTTTCGTTCTTTTTTAATGCGTACCTGGGGTGGTCCTCGTTTGGTCGCAATCGAATAGGCTTCGTCAATGACTGCAAATATCTCTGCGCGGTCACCATTAAAAACGCCATGACTTCCAGGTCGATTTGGTTGATCTTTACTGTGCTTCATCACATGCTTTGTCCGATGCCCTTCGCGACTTCCTCGTTTGTAGCGCAACCCTGCGGTAGAAACGTAAACGTCTCCCGGGGTCTTTGTAAGCTGCCCCGACACCGGCATATTAGTTGGGTTTGCTTTATCGTTTTTTGTGACTGATTCTTTGCCCTGTTTATCTTGTGCATTTTCGACTAAGTGGGGAAGAGTAATGTTAAAATAACGTTCTGCACGAGGACGCACAATTAGATAGCCAACCAACAGTGCAATCAAAATAGCAGTCAGCCCCAATCTTTTTTTATTCTGTTTTGGGTTTGAAGAAGAACTGTTTTCTACGGACATCAGATATTCCTGTTGTATCGCTTTGAAATATGATCAGTGACTGAGGTAACGAAGAGTATCAAATCTCATTATAGGCAGACAGACTGATTCAAAAAAATGAAGCGATGTGGGATGTTTTTTGTTCGGTTTTTGTGTATTCTGTTCCTATTTCTCATCGTCTATTACTTAGCATATGTCAGTAAGTCAAGACCATAAAGGGAACTCAGAGGCAGAAATCGTATTTGTTTTGAGCACGATTTTCCATAGATGAAAAATCACTTACAAGAACCTCTCTTTATTCAAAATTGACATACCAAGGGGATTTAATAATGAACCAGCCAGTGACTGCTCCGCTTGAATCGGATCAAATAAAACTTAAGACACTCCTGAAAAATGCCCGAAAAGAAGCTGTTGTGATTCTTTTTATCTGGCTGGTTGCATCAGTCTGGACGATGCTATTTTGTTACTTCAGTGGTTACTCAGGTTCTGGTGCAGTGAACAGGGAAACCATTTCACTAACATGTGGTATTCCGACATGGGTCTTCTGGGGGGTTGCAATGCCTTGGGGAGTTGTTGATATTTGTACCATTTGGTTTTGCTTATTCTATATGCAAGATGATGACTTGGGAGCTGTTCAGGAAGATGCTCTTGAAACGAACAGTCAAACAGTACAAAAGGAAGGTGAATAATAATGCCCTATCACTTTTTCTTTCATTCTCCCTTATTAGCAGCGGGGCAATCGAGTGCTGCTCTGATTGTCTTTTTGATTTACACATTAGCAGTTTTTGGTGTGGCTGCGGTTTCGAATCGTCTTCTGAAAAACAAAAGTTTTTTGAGTGAATACTTTTTAGGAAGTCGCAGCCTGGGTGTCTGGGCATTTGCATTAACGTTTGCAGCAACGAGTGCATCGGGGGGGAGTTTCACTGGCTTTCCTTCAAAAATATACACACACGGCTGGGTCCTTGCATTGTGGATAGCGAGCTATATGGTTGTTCCCATTTGCACAATGGGTTTGCTTGGCAAACGAGTGAATCAAGTCGCACGTATCTCAGGAGCCATTACCATTCCCGATGTTATTCGCGACCGATTTCGGTCTCCTTTGTTTGGCTTGTTGTCGGTTGTTCTTATTGTCTTCTTTTTGATTTTCTATCTCATTGCACAATTCAAAGCAGGCAGCCTGATTCTGCAAACGTTGTTTGATGGAATTGGTCTTTATGAATCAACCGTCAACCACATGCGAGTTGGAATAAAAGAGTTACCAATACTAGCGGGAGTCAAAGCAGATTACCTGTTATGCCTGTTGACGTTTGGAGTTGCAGTCATCATTTATACTGCTTACGGCGGGTTCCATGCGGTTGTTTGGACAGATGTGATGCAAGGGATTGTGATGGTTATTGGTGTTTTGATTATGTTGCCGCTGGCAGTTTATCAGGTGGGCGGGCTGGCAGAAGGAACACGCAAACTGGCAGAAGTCACCCCCCCGCAAACGGTCATTGCAACCATCAGACAAACAGAAGACGAAAACGCATTTCATGAAATTGCTCTGAAGAAATGGATTCTTGTTGATGCGACCCCAGAAGAAAAACGACAGTTGTTTCAAATAACGAAAATAGAAACAAAAGAAGCAAACAGAAAAAGAGAACAAGAAGTTACTCTTCTTGAAATCACATGGGCAGAAGATATCAATGCCATTATCAAAAAGCTTGAAATAGAAAATGACAAAGGGAAGACAACATCAAATTTGTACCGAAACATTACTGTCACAAAAGCTGTTGTTTCAGAAGACCAATTCCCTACAGGCAATGACAGACGAGGGGCATACGTCTCTGCACCGGGTCCCTCTTCGAAATCTATCAATGGATTCCTCCCCCTTTCGCTGGCAATTTCATTCTTCTTCATGTGGCCCATTTCAGGCGCAGGTCGACCCTCTAATATGGTTCGCTTAATGGCGTTTAATAGTTCACAAACATTGCGGCGTTCTATTTTGACTGTTGCAATGTATTACACTGCTATTTATTTTCCTCTGGTCATTATCTTCTGTTGTGCACGCGTTTTGCTACCTGGAATGATGTCTGAACCAGACCGCATTATGCCTGCGGTTGCTGTTTTTCTCACAGAAAACATTGGCGTTGGCTGGTTAGCTGGCTTGTTAATTGCTGCCCCTTTTGCTGCTATTATGTCAACAGTGGACAGTTTCTTGTTGATGATTTCTTCTGCATTGGTACGTGATATCTATCAGCGCAACATCAACCCGAATGCTTCAGAAAAAACGATTAAACGACTCAGCTACCTCAGCACGGTTGTTGTCGGAACGGTTGCAATGTTAGGAGCATTCAATCCCCCACAGTTTTTGCAAGACATTATTGTTTACGCAGGAAGTGGAATGGCAGTTTGCTTTTTGGCGCCAGTAGTTTTTGCAATGTATTGGTCGCGTACGAATGTCTGGGGGGCAATGGCTGGCATGTTGGCAGGATTTTTCACACATTTAACAATGTACGCCATTGGCTACTTTGAAAAGCAAACAAGTTTTGAACCATACCGACTTTTCGGAATAGACCCTATTATATCAGGATTGGCAGTCTCGTTTCTTACCGTTTATCTGGTGACTCTTATCACTCCACCACCTCCTCAAGATTTGGTGGAAAAGTATTTTGGAAAACAACCTGAGTAACAGGATAAGTCTCTTACTTTTGCTGATAAATCTTTTTTATGAATTCTTATGAATCATCACCTCATCAAAGAAGCTGAAAAACTTTTTGATCTTCTGAAAAAGAAGAACTATCAAGTTGTTTTTGCAGAGAGTTGTACGGGGGGATTAGTCGCTGCAACGTTGGCGGGGTTGCCGGGGATTTCGGAATACCTTTGCGGCTCTGCTGTTGTCTATCAAATAGAAACAAAGATTGCATGGCTCAATGTTTCTGGCGAAACAATTCAAAAAGCAAATGTTGTCAGCTTACAAGTTGCAGAAGAGATGGCATATCAAGTCCTTCAAAAAACAGCACAAGCAACTGTTGCTGCTTCCATTACAGGTCACCTTGGTCCGAATGCTCCGAAAGAACTTGATGGTGTTGTTTGCATTGGCATTGCACATCGAAACAAAAAAGGAGTTGTTGAAAATGTTGCAGCAACAAAACAAAAACTGGTGATAACAAAATCAAACAATTTAAGACAAAGCAGACAACAGGCAGCCGCAGAATTCGTCATCAAAGAACTCTGTAAGTTTTTAGAACAAAAATGAATCGCAATGCGAGTTCTGGATAAATACCGGCTCAAAACATTAACCTCAAGATGCCCCTACTAACATGAATGACATTCTTCAAAAAATTGTAACACATAAACGGCAGGAAATTGCTTCTCTCAAAAAGCGGTTGCCTTTGGAAATGTTGGAAGAGACATTATCGAATGCTTTACCAGTGCGAGATTTTGTAAAATCGTTGCGTGACCATGCTCCCATAGGGCTTATCGCAGAGGTGAAAAAATCATCCCCCTCTGCTGGCTTGATTCGAGAAAATTTTCATCCCGTTGAAATTGCGAAAACATATCAACAGCATGGCGCAGCTTGCGTGAGCGTGCTAACAGATGAGCATTTTTTTGGTGGCTCTCTTGATGACCTCATTGCTGTTCGTAAAGAAATTGATCTTCCTGTTTTGCGGAAAGATTTTATTCTCGACCGATATCAAATTGCAGAAGCCCGCAGTGCAGGAGCAGATTGCATTTTGCTGATTGCAGAATGTCTCAGTGGAATTGAATTGACAGATTTATATTCCTACACTCAGAAACTTGGAATGGAAGCATTGATTGAACTGTATGAACCAGAAAATTTACCAAGAGTTCTTTCACTTAACCCTACTTTAGTCGGTGTCAACAATCGCAACTTACGTACATTTATTACCGATTTGAATCATTCAATAAAAGTCAAAAAGCAGGTTCCAGATTCCACAATGTTTGTCTCTGAAAGTGGTATTCGTTGTCGAGACGATGTAGAATCCCTCATCGAGAATAACGTTCAGGCAATGCTTGTGGGAGAAACTCTCATGCAAGCAAATGACATCGGACAGAAAATTAACGAACTCTTACAAAATTAAAAGGATAAATTATGTCAACAAGTCAACAGGCGGTTGAACAAGTTCTTGTCGTGCCAACGTTATTGTTTCACGAAATTGGATACTTTCAAGGATTCTGCACCAACACCGAACCTTATTTGAAAACATTGCTCGATTCAGCCCATACCAGTTATCGTCCACGCCCAGAAGTGGAGGAAGACCCCAGCTATAAACAGTTGATTCCTTATTGCATTTTCCGCTGTGAAGGAAAGATTTTCTTTTATGAACGAGGAAAATCGGGCGGAGAAGCTCGCCTGAAATCAAAACGGTCGGTTGGGATAGGTGGGCACATTTCGCTGGATGACGAGAATGGGGAGGGGACTGCTTACCAAGAAGGAATGCAGCGGGAAATTGATGAAGAAATTTCCCTCGAAACCCCTTATACTCAGCAACTTGTCGGACTGATTAACGATGACGAAACAGAAGTTGGCAAGGTTCATCTTGGAATTGTGCATCTTTATGACTTAGAAAAACCAACCATCCGTTCACGGGAAGACTCTATTATTAACACAGGTTTTGCTTCGCCAGAAGAACTGATTGCCCAAAAAGAGGGATTTGAAACTTGGTCACAAATCTGTCTTGAGCATCTCTTCACTTCTTAGTACACTTCCCCCCGCATGAAAAATCGCTGTCGGGTTTGGCAGTAGAAAAAATAACAAAAGACAAACAACTAAAGACAAAGGAGTGTCTCACGATGTTAGTATTGAGCAAAAAGTTTACCCGTCCCCTGCTCGCAGTAATGGCTGCGATGATTTTACTAAGTTCTTCAGCATTATTAGCAGAAGAACCTGCCACAGGTCGCCTGACTGAAAAATCGCTTGGCAATATGATTAAAGGGATGGGAATTAAAGCCAAAAAGGAAAAGCAACGGTACGACTTCAACTTCAAGAATGTATACGAAGGGGAAGAATGGAACCTGACAATGTCAGCAGTGCTGAGTAAAAACGGAAAGACGATTTGGGTCATGGCTTGGCTTGACGAACTTCCGCGCTCTGCTGCCAACGTTCCTCGAACGGCATTGTTACGATTGCTTTCTCAAAATGACCGCATGGGAAAAGGAAAATCCTTTGCATACATTGCCAGCAATCGTCGTTTTGTTTTGCAAATGGTTATTCCCAACGAAAAAATGAGCACCAAAAAATTTCATGCAACACTCACCGATTTAGGTCGCAGCGTGGTTGAAAGCTATCCTTACTGGCATGTTGATAACTGGAAACGCAAAAGCTCAAAAGTTGCAAAACAACCCAAAGGAAGCAGCAGCCGAACAGCAGTCAATCCTCGAGGAACATCGCGTAAAGGGGCTTCTCGTCGCGCAATAATAACTCCAAGAGCAACAAGAAAAAATTAAAAAGGCTCCCGTTCTTTGAGATCGAATTTCTCAAAACAAAAAGCGATCTTGCAAATGGCAGGGACAGGACCTCATATTGGGGAAACGTTGCCTGCCTTTTTATTATTTACCGTAACTACTCAGCGAGGAGAACGCAGGTGGGTAGCATTGGCATAGAGGTGAAGGTGGATTGGATGCCTTCGAGGATATTAAGCTCGTTTTTACGCAGCGTCGAGACGTAACCACGGATGCGGGCGAAAATCTTACCACCCTCGGTACCGCGGAAACAACCCGATATCTTTTGCTTTAACTTTGCCATACGAATATCACGCTCGCCCTGATTATTATCAAACGGAATCAGCGGATGCGCCATAAACGCAAGTACCTCCGTCTTGAAATCACGCAAACGATCCAACATGTTTTTAGATTTCGATTGTTTCGGGCGACCCCGTTTTTTCTTTCTCGTTTTTGTTGGTGGCGGAATGTCTTGTGCAAATCCTTCCGAAAGCCGTAGTACGTGAATCGATCTGTGCTGGCAGCGTGCAACCAGTGCAGTTTCCCCTCGGAACGAAGTCCTGTTTCATCAAAGTGAGCGACAACGCTGGCAAGAATCGCCTGGCGAATTTGTTCTTCGGTCGATTCCAAATTGCGAAAAGACTCTTTATTCCAGTTGTAAAGTGTTCCCTGGCTGATCGTCTGTGAAAATAAATCTTTCACCAACTCACATGTTCGGTCGTAAGGAACCAACTGATATTGATTCAAATAAACCAGCAACGCTTTGATGCGCGAGCCATATTGCACCGACGTCTTCGCTTCTTCAGGAAAGTTTGCAACGTTACAGCAACCACAACCGGGACACTCTTTCGTTTCTGCACGATGCTCGGTCACTTCCAGTTTCAACGGTGGAATATCAATCACCTGCCGACAACGAACATCAGTTGCTTCAACAGT
>UOGL01000135.1_pt1 | contig 43908 bp, 30 predicted proteins | sample 1990131 | NCBI WGS metagenome assembly UOGL01 (sample SAMEA4728526, study PRJEB27164) | hydrothermal vent metagenome | biome: marine basaltic hydrothermal vent biome; feature: marine hydrothermal vent; material: mineral | place: Pacific Ocean | collected 2011-06-14/2011-07-23 | depth 1741 m | reverse complement strand
TTTCTGCCATTTTCTTTTGCATGGAAGCTAAGGCAGTTTGAAGGTCTGCTTTGGCAATAAGAGGCTTTGTTTTGACCTGCCATTTGAGGTGTCGATTTTTACTCGAAGAGCCTTCTTTATTGCTTTGTTGTTCTTCTGCACCGAGTAACAAAAAGGCATCTTGATACTTTGATTTTCCACTTTCTTTGCTTTTGATTTTTTCAATTTCTTCGGAGAGTGTTTCAAGTACGACAGACTGATTGACGGGGCTGCTGAATTCAAGTTCAACGTGTTGTCCCCCTCCAAACTTATTGGCTGCGTCTGGCTTATCGATAGAGAGATTCCCTCGAGGGATTTCAGCCATTTTCCCGTATTTCAATGTTGTGTGTAGTAATTTGATCTCACTATTTTTGAATGCGGTATCAACCTTGTGACTTACGGATTCCTGTTTCTTTCCCGTCTCTTCCAGTGTCGTTTTTCTATCTCGCAGGGTGGTACGCAAACGAAAGTGTTTCCCCTTTTCAGTAGTTGTCTCTGAACTACCTAGTGCAAGTTGTTCGACAGTAATTGATGTTTCAAATTCTGTTTCAAGAATTTTTCTGATCTCACTACTGGTTGCTGGTTCTTCGATTTCGAAGGTTAACATTGTTCCGCCCGTGAAATCGATATCAAGCATATGGCTTCCTCGCGAGATGAGAGCAACAAATCCTCCCAAAATCAAGGCAATAGAGACCATTGCTGCAAGGCGCCTTTTTGAAATGAAATCGATCGATGTTTTTCCAATGATTGAATACATGCTGATTTTTTTGATCCATCTTTTTTGTTCGACGATATCAAAAATCAAGCGACCAAAATAAAGTGATGTAAACATACTCATTACAATCCCAATAAAGAGAGTCACTGCAAAGCCACGCACTTGGTCAGTCCCAATAATGTAGAGCACAATGGCTGTTAATAGCGTTGTGACGTTCGCATCGACAATTGTCGTAAATGCGCGGTCAAAACCATTTTGAATTGCCATCCGCGTGCTACTGCCACGGTTGATTTCTTCTCGAATCCGTTCAAAAATCAGCACGTTGGCATCGACTGCCATCCCGATGGTCAACACGATTCCCGCCAACCCAGGTAAGGTAAAGGCAGCGTTAATCATCACCATTGCTCCCATCACCAAAATGATATTCAAGATAAGACAAAGGTCTGCCACAACGCCGGCAAACCAATAGTAAGAGATCATGAAAACCAAAACAGCTCCGCCGGCAAACATAATTGCAAACATCCCCTTCTGAATAACATCGGCACCTAACATGGGGCTGATGGTCATTTCTTGTACGGGTTTGGGGTCGATAGGAACTTCTAATGCCCCAGCGTTGAGCACATTGACCAACTCGCGAACAGATGCTTGTGTAAAGTTGCCCGAAATTTGACCGCTGGCTCCGATCGGTTCGTTAATGGTAGGAGCAGAATGGATTTCGCCATCAAGCAGTACTGCCAAGTGGTATTTGGTTTTATCGCCAGGACGGGGTTTGTATTTTGTTGTGAGATTACGAAACCGATATGCTCCCTCAGAATCAAAGTTAAAAGAGACAGCAGGATCACCCGATTGGTCTCTTGTGCTTCCTGCACGCGTCAGGTATTTCCCTGTCACTCGTTCGTTATCTTTTCCGTAAATCACCAAATACTGACGAATGATATTTCCTGCACTATCTTTGAGCGTTTTTCCATCAGCACCTTTTTTTTCACGTGAGATAATTTGACTTGATGCATCTGCTCCTTTGAATTTTATTTCTCTCTTTTTGCGATCGACAGCAACGTCGTGCCACTTGGCAACAATTTGCTCACCTTTTCGAATTGTTGTTTCAGAAGAAGCAAGTGCTTTTGTTATAATCGGGGCATGATCGTTGTATAACATTGTTGCGAGAATGCCAAATTCCAAACTTCCGAGTCGAGTCATTAAACGTTTTTTCTGTTGAACAATCGCTTGGTCAGCACCAGGGATAATGACTTCAATGCGATCTTCACCCACTTTACGAACAACAACCTCTTCTGTTCCTGACGGGTTGATACGGCGGATGATTGCTCCAATCATTTGGTCCATTGCAGCCGATTTGTTTTCAACTTTTTTATCTAACTTGTCAAACTGCACTTGGAAGACAAGGTTTGTTCCTCCTGCTAAATCGATTCCTTTACGAATGATATTGCTGAAAGTTGGCTTGACAGGTTCTACCGGCTCTTTTACCTCTTCGGGTTTCAGTGGTTTTTCACCAATCTGATTACTGGCATCATATTTTTCTTTTTCTTTAACGTAGAGTTCCAAGTCTTTCTCGTATTTTTCTTTACGTTCTTCATAGGTTGTTTTTTGAGTTTCGTATTCTGTCACTTGAAACTGATGGCTAATGAAGGGCCAAATAAATGGTGTCAAACCACAAAAAGTGACACACAACACTACGCTGATACGTCCTGCCAGGTCTTTCAATTTTAATGTGCGAGCAATAAAATTTCCCAAAATAAACGGGAGCACAAAAATGGAAAAAATCACTGCCAAAATCATTAGAAATTTTGTCGCATATACCCCGGTAGCAGCTACCAGAAAAGATTGCGTGAAGAACAAATCGGTCATCGATATTCATCCTGTCTTATTGATTTATTTTGTATTGAGTTGAATGGGTTGGTGAAATCTATTGTTTACCAAAAGTCAGCTATTGTTGTCTTCTTTTTTCTTATTGCCATCTTCTGGTGCATAAATTCCTCGCACACTATTTCGCAGCATTTTGATGCGAGCGTTATCATCGATTTTGAGTGTTACTTCATTACCATCTTCCGAGAAGTTCGCAATAGTTCCTATAATGCCGCCAATGGTGACAACGCGATCGTTTTTCTTTAACGATTCAAGTTTGTTTTTCTGCTTGGCACGTTCGCGTTGTTGAGGTCGTAAAATAATAAAGTAAAAGAACGCAAATGCAACCGCCATCATGACGATCATATTTTTCCAAGAGGGTTCTGCATGTTGCTCTTCTTTAACTTTTCCCTCTTTTTTCACCACTGCCTGTTTTCCTTCTTGACCTGACTTTGCATCAGGTGTTGGAAGCTCACTCCCCTTTTTGAGTTCTGTTTTCTTGGATTCTGTCTTCTTAATCGCTGTTTCAGGGGAGGGAGTTGTTTTTCCCGAAGTTGAGTCAGCCTTTTTGTTTGCGTTCTTATCATCTTGCAAAAACAGTACAAATTCTACAGGAGGCGTCGAGACTTCTAACACTTGTTGTGCAGACGTATGACTCAACGGAGTGGCGTTCAAAATTGCCAGTAAAACAAAATGGAAGAACATAAGGTCATCCTCTATGAATGGTCAGAAGATATTGAACGGGCACATTGTCCCTAAAATTTAGTAAAAAACAATCGAGTATCTTAGTCGCCTTATCAGGAAACTACAATAGACCAGATAGCGAAAAGAAGGAGAGAAACAGAGTCTTGATATGAAAAGCAGAAAAAATGAAGAATCAGAGCCATTCCTTCTGTTTGGTCTTCTATTGTAGCGTTTTGTCAAGCTTTGACGTTTGGGTTGGGCACAAAACAGGGGGGAACATTGGAGTTCGTAATAGCGAGAGTTGAGGAGCCGCCTGAAAATTTTGGACGCCACCCATGAGGGATTCATGAAATTCAGTTGAATAACAACACCTTTCACAATACTCCATCTCAGGAGCCTTCCTCACAGCACTGTCTATTACAAAACATCTGTCTCTGGAAAATAAGTCAAACATACAAGAGAAGGGAAGATCAAGTCGATTATTGACCGTACAATACAAATGTGTTACAGTCTTTCAACAGATTGATTGTGATGATGCCTCATTCCTCGTTGAAGTAGGAACGGGGCGTTTTTGATTTTACAATATCAAAAACTGAGCAATATCAAAAACAATAACGCCGGAATTTTCAACCATGCAACTTATCGCCACCACCAGTTTTGGGCTTGAAGCCATTGTGGCACGCGAATTAAAATCGTTGGGATACGAGGACCAAACAATTGCCGATGGACGCATTACGTTTCAAGGCGATATGCAAGCAATCTGTCGAACAAATTTATGGTTGCGCAGTGCAGATCGTATTTTCCTGAAAGTCGGCTCTTTCACAGCAACCGATTTTGGACAATTATTTGATCAAACAAAAACCATCAAATGGTCAGACATTCTTCCTCAAAATGCGATATTCCCTGTGCGTGGGAGATCGGTAAGATCGCAATTGCATTCTGTTCCTGATGCTCAGTCGATTATCAAAAAAGCAATTGTCGAACAAATGAAAGAAGCTTATCATGTGGACTGGTTTGATGAAGAGGGAGCAAGTTACGCTGTCGAGTTTTCGATACTCAAAGATGAAGTGACTCTTGCAATCGACACTTCAGGAAAGGGGTTAAACAAACGTGGGTACCGTACGTTGAACTCGGAGGCGCCTTTGAAAGAGACGTTGGCAGCGGCTTTGATTCAGTTAAGTTATTGGAATCGTGAGCGACCTTTTGTAGATCCTTTTTGTGGAAGTGGGACGATTCCTATCGAAGCAGCACTCATCGCCCGTAACATTGCTCCTGGAATCCATCGAACATTCGCAGCAGATCATTGGAAAATGATTGACGCAACAGAATGGGACAATGCACGCGAAGAAGCAAAAGATTTACAAAAAGAGAAGCCCGATTACCAATTGATTGGAACCGATATCGATCGTTCGGTGATTAAAACAGCACGGTACCATGCACAGCAGGCGGGGGTGTTTGATGATATTTATTTTGAACAAAAGCCGATTGAAGAATTCAGCAATAAACGTAAATATGGTTGCATTATTTGTAACCCTCCGTATGGCGAGCGCTCAGGAACAGACGAACAAGCAAAAGAAATTTACCGTATGATGGGCGAAAAGTTCAATCCGTTGGAGACATGGTCAAAATATATTCTCACTTCGCACGATGCATTCGAAAAGCAGATGAAGAAAAAAGCAGACCGTCGCCGCAAACTTTACAACGGCAATCTCGCTTGCACATATTTCCAATATCAAGGTCCACCACCCCCTCGAAAAAGAGTTGATGCAACATAATCTTTTTGGGAAACAAAGTTCATTCGCTCTTCATCAATTCGCGTAGCAGGCTTGTTGCGTAAACACCTTTGGGAAGAGTAAATTCTAGGCGTAATCCTTCGGGTTCTGTTTTGATGTGAACATCTTTTGGGTGGACAGCATAAGGGCGTCTTGTGCCCGATGTTAAACGTGAATACTTCTCGAAAGAGCTTTCATCTAACTTGTGTGAAAAAAGAAGTTCGTCTTCCCATCGTGCAGGTTCACCATAAGCGACTTTCATTTTGGGACCAAACATGGGTCCGGTGATGATGGTTTCGTGGTTTTCAAACCGGAATTGTTCTGTGATAATGAGTAAGTCTTCTGCTGTAAATAACCCGCCCGATTGCACCACTTGCATGACATCGCCCAGAATAACCGACTTGAAAATTTCTGTTCCGATACGAAAGTCTAACATTTGATTGAACAAAAAAGACTGTGCAGCAGAGAGTGCTAATCGAGAAAGAAATCGCCTGCGTCTGGGAGGGATATCTCGTATCGATTCTTCACCTTTCAAAAGGCGAAACCCCAATTTGTATGTTTTGCCGTTATAGCCAAACCGTTGGTTGCCAAAGTAATTAGGAAACCCCTGTCGTTCAAAAATCTCAAACAGTTGTTGTGCAGTTGTTTCTGCCTGTTCGTTGGGTTCTCTAATTAACAAAGAAAACCGATTCCCCCGCGAGTGCCCGGTTTTTAACTTATTACGATGACGGCTGGCGTTCAAAACATGAATGGCATCTGTCTCAACATGTGGCAAAAACTCTTCTGATTTTGCAGGAACCGACAGATATTGTCGCGTGACAGCATAGCGATCTTTCATTCCTGCTGCGCCGATATCTCGCCGACGTATACGCAACGACTTCGCCAAATGTTGCAGCAAATCTTCTGCTGAGACATCTCTTTTTTCTATCCAGAGAAAAAGATGCTCCCCCTCTTCTGTAGGAAGGTAAGCAGGGATTTCTTCAACAACAAAATCTTCAGGCTGTTGTTTTATTACTCCACCAATACCGGGGATATGTTTTGTTAAATACGACCAATGAGGAAGGGATAACGTTGATGACGTGGTGGAATCATCTATTGTTGTAGTCACTTGTTTTCCTTCTCTTTTTTATTTTCAGGAAGGGGTTGAGGGTATTTGAGTTTTTCTTTGATCGAAACCATTGCTGATTGCAGGACTTCGAGGGTGTTATCATTTTGTACAAATGCAATAAAGCTTAGTTTTTCGAGAGCAAGAGGTTTGACAGGCAATGGATACCCACTCTCTTTTTCAAAGTTCTCTAAGTCATCAAGCAATCCTTTTTTGAAATTTGCCAACGAAAGGCTTCCATCGTATTGCAGTTTTCCTTCTTTCACTTTTATGCCATCAACGCCGCCGGGCATCTTTCGGACAATCATTTCATGCAGGCGAACACCGTTTCCTGCAACATAGTTGACACTCTCTTCTGCCAAAACTAATCGGAGTCTTAAAGGTTTGTTTTCTTTGGGAAGTCCTGTCACGTTTGCAGTCAGTTTAAGTTGACCATTGACCACCTTTGTTGTTAATGCGATTGCCATTTCAGATTGATTGCCCAGTCTTTTTTCAATCAATGGTCTTAACAGGTTGTAGGTCTCTTTTGCATTTTGCAAGTATCCTCCCGCTGGAGGAAATGGCTTTCCATCAATATAAATGGAAGGTGTTCCTTTCCCATTATAGTAACTCAATCGTTCTGCATTTTGAGTATTTGCAAAGGGGTCTGGTCCGGGGATATGTTGGTGGTAACGAAGCATGACCATTTCGGTGGGTGCGAATGTTTTTTGCAATGCACTCGTTGCCAAGTCTGCCCCGACACAGGGAGGGCATTTTGAACCTGTGAAAAGTTCACACAAGACAACATGGTTTTTTGCGTTGCTGTTGCGTCCTTGATATTTTTCTCCTGGTATGGTTTCGAGTGCTTTTTGGTAAACAGTATCAAGGTACTGGTCGAGCGCATCGATTGAACCATGTTCTTTTTTCCATAGCTTTACTAATTCATCACTTGGCAAAGTCGGTTGTACCTCAAGGTTTTCCTGTGCCCATTCACGTCTTAGCATTTGCTGCATGAGTGGTAAAGATGTCAGTTGTGCGTAAAGCCTGATGGCTTCTTTATTATTTTTTTTCTGCTGAGCGTATTGTGCCAATGCCCAAATGGTTCGATAATTAAAGGGCTCTTTTTTCTGATATTTTACGAGGAAATCAAATCCTTTTTTTTGAGTCTCTTTATTTTCAGAACGAATATCAAGTAAAGCAGTCACAAGTTCCAGTTTTAACAGCGACGGTTTGATGATCAAATCCCAATCAAAAAATGACTGAGGTTTCACGTTTTTGGCTGCTTCGTCGAGATGATGTTTAGCAACTTGCGGAGCAAACTTTTGGTCAATTAAACTGCTCGCAATGTGAATTCGGGCGTATTGTTCCATCTTCTCTCCCCAGTAAGCCGCCTGTTTTATATAGCCATTTGCAATTTGATTGACCTCCTTAGTAGAAAGTTTTGCACGCTTTGCATTTGTTAATAAAATATCAGAGTAAACTTCCATCGTAAAAGGTGAGTGAGGATGCTTTTTGATAAACTGGTTGCAGAATTGAAAGACCTCTTTTATTTTTTTTGCTGCTTCGAGTTTTTTTGAAAGCAGTTTTACATTTTCGTCTTCTCTTGTTTTTTCTGCTCTCTCTCCTAATTTTTTTTGATCAAAAGGATGTAGTATCGCAGGGATTACAGTTCCTCCCTCAAATTGTGCAGTTCCCACAATGGTATTATGTAACAACCTGCCATCAAAGCGAAGTTTTCCGAGATTCCCGTCAACAACAAACATGACAGATGTTTTTTCCAAGCGTTTTTTTTTGAGTTCTAATTTGCCAATCTGTTCAACAAAATCAATCGGTTTGAGTTCGTATTTCTGTTGCGGAGATTTTTCCACCTGTAATAAAACGATGGGGAATCCTGTTCCCTCTTGATGATAGATTTCAAGAACCCAGTTCCCTTCGATGGTTTTTCGATGAATGACTTTTTCTTTTTTCTCTTTCGGCTTCTCCTTTTTATCTGCATTGTCACCTTCTTTTGATTTCTCTTTTTCTTCTGGTTCAACAAAGAGAACATTTTGTAATTCACTGGGCAAAGGAATGAATGCGGACTTTTCACTCCCTTTTTTTTCTTTTGGTTTTTCTTCTTTCTTTTTTGCGTCAGGTTTTTTTTCTTTTGATTTTTCCTGTTGAGGAGTTATTTTTTGGGGGGGAGTTTTTTCGGGTTGTGGTTTTTCTTCTTTTGTGGGAACTGTTTCGGGAGCGACTTTTGTTTCAGGATAAATCAGCTCACCCGTGACAGGAATAATGACCGATTGCAGAACGGTCCTATCTTTGTCGTCTTGTACTATTCCAATGAGGTGCAACTTTTGTAAAGACATGGGAACAATAGGGAAGAGATTCTCCTGCTCCTTGTTTTCTTCTTCAATGGCTTCAAGTTGTTCGATGAGGTCTGTTTTGAATTCCGCCAGAGAAATTTCTTCGCTGTACTCCATTGTCCCATTTTCAAATTCTGTTCCCCCAATTCCTCCGGGCATTTTCCGAACAACCATTTCATGAATACGAATGCCGTTTGCTGCAACGAATGGAATGCGTTCTTCAGCCAAAACGAGTCGTAATCGTAATGTTGCAGGTGGTTTTTTCAACCCCGTGACCTTGGCAGAAACGTGTAATGTTTTTCCTTTGCCTGTTGCAGTCAAAGCAATTTTGATATCTGTTTTTGCGGGTAACTTTTCTTTCACAATTTTCACCAACGATTGATAACGCTCCTTGGCATGTTTGATGTTATACCCTCCCTCGACAGAGGATTTCTCGCCATCAATCACAATCATAGGAGTTCCGCTGCCACGGTAGTAACCAAAGCGATACTGACCATCTTGATTGGTAAGAGGGTCTGCTCCGGGGATATGTTGGTGATAGCGAAGCACAATCAAATCTGAAGGTGAAAAGGTTGCTTCCAGTGCGCCTGTTGCGATATCTGCTGCAACACAAGGAGGGCATTTTGAACCCGTAAATAACTCGCAAAGAACAACATGATTCCCTGCCTCTTGCCCGCTGCGCGTGAACTTCTCTCCTGGAATTGTTGCCAGTATTTTTTCATAGGTTTTGGTCAAGTGCTCTTCTAACTTGTCGGTGTTGCCATATTTTTTCTTCCAAAGTCGTGTTAAAACTGTTCGGGGAAAATCATGCTCAATCTTTTGGATTTTCCAATAATTCAATAAGGAGCGATTTGCTGACGGAAGAACCGCAAGCTTTGTGGTCAGCATAATTGCTTTATCAATCTTCCCTTGCTTTTCATAATAATCTGCCATTACCTGAATAAGAGGGATTTGATATGGCTTCTGGGCAAGAACCTTGTTGATTTCTTTTTCCCCTTCTTTCTCCGTTTTTTTATCCTTCGCCTGAAGTTTTTTGACCAAGTCACCTATTCGGATGGCTTCTTCTATTCTTTCCTTCTGCTCTTTGGCGAGATTACGCATGAACGTGACTTGCTTTTGCCACAATTTCTTCTCTTCCTCAGAAAATTCTTTTCCTAACTCATCAAAATGCCGCATCGCAACTTCGGGAAGATAGCCTGAACGTGCCAAGATAGAAGCCATTTTAACACGTGCAAATTTCTGATAGCGCGGTCCCCAGTAAGCAGCCGACTTCATATAACTTTTGTAAAGCTCTTCAAATTTTTCTTCTGGCAATCGCATTCTTATTGCCAGGGGAAGTGTTCGATACTCGTAAAGGAACAATGAAAATGCGCGTTGAGGGTTTTGCTTGGCATATTTGTTAAATGTTTGATAATACAGTTGAGGATTATTGCCAGCCCGTTGCAATTGAGGAGCAAGTACTTGCTCCTCTTTCTTGAAAAGGATTCTGGGTTTTTGATCAGAAGCGAATTTTTCAGCAATATCTGGGACAGGAAGGAGAAGACCTGTAATGCACTGATTTCCTTGTTTTTTCAATAAAACCGATCCTCGCACAACCCCATCAGAAAATGATCCCTGGAAATCCATTGAACTAAATTCCTCATCTCCTCCTAACACAATGTGGACGTTGTCTCCCTTGACTTCTGCTGAAACCAATGTCCGTTTTCCTGTGAGATTTGTTGTGTCAAGCAATGTTGTTTTAAAATCGGTCTCTTTATCAGAAGGGTCTTTTGGCTTAAATTCCAAAAGTGCGACAGATATCTCTGTGGAGATTGCTTGTCCATTGTTTCCCCCCAGTTGATGTTGAACGATAAAAAATCGCCATTTTCCCTTAAGCGATGTGCGGATTTTGCGTTTTGATGGAGTTGTTGCTGGACTGCCTGCCCCTGTGATTTTTGGTTTTTCTTTGCACCCAGAGGTTACCGCCAAAGAAAACAAAAGGGCAAAAAGAATTGTGTATCGGTAAATTGACTGGTAACGCATTTTTATTTTCCTCGATTTCTATTCAACGCCATTATGAGTTATTGTGACGTTTTGTAATATACAATGTGAACTCTTATTGTATGTGAAACTTCAATCTGTCGTATAGAGTGAATGCTCAGGTATGCTGACAAACGGGGCATTTGGGGTTTCTGTTGATTCTGAATTTCCGAAAAGCCATATTGCGCAGGTCACAAAAGAGCATTTGTCCCTTTAATGTTTCTCCCAAACCTGCCAAAACTTTGATCGCTTCCATCGCTGCCAAACAACCCACCATACCACTTACTGCTCCAAAAACGGGGAATTCTCGCTTCCATTCAGAGGGGTTCTCAGGATGTAAACAACTTAAGCAGGGTGTTTCTCCCGGAATAATAGTAGTGATGTTTGCTTCTAAATCGTACATGGCACATTCAACAAGAGGCTTATTTTGCGTGACGGCTTGCTGGTTCATTTGAAATCGTTCTTCAAATAACGGAGCACAATCGACAATTAAATCGACTTGCTCAACAATTTTTTTGGCATTCTTTTCATTAATGTTTTCTTCATAAGTAACAATTTCAAGGCGAGGGTTCAGTTCCTTCAATCGTTTTTCTGCAGAAATAACACGGGGCTTTCCCAACCCGTCGTAAGTCATTAAAAGCTGCCGATTGAGATCGCTTGGTTTAACATTCCCGGCATGTGCCAGTACCAGTTTTCCAATACCTGCTGCTGCCAATTCGTAAGCAACCACGCTCCCTAAACCACCACAACGCGAAACCAGTACCGATGCCCCTTTGAGTTTTTCCTGTCCTTCTTCACCAAACTCGGGGACCCACATTTGCCACTCGTAGGTTGCCCGTTCTTCATCATTTAAGGAGACAGATTTTGGCATGATATTAACCTCCCGAAATGGGGGACATAATCGTGATATGATTCCCCTCTGAAAGTAAGTGCGATTCAAGATCAACAACTTGAGAGTCATCCACAAAAAAAAGAAGTGAAGAAGAAACTTTGCTTTCATTTGCTATTAACATCTTTTCCAAAGCACCACCATGCTGTTGTGCCACTTGTAAGATGGCATCATGCGCTGTTGCTTCTTGCCCTAAAGAAATTTCTTCAGAAGAGCAGTTTGCCGCTTGCTTGAGCTGGGCGGTATATTCAATGGTCACAATCATCTTTGAAATGCTTCCTTCTCTTCTAAATGGACATTTTCCTCAACCCTAAAATGCGGGCAATAATCAAGACAATAAGTGCAGCGAAGATAATAATTAACGAAGCGGAAACCGCTCCTGAGATATTGCCTATGGTAAATTGTAAAAAGACCGAACTGGGAAGGACTTCTGTTTTTTGAGGGATTGTCCCTGCAAAAATAAGGATCGGACCAAACTCACCTAACGATCTTGCCCAGGCAAGTGTTGCCGCTGCCATTAACCCGCGTCTAGCTTGAGGGAAAACAACACGCCAAAACGCCTGCCCACTATTGCAGCCCAATGTTTGTGCCACTTGTTCGAATCGGGGGTGAATTTGATCAAACGTCACCCGCATTGTACGGACTGCAAAAGCACAAGCAACCATAAACTGTGCTAAAATAACCCCTGGTATTGCATACGTTACAGGAGCAACAAGTGTTGGAGAAATATCTTTTTCTGACAACAATTGTGGTCGCATCACTTCCAGAAAAACAGACCAGTGAATAGAACTCTTACGCCAAAGATTCGAAAGCGTTTCTCGTTCGGTTAAAATTTCTCGAAGTTGCTGCTCGTTTTCATTGATTTTTGACTTCAATGCCAAGAGTTGATTAATGTTCTCCTTCATCTTTTCAAATTGGTTTCGTTTTTTCTGCATGATCTGTTGTTTTAATTTCGTCTCGATTTTCTTTAACTGTTGAGATGTTTGTAAGGTGTCAATTTCTTGCTGTGCAGAACGCATTGCCTGTTCAATTTGCGAAAGACTTCCTTCAATCAAAGAAAGCGATTTCATCAGCGAATCAGATTTCCAATGCTTCTTCACTTTGGTCAATTGGTCTCGCATAACAGAAAGTTCTGTTTGTAGATCAAGTTGCCCGCGCAAAAGTTGATACTTTTGTTGAAGTGGTTCCTGTCGGTTGTGAATTTTTGTCAACTCTGTTTGTAGCTTTGCAAGTTGCAGAACAGGTTTTTGAGGCACCAGACGCAGTTCCATTTCTCCTCCATTAGGAAATCGAGAATCGATACCTGCTTCAAATGTTGTTATCAAAATCTGTTCACCTGTCTCTGTTCCATCACGCCCCAATTGAGGAATCGTTTTAATATCATCATTCAGAGAAGCATCTTCTTCCCACTGCTTAGTCAAGGCAGCAAGCAATTTTTCTCCCGTCCCTTCATAGCTGTACTCAGAAGAATAAACATGATGCGAAAGTGTTACTGGGTGTTGGTCTCGAAATGTTATCGATTTTTGCTGAAGTCCAGATTCAGAAAAATCGGGAACCCAACCAGGTAGCTTTGGAAAGAAATAAGAATTTGTAAAAATCAACATCCCGACAAAAGTCAGCACCACAGGGAATGCGATTTGAAGTGATCGACGAGGAATGTGACGACGCAAAAGATAAGAAGAAATTACTCCCAAACTCATCAAAAAAAGAGAAAAAACAATGGGTATCAAATTGTTACGAATACTCTTTTCAACGCCATGCAAAAACGTTTCCGCTTCAACAGCAAACGCACTATTAAAAAGTATCAACAAGCACAAACCAATTACCAAAGGGGGCAACACAATAGGAATATCAAGAATGGCATCGACAACCGATTTTCCCCAAAAATGATGCCGCGACATCAAATACCCAATCGGCACAGCCACACAAAGAGAAAGAAACGTTGTGATAGCACAGGAAAAAAAGGAGAGCTTAATAGAGTATTGAATATCTTTATCATTCAAAAACTCAAAAAACTTTGCTGGAGTGGTGTAAGTCGATTCTGCTACCAACATTGACAAAATCATGATCAGATAAAAAGAAGCAATCAGACCAAAGCAAATATAAAAAGGAAGATCAGAACCGGTACGAAATGGTTTCGCAGGTTCTTTTTGCTGATGATTATCGGGTGATTCAGAAGAGGAGGGCATATGCTGATTGATATCAAGTTGATTAAATATGAATGAGGAGAGATTTGCCTTCAGGCTACTGCCTAGTACCTTAAGTGGCAATTGATCTACCATGTTTTTTTAGCCATACCGCTGAAAAACACCAAAAAGTATGACAGGTCAAATACAACTTGTTGTACTAGCGAAAGCGATATTCTATTCTATTTGTTTGTGTCCCCTTATTTCAATGCTACAGCCATATTTTCATTCTAATATGAATCAGCAGACAAAAACTATTATCGAAAGATATTCATTATATCGCCATCTGGATAAGTTAAAACTATTCTACGGCTTGTAACGATTTTGCGGCTATGGGAGAGGCTATTTTGTAAATGATGCCTTATAGCAACAAACTTGTTTCACAGTCATATCGATAAAACATAACAATGGTGTGGGTTAAAACAGGATGTCTGGGAAGTATTTACCGACACGTTTGCGAAAGATGTGGTAGGTTTTCAACACAGAGTATCGGATATCGATTTTTCGTCGAATGGCTGAAAATTGATGTGACCAAGAGAAGTCCACCCTCACGCAGGATGTACCAGTATGTTAGAGCCAAACTTAAAACTCATTTTATTCTTTTCGTTTGTCGGTCTGTTTACCATTGCAGCATCGGTATTTGACTTTCGGTTTCGAAAAATCCCAAACAAGTTGACAATCCCGATGTTTTTATTAGGGCTCATTTTCAAAGTCAGTTTTAATGGTTGGTCGGGAAGCGGCGAAACTGGTTTTCTTCATGCAGGATTATCAGATGCGTTACTGGCATTTTCAGTCGGTTTCGGAACCTTGTTTTTGCTCTGGATGATTGGTGGTGGTGGTGGTGGTGATGTGAAACTGATGGGAGCGTTGTCTGTTTGGCTTGGCTTTCAATTAACGTTGTATGTCATGATTATCAGCACGGTTTTTGTACTCATCGGAACATCACTTGTTGTCTTCACCAGTGTGTTGACACGGGGAATTTGGAAAACAAAAAACAAGTATGTTGCAAATAGTGAAAAAGAAAACAAAAAGAAAAAAGCCCCGAAAGAGACTGTCGGTGATAGAAAACAACGACGCATTATGGCGTATGCCATCCCCATTGCATTAGCAACATGGGCAGTTTTAATTTGGCAGACAACACAACCTATTATTCACTAAAATCCATAGCACACAAATTTGATATTCACTTTTCATATAAAGAGACAGCAATGATTCGAGAAACTCATCACTCGAAAAAAGAGACAAAGCGACGTGGATTCCTCACCATGGAATTTGCAATGGTCATGCCTATTTTGGCTGTTGTCTTGTTCGCGTTGTTTGAATTTTCACTTCTGTTCTCTGCACGGACTTCAATTGTCGAAGCCTGCCGCAAGGGAGCACGGTTGGCAACGGTGCCCGGAGTACACCCTGAAGATATTGAACACGAAGTACGTCGCGTTTTACCAACACGGCTAAGCAACCAATGCCAAGTCAGAACCATTGTCGGAGAAAATACAGGAGACGCTGTTTCTGTCGTTGTACGGGTTCCCATGCGGTTCGCCTCACCCGATTTACTATGGCCTATCGGCTTTAGTCTCAAAGGACAGTTCTTACAATCAGAAGCACGCATGTTAAAAGAATAAAAGTGAAAAGAACAGAAGATTGAAAAAAAATACTGAAGACGAGAAACAAATCTTGCAAAACAAAAGTCAATTCAGGACGAAGCGACTTAGTTCAACAGAGGGACAACCTACTCCAGCCATTGCTGGAAACAACCAGAGAGACAACACAAACTAACAACAAATGTCACTCTCACAAATTTGGAGACTGTTACAGTGAAAAGCCTCACACCTGCAAAACTCTCATTGATTATGTTCTTGGGAGTCGGACTTCTTGTCGCTGGCTATTTTGCCAAGCGTATGTTCGCGACAGCAGAAGAACCACCAAAAGTTGAAAATCGTACTGTTCCTATGGCGCTTTCCGATATTGAACCGGGAACGACCATCACAGCAGCACACATTGGCGTGGGGTATATTGACCCTGCAGAAATTAAGTCCGACATGCTGTTAAGCAGCCGCGTAATTATTGGGCGCGTTGCGAAAGAGAAAATATCGGCATTGAAGCCTATTCGTTCTTCTAACCTTTACTCACCTGGTTATCGAATTCCTCTTGATGTCGAAGAGGGAATGCGAGCTGTCTCTATCAATCTTGATGACAGTGCAGACATGGTTGGCGGACACATTAGTATCGGTGAATATGTTGATGTTCACATGACTGTTGATGCTGCAACTGCCAACACGAATATGCGTGCATTGGCGGGTGGGTTGACTTTAACACTTTTCAAAGGTGTCAAAGTCCTTTCCATCAATAACAATAGCAGTGACTTAACAAGCCTTAACCGTGTCGGGAATGCTGTGACACTTGAACTGACTCCCGCACAGGCAAACATTATTATCCTCAGTAAAGAGCGTGGAAAGATTACTCTTTCTTACAATCCTGAAGGAAAAGGAACCGGTGTGGTAGGTGTCAGCGATGAAAACCGTGCAACACTCCATGAAATTCTTGGTCTGAAAGCACCCGAGCAACCGACTGCACCTTTCATCACAGAGCATTACAACGGCACAGGGCGACGCGCCATTATGTTCCGCCGCGTAGGAAACCGCATCATCCGTTACGGTGCAAGCTACAACGGAAACAATGGGACAAACGGAGACAGCGGAGGAAATGGTATGAACTTTGATGACATGAATCAAAACTCTTCCCAACAAAATACCTTCAACCAAAATCGTTCACGCGGTTCTCGCCAAAACAGGCAAGGTCGAAGAACTCCACGCAACGGGCAACCGACTGCGTAACAACTCCTTAAAGTTAAGGTATTACAGAGCTGTGAGAGCACAAACATATTTTACACCTTCAGAACTGAGAGTTATGAAAAACCAACGTCAACAACCTGAAAAGCAAACACGGCGAGGAGCAATTACGCTTCTTGCTGTTGTGGGGATGGTTGTTGCTTTGGGGGGTATTGCATTAGTGCTTGACCAAATTTGGCTCGATATGGCGTCAACAGAAATGACCGCAGGGGTAGAGGCTCCCGCATTGGCGGCTGCAAAACTGTTGGCAAATGACAATCTTTTGAAATCAAAACCGTTTCAAAAAAGAGATCACCACTTTGAAGAGGCACGTCATGTCGCAGGAGATATTGCTGCCCAAAACCGTGTCGCAGGAAGACCCTTACACTTAGATACGTCTCCTCAAGGAGATATTCGGTTTGGCAATTTAACACGGGACGCCGCAACAGGGGCTGTTCAATTTTTGGAAACGACTGATTCCCCCACCTCTGTTTTGGTGACGGGAAGAAGAACCCGAAAAAGAAACAACCCGGTGGCACTCTTTTTACAAGGGATATCAGGAACACCCGCAGGCGATGTGATTGTGCAATCGACAGCCACTATCGACAACCGCATTATTGGGATTCGTCCCAATAAAAGATTTGCAGTTCCTGCACTTCCGATGGCAATTTTGAAGTCATCGGCAGACCCCAAACAGACGAAAACCTGGGATATTCAAATTGAACAACGTTTGGGAAGAGACCTTTACTCTTACGACACCAAAACAAACAGAGTGGTTTTGAAAGCAGATGGAATTCCCGAAATCATTTTACGCTCTGTCCCATTAGGAACAGACCCGCAAACAACAAATATCGTGCTGCTCGATTTGAATAACAATTTAAGAGACGAAAAAATCATCAGCCAAATTCAAAGGGGATGGCAGAGAGAAGATTTGAAAAGGCTCCATGGCGAATTACGGTTTGACCATGGGTTGGTCCCGATGAAAGCAAGTTGTGTGGTGGCATCACCTGTTGCAAGAGGGTTCGCAGCAATGATTGGTCAACCCCGCATTTGCCCTCTTTATATCAACCATACTCCTTATGGGAAACAAGGGCAGGGGAAAGTTCAACTGGCGGGATTAGTCGCTGGGCGTGTGATGTCTGTGAAAGCGATTTCAGGGACAGAGACAGAAATTGTTTTTCAACCAACACTCCTCACCACGCGAACAGCTCTTCTTCCCAACAACCGATTGACAAATTCAAACGATGAACAAAATAGCAGAACAATTAAAAATCGTTATATCTACAAACTTTATCTCACCCACTAAACTTTAGGCGAGAACATCATGGTTACTGAAACAAAACAACTGATCGAATCACGAACAGCATTCCAACAATTAAAAACTCAACTTCACCGCAGAATGGTCGATGCTATCGATCTTTCAAAAGCGGGGGAGTTAAAAGAAGAAGACCTTCGCTCACAATTGCGGGCGTTGGCGGGTCATCTTTGCACAACAGAAGCGGTGAATCTTGCTCCTGAAGACCGTGAAGTGATGGTCGATGAAATCATGAACGAAATCTATGGTTTCGGTCCACTGGAACCTTTAATGAGTGACCCTGAAGTCTCTGACGTTTTGGTCAATGGGGCTGACCGTGTTTTTGTTGAAAAGCGAGGACGCCTGCTACCAACCGATGTCCATTTTGCAGATGACGAACATTTGTTGCAAGTCATTCAACGATTAGTCGCCAAAGCAGGACGTCGTATTGATGAAGTCTCTCCGATGGTCGATGCCAAACTGCCAGATGGCTCTCGATTGAACGCTGTTATTCCTCCTCTTGCCACAAATGGTCCGACACTTTCGATTCGTCGATTTACTTCAAAAGGAATTCTTTTTGAAGATATGGTTGAATCAGGAACACTCACAACCGAGATGGCAGAGTTTTTGGTCTCTTGTGTTTCAGGACGAATGAACATTTTGCTCAGCGGTGGAACAGGGGCAGGGAAAACAACACTCTTGAACAACCTCAGCCGATTCATTCCTGTTTCAGAACGTGTTATCACCATTGAAGAGACAGCAGAACTTCAACTGCAACAGCCCGATGTCGTCTCGTTAGAAAGTCGCCCTGCAAACGTTGAAGGGAAGGGTGAGATTGGTCCGCGTGAGTTATTAAGAAACAGTTTACGAATGCGACCAGACCGTATCATCGTGGGAGAATCACGGGGAGGCGAAGTCCTCGACATGCTTCAAGCAATGAACACAGGGCACGATGGTTCAATGAGTACCATTCATGCCAACGATACTGCAGATGCCCTTTCTCGATTGGAATTGATGGTTGCACTTTCGGGTGTTGAACTTCCGAACATTATCGCTCGGCAGTACATTGCTTCTGCCATTCAAATTCTGGTTCACATCGCTCGCCTGAGTACAGGGGAACGGAAAGTGATGCGGATTTCAGAGCTCTCTGGTTTTCGAGATGGTGTTTATTCGGTGGATGATATTTTTGTCTATCGAATGAGCGGCGTCAACATGGCAGGCAAAGTTGAAGGTTCCTTCTATGCCACAGGTCATGAACCTGTTGTGATGCAACGTTTGGCATCGATTGGAGTCAAAACATCTCGCGACCTGTTTGCACCCCGTGAACTCAAAACCGGTGGCAATTTCAAACTGCGTAAATAAAATTAAAACGAATAATAACAAACAAACAACTGATAATACTTTTACTTTCAGGTAAAGATCATGGCTACAGAATTCACCACTGCACCAACGATTGAAGCACGTCCCGAATTTGCAGATATCTTACGTCAAGAAGAACATTTCTCGACGGGAGAAAGCGATAACGCTTCGGAAAAAATTAACGGATGGTTCGACAAACTGATGATTCAATCTGGTTTGGAAATAGCCCCTTCAATGTTGTTGTTGACCTGTATTTGCAGTGCCATTTTGGTGGGTGGATTGGCGTTTGTTCTTCAAGAAAACATGTTGACAACAGGGGTAGGAGCAGGGTTAGGAGCCATGATTCCTATTGGCATTGCAATGCTGATACGGAATCGACGCCAAAAAACAATGATGAACCAAATGCCCGGAATGATTGAAGAATTATCACGTGCTGCCAAAACAGGGCGAAGCATCAATCAATGTTTTGAACAAGTTGCTGACGATACCGACTCTCCATTAGGAGACGAACTCAAACGAACTGCTGCCAAATCGAAACTGGGTGTCCCGTTACCACAAGCGTTATCGGGCATGTGGGACAGAACAGGATTAGTCAGCTTGAATTTACTTTCGACGGCGTTGACAGTTCATCATTCCACAGGGGGGAATATCGTTCGTGTTCTCAATCGATTACAAAAAAGCGTGCAAGACCGCATTGCTTTTCAAGGAAGACTTCGGTCCGCAACGGCTTCCAGTCGTGCGACTGCAATTTTAATGCTACTGATACCACCTGCAGTCTTACTCTTCTTTATTATACGAGACCCTTCCTATATGACAAACCTGTTAGAAGTACGATGGGGACGCATTTTGACAATGGTTGCAGTGGTATTACAAATTATTGGAACCGTTTGGATTTTACGCGTGCTCAAGAAAAGTAAGCAAGCATAAAACAAGAGACATTCAAATCGTATTCAAACAATAAAAAGAGACATCGAGAACAATAAAAGGCGCGGCATCGACCGCTGGAGACAACATTATGAATCTTGCATCATGGACAATTTTGATTGCAGCCGAGTCATTAACTTTCACAGCACGTATTTCAAACTGGCTGAGAGAAATCTATGCCGGTAATTATTTTCGTGTGATCTATTTAGTATTAGCAGTGCTGATTGTGACATTGATTGTACGTATTTTGTTTCGTAAAAAAACAAAAGCTTCGGTTGATGGTATTGCCTCATCTTTAGAAACAACGTCAACAGAAACAACGGCAAAAGAATATGATATTCGTCCCATTCCTTCGATTGTCTCAAAGAATGTCGAGAATGTTTCTTGGAAAGATCGAGAACTTTTTGGCAAAACAAGGCAACGATTGATTGATCAGGAAAACCCTGTTCCCGAACTTCTTGCAGAAGATTCTCCCGTACTCAATAACGACGACTTAACCTTTGGTACCGCAACTCCCACACTGGCAGCCATGTTGCCGCAGTCGGAAGAGTCACGCGATGTTCATAAACGAGAATTGCAAAAAGCGGGATATTACAAACCACGTGCCTGGCAAAACCTGGCAGCCGTTCGGTATTTGGGAATTATTGTTCCACTCTTTTTCTTTGGGATTTTGTTCCTCTTCTTACCTGTTCGATACGAATGGATTGCTGCGGTATTAGTTGTGGTCATTCCGATTGCAGGTTGGGCATTGCCTTCTCTTTTCATTAAAGGGAAAGCAACAGACCGCCTCAGCGAAATTGAAACCGGCATGCCGGACATGCTCGATATGATGAATATGTGTATCGGGCAGGGACTCACCGTGAAGGAATCTCTTTACCGAGTCAGCAAAGATTTGAAACCTGTTTACCCGGCTTTGGCACAGGAATTAAGTATTGTTCACGAGCAAGCAGAAGTCGGAACGATGCGACATGCCCTCGAAAATTTTGCAGACCGCATCGATACCCCTCCTGTTAAATCATTCACATCACTTCTTATTCAAACAGACGAAATGGGAACCAGTGTTTCTGATGCCCTTGAAGACCATAGTGATTCCATGCGAGAAACATTACGACAACGAGCAGATGAAAAAGCAAACTCTTCTGCCTTCAAATTACTCTTCCCGACAGTCCTCTGTTTAATGCCAGCAGTCTTTATCATTTTACTGGGACCTGCAATTATCTCATTATCAGACTTCTATACCGAAGGGGGTTTCGATTCAATCAATTCAGGACGAAACGCCATTCGCCAAATTGAGACACTCAGATAAAACAGAAACAACAAAGCAAAACAAACTCTTCTCTCCTTTCGAAAAAGGTTTTCAACAATTTGTTGAAAACCTTTCTTTCTTATGTTTTTTTGCGAACTCGCACAGCACAGGCTTTATAGGAGGGTTGTCGTGAGTGAGGGTCAAAAACTGAATCAGTCAGTCTGTTGGTGGTGGCGTTGTGCATCGGGATGAAGAGTTGCCCCGCTTGTATGGTAGGGGTAACGAATGCTTTGGCTTCGACGCGCCCCCGTTGCGATTCCACAATAACCCATTCGTTCGGTTGAATGTTAAATTGCTGAGCATCGGCAGGATTGATTGCAACATGGTTTGTCAGTGAAGAAAGTTTCCGTAACACGGCAGATTGTTTTGTGCGTGTTTGCGTATGCCATTGCGAAGCGGTTCCTCGCCCTGTCAGAAGAATAAATGGGTATTGCTTATTGGGTGGTTCGGGCATGGGGCGCGGTTCTGCAAACAGAAATTTTGCTCGTTCATCAGCATGATAAAACTTACCGTCTGCAAACAAGCGGCGTTCTTTTTCTATTGATTGATTTTCTTCCTGTTGATTTTCATCATGCAGACTTTTTTCAGAAAAGGACCATTGAATTCCTTGTTGTTCATCGAGCATTTGGTAATCGAGAATTCCGGTGATGTCGCAGGGTTGCCCTTTGGAAAGTTTTTTGAGTATTTGAAAAACGGCTGCGGGTGATTCCCATTCTTGAAACATCTCTGCGCAGCCCCAATAGTGTGCAATCAGCTTGAAGATAGCAAAATCTGCCAGTGCTTTTCCGGGAGCTTTTGTCACTTTTTTGATGCAACTAATACGCCGTTCTGAGTTGATAAATGTTCCTTCTTTTTCTCCCCAACCAGCAGCAGGAAGAAGCAAATCTGCCAGTTGTGCGGTCTCTGTTGTGTGGTACATATCTTGCACAACCAAAAAGTCGAGACGATCTAAAATATCTTTGATTTTATTTTGATTGATCCAGGAATGAGCAGGATTTGTTGCAATCACCCAGAGTCCTTTTATCTTGCCACTTAAAATCCCTTCCACAATTTCATCGTAAGCCCAACTGTTGCTATCGGGAATTTTTTGCGGATTGATGTTGAGGATTTTTGCGACCTTGTTGCGGTCTTGTTTGTTAGTGAAGTCGTGCCCACCAAGGAGATTTGTTGTGTTGCTGAAAAGTCGAGACCCCATGGCATTACACTGCCCCGTAATGGAATTTGCCCCTGTGCCAGGGCGCCCGATGTTGCCTGTCATCAATGCTAAATTGATCAAACTTTGTGCTGTCCGAACTCCCTGATAACTTTGGTTCACTCCCATCGTCCACCAAAAAGAGACACGCTTTCCTTCGTGAATTATTTTTGCAATCTGTTGTAATTTATCAGATGCAATACCGGTTTGCTGCTCGACATATTCAAGAGAGTATTGTTGAACATGATTTGCAAACTCTTCGAAGTCGTTGGTGTGTGTATCAATAAACGGGCGGTCTATCCAATTCTTTTTAATCAGAATACGCGCGATACCGTAGAACAAAACTAAATCTGATTTTGGTTGAATGGCGAGGTGTTCTGTCGCCTGCATTGTTGTCTCTGTGCAACGAGGGTCAACAACAATAATTTCTGGAGAGTGCTGATTGTTCATCACTCGTTCCCACAAAATAGGATGAGCGATACAAAGGTTTGAACCGACGAGAAAAATGACATCTGACTCTTCAAAATCTTGGTAAGTATAAGGAGGTGCATCGAACCCGAACGATTGCTTGTACGCCACCGCTGCACTTGCCATACATTGCCGCGTATTGCCATCACCATGACGCATTCCCATGCCAAACTTTGCAAGAGAACCAAGCAACGCCATCTCTTCTGTTGGTATTTGTCCCGTACTTAAAAACGCAACCGATTCCTCTCCATGTGTTTCTTGAATGGCTTTGAACCGTTGTGTAAATGTTGAAAGTGCAGTCTCCCAATCGATTGGTTTTTGTTCTCCTTTTTTGTTTTTAAGAAGTGGCGTTGTTGCACGCTCATTACTTTTCAAAACGGTCAATGCTTCCCACCCTTTGGGACATGCCATCCCCCTGTTGACAGGGTAGTTTGTTGTGGGGGTCAGGTTGACTGCGGCTCCTTCTTTCATGTGGATATCTAAACAGCAACCGGTGGCACAAAAACCACAAATCGACTGCGTGATGGCATCTGGTTTCATTTGATGAGGGACTTGTCCCAACCCGAAATCGCCCGGCGAACGCAACAATTCTCGGGTGAGTGGTCCCTCTGTTGCATGCAATAAAGGAAGTTTTATCATGAGAAATTTCCCGGCATTTTAGGACGTGTGACTGCTCCAAAAAAGAGAGCGCGTTCCAGTAATTCTCCTGCAACGCAGGCAACAAACATCAATAAAACAACCACTATCAAAAAGAGGCTCTCTTCTGTTGTCTGTTTTTCCTGCAACAAAAATGCAGGCATGAAGAGACCACCCAAAAATCCGCAACAAAATCGCATGAGTGTGATATGAGAAAGTTCCCCTACCATCAACATGGCTGAACGTTTTAATGGTGTTGTTTGCCGAGAACGAAGGTGTCGAAAAATCGCTGCTTCAAAAAGAAGTTTGATGATGGTAACAGTCATCAACATTTGGCAAAGAAGGCTGCCATGCTCTGTCACAATTTTGCGGGCAGCAACAGAATCAAAAACAAGAGAGGTCAGCATGAACGTCATCCAGGCTGCAACAATTCCAAGTAGTGCTGTTGTTAGCAAGAACCGAATGCTGGTATCTGTTCCATTCCAAAACTCACGTCCCGTAAACGCATAAACCATCACCGAACAACCAACACCCACCAACCCCGTCAACACCACACACCATGCGAATGCACCAGAAAGTTTTTCCAGTTGACCACCATTCAACCATGAATAGCCCATTGCAGGAATGAAGTTCAAGAGCGCATATATTACTGCTAAAAACGCAAACAATCCGAATGCCACAATTTCGCGACTCAGCCAGGAATGTTTCAAACCGATAATCGCCCGAAACCCATACAATGGGCGCCCCAAATGAAACGTGCTGACCCCCATTGCCAGCAGTCCATACACCAATGCACTGACGGTATGCAACGTACGAATACTTCCCATCATCTCTTGGTTCAGAAGACTTTCTAAAATCAATTCTACCAGAAATGCTCCGACAGAAAGTTGTGTGAAAACCAACATCACAACCAGCGACCAATGTGTATGTTCTGCCTGTACCGAATAGTAATCTGCGGGGAGTAAATTCCGAGGAAAGACCCGACTCGTTTTGTATTGTGTTGTGGGCAATGTGATTTGTGGTTCGGGAGCACCCGGCAAAAAAAGATTCGATTCAGAGTCTGTTACAATTGTTTGTTGATTCACAATTTGAATCGAGATGGCTTCATGCGGACATGCCTGCACACAAGCAGGCGCTTCTCCCGCTTGCAAACGGTCTTGACACATATCACATTTACGAACAATTCCTTTTTCCGGGTGATACTTCGGGGCATCATACGGACAGGCAAGAGTACAGTATTGACAGCCGATACACTGGTCATCGAGATGTAACACAATGCCCGTTTGCTCATCTTTTTGATACGCATCAACCGGGCAGGCAGAGAGGCAACTCGGTTCCAAACAATGGTGACAAGCAGAGGTCACATGTTGCATGACGGGAGAATGACTTGTTCCTCCATGTAATAATCCGACATCGCGCCATGTCTCCTGTTCATCCAATCCATTCAAAGAATGGCAGGCAGTCACGCAAGCTTTGCATCCCGAACAGGCATCTAAATTCACCTCAAACGCATATTGCTCACCCGCTTCTGGCATCTTGGCAGGGATGAGCGATTGATAAATTTTTGTCTGATAAATTTTTTCCTGTGCGGGTTGAGTGGTTGACGAATAGTATTGCGAAAATTGTTCGACGGCTGTCAGTTGTTGCTGGTCGTTTAGAAACCAATCAATCAACGCCTTTCCTTCAAGATTCATCTCTTGTTTTGAAGAGAGTTGAATTTGTTCGGTGGCTGTTGGAAGAGAGAGTTGTTGTGAAAAGTTATTCATTTTTGTGGTGGAGTGCCAGACAACAATGCGGTCTCGGTTGCTTTCAGAAAAACGTTTTCTTCTTCAATCAATGTTGTGTCAACCCGTGCAAAAAGTCTGCGCAAACCTGCGCAACCAGGGCAATAAACAGGGGGGTCTTCACCGATGTGATGGAAGTTGCATCCTTCGCAAATCCATGTCGGGAGTTGATAGTCATCGTCTTTTACTTTGTTTGCTTCCTGGTCTTGCAACGTTTCTCTCCAGTAAGCAGAAAAAGTTTGCCCCGGTTTATGTTTCAAATAATACTGTGCAACGACTTCTTCAATCACTTGTGGCAATTGGTCAACGTCAACCCCTAACTTAAAGAGCAGCCCCATATGTAGCCGCCCTGCAATGCCACCTCCTAAAAAAATATCGAACCCTTCGCGAGTCCCTAACAGCCGTCGCACACGGACTCCTTTCAGTCCGATATCTGCTGTGAAGTGCTGCGCACAACTGGAAGGACAACCACTCATATGAATTCGAATTCCATGCAACATCAATGCCCGTTGCCGTAACTTTTCAATCAATTGCAGCATGTGCCCTTTTGTTTCGGTCACTGCAATGTTGCAAAATTGAGAACCGGTACAAGCCATCGTATTGCGAACAAGTGGGTCTGCATGAATCGTTAATCCAAGTGCAGCCGCATCGGTTGCTGCGGCATCTTTGAATCCGCTGGGAATGTTTGCAATTGCGATTCCTTGCTCATGTGTTGTGCGTAGGGAACCATCTCCCCACTTCTTACTCAAGAGTGCCAGCCCCTCCAATTGTTGCCACGTCATACGCCCTAACGGAACAGATAATCCCATCGTCCAAAGATGATTATCTCGTTGCCGAAACCAGCCAATCAATTCGTCATACTGCACTGCGGGCATTGGTTCTGTCACACAAGGTTGCAGCCGAAACGAAAGGTGCTCTTCGAGATATTCCAGCACCCCACCGACACCAATTTTTTCGATCAAAAAACGAAAGCGTCCTCGATTTCTTTTTTCGCGAGAACCTTGTTGCCGAAAAAGATTGAGAATTGCTCGAGTCACTTCAACAACTTGTTCTTCTTTCACAAGCACGGGCAAGTGCCATGCAAGGCGAGGAGTTTGTCCTTGTGTTCCGCCAATTAAAACACGAAAGAGAATTTCGTCGTTTACTTTTGTTGCCAAAAAGCTGAGGTCTTGCGTCCAGAAATGTGCAGAATGTTGTTCTGTTCCGTTAAGACAGATATTAAATTTTCTCGGCAAATCAGAAAGTTCACGGCTATCAATAAACAAGGCTGTTATCGCATGGCAGAACGCACGTGTATCAATCAATTCATCTGAAAGAAGACCACTGAAAGGGTGTGCAAAAACGTTGCGGATATTATCGTGCCCGGTCTGTTTTGCTGTTAAGTTGACAGCATCAAAACGTTCTGCCACTTTCGGAAGATGTTCAATTTGCAACCCTTGCACCTGAATATTGGCGCGCGTGGTGATATCAATAATGCCATGTCCAAATTCATAAGCAATGTAAGCAATTTCTTTCGCTTGTTTGGCTGTCAGTTCGCTCCCTGTCAAACGAACGCGGGTCATGTAAGAACTGGGTTGGTCTCGTTTGCGGTAGTAAAAACCGTGCCACTTCATTCGTTCAAGATCGGTTTTCTCAATTTCCTTCATGGGTGTTTTAGCATGCGCATGTTGAAGAACATCTTCCCAAACGTCAAACCCATGTTTTTGTTGTTTCCAAACTTCAATTGCATTCGCCATACTTTTTATTCCATCTTTACAGTCTATTTGATACTAAGGAGCGTTCGATAAATAACTGTCGCATATCAAACATGATACTCATCTTAACCCGACGCGTGAGCGAGTCAGGGCGACGTGAAACTCAAGCAATCGTGAGGGTGATTGAATCTGGTATTGAGATGTCAAAGGGATTTCGGTAGTTTCTTATCAATGAAATCGTGTGCAAAACACGCAGGATTTCTGTGTCTGAGTTCCCTTTATGGTTCTGGCTCACTGCCAGGTTAAGTTTATCAAAAACAAAGTTTACCCTGCCTCGCTCACGCGTCGGGTTATTATTGTCTCAGAAAACCAGACAGTTATTTATCAAGTGTCCCTTACCCATTGGTGGCTGTTGCCAGTTTGATTTTTTGTTGTGTGATGTCTGTTTCTGCTTCGGTGTTGAATTTAATCGCAAAGGCAAGAAACGAACTGACAGTAACAATTGCTCCCAAAATAAAGAAAGCTGTTCCCCAGTCGAGTTCTCCCTTAAACAAAAACCCAGCAGCAACAGCTCCCATATTTCCTCCTGCACCGACAATTCCTGCAACGGCTCCTGTTGCTTTTTTGTTGACAAATGGAACCACAGAAAATGTTGCTCCCTGTGCCATTTTTACACACAAGCTAAAGAGAATTAACGTTGGAATAGCAAGTACTAAAAGAGACATTTGCGAAAAGAGCATCAGTGTTAATCCCTCACAAAACAGGACAATAAACAACCATTTCAAGCGTCCTTTCAACCCAAACTTGTTGCCAAAGAAATCTCCCAACCCTCCTCCCAGCGTACGAGCAAAAATGTTCATCAATCCAAAAAGTGCTGCAAACAGACCTGCAATTTTGAGTGCTTGCATTGTCTCCATCTTTTTGAATTCATCAAAGTAATCAATAAAATAAAGCGCAGCGACATTGGTGATAATCAGTTCCATTCCAAAGCAAGCACCGTAAATAATAAAAAGCGACCAAACACGTGAATCTTGACAGGCAGATAAAAATGTTCCTTGGTTTGCTTGAGAAGATTCAAGCAAACCTTGCTCTTTCAATTCTTTGAAATTTCCTTCGGGAGAATCTTGTGTCAGAAAAAAATAAGCTACCCCCGTCAACATGCAAAGAAGCCCCGCAATGACCATTGCAATGCGCCAACTCGATTGTTCACTGAGACCAAAGCAGGTTATCAAACCAAGAAAAAGATACGGCATTACAATTTGTGTGGCACCTCCTCCCATGTTTCCCCAACCTGCTGTGGTTGCGTTGGCTGTACCAATACAACGAGACGAAAACATCGAAGAAGTATGATACTGTGTAATGACAAACGATGCCCCAATACCCCCAATCAAAATCCGAAAGACTAAAAAGGATTCAAAGTTCCACGCCAACCCGATGCCCATCACGGGCAACGCTCCAATAATAAGGAGCCACGTATAAGCCAATCGCGGACCAACATGGTCACATAACCATCCAATAACCAATCGTGCTGCAACGGTTGCAGAGACAGAACCAATAATGCACCATCCCATTTGCTCTTTTGTCAATGCGAATTCTTCACGCACAATTGTCATCAAAGGAACAATACCAAACCATGCAAAGAAACATAAAAAGAAAGCAAACCACGACATATGAAACGCCCGCATTTGCGGCGTTGAAAAATTGAATAAATCAATGCGCGTTGCTTTGCTGTTTTTGCTTTGCCGCTTTTTTGATTCCATGAATTTCGTTTCTTACAGCTTATTGATGACAAACAAGTATTCTCATTTGCTCCTGTGATAACACCATCGCAAAAGACATGCCACTTTTTTGATAAAGAGATCAATCAAAACAAAACAATTCAAAATATCACATTGTTTTCAGACCCTAAACAATCTTCATCAACGAAAGAAAAACAAATTCACCCAATAGAAAACATCACAACAACTGCACGAAGAAACCACGCCCATGCACGAAAGATGAGCAAACAAAAAACAGAAATTTTCTCCCTGATTTTCTCCGTTGACAAACGACTCTTTCTCAGGCAAAATACCCATTACTATTCATGTGTATATTTACTGAAATAGCAAAGATGACAGAAAAAAAAGAGTACCATATTAAGAAAATCCCCTTGAATGCAAAGGGGCGTGGAGCACAAATCAACCCTGATAAACGCTTTGCAAAAATCCAAATTGAAGAGGACTTCGAGTATTTAGAACATGACGAAGAAGCGCGCGAAGCATTGCGCAATGTGAAAACGCAATACTTTGTTGATACTTCTCGCAGCATTTTGAATGATGTGAATAGCTTTGATGTCCCTTTCCAAAAAAGTATCAACGTCTATCGCGGTTGTGCACATGGATGCAGTTATTGCTATGCGCGTCCTTATCATGAGTATCTCGATTTGAATGCAGGTCTTGATTTTGAGACAAAAATTTTCGTGAAAGAAAACGCTCCCAATTTGCTACGTGATGAACTCGCTGCCAACAGTTGGAAGCCACAAATTATTATGATGTCAGGAGTAACCGATTGTTATCAGCCTGCGGAAAAACATTTTGAATTAACGCGGCAATGCTTGGAAGTCATGCTCGAAGCACGACAGCCCGTTGCGATTATTACGAAAAACAGTTTAGTCACTCGCGATATCGATATTCTTAAAGAGATGGCTGCTCATCGTCTTGTCTCTGTTGCATTAAGTATTACGTCACTCGACCAAACTCTTATTCGCCAAATGGAACCGCGGACCAGTGCTCCCGCTGCACGGTTGCGTGCGATTGAAACATTAACAGAAAACAACATCCCCGCGCATGTGATGGTTGCTCCGGTTGTTCCCGGGTTGACCGATTCTGAAATTCCTACCATTCTCAAAGAGGCGTCAAAAGCGGGAGCTGTCTCTGCCGGGTACTCGATTTTAAGATTACCTTTGACGGTGGAGCCGGTCTTTTTAGAATGGCTTCATCGCACACAACCATCACACGCAGAACGAATTCTCTCTTATATTCGTGCAACACGTGCAGGAGAATTATCAGAATCGGCACTCGGAAAACGGATGTCGGGCAGCGGCGCATTGGCAGAACAAATCAAACAGGCGTTCCAACTCTTTGCCCGTAAGTACAATGTGAATCACAAACGAATAAAACTTGACACAACAAACTTCCGTGCCCCCCGCCCCTCCTCTGGGCAAATGTGGTTATTTCCACGATAAACTCGATAAGAACGGGTGCTGTTTTTGGCTTTAAGCTTGATCCACCACCCAGCCCGCTGCCGCCAAGTCGTTGATCTGTTTCTCAACAGCCTCCGCTTTGCTTGATACGATCTTGTATTCAAAGCTGGTTTCTATTATCGTTTCACTTGCGTTTTTGTTGTATTGTCAATTCATTGAATTCAGGTCTGTTTTGTTATGCCTCTTTATGAAAATTTATCAGAGATTATTGGGCGAACTCCGTTGCTGCGATTGAAGCGGCTGGTGCCGGAGTGTTTGGTTTATGCCAAGTGCGAATTTATGAATCCTTATAGTTTGAAAGATCGCCCCGTATTGCAAATTTTGAATGATGCCCAAGAGCAGGGAAGATTGAAGTTGGGCGATGTGATTATCGAAGCGACCAGCGGGAACACCGGAATGGCGTTGGCATCGCTGGCTGCTGTGATGGGGTATCGTGCCATTTTGGTGATGTCCGAAATTCAATCGATTGAACGCCGTAAGGTGATGCGTGCTTTGGGGGCAGAACTCATTCTCACTCCCGCCAGCGAAGGGACAGCCGGTGCAAAACGAAAGTTAAACGAAATTTTAGAAAAGCATCCTGACTATTTCTATCTCGGTCAACATGTCAATATGTCGAACCCCAAAGCACATTACCTTTCCACCGGACCCGAACTGTGGGAAGAGACTGCTGGTAAAATTGACTTTCTGGTTGCAGGTCTTGGGACGGGGGGAACATTGTGTGGTGCAGGAAAATATCTGAAAGAACAAAACCCCAACATTCAATTGATTGCAGTCGAGCCGAAAGAAGCCCCCTTTATTTCAGAAGGGAAGTTCCAACCTCATCGCATTATGGGAACCGCACCGGGCTTTGTTCCTGAAACAATTGACCGTGCACTCATCGACGATTTTGAATTGGTCAGCGAAGAAGAAGCCTTTGCACAATGCCGAGAAATTGCCAAGAAAGAAGGCTTGCTCGTTGGTATCTCTTCCGGTGCAGCCACGTTCGCTGCGTTGCAAATTGCCAAAAAACATCCCGACAAAATGATCGTCTCTGTTTTAGCAGACCGGGGCGAACGTTACTTGAGCGTTGAAGGATTGTTTGAGGAATGAGATTGCGTTCAACGGAAACCACTTAAAAACGCTCAATAAATAACTGTCCGATTTGCAAGGGATGACACAAGAGGCTGGGATGTCAAACCTAAAATCAACAGGTGATGGTTCTGGCTCGCTGTTAGGTTAAGTGTTATTCAAATAGCGTTGAATTTTCTCTTGAATTTCATCGCGCACTCTACGAAAGCAAATCATTTTTTCTTCATCGGTTCCGATGGCATCTGCAGGGTCATCAAAGGGGCAATGCAGCATTTCTTTTGCTCCAGAAAAAACAGGGCAAGACTCTTTGGCGTTATCACACACGGTCACAAGTAAATCAAATGACTGACCTTGAAATTGATCGAGTGATTTACTTTGATAGGATGAGATATCCAAACCTAATTCCTTCATGGCTTCAATTGCCAGTGGGTGAACATAACCCGATGGCTTTGAGCCTGCTGATTCCGTTTCCCATTCGCCATTTCCGATTGTTTCCCAAAGAGCCTCTGCCATTTGCGAGCGGCAGGAGTTTCCAGTACAAAGTATTATTACTCGTTTCATTTTGAATTCCTTTTTATTTTTATTGATAAGAAATTAAGTTCCATTGATGGTTCTGGTTTGCTGCGAGATTAGGATTCTATTGATTTTGAATTTGTTTGTTGTGGAAACCAGTGTTGAGTTTTTACGCAAAACTTCACCAACATTAACATTAAGGGAACTTCAATCAACACGCCAACAACTGTTGCAAGTGCTGCGCCTGAGGAAAGCCCGTAAAGCATTGTTGAGGTCGCGATGGCAACTTCAAAATGGTTGGAAGCACCAATCATCGCTGTCGGGGCAGCGTTCTCGTAAGTCAGCCCCATCATTTTTGATAACCCATAACCTAATGCAAAAATCAACACAGTTTGAATCAACAACGGAATTGCAATCCAAAGAATTGTTAATGGATTATTGAGAATGGTTTCTCCTTTGAATGAAAAGAGCAACACAAGAGTCAACAGCAATGCCCCAATAGTGACAGGCGTTAAAACATGCAGAAATTTTTCTCGAAACCAAACCTCTCCTTTGCTGGCAATGAGCCATTTGCGCGAGAAGTACCCTGCTACTAATGGCAACGCAACATAAACGCCAATTGAAAGTAACAGCGCTTGCCACGGCACGGGAAGTTTTCCAACACCGAGTAAAAATCCCCCTAACACTCCGTACAAAACTAACATGGTCAACGAGTTAATTGCAACCATGACAAGAGTGTGCCCATCGTTTCCTTTGGCAAGAAACCCCCAAACGAGAACCATTGCGGTGCAGGGTGCAACTCCCAGAAGAATACATCCTGCCAGATAACTCCTCCAAAGCGGGACCTCGAGCATCTTTATGCCTTCGTGGAGTACCACTTTCCCTGCTCCGTATTCGGTGCCAACATCTAAATGAATTCCAAATGGCATTTTGACATAATCGACAGCATCGGGTCCGATGAATGTCAAAAAGAGAGTCCCCAAAAAGAAACTGGCAATGGCGTACATGGTGAATGGTTTGATGACCCAGTTGATAAACAATGTTAAGCTGACTGAACGGATTGCTTTCCCTGCTTGTAGCACTTCTCCAAAATCAATTTTGACCATAATGGGATACATCATAAAGAAAAGACAAACTGCAATTGGAATGGAAACAACAGGGGCATCATCAACAAAAATCGCCATGCCATCAAGTGCTTTCGCAAAACCAGGTGCAAGCTTTCCTAACGTAATTCCTCCTACAATACAAAGCCCTACCCACAACGTGAGGTATCGCTCGAAGAAATCCATTCCTTTCTCTTCCGGTATCGGACAAGCACTCTCTTCAGTCATCTTTTTTATTCCTTTTTTTATTTGTTAAATTGTCGTCATAATATGTAATGCTTCGACAACGTCAAAGCACAAGTATTCCAAAATGGCAATAACGCCATATATGTAGTAAAAAAAATTATCTGAGCAATTTTTGTCGCCCTTTGACATCTGCGAGTAATACGGTTTCAATGCAGGAAAAGAAGCCATCAAGACATCCGCAGGAGACTCGATAATAACTCATTGTTCCTTCTTTACGGGCATCAACCAAGCCGGTTTCTTTAAGGATTGCAAGGTGTTTTGAGACCGTTGACTGGTCTGCTCCTACCTTATCGGTTAAGTCGTTGACGCACATTTCCTGCTTTTGAAGCAAGTCTAAAATTAACAGCCGACTGGGGTGCGCCATCGCTTTTGCAACCTTTGCCCGTGCCTCATATTGTTTTCGAGTTTTTTTATTCATGGTGATATTGCCATATTAAGGTGAAGGGTCTGTTCTGTCAAGTTGTATTTGAATAATTGTAAAATATAAATTGCAAAGTTTCTACAAGCCCTCTCGAAAATCAAAGAGGGTGAACCTGAAGAAGCAGACAGACAATAAATGGCGATATCTAAATCGACAACAATAATTTGACTTTCAAAATCTTAACTTGGCAGTGAGCCAGAACCATAAAGGGGACTTAGACACAAAAATCCTGCGCGTTTTGCACACAATTTCATTGATAAGAAAGTATTGTCACTTTATCTTTTTATCGCCTGAAAGTTCTTTTTTTTGAATAACACTCTGTTCAGGCAGATTACTTTCACCAGAATTCCTTGGTTTGCTATTTGCTTCATGCTTCCTTTGTTTTCCAAGCGTTAAATTACAAAAGCGCATCGGCTGTTCCATCAAAGAGGTTAAGTCTGTAAAGGATTTATCGACTCAAAGAAGACGATGGTAATGATAAGACATGTTTTGACAAAAATACCTTTTGACAAACATATTGCGCGCGAACGATATCGAGTCAACCTCGACAACAGAAAAGCACCCACGAGATATTATGAAAAACTTTTTTGAAAAACGAGACCCTTGGGGAAACAGCTACTCCTTGTGGACAATTGCTATTATGATTTTCATGACGCCGTTGGCATGGTGGTCTATCAGCCATGTTCATTTGCAAGATGATATTACAGACTGGCTGCCAAAAAATGATTCTCGCTCAGAAATACTCTCTTGGTACAAGAATGAGTTTCGTGTGGAAGATCAAATTCTTGTTTCGTGGGAAGGAAGTTCCCTCGGTGACCCACGCGTCGAAAAACTTGCACAAAAAATCCGAGGAATTTCAGACGCACAAGGAATTCGTCGCGGTGGCATCCTTGAAATTGAAACGGTTGTGACACCTGACGAACTCTTAAATACAATAACAAAACATCATGTCAGTCGAGAAGAAGCGCTTCGCAGATTGGAAGGGGTTCTTGTTGGTCGCGGTACGCTCAAAGTGGAACTGACAAAGTCTGGAAAAGTTCGCAAAGAGAGAGTTCTCAGACAAATCACCGAACAAGCACGCAACCAACTCGGGATTTCGTTAACAGCAGGACCTTCTTCCGCTGAAATGGCAGATGCCACTTCAGAAGAATATGACGAGGACTTTGAGGGGGATGAACTCGAAGAAGAAGAGATTGTTGAAGAAGACGAAACAACAGCACGCCCTTTTGAAATGCAACTTTTCTGGTCGGGAATGCACTCACACCCGCAACAAGTGGAACAGGTACAAGAGCTTCTTGCAAACTTATCGGGACGTCCCACTCAGCAACATCCCGCAGGTGAAAAACTTGTTGCAGGAACATTCTTTGAAATTGGTTCACCCGTTGCATTGGCAATGTCTCTTTCTCAGGCAGGCAAAGAAGATGAGCAACTGGCATTCTCAAAAATTAAAGAAGCTGCTATTGCTGTTGGTATTGATGCCAAAAGTTTACGGCTGGGAGGGCGCCCCGTTGCTGCGACTGAATTAAACAATCAAATCAGCCAGGTCATTTGGAACCCTCAGGCTCCCTTTTGGATGTTACATCGTCGTTCTCCTGTTTTACTTTCTGCTATTGTCTCTTTGTTACTTGCGTTTGTGATGCTGCGTAGTTTTCGATTAACAACGATTGTCCTCATCACAACATTCTATGCAACATTCGCTGCTGTGGCTTTTGTTCCTCTGACCGGAGGAAGCATGAATATGGTGCTGGTTGTGATGCCCACTTTATTGATGGTGTTGACACTCTCTGCCTCAATTCATATTGCTAATTACTGGAAGCAAACTTCCCCGCATCACCCGAAAAAAAGTATTTCCCATGCTGTTAAAATGGCAACTCCTCCTTGTGTTTTAGCTGCAATAACTACGGCTGTCGGAATGCTCTCTTTAACAACAAGTTCCTTAACACCTGTGCGCAGCTTTGGCATTTACACTGCTGTTGGATGTCTGATTTCTTTAGTGGTTGTTTTGTACGGAATGCCTGCATTGCTGCAAGTTTGGTCTTCTAAAGAAGTGCCGTCTGACACTAATTCGTCAAACAAACAGGCAACCTGGGAGTTGTTAGGTTATGGGATTTCACGGGCGTGGGTCCCTATTACTTTTGCATGTCTTCTTCTTTTTGCAGTGAGTGCTTGTGGGTTATCACGCTTCAAAACAGAATCAAAAATCGTCCGATACTTTCCAGATAACTCTCGTATTGTGCAAGATTATCGTTTTTTGGAAGAGAATCTTTCTGGAATTGTCCCCGTCGATTTAGTCATTCGTTTTGATAAAGAGTCACAAGAAACAACCACGTTTCTTTCTCGCATGGAAGTCATACGCAACATTCAGGAAAAAATACGGCAGCACCCCGATATCAGCGGCACGTTATCTTTGGCAGACTTCCAACCTGTGATGACACTTCCTTCTGAAAAGGCAAAGCAATTATCGAAAATGCGTTTTGCACGCAAATCAAACATAATCGAAAAGCGAATCAAAAAAGGAAAGAATCGTGCAGAGAGCCGTTCATTTTTAACGGTCGCCCAAAAGAAAAAGATGTTACAAAAAGCAAGAGGAGAATCTTTTTCTATTGAAGAAGGGGATGAGTTGTGGCGGATTACTGCTCAGGTCTCTTTGCTTTCTGATGTTGATTACGTTTCACTTTGTGGGGACAAAAAACAACAGGGCGACTTAAATGAGATTGCTTGTTCGGTTTTGAAATATCAGGCAGGAGCCAATCATGTTATCACTGGTACGGTTCCTCTCTTTTTGCAAACTCAGCAAGCTGTTTTGAGTAGTCTGATTCGTAGCACAGCGATTGCCTTTGCGGTCATTGCGATTATTATGATGGTCATATTGAAAAACCCTACGGCAGGTCTGTTGACAATGCTTCCCAATTTGATGCCGGTGGGTGTTGTTCTTGGGTTGATTTCATGGAATGGTTTGTCTATTGATATTGGTACGATGATTACCGCTGCGGTCGCATTAGGAATTGCGGTTGATGGCACGTTACATTTACTTACATGGTTTAAGTCTGGTATTAAAGAGGGCTTCTCACGACAAAAATCAATCGCACAAGCACTGGCACATTGCGGACCAGTACTCGTTCAAACCAGTTTGATTATCTCTGTTGGTTTATTGACACTTTATCCGTCAGAGTTGTTACTCATTCAGCGTTTCAGTTGGATGATGGCATGTATGATTGCCAGTGCACTTGTTGCAGATATTATTTTTCTCCCTGCTTTATTAGCAGGTCCTCTTGGTTCAATGATTGAATCGACGATACAAAAACAAGCCTCGTCTTCCATCCAGAGAACAGATGACCCTGCACAAGAAATGCTTGAAGAAATCGCTGCCCGTTCTCCTGACAAAGAGTACAAGCCGCACCTTCTCAAACTCCCCCTCCACAACGAGCGAAAAGCAGTACGCTAAAAATGAGAAACAGACCATGCACGGGTCTCTGTATATTTAGTCTCGCAAGTTGACCCATTCAACGTTGGGGACAAGGGGCATCAGTTTGGTGAAATAGGCATCGACGACATTTGCCTGTTCTTGGAATCGTTCTGGAGGATGAATCGATTTCACCAAAACCAACTTCTCAGCAGCCCATTCAATTGCAACCCAGGCTGCAATTGAATCGCTGGTGACATCCCAATTATGCGGCAGAGGGACTGTTGATGTCGGTTCTGTCTCTTCTAAAAAATGACGCGTCTTTAACAGCGGAATTCCTCCCGCCTGCCAAACCTCTTTTGCTTCTTTAAGAGACATGACATGAACTGCTTGTGGAATGATTTTTAACAACAGAGCTTCGTTCAATGCAAGTGATTGCAACGCCAATTGATGGGCAACCTCATCTCCCAGTTGATAGAGTTCATCCCATGCACGCACGACATCGGTCACCTTTCCTCCTCCAACAATCAACAAAGGATGGCTATGAGGAGAAAGTGATAACTGTGCGAGTAATCGTTTTGCCAAATCGGGCAACGTCAGCAAGCTGCCACCAATTTTGTAAATAACAATAGAAGAAAAAGGCATAACGATAATTCGCCCATGAGTCAAAACGGCTTAGAAAAAAATCTGACAACAACAAACGCTCCTTGTTTTTCTGCATGGTCTTGCTCTGCGGTCTTTTCAAGAATTAAAGATTTCAGCGAGCATTCAACAACATATCCACCAATATATTGAGCATCCAATGTTAAGCCCGCGCGAAGCAGCACTTCAGCGGCGTTAAGTCGCTGGAGCGCAGCTTTCAAAAAATCTCGACTTGTTTGAGGTAGTATTTCTTTTCAACGGTCAATTAAAATTTCACTTGTTGTTCAAAAAAACAATTCTATGAGAATTGTACGATATCTGTTACTCGATGGAAACAATAAAGTTCGTACACCCACCTTATTTCCCGCGAAACATCCAGCTTTGTCTGGGGAGGGGGGAGTAGGTTCTTTTCTTTTGAGGAGTTTTTTTTCTGCCTGCGTAACCAATTAAATTGAAGCCATTTGCTTTTGGCTCGAGGTTTGATTCTGGAGGAGGAGGAACCGGAAATTGTTTCGGATGTTCAATCTCCTCTGCGGAGGGAGCAGGTTGTATCAACCCACTTGGTAAATCGCTTTGCGTACTTGGGGAAGAGACATTTTGTACGGGAGCAGGAGCATGAATGATGCGTGCAGGAACTTCACCAGGACCTAAGCCGTACATCCAACGAAAATAGTCAACGCGCGGAGGATGATAAGGAAGATGGTCTGTTCGTTCGTAAGAAATCGTCGGTCCCGAATAACTATTCCAATCGACCCAGACACGTGCCATCGAATAACGTCCATGATGCACGCACCCTGAAGAGAGCAGTATCAATAAACAGAACAAGATTTTGCAGCAATATGTCATTTGCTTTACATACGAACGAATAGAAAAACGGAACCAGCCTCTTCGTTAATATCGACATTACCCGCATCTTTACTCAAGCCAAAAATCTAAATTGACTCTGTTCCTTTCTCCTCTCTCTGGTCGATAAAGAGAAAGGGGACTTTCCGCTTAAATTGTTTTATGGTTTTAATATGAATCGACTTTTTTTTATTACTCTTGTTTTTTGGGTTCTCCCTGTTGTTGTTCAGGCGGAAGGACGCAATCCGTTTCAAGGTGCAGTGCCGGTCAAACAGTTCTCTTTTGAAACGGATGAAGATCGCGATTTTGATCAATTGCCTGATGACTGGACGCGTCGGCGTGGTGTTGGATTCCCACATTATATTAAAGCATTCATTGACCGCAAAGAAGGACAACATGGCAAGCAGTCCCTCCGTTTTGATGTGAATGGAGGACGCGTTATTATGTATTCTCACCCTGTGTTTATCGACGATTTACATTCGTTTGTATTTGAAGGATACATTCGGACAAAGCAACTCAAAAACGATGCGGCACTTATTTCTGTTTCGTTCTTAAACCATAAACGTCAACGTCTACAACGCTTTCTGAGTAAGCCGGTTTCGGGAACGCATAAAAAATGGGTCAAAGTGCGCATTGGACCGATCATCCCTCAGAAAAATGTTCGGTTTGTTGTGATTGGTTGTCATCTTGTTCATGAAAAAAAAATGGATATTCAAGGGACTGCATGGTTTGACAACCTTGCCATTGCTCAATTGCCACGCATGTCACTTGATAGTGACTTCCATTCTCATTTTGTCAAACCAGGAACGGGTATTCAAATTAAATGTCGTTACAGTGGTTTGCAACAGAAAAGTAAATACCAACTCCATTTACAAATGATTGATAGCAGTAACAAAATCATTCAGAAAAAAGTTTACTCTGTTACATCAAGTTCTTCTTCGAACAAAACTCTTGAAAATAAAAAATCTTCGGTAGCAGCAACAGGGAAATCACTTGTTTGGAAACTTCCTCCTCAGCAATACGGTTTCTATCGTATTCGGGCACAACTCAAACGAGAACGCGTTGCGATTTTAGAAAAAGAGACATCGTTTGCTGTGATGGATATTGCAAAACAGGAATTGCGTGGAGAATTTGGTTGGTCGGTTGCATCTGGAAAAGAAGAAATGTCTGCAACAGAGCTAGCAAATGTTGCCAGCCAGGCAGGAATTAATTGGATGAAATATCCGCTGTGGCAATCGGCTTTATCAAGCGACAGACAAGTTATCGCCCGTACGTCTATGTTGCTTGACAGACTTTCGCAAAACCATATTACTCCTGTCGGTCTGCTCAACCAACCTGCAAGTATGTTACGCAGTAAGTTCGCCAAAGATTGGACAGGAATTAGTGAGATATTTACAATGACGCCCTCTTTTTGGACGCCCTTAATCGACCCTGTTGTTGCAAAGTATTCTTCTTCTGTTCAATACTGGCAGTTAGGTGATGAAAGTGATCATAGTTTTGTCGGACTGAAACGATTACCACAAACCTTAAAAAATGTCAAAAAACAATTCGATCGTATTGGTCGTAATACCCGTATTGGGGTTTCGTGGGATTGGAATTCGCCACTTCCCAAGTATCGAGAAATCCCTTACTCATTCCTTTCTATTAGTGGACATAACGGGGAGAAAACATCGTCGCCTCTCTCTGCAACAAACCTCAAAAAGAAATTAGCAGAGACCAAAGACTCGGGTGTTCCCCGTTGGGTGGTGTTGCGTCCGTTGGGAAAATCAAAGTTTTCTCAAGAAGAGAGAGGAACCAATCTTGTTAAGCGAATGGTCGCTGCCAAAATTGGCGGAGCAGACGCCATTTATGCAGCCAATGTTTTTGACCCGGAAGTTGGGATGATGCAACTTGATGGCGCACCCACATTACTTTTTCTTCCCTGGAGAACTACCGCACTGGCATTACGTGGGGCAGAATATCTTGGTTCATTTAACCTTCCTAACCAAAGCACCAATTATTGCTTTGCACGTCGGGGAGAAATGGTAATGGTAATTTGGAATCGCGAACCAACCACAGAAGAAATTTATTTGGGCGAACAAGTGAACGTCACCGATGTTTGGGGGCGACAACGTGCACTCCCTTTAGATAGTAAAACCGGAAGACAAACCGTGCAAGTCGGTCCGACCCCTTTGGTTATTCGAGGGTGCTCAGAAGCCGTTGCCCGATGGCGCATCGCAATGCAATTTCAAAAAGGACGTCTTCGCAGTCAAACGGGACAACAGCAAGAGGCAATTATTGGGAAAAACTTTTTTACTCAGGGAATTAGCGGAACCGCTCGATTAAACATACCAAAGGAATGGGGAGTCGGACCAAGTCATTGGGAGTTTCAATTGGCTGCAAATCAAAAACTGAAGCTCCCTATGGATATCACACTTCCTCCCAATGCCAGCTTGGGAAAACAACCCGTTTCTATTGACTTCAACATTCAAGCAGATAGACGTTACCGTTTTCGCGTTTATCGTCATATTGAAATTGGTTTAGGAGATGTCCTTGTTAAAGTGACAGAAAAAATACTACCAGACGGCTCTCTTGAAGTGGAACAAATTATCACAAACAACACATCCCCTGTTGAAACACTTAATTTCCGTTGCAGTTTATTTGTGCCGGGACATCAACGCAAAAAACAATTTGTGACCAAACTCAAAAAAGGAAAAGATAAAAAGTCGTACCGTATTCCCAATGCTCAGATGTTAAAGGGAAAAGAACTATGGCTTCGTGCAGAAGAAATGGATGGCAGACGTGTTCTCAATTACCGTTGGCGCGTCGGGGAAAATGAAGATAATGACTCTTAAGAAGATGGGATTAGCTGACAGAATCACCCGTGAAAAACCGAACATCGCTGGCTGATTCTTTTGAGGATTGCGAAAGACCAGAGAGCATCTCTGTGCCAATCTCTTTTTCATTCATCTCTGGAACGGTTCGCCCCAGATGAACGCGAAATTTCACACTCGCAAAAGCAAGTTCATCGCCGGGCAAAATTGCCCCTCGGCTCACACGCTGCCCATTTACTTTAGTCCCGTTAGTGCTTCCTAAATCGCGAATAAAGAGCAAGCCATCAGTCTTTACCACCAAGCAATGTAATTTCGAAATACTAGGGCGGTCAATCACCAAATCACAAACATTCTGCTTACGACCAACTAATGTGATATCGTTTTTCAGAATAATGGGATTGCCACCTGCTTGAGGAATAAGTTGTGCTTGCATTCGAAACCACTTTATTTTGGAAATGTCGTTTTGGGAAAAGAATATCCCAATCCATAGAAATGATTATCTCCTTGACCCCTTCTTATTGTCGGCGATTTCAAGGGGATGTCAAGAAGGTTCTTGCTGCTGGTCATGCTGATTAACGATTTTCGTTCGTTATTATCGAACCAAACCTTGAATCAAATCAATCACTCCAAGAATTTAATCGCCTCTCTTGTCGTGGGAAATGCCTTAAAGTTCTCCTGTCCATGTGAGTAATTGCTTGAAGAACTGAGAGTAATAGCTGCCGACTTCAATTGCCTCTGCATGAGGGGCTTCTCCGCGAATTCGTTCATCGCCCCAATCAACTAATGGTCCCACCCAGTGAGGGGCGACATCGGTTGCGAATGCGGCTGTTCGCCCTTTGCCAAAACTTCCAATCACTAATAAGGGGTCAACATGAGACAACTCAAAATGAAACAATTCTTTCTCACAGGTTGCAGTATGAACGCAGGCATTCAGCAAAACGGTTGCTTCTGGTTTGGGAACAAAGCGATTGTACCCGCCAATGAGTGGTGCGTTTGTTTTCCAGGGAAGTTGATGAGTAATTTCATGATCTTCTACCGACTGCAACATCACCGGTTGATCACAATTTTGACGGTCATCAGCATCACTTATTATTACAGGTAATGCGTTAGCAACGGGTGAGTGATTCCAATTGCCTCCTAACCCGTAAAAAGATTCCCATCCTCCTATCATTAACAACCCTGCTCCTGCTTCGACTTGTTCGAGGAGTTGATTTTGCAACTCAACCGAAAACATTTCCGCAGGATAATCGCTGAGAATAAACAGTTTGCGAGGAACTGTCAGCAGTTTTGATTCCATAGGTTGCTCACTTGCAACATAATCGAAACCAAAATCAAAAACTGTCATTAAACCTGCAAGATAAGCCGCCGCAGAATGGAGATGTGTGTCTCCACAGTATAGAATATCTTTTGTCATATTTTTAATCCTCATACAATGAAAGACAAAGAAATAATAAACGAGAGCCAACAGGCTCTGTTAATCATTAATTTCTTATCAATGAAATCGTGTGCAAAACGCGCAGGATTTCTGTGTCTGAGTTCCCTTTATGGTTCTGGCTCATTACCAGGTTAAGTAACAAGCAGTAAGTTTTATGTGTTTTAATCATCTTCGTAGCGTACGCTGTCCGTACCGTTGATTCAGAAAAACAACTGGAATGCGGTACGCACAGCGTACCCTACGAGGTTTCAATATCCTTTTGGCTGTGAGCCTTTATAGCGAAAAACTTACTGCCTACTACGTATCTATTAAAGTCTATAAAAGAAAGTCAAGCAGTATGTTATCAGGGAACGCCATTGTCGGACAGTCTGGAGGACCAACATCGGTCATCAATGCGTCATTAGCAGGTGTCATTGATGCGTCACTCAAAAGTAAAGCCATCAAGCGTATTTTTGGAATGCGGTTTGGTATTGAAGGAGTCCTTAATAATTTTCTTCTCGATTTAGGAAAAGAAAATCCAGCAACGTTAAAAGGACTCAAAACCACTCCCAGCAGTGCATTAGGTTCCTCTCGATTGAAATTGCAAGAAGAACATTTTGAACCGATTTTGAAGCAACTGAAAAAATTTAACATTCGTTACTTTTTTATGATTGGTGGTAACGACACGATGGATACCATTCACCGCGTTGTCGAGTATGCCAACAAACATGGTTACGAAATGGCAGGAGTGGGGGTTTGCAAAACAGTCGATAATGACCTCTTTGGTACGGACCATACTCCCGGTTATGCCTCTGCTGCCCGGTATGTTGCGTTGAGTGTTTTGCAAGGGGGGTTGCTGTCGCGTGATATGCAACGCGTTGATCAATTTTCTGTTTTTCAAACGGTTGGACGTTCTGCCGGTTGGCTTCCCGCAGCGGCAGCGTGTGCCAAGCGCTCTCCAGCAGATGCTCCACATATTATCCTTTTGCCAGAACGTCCTTTTGTGCGAAAAGAATTTCTGAAAGAAGTCAAAAAAACACAAAAGAAGTATGGGTTTGTTTCGATTGTTTGTGGAGAAGGAATCACCAACAAAGATGGTTCTCCCGTCTCTGCTTCTGTCACAAAAGATAAATTTCAGAAT